>Ga0326726_10006528_pt1 | contig 10493 bp, 5 predicted proteins | sample MHFenrmetagenome_2_FD_207603 | JGI IMG/M metagenome (GOLD analysis project Ga0326726, IMG submission 207603) | Lab enriched peat soil microbial communities from Michigan Hollow, Ithaca, NY, United States - MHF15MN | ecosystem: Environmental > Terrestrial > Soil > Wetlands > Peat | place: USA... | reverse complement strand
TCATACTTGCCTGTTTTGTCGTCAGTGCCCACTTGCCACTCTATTTTATAAGAATAATTTTACATAGATCAGCGGGTTGGGCAAAAACAATCCTTCAAGGGTTTAATTTTGTTCAATAAGAAAAATAAAAAAAATAAGGAGAAGAACGAAAAATGCAAAATCTAAAATCTAAAACAATTACTATAATGTCTCTATTGCTTCTATTGTCGACTTCTGCTTTTACGCTTATCCCAAATGCTCAAGCAGCATCAATGACGACATACCCAGTAATAGGCGCCACACCCAATCCAGTAGGGGTTGGACAAGAAACTTTAATTCTAGTTGGCATTACGCAACAACTTGTGTCTGATCTTTATCATTGGGTGGGAATTACTGTAACAGTCACACATCCGGACGGCTCTACTGAGACGCTTAGTGGTATCAAGACTGACTCCACAGGAATGACAGGCGTTGTGTACGTACCTGACACCTTAGGTAACTACACTTTGCAAGTCCACTTCCCAGAACAACCTATGCCTGCAACTACTGGCGCAATAGTTAACGGAACAACCATGAAAGCCAGCGACAGTATAAAGATCACTCTCGTAGTTCAACAAGAACACACAGCCCTATATCCAATGGCTCCACTTCCGACTGAATATTGGACCCGCCCAGTAGACGATCAGCTTAGGCTTTGGTCTTCAATTGATGGAAACTGGCTGATAACTCCACCCAATTTCCTCGCTTTCGGTAACGATTATGCACCAGATTCTGCTCACATACTTTGGACAAAACCATTGACTTCAGGAGGACAAGTGGGAGGAACATTAGATCCGTATCAGAATATTCTGACTCAAGACAGCGCTTCGGGACAATCAGGACAGGTTGGATATGATACTGGAGATGCTTATGAGGGCAAGTGGAGTGGTTCCCTCGTCTTAGGCGGAAAACTGTACTACCAGAAATATGCTAGCGGAGACCCATTCAAGGAAGTAATATGTACTGATCTGCACACGGGTGAGCAACTTTGGTCTAGAGTATTGCTAAATAACTTGACACTCTCAAGGGGTCAACTGGTATACTGGCAAACTATGGATTTCTACGGAGTCTATGACTATCTTTGGGCAACTGCTAACGCAGCTACGCTTTCACTGTTAGGTATTACCGGAACTGCTGGCACTGTTTGGTGTGCATTTGATCCATTCACAGGCGACTACGTTTATTCCATAACAAACATGCCTTCAGGAACTACAATATATGGTCCGCATGGCGAACTGCTGATACTCACTTTAGATCAAAATAATGGTTGGATGACGATGTGGAACTCAAGCAACATACCTTCGGAGTACGCAAGTTTAGTTTACCAAAGCATGGCATGGGCTCAGTGGAGACCAATGGGAAAAATTCTCAACGGTACGGGTCCAGCTAATGTTGTAATAAACTATGCCGATGGCAGAGGCAACGTTCCTTTTAATAGCCCCTTGACGCCTTTGGGACTAAATGGATACAATTGGAACGTGACGATACCTAAGGGTTTACTGGGAAGCGTTCGAATGGCCGTTGCGCAAGACAAAATAGTTGGTGGACTCGCAAACACTACCGATGTAATTGTATGGGCAATTGACCTCCGACCAGGTCACGAAGGACAACTATTATACAACAACGATTGGAAAGCACCAAGTGATTGGCTTGCTGGAAACCTAACTATAGGTTTCGGAGCAACAAGCTTCATAGACCATACCTTAACTGTGAATGCAAAAGAAAGTAGAATTCGCTACGGATTCAGTACAGACGACGGAAAATACAAATGGCAAATTTCTGAACCTATTGCAATGTTAGGTCACCTTGTTGGAGGACCATCAGGCGAGAGCGGCTACATCGTTTACGGCATGCTTATCTGCGGAACAATGAGTGGAGTAATTCAAGCTTATGACGTCACTAACGGTCAACTAGTATGGACATACGAAGTAAAAGATCCCTACATGCAAACACTATGGAGCAATAACTGGCCAGTCGGGCATCTAATTGCTACTGATGGAAAAATCTACTTAGCTAATTTGGAGCACTCTGGCAATCAACCGCTTCCAATGGGCGGAGCATTCGTCTGCCTCAACGCAACAACTGGCGAGGAAATATGGCGATCAAACGGCTTATTCCGTCAAACAGTGTGGGGAGGACGCGCAGTAATCGGAGATAGCATAATAGCAACCATGGATACATATGACCAACGGGTATACGCAATAGGAAAAGGTCCAAGTGCAACCTCGGTGTCAATTGGAGACGACGTTTTAACGCTCGGCAACGACGTTCTGATTCAAGGCACAGTTACAGATGTATCTCCTGGAGTAAGCACCTTTGGCATAAAAGCTCGATTCCCCAGTGGGGTCCCAGCAGTTTCAGATCAAAGCATGAGTGATTGGATGACGTACGTATACAAGCAATTTCCACGACCAACCAACGCAACCGGCGTTCCAGTTGCTTTAACCGTGCTCGACGCTAACGGCAACTACAGACAAATCGGAACCACAACAAGCGATTCAAACGGAGCATTCAGCTTAACATGGACTCCAGACATTCCAGGCAAATACACTGTGTACGCCTCATTTGACGGAAGTGCAGGGTATTATCCATCACATGCCGAAACAGCATTTGATGTGCAATCAGCACCAGCTACTTCAACACCACAACCACTGCAAGTACAACCTCCAACTGAAATGTACATTACTGCAGCAACAATCGCAATAATAATTGCAATAGCCATAGTCGGCGCAGTCGTTGTACTGATGATTAGAAAAAGACCATAAACCTTCAATCAACAACAAAATCCTCTTTCTCTTTTTTTAGTCCTCAAAAAAATCAATGGAGAAGAGATTGGGCTGAGTAGGCTCTGGGTAAAATTCACGAATAACTATTGCAATCGTGATAACGCATTTATTTTCTTTTCTCCTAAAGAAAATCCCAGAGTCTCAGCAAACCTTAAAAACACCAGGTATTGTTTTTCAATTTAGTTTCGAATATGTGCAAAAACGTTTTTTTGGCTTCCTTTTAAGAAATCTAGAAAACTAGCTAACCCTTGAGCTATTTAGCAACTCTAAAAGAGTTTTCCGCATTTTTTTAGGGCTCTCTAGAACATGTACGTCTTCCATAACTTCGAGCTTTCGCACTTGATCAGCTTCTTCTTTACGTACTCTAAGTTTCATCTCTTTCCCGTTTGGAAGCTTCGTGTAAACAATGCTCTCTCTGAAGTCTGTGGGCAATATGTAAACTGGAACAAAAGCTTTCAAACTCATAATTGCTGAGTTCGTAAGCAAAGTGTCACCAATTCCATTGACGATTTTAGCAACCGTGTTTGAGCTTGCCGGAGCAATGAGCAAAAACTCATATTTGCGTATTTGAAGCCAAGATGCAAGAAAAGGAGAGTTAGAATTAAGTTCAACTTGTACTTTTAAAAAATTCTTCTTGAGTTCATCCTCAAGTCGATAAAACTTCAACATCGTGTCAGCTGCCTTAGAAAGATAGACATCAATATCAACCAAATCCTCTGACTGCTTCTTCACATCTTTCATTACCTCCAATATATCAGCGATTTTATCCCCTGCGCCGCTAATTCCCCATGCCACTTTTCTCTTCTTAACCGGAATATTTTCAGTCATTATGTCCAACCCCTATTTTTCACCATACTTCTCCATGTAATCAGCAAATCGTTTAACAGTTTTCTTTAAGCTTCTGAAGCCTTCTTCATCTGACTTAACTCCTTCAAGTGTGTCTTTGCTCCATAAAGTTGCGCCCAGATTAGCGCCGAAGAATCCTCCACTTACCGGTATCATTCCATTTATAATGTAAAAGGTGTGAATCTGCATTAATGCGAATTCTTGACCGCCAGCTCTATCTCCCCCAACGGCTATCCCCATGCCAATTTTACCTTTGAAAACGTTTTTGTCTGCGGCAACCAGCGCGCGTGTTCTATCCATCAACGCTTTTATTTGGGCACTAACTCCTCCATTATACACTGGAGAGGCGATGATGATTCCTTTTGCTTCTGTAAGGAGCACATAGAGTCCTTGCATGTCATCTTGAATAACGCATTCCTTGTTTGTCAGGCAGTAATCGCAATGCGCACAATAATCAATCCAATTTCCCTTTACAGTCCAAAAACGTGTTTCCAGTCCTTTTTCATTTAACATTCGTAAAGCTTCTCTTAATACATAATCGGTAGCTTGATCTCTGGGACTACCGCAAATTCCAAGTATCATAATACTCACTTAAGGTAAATTATTAATTTGCATTAAAGCCTTGCTCCCCACTTTATCTAAAGATAGAGTGACGTTTCTCCAAAATTAAAAATTATCAAACCAACCCGTAAGAAAATATTTAATAAATAGAGGTCTTGATTGAAAAATATGTAGTTGCTTAAAATTTAATTTGGTATCAATAAAAAGAGAAAAAAAATGACTATTTGATTACTCCGATTCGAAGTATTCTTCTGGTTTTGGTGGAACTGGTGGCAAACCTCTGCGTTCGCGAATCTTCTTTATTGTGTCAGCTTGCATCTGCTCTGGAACTGGTGCCCATCTACTAAATTGAGTTGCCCAAAACGCTCTGCCTGAGGTTGAGCCACGTAATTCATCGGCTATGCCGAAGCTTTCGGAAACGGGCATTTCAGCTTTAACTGTAATCATTTCATCTTCAGCTGGCATATCGAGAATTTTTCCGCGTCTTTTATTGAGTAGAGTGATAACTGCGCTGACGAATTCACTTGGAACTTTGCATTCGAAACTCATTAGTGGTTCAAGGAGTTTCGGATCACTGAGTAAAATTGCGCAGTATATTGGTCTCCAAGTCATTGGGATAGCTTGTGCAGGGCCTCTGTGAACTGGGTCTTCATGGAGAGTAATATCTTCAAGATTAATTTTCAAGCCATATGCTGGTTCTTTAGCCAAGGGCGATGTATGGACTGCTTCACGGAACCCACCTTTAATGTGGTCAAGAATTTCCTCAACGTATTGCCTTCCTCTAATGCGATTAACAAGAATACAGTTTTCTTCAACAGCAACTGCTCCCTTTGCTTCGTCTGCCGGCCAACCTAATGCCCGTAATGTTTTTGTTCGCTCATCTTTGCTTTGCATATCACTAATTTTATCAGACTTAATTGCTTCAATGACTTCGTCAGAGAGTCTCTCAATGGTAATCCAGAGTTTGTTATGTTTGTTGGGGCTTTTACCCATGATTGCCGGACCACGATAATCGTGACTTATAGTTTCTCTATAAATGACGATTGGCTTGCTGAGTTTTACTTTTAAACCCGCTTCCTGCATTCGGTAAGCGGTGATTTCTAGGTGAAGTTCACCCATACCCGACAGAAGGAATTCTCCGCTTTCTTTGTTCATAATAAAGTGCAAGTTAGGATCTTCGGTTGTAAGCTTATGCATGACTTTATCAAATAACGGCAAGTCTTTGACGTCTTCAGGTTCAACGGCTACGGTTACGACCGGGTCCGAAACATATCGTAAGCCTTCAAACGAATGCACCTCTACTCCATCTTCAGCAATAGTTTCGCCAACGTGAATAGACGGCAGACCTGAAATTGCTCCAATGTTACCTGCTGGAACATGGTCAATAAGTACTCGATCTGTTGCCATACTCATGAAAACTTGTTGTACAGTACCTTTTTGATTGCTGCTTACAAGTTGGACTGTTTTTCCTCTAGTAACTGAACCACTGAAAATTCTACCGATTGCAACTGTTCCGCTGTGTGGATCAACTTCAATTGTAGATATGCACATAAGCAAAGGAGCTTTAGGATCAACTTTTGCCATGCCTATGCCTGTTGCACTATTAACATCACCTGGCCAAATCTGAGGTTGCCTGTAAGGCTGCGCCTGAAAAGGATTGGGCAAGTGCTTGCAGAACATGTCCAAAATTGGTTCCGGCAATGGTGCTTTCTTGCTTAATTCATCAACTTTTCTTCCAACATCAATTGGGTCGCCAGTGTATGCATCTATAATGTCTTGGAAGGTTACTTTCTTTAGCTTCATATGATCAATATTCAAACCCCATTTGTGAAGTGCTGAACCAAAAGCTACCCGACCATCTTCAACAGTTACTTGCCAATCTTTCTTGTGCTCCACAGGTGCATACTTCTCAATAAGAGTATTAACTCTGAGGAGAATTTTAGCAAATTTCTTTTGAATCTCCAAGGGTGTAAGCTTAATTTCTTTTATTAATCTGTCGACTTTATTGATAAATAGAATTGGTTTCACACGTTCTCGCAGGGCCTGCATCAAGACAGTTTCTGTCTGAGTCATAGGTCCCTCAACTGCGTCAACAACCACGAGTGCCCCGTCGACTGCACGGAGGCTTCTTGTAACAGCACCAGAGAAATCGATGTGTCCTGGAGTATCAATTAGGTTGATGAGGTAATCTTGATTATTATATGTGTGAACTAGGCTTACGTTTGAAGCGAAAACGGTCATTTGACGCTTCTGCTCAAGATCCCATGAATCAAGAAACAGTTTTTGCCCAGCCGTTTGAGTGCTGATGATTCCTGCTGCAGCAAGCAAGCTATCGGACAGGGTAGTTTTCCCGTGATCCACATGAGCAATAATGCTGGTGTTTCTGATGATTGTTGGATTTTCCATCAGTTTAACGATTTCATCAGTTTGCCTATAACGTGCCATAATTATGCATTCTCCAATTTGATAATATTTGTTAATTTGAAAGTCTGTTTTTTAATTATATATAGCATTTTAGTAATCTCTCGAAATTGATAAGCTACATGGAAAGTGAATTTGTAACCTATTAACTTTATGGCATGTTTTTTTGAAACATTAGAATGATAAACAATTGTCAAAACGATCATAACAAGTATATTCTTCAAGCAAAATTGGCAAAATTGTTATTTTGCCATTCTAGTAAATGAGAAACCGTTGCGCATACTTTGCAAAATTAGTAAAGAATAGTTTGCAAAAAAAGATAAAAGAACTTTAGTTTTAATTTATAGAAAATAGTGAATTTGAAAGAGGAAAGAGAATTAAATGATTAAGAAACCTATTGGATTGCTAAAATTAGCTTTATGTCCGATTAGTTTAAATGTAACAAACAACAATAAAGCAAAAACTAACCGTAAATCAACGTATTAGGTTAAAACGCTGAGGAAAATGAATGTTCCTTCAATCAGTCCCACTTCGACGCTGTGATTATTATTTAAAGTTTTCTTCTTTAGCGTTAATTGATGGAGTTGTCAATAGCTAGTTAATCTTGAGGTTTTGGCGGAGATTATTTGGAAAAAGCTGCTTCTATGCCGATTAATGAGGTTTTCGACGACCTAAAGACCTCGCCAAATGGATTAACAAGCGAAGAAGCCAAACTCCGCTTAAAAAAGTACGGCTACAACAAGCTGTCAGAAAAAAGACAAATTCCCTTCGTCCACAAATTCATTAGTCATCTCCGAGACTTATTTGGTATCCTATTGCTTGTTGCAGCAATTTTATCTTACATTAGCGGCAGTCCAGAACTTGCCCTAATAATACTTGCAGTAGTTTTTGTTAACATTTTCGTAAGCCTATTCCAAGAATCGCGTGCAGAAAAAGCAATGGCAACACTAAGAAGCTGGATGCCAGAGTTTGCAAAAGTATTTCGTGATGCAGAACTAAAAAAAATCTCTGTGAGAGAAATCGTTCCTGGCGACGTTATAGTTCTAGAAGAAGGTGATCGAATACCCGCGGATGCACGCTTGATCGAAGCTTTTGAGTTATGGACAAATAACGTGCCCTTAACAGGTGAATCAGAACCGCAACCACGCACAGCTGAGTCAGTTAAAACAGTTGAAAAAGCCTACCTATACTCGCCTAATCTCGTTTTCATGAGCACTAGTGTTGCCAAAGGACAAGGAAAAGCAGTTGTTTACACAACTGGAATGAACACACAGTTTGGAAAAATTGCCAATCTAACTCAAACAATCCAAGAAGAAGAAAGTCCACTCCAAAAAGAAATCGCCTTAACAGCAAAATACGACTTTATGATAGCAGTTGCTGTAGGTGTAGTTTTTTTTGTCTCAAGCTTTCTTTTCTTGCATGTTTCCCTTAGCACAAGTATTTTCTTCATGATTGGAGTCATGGTAGCTTGTGTTCCTGAAGGTTTGCAAGTTACTGTTTCCAGTGCCTTAGCCATTAACGTTCTAAAGATGGTAAAACAAAACGTTTTGGTGAAGCACTTGTCATCTGTGCAAACTTTAGGAAGTGTAACCGTTATTTGCACTGACAAAACGGGCACTATAACTAAAGGCGAAATGACCGTAAACAAACTTTGGGTTTACGACTGCGTTGCAGATGTTTCTGGCTTAGGGTATAAACCAGAAGGTGATTTCACAATAGACGGTCAGCAGGTGAAACCAAAGCAAATGAGCTATTTCGAGAAACTTTTAGAGATTGCAGCACTATGTAATGGTGCAAAACTCGATCCTCCTTCAGATACAAACAAAAACTGGAATGTAATTGGGGACCCAACTGACGGTGCTTTACTTGTTGCAACCCTCAAATCGAATGTTATCATTCAGAACGTCTTGGATGAGAAACCAATTGTGGAAATTTTGCCTTTTAGTTTTGAAAGGAAACGGATGAGTACTATTCACAAGTTGAATGGTGATTTATACATTTATACAAAAGGTGCTCCAAGGAACATTTTAGACGTTTGCAGTAAAGTACTTGTTGATGGCAAAATTGAAGAACTAAACGCAGAAAACATGATGATTGTTGAATCGAGAATTCATGAGTTTGCTAACCAAGGGTTGCGCATTATAGCCGTTGCATTTAAGCAAGTACCCAAAAAAGAATACAACAAAGACGAGGCGGAAAAAGATCTAGTTTTTGTTGGTTTAGCAGCAATGAGAGACCCTCCACGAATAGAAGTTAAAGACGCTGTTTTAAAGGCAAAGCAAGCTGGAGTAAAAACCGTAATAATCACAGGAGATTATGGTCCTACTGCAGAGGCTATCGCGCAAGAAGTTGAAATAGTTGAGCAGAACGCCCAAATTATTCGCGGCATCGACTTAGACGATTTAAGCGATGAATCAGTAATTAATGAAGTTCGAAAAGGTAACGTTATATTTGCTCGTGTTTCGCCCGAGCAAAAACTTCGTATTGTTAAAGCACTCAAAAAAAGTGGAGAAATTGTTGCAGTAACGGGTGATGGCGCGAATGATGCTCCTTCGCTTAAGGAAGCCGACATAGGTGTTGCCATGGGTGCTTCGGGCACTGATGTTGCACGTGAAGCAGCGGACATCGTTTTGCTTGATGACAGTTTTGCTTCTATTGTCAAAGCGATTGAATCAGGGAGAGCAATTTATGAGAACATTCGCAAGTTTATTGTTTATGTATTTTCACACAACTGGGCTGAGTTAATTCCTTTCTTGTTGTACGCAGCACTGGGATTCCCTTTACCGTTGCTAGTGGTGCAGGTTTTAGCAATCGATCTTGTAATAGACGTAATCCCGTCTTTGGCCTTAAGCAGAGAACCAGCTGAACAAGGAATTATGGAGGAGCCACCAAGAAGTATCAAAGAAAGGTTGTTTACGCGTAAAGTTCTCCTACGCTCTGTTTTCATAGGAGTGATTATTGCTCTTGGAGCCATAATTGGATGCTTGAGCGTTTGGGCAGCTGGAGGCTGGCGCATTGGAATGCCTGTTCCTTCCGATTGGCATTTCGGAGGAAGTTTCCCAAACAACAATCCTGTTTATTTGAAGGGTGTGACTATGATGTTTGCGGGCATAGTTGTAGCGCAAGCAGGCAACGTTCTTGCGTGCAGGACGTCAAAGCAGTCAATCTTGAAGACAAGTCTTAAGCACAATAAGTGGATAATAGTTGGCATCATAGCCCAACTATCCATTTTGGCGTTTTTGATTTATGTTCCATTGATGAACTCACTATTCGGAACTGAACCGCTTGGCATCGGAGAATGGACATTTCTGCTGTCGCTAGCGGTGATTGTTGTTTTTGCTGAGGAAATCCGAAAGTTCTTTAGCCGGAAATTCACCAAAACCAGTTTTGAAGCCCTCAAAATGCATGACCATACTTAAACAGGTTTTGTGTTCGCTTTTTATGTGCAAGTCAATTTCCAAATTATTTGAATAATTGTTTCTGAAGATCTTGAAAGGTTTTTATTAAGTTAGGCGCAATGTAGAGTTGATGTCGGGCAAACAATTTTTCATAGATCGCTATGCTCAACTGGGATGGAAATTTAAGGAGACCGAGTCCAAACTTTCAATTAGAATAAACCAAACTAATGCTAAAGCGAAAAATCTTCCCGAGAGGCTTCGCAATTTGGGCGTTGAGCTCAAAAAAGTGCCTTTTTTGCCAGCAGGATATTGGGTGACTAGATCAAAAGCTTCAGCTGGTGCAACGGCCGAATACTTGCTTGGAATGTACTCTATTCAGGAAACTGCAGCTCAAATTCCCGCTTCACTTTTTACAGCTTTGCATGGGAAAATGGTGCTTGATGCAGCTGCAGCTCCTGGAGGA
>Ga0326726_10006527_pt1 | contig 10494 bp, 11 predicted proteins | sample MHFenrmetagenome_2_FD_207603 | JGI IMG/M metagenome (GOLD analysis project Ga0326726, IMG submission 207603) | Lab enriched peat soil microbial communities from Michigan Hollow, Ithaca, NY, United States - MHF15MN | ecosystem: Environmental > Terrestrial > Soil > Wetlands > Peat | place: USA... | reverse complement strand
TGTCTGTTTCGCTTTTAATCGTACGGCCCGTGAGCGTTTCAGCTTCGGGGACATTGGGAGTGATGATGAGTGCACGGGGAAATAATTTTTTCTTGAGAGACGAAAGAGCTGCGGTATCGAGCAGTGTTTCTCCGGAACTGGACCGCAGGACGGGATCGACGACAAGGTTCTTGATCTTGAATTTCTTTACGACGGATGCTACGACATCAACGTTCTGCCTGGTGAGAAGCATGCCGGTCTTTATCGCATCCGGCTTGATATCGGAAAGCAGCGACTCAAGCTGCTCTACTAGCATGCGCGGTGATACGGGTTCAACACCGAAGACTCCCCGGCTGTTCTGGACCGTGAGCGCCGCGGGCACGGCCATACCGAAAACACCGAGCGCCTGAAAGGTCTTGAGGTCCGCCTGGATCCCGGCGCCGGCAGACGGGTCGGAGCCTGCTATGGAGAGAATTTTGATCATGGAGAAATGTTTTGCCGCCGGGCTCGCGCCCTGCACTCGTTTATGGCCGCGTCTTCGTAGCCTGCTGTTGCCATATCGCGGCCACAGGCAAGAGCAGGCTACGCTGCGCATGGCCTGTATTCGCGCACCGCACTCATAAACACTGGCCACAGGCTTGTAAACTCTGGGTGCAGGCTGAGCACGCAGAGAAAAAGAGAATTCAACATTCAAGATGTAAGATTTAACCCAGCGGCCTCTGCTCCTCTGCGGTGAATAATATTTTGCTTTTACTTTACTCCAGCTTCAGATGGATCAACTCCACCGGGTCAACGCGCGCTCCTTGCACGCGTGCGCCCCAGTGCAGGTGCGCGCCGGTCGAACGGCCCGTGGAGCCTACCAGCCCGATCACGTCGCCCTTCTTGACCGCCTGGCCCGGCGTTACAAGTATTTTGGAGAGATGGAAGAACATCGTATAGATCCCCTGACCGTGGTCAAGGAAGATAGAATTGCCGGAATAGAACAGCGTATCCGTCTTGACGGCGATGCCATTATTCGGCGCGCGCACTTCATCACCCTCTTCGGCTTCAACGTCCACGCCGCTGTGCGGGCTTTTGGGGATCTTGTTCATGATCCTCCGCACACCGAACTGCGTTACGATCTTGCCCGGCCGGGGGTTGACGAAATCGCCGTTCCAGTCGCGCTCCGTCTCGTTCGGCCATATTGCGGAAACTTCCCTCTGTTCGCGCTCCACGCGCGCTTCGTTCTCCGGCGAGAGCTCCACCATGTCCTTCGGGAGCGTAAGTTTCTGGACGGGATATTTCTTCCTAATCACCTTCACCGTGCGGGTGAGAGCAACACCGTTTGCCGAGAGTTCGAGGGTGTAGTCGCCCGGTTCCGTGAAAAGGTCGATGCCCACGACCGCTTTGACGGACTCTTTGGCAGGATTGAAGTATATTTTCCTGTCGCCGAATTTTCCTTCCACCGGCCCGTCAACGCCCTTCACGATAACGACCATGATGTCTCCCGGCCCGGGAGTATTCGGTTTTAGGATGATCTTCAGCTGTTGAACCGTCTTGGCAGAAGCGATAAGCGGGAGGCACAATATTGTCAGAATCAGCACGACAAACATCAACGAAGCATTCGCTTTTCTCTTCCGCATTCCGTTTACGCCCGCGCTCACGAGAGCATAGCGCGAGTGCAAGGTACATTCCGCATTCCGCATTACTTCTTCACTTCCTTTTTCAGGTATTTACTAACGCCCTTCATGGAGCAGAACTCGCCGCACATGGTGCAGACGTCGGACTCCTTGGGCATGCTGGACTCGCGGAGCCTTCGCGCCCGTTCAGGATTGATCGAAAGCTCGATCTGGCCTTTCCAGTCGAGTGCTTTCCTCCGTCGGGCCATCTCTTTGTCCCAGTCCATCGCACCCTTAACCCCCTTGGCAATGTCCGCTGCGTGGGCCGCGATCCGTGAAGCAATCACTCCTTCGCGCACATCTTCGAGGTCCGGCAGACGGAGATGTTCCGACGGCGTGACATAACACAAGAAATCCGCCCCTGCCGCGCCCGCGATCGCGCCCCCGATCGCCGAGGTGATATGGTCGTATCCCGGCGCCACGTCGGTCACGAGCGGGCCCAGCACGTAGAACGGGGCGCCTTTGCAGAGCTCTTTCTGGATCTTCATGTTCGTCTCGACCTGGTTGATCGGCACATGGCCCGGGCCTTCGATCATCACCTGCACGCCGGCCTCAAGGGCAATGTCGCGCAGTTCGCCGAGCGTGATCAGTTCCTCGATCTGCGCCCGGTCCGTTGCATCGGCAATGCACCCAGGCCGCATGCCGTCGCCGAGAGAAAGTGTCATGTCGTACTTCTTGCAGATCTCGACAAGCCGGTCGTATTGCGTATAAAGCGGATTCTCAGTCTCGTTATAGATGATCCATTCGAGATGGAAGGCGCCCCCGCGGCTCACCACATCCATGATCCTGCCCTGGCGTTTGAGCCGCTCCACGCTCGAAATGGTAACGCCGCAGTGTACTGTCACGAAGTCCACACCCTCTTCGGCCTGCTCCTCGATCACGCGGAACAGCACTTCGGGGTCCATCTGGACGATCGGGCGGCCCTCTCCTACGGTCTCGACAGCCGCTTGATAAATGGGCACCGTGCCGATGGCGACCGTGGAATGCTTGAGGATTGCCTTCCGGATATCGATGATCGGACCACCGGTCGAAAGGTCCATGACCGCGTCGGCCCCGGCGGACACGGCGACCTTGAGTTTCTCGATCTCGTCCTCGATTGACATCCGGTCCTTGGACGTGCCGATATTGGCGTTGATCTTTGTCCGAAGGCCCCTGCCAATGCCGAGCGGGGTGATAGACGCATGTCTTGCATTTCTCGTTATGACGATGGTGCCGTTTGCCACGCTTTCAATAACATGGTCAAGGCCCACCCCTTCGGCCCTGGCCACCGCCTCCATCTCAGGGGTGATATTGCCTTTACGTGCTTCAAGGATCTGTGTCATGGATTACCTCACGTGATTTTGTGACACGCTGATTATGTCTTCAGCCGCCCGCTGAATATCGTCGGCTTTGAAAATTTCCGATATCATTGCAACGCCGTCCGCTCCCGAGCTGAAAACATCCATTGCATTCCCACTTTTGATACCGCCAAGACCAAATAACGGTATTTTAACTGTTTTTTTTGCCTCTTTTAGATACTCCAACCCCACTGGATTGCCTAATTTTGATTTGGATGGGGTAAAAAACACCGGGCCGAAAGTGATGAAATCAGCGCCGCCAGTCTCTGCTGCCTTCGCTTCTTCAATCGTGTGCGTCGACACGCCGATCAGCATGCGATTTCCGACGATCCTCCGCACTGCCTCAGGCGGCATGCTCTGATGGCCGAGATGCACTCCATCGGCGTTCACGGCGACTGCCACATCCACGCGATCATTGATGAATAACTTTGCGCCATACTCTTTCGTCAGGCTACGCAAACCTTGCGCAAGGGCAAGAAGCTCCCGTACCGGCAAGTCCTTTTCCCGGAGTTGGATCGCCCGCATCCCGCCTTGTAGAGCTAGCCGGATTGCTTCGGGAAGCGGGACCTTCGTCTGTTTACGGTCCGTAATGAGATAGACCTTGAAGTCAACCGACACAACAACCTCCGCCACAGAGTCACGGAGACACGGAGACACGGAGAAAAAATAAAATAATAGACACAGATAAAGGCTGATCATTTATGATTCTCACTGATTAGTCTTTGCTTCCCATCTGTACAAATCACATGTTTCAGCGTTCATCAGTGTCAAGAAAGGTTTTCTCTGTGTCTCCGTGTCTCCGTGGCAAAAATTGATTTAGCTCCCAATCACTCCCTCCAGCGGGCTGCTTGCCGTGGCGTAAAGCTTCTTCGGGATCCGTCCTGCCTTGTACGCGAGCCGTCCTGCGAGAACACCGTACTTCATCGCTTCAGCCATCGCGATCGGGTCTTTTGCGCCGGCGATCGCCGTGTTCAGGAGAACCGCGTCACAGCCGAGCTCCATGGCCAGCGCCACATCGGACGCAGTACCCACGCCCGCGTCCACCACAATGGGGACCTTCACGGTCTCCATGATGATCCGGATATTGTACGGGTTCCTGATGCCAAGACCGGAGCCGATGGGCGCTGCGAGCGGCATGATCGCAGGACAGCCGATGTCCACAAGCTTCCTCGCCATGATCGGATCGTCGCTCGTATACGGGAGCACGATGAGCCCTTCCTTCACCAGCACCTTCGCGGCCTCGAGCGTGGCTTCGTTGTCCGGATACAGGGTCTTCTGGTCGCCGATGACTTCGAGCTTTACCAGCTTCGTGATCCCCGCCTCTGCCGCGAGCATGGCCGTACGGATCGCGTCCTTTGCATTGTAACAGCCCGCAGTGTTCGGGAGGATCTTATATTTTTTCGGGTCTATATAGTCGAGCAGGTTTTCCTTGGACTTGTCAATAATATTCACGCGCCGGACGGACACCGTGACCACGTCCGTGCCGGACATCTCTATCGCCTTCTTCGTCTCAGCAAAGTCCTTGTACTTTCCCGTTCCTACCCAGAGCCGGGACAGGAATTCGATTCCCGCTATTATCAGCTTGTCGTCGTTCATAATGTACTTACTCCTTAAGGTATTCCCTTTTCGCTTTATTTCAAACTCCGAACTCCCTACTCCGAACTAAATCCTCCCCCTCCCATGAAACTCACCACTTCCAGGCTGTCACCGTCTTTTATGGCCGTTGTTGCATACTTGTCCTTCTTAACGATTTCCATGTTCAACTCAACGGCCACGCGCTGGTGCTGGATCTTCAGGAACTCAAGCAGGCCGAAAACCGTGATATCGCCCGGGACTTCTTTCTTTTCGCCGTTCAAAGTAATATTCATGTGTTTGCAGTTATCCGTGTTCACTCGTGCAGATCCGTGGTGATCAAACACAAAAAAGCCACGCAGCAGCGTGGCTCGAAGGGTTTTAGGATATTGGATCTGTTCTCGCCTTCCCTACGCCGGCACTACCCGGATCAGGTTCCAAGGGTCGTCCTCAATAAGGACTCTCAGCCATGCGGCTCCCCCAGCTTTATGTTTCTATAGAATACGGTATGACGATACCAAAGTCAACAGCTTTTCAGCCACTCCTGCGGCTTATCCTGCCCCGCAGGGATGGGGAACTTCGGACAGGTAAATACCCCGGGTAAAATTAAGTTGCCAACTTCAGCAACTTCTGCTACCATTCAAGCGTCAGATCATTCATTATGCATAATGGAGGAGAATATGACAGTGAACAGCGTAGGTTTCGCGGTAAGAATCGCAGTACTGATCGTTTGCATCGCTTTCCCTGCCGGCGGGGCGCCGGCCGCCCGGAAACCTGCCGCGCGCCAACCGATTCCGAAGCCGGTCACGGTAACAATAGACAAGATGGAATACAATCCGGGCGAGACCGTAAAGATAACCGGGACGGCGGAGAAAGGCAAGCCGGTATTTATCGAGGTAGCCTCGGAAAAGACCGTGGACGTCAGGCGGCTTGACAGCAAGCCGGACAAGGAAACGGGCAAGATCCCCTGGATCTTCTATACCAGCGAGGACATACCTGCCTATTATATTACGCTCACCCCGAAAGACACCAAGGACAAGATTGAAGCGCTCAAAGCTCAGAAGGACGACTGGAGCTACTCCGGCGCGCTCAAGGACCTGGGCATCGATGCAGCGGGTCTCAGACCGGCCTCCGCAAAAGTCGAACGCCGCAAAACCTCGATCATTGCCGTAATCACCGGATCGCGCGGAACTCTCCTAGAACCTCTCGATGACAAGGGAAACCTTAAGGCCGCACTTCCCCTCTACAAAACACGGTTTAAATCTCCAGGCAAGCTCCTCGTGCCGGCGATTGATGTGCAACCCGAGGGTTCTTTTATAGCTTCTCTCAAATTGCCGAAAGGCGCAGCGGATGGAAAGTACACGGTAACGGCGTTCACGAACAGGGACTCCAAGGCATCGGCGGCATTCTCGACGACGTTGCCGGCCGGTACCTGGTACTTTGAGCGCGCCGGCATGGCGGCCAACATCTTCGGCCCCTTCGTCCTCGCCCTCGTGATCACCATGCTCGGCGTGCTCATGGGCGCCGGCGGAGGCTTCATTCTGACGCCGGTCCTCCTCTGGATCTACGGTCTTCCCCACACCATCGTGGCGGGAACGGTGCTCCCGACGGTGCTCTTCTCGCAGGGCTCGGGCATCTACAACTACAGCAAGATCAAGTTCATCAGCTGGAAGCTGGGCCTGGTGATGGGCATCGCCATGCTGGCTGGCGGCTTTATCGGCCCGGTGCTCACCCAGCTTATATCGCTGACGCAGTTCAAGAGCCTCTTCGGGATCGTCCTCATCGTCCTTGCGGGCCTCATGTTCTGGCAGACGCTTCCCGCCCAAGTCGCGAAGAACAAGCAGGAGCAAGAGATATTAAAGCACCTCAAGAAGCTGGCTGAACAGGGTAAGTGCGAAATCAAAAAATCCTAAGGGGGAATATCACATGAATATCCTTTTTTGCGGACAGGACATTAAAGCAAATCCGGTAATAGGAGTCATCGGCGCCTTTATTATCGCAGTCGCGTCATCCATGTTTGGATTCGGCGGCGGGCCTTTCATGGTGCCGCTCATGACGGTCTTCATGGGGCTTCCCATTTACGTGGTCGTCGGCAGCTCGCTGCTCGCCATCTTCTTCAACACGCTGATGGCCACGAGCAAGAACATCTTCTTCGAAACCGTGGATTACAAGCTCTTCGCCATCATGGCCGTTGCCGCTGTCATCGGCGGTTACCTCGGCCCGCAGATTGCGAAGCGTATCAGCCCTCTCTGGGTCAAGCGCGTGGCCGTAGTGCTGCTGCTGGCGCTCGCAACGCAGCTGCTCGGATGGTGGGGGTAAAGGACAGGCGCAGGAACGGGGAACACATGAGACCGCGCCGCGAACCATGACGCCTCTCTTCCCCGATGCATCAATCCGTTCAAGGAGATACCTATGATCGATACCATGACGATGCTGGATGACGTGGCCTTTGCCAAGGCCATGCTCGAAAAAAAGACGCTGACCGGAGCGGACCTCGTGTTCTCCCTCCGGAACCTGCTCCGGATGAAGTACTATCCCGTGGCGGTAAAGTTCTTTTTCTCGAAGGACGAACTCGACGATTTTAAAAAAAAGGCGGACTATAAAGTTTCCGCACATCCCTTCACGTTCTGCCATTACCTTGCGGCGTCACGCCAGCGCGGCGACATCCTCCTGAGCCCCGAGAAAGGGCTGGGGTGCACGAACGCAAAATATATTTTCAGCTGGAAAGGCAAGGATGAAGCCGAGATCAAGAGCCATTTGAAATACGCGAAAGACATGAAGCAGGCGGAAAAGATCGTGGATATCAAAAAGCGGCTGCCGGAAAACCTGCTGGCCTTTGCCACGGCCCCGCTCCATAAAGCGCCGTTCAAGCCGGACGTGATCCACGGCATGAGCGATGTGCTCCAGGCGTATCATCTCGGGAACGACTGGTCTGCCGCGATGGACATCATGCCCTTCGAAATGACCATGACCATGAACAGCTCTGCCTGCCACGGTGTTACTGCCGTCTTTATGGACCATAAGCCGAACATCACGCCGATGTGCAGCGGCAGCTATACCGCAGGAAAGACCGAACAGGGTGAGATCAACTGGATCTGGCCGGGCGACCAGCTGGAACCGACGGTCCGGTGGATGCTCGAGCGCACGGTCCGTGACAGCGGTCCGTCGTTCCCCCGGACCGGGGAGACCTATCCGGGCTTCAACATGTGCAAGCTCTGTCCCTTCCTCGTCTGGACCAAGCCGAAGGAATAGCGGCGCCGGTCCCCGTCCCGCGACCTCAAAACAAAAGGGGCCGCCCCTCCAGGGGTGGCCCCTTTTTATATTTCCCGGACGCGAACAGCCGCGTTGCCTTCGGTTCAGCGGGGAAGCCAGTTACCCGTTCACGAGCTTGACCACGGCCAAGCCGTCCTCGTAATGGTCGATGATATTGAGCGCGCCGAATGACTGGTCGATCCGGAAAAGGTTCAAGGGAGGAAGGCCCAGCGCATCGGCAAGAATGATCCGGTTCACGCCGCCGTGGAGCAGCATGGCGATTTCCTGATCTGGGTGGGAGGCCACAAGCTGCCGGTATGCAGGCAGTACCCGTTCCTGAACGTCGATCAGGCATTCGCCGCCCGGAGGACGGTAGTTGAGAAGATCGGCCCTCCACACAGCATATTCTTCTGGGTAGCGCTCTTTGATCTCCCCGGCAGTGAGCCCCTCCCACGCGCCAACGCTCCGTTCCCGGAGTGATTTTAGCGGGGAGTACGTCAGGCCAAGGCTTTCGGAAATGATCTCCGCGCCCTTGACCGCGCGGATAAGGTCGCTGGAATAAACCGCCACGATGGGCTTCCCCGCAAGCAGCGCGGCCAGGCGGCGCATCTGCTCCACGCCCTTTTCCGTAATATCGACATCGATGTGCCCGTTGTAGCGTTTCTCCGCGCCGTTGGCCACCTCACCGTGGCGCATGAGATAGACTCTCACCTGCATATTGTCAACTTCCGCTCGAAAATATGACGAACAGGAGGAACACCAGTACTTCATTCATTTCGCTGACCGCTCCGATCGCATCTCCCGTCACCCCGCCGAGTTTACGGACAAGGTACCATCTTCCCATGAAGGTCAGGAGCACTACACCAAACAGGAGGCTGAAGATGAGGAACACGGAACGGGTATCCTGCCGCACAACTACAAATGCCGACAGCCCGATAGCGACCACGGAGGCAGCGGTCAGACCGCTGGACCGCAGATGCCCCACGAAGGCCTTGCCCATCCCTTCCTCCCGTCCGTAGTTCGACTTGAAGACCATGAGCGTCTGCGACCACCGGGCAAGCACCGGAGCCGTCAGGAGCACCGCTACCTTCTCGCTTTCGAACAGGTTGTTGAGAGAGACATATTTTATGGCCAGAACGAAGAAGATGCCGAGTGCGCCGGCGGTCCCCAGCCTGCTGTCCCTCATGATGGAAAGCCGTGAGGAATGATCGCGTCCGCCCATGAGGCCGTCGAGCGTGTCGGCGAGACCGTCGATATGGAGTGCACGGGTGATCAGCACGGAGAGCGCGATGAGCAGAACATTGGCAATGGTCTGAGGCAGCGCGATCAGCGTCATCGCCTTGTCCGCGTAGACAAGAAGAAAGCCGATCAGGAAGCCGATCAGGGGAAAGTATACCATGGATCTCGCCAGGCTTCCTTCTTCAACCCAGTGCTTCTTGTGCACGGTTACAATCGTGAGAAACTGCACCGCATTGATAAAATTTTTGACCATCCTTAGCCCCTCGGTGTTCTCTTGCCGTCGATCCTTACCCTACCCTTTACGCCTCGCGCCTCGCCGGCTCCTCGCTCTTCTCGGCCACGCCGGCATTGGCAAAGGTCGCCATTTCCGTCAATATCTTCACACCTGCTTCAACGAGCGACATGCCGAGGGCCGCTCCCGTGCCTTCGCCCAGCCTGAGGTTCAGGTCCAGAAGCGGCACCTGTTCCAGGTGTTCCAGCATCTTCCGGTGGCCGATCTCGACCGACTGGTGCGCGGCGATGATATAACCCTTGACCAGCGGGTTCAGCTCCGCGGCAATAAGCGCCCCCGCCGTCGATATGAACCCGTCGACCACGACCGGTATTTTATAAAGCGCAGCACCGAGCACGAGTCCGGCAATGCCGGCGATCTCGTATCCGCCGACCTTGGAAAGAACGTCGAGTGCGTCCTTCGGATCGGGGTTGTTTGCGGCAATCGCCTTTTTTATGATTGATATCTTGTTCCGGAGCGATTGGTCGTCGATGCCCGTGCCGCGGCCCGTCACCTTTTCCGGGTCAGCACCGGTGATGACGGAAACGATGGCAGAAGAAGGCGTTGTGTTGCCGATGCCCATGTCTCCCGTCCCGAGAAGGTCGAGACCGTCCCGGTATTTCTCAACCAGCGCGATGCCGGCAAGCACGGCGCGCTCGGCCTCGTCACGCGTCATGGCCGGGCCCTTGGTCATGTTCCGGGTGCCGCGGCCGATCTTTCTGATCTCGAGCCCCTCTGCCGCCTCAAAGTCGTGGTCGACACCCATATCCACCACGATCACCCGCGCGCCCACGTGCTTCGCGAGCACGTTCACCGCGGCGCCGCCGCGGATAAAATTGTAGACCATTTGCGGTGTCACCTCTTTCGGAAAAGCGCTCACGCCTTCTTCCGTGACACCGTGATCACCGGCAAAGGTGAAAATGATCTTGTTCTCGATGCGGGGGTTGTCCTTGCCCGTGATCAGGCAGTATTTCTTCGCCAGCTCTTCCAGCCGGCCAAGACTCCCCTGCGGCTTCGTCAGGTTGTCGAGCTTCGCCTGGATCGCGTTCGTGCGCGACGCGTCGACAGGCTGGATCTTTTTTATTACCTCTTGCAGTTTTCCCAAATTCTGTTTCCTCCTGAATAGAATGAGTTCTTTAAATCATATCTTTACTTTCGCAATCCGAAATCCGCAATCCGAAATAGC
>Ga0326726_10006526_pt1 | contig 10494 bp, 7 predicted proteins | sample MHFenrmetagenome_2_FD_207603 | JGI IMG/M metagenome (GOLD analysis project Ga0326726, IMG submission 207603) | Lab enriched peat soil microbial communities from Michigan Hollow, Ithaca, NY, United States - MHF15MN | ecosystem: Environmental > Terrestrial > Soil > Wetlands > Peat | place: USA... | reverse complement strand
GTTAACACCCGCAAGGCGCAGGCAATGCCAGGCGAGCGCGTGGTTGCTTGACGTCACGGGCTTGCCCAGTTCCGCCTCCAGTTCCTCGGCAATATCGGCCACCCGCAGGGACGTGCAGGAGACGAACACGCCGTCGACGCCGGGCTCGCGCGCCAGCTCGCGAACGGCGTCCTTGATGGAGACCTGGGAGATGCGCGCCACCTCGTTGTCGTTGCCGTGGTTGAACGAGCCCATGACCGGCACCGCGATGCCGCGTTCCTCGATGAAGCCGCGGAACATCCGATTGACCTCGTCGACATAGGGCGTCAGCAGCGCGATGCGTTTGGCGCCGAGCTTCCGCAGGCCGGCGATGCCGGCGGTGATCGGGGTCGTGCAGGCGACGCCCGGCCGCGCCTCGCGGATGCGCGCGAACACCTTCTCCTCGCCGATCACGACCGTTCCGGACGTGCAGCCATAGGCGACCACATCCAGCTTTGTGCCCGGCAGGATGACGCTCGCCGCTGACGCCAGCCCGCGCTCCATCTCGGCCAGGGTGGCCGCATTGATCTCCGAGGAGTTGGGGATCCGGCTTTCATAGAGTGCCACGCCGTCGAGCCGGTAGATCTGCCGGAACTCGTGCTCGATCGTATGGTCGGTGGCCAGCACGATCAGCCCGATGCGGGCCCGGTGGGCGATGCCGCTATCGAGCTCGAACGCCATGTGGGTCTTGCTGACGACATCCGCGGCGCGGGGCGCGATCCTGTTCATGCGTGCACTCTCTGCAATCGGCGCCATCGGGCGCCTGCCTTACCCATTATAGGGGAGCCGGCGGGCCCGGTCATCGCCGCTCGTGTGTGCTCGCTATCGCTCGCGGACACTCCGGAGCCGACATTCGCCGCTGCGATGTTTCACGTGAAACATATTAAGAAACGGTAACTAAGATTAAGAAATCGTTACCTTTTGCGTCGGCGCTAGGGATCGGCAGGAATAGGCCCAGCGCCGCATGACTGGAACGATACCAGCGGGCCTGCCCGCGACAGGCGCAAGTCCAGAAACGCCGCCGCTTGCGGCGAGGTTCCGTCGGCGCTCTCTACTATTTACCGCGCTGTTGCGACGGAGGGCGCAGCCTCGGGCTTCTCTGCGTCGGCTACCGATGCGGTCGGCCCTTGCTCCAGCCGTTGCTGCTCGGCTTCCGCGATGACCTCTTCCAGCTTGCGTACCGGACGCTGCAGATATGGACTGACGTCGTTCGTCACAGGCTTCCCCCTTGATCGCGCGCGAAGGCTAGCACCGATTCTTGGAGCCGAGGTCCTGTGGATTACGAGGATAACGAAGATAAGACTCCGAATCTGCGAACCACCAGGACCGCGTTGCCAAAACGCTCCTTAACGTTGATTATCCGGCCGCTCCTGGACTTCGCGAACCCAGCAACCGAACAAGCGCAACCCATCGAAATGGCAACGAATCAGACCGGCGGCCAGGCCGCCATCGCGCTGCTCGAGCGCTATGGCGTCGATACCGTCTTCGGCATTCCCGGCGTGCATACGCTCGAGCTCTATCGCGGGCTCGCCGTCAGCAAGATCCGCCACATCGCCGTCCGCCACGAGCAAGGCGCCGGCTTCATGGCCGATGGCTACGCCCGCGCCTCCGGCAAGCCGGGCGTGTGCGTGCTCATCACCGGTCCCGGCATGACCAATGCGGCGACGCCGATCGGCCAGGCCTATTCGGATTCCATTCCCATGCTCGTGCTGTCGAGCGTTAACGCTACCGACGATCTCGGCAAGGGCCGCGGCCGCCTGCATGAGATCACCTCGCAGCAGGCGGCCATGGCGCCGCTCACCGCCTTCAGCCGCACCGTGCGCCAGGCCGAAGAGATGCCGCGCGCCTATGCCGACGCCTACCGCATCTTCGAGGCCGGCCGCCCGCGCCCGGTGCATATCGAACTGCCGTTGGACCTGCTGGCGGCACCGGGGCCGCGCCTGGACGGGCGTGCCGCCACCGCCATACCGCCGGAACCCGCACCCGACCTGATCGCAAAGGCGGCGACCCTGATCGCGGGCGCGCGCCGCCCCGTCATCCTCCCCGGCGGCGGCATGGTCGATCACGGCGGCGTGGTTAAGGCACTGGCCGAGAGGATCGGCGCCGCGGTCATCCCGACGGTCGCCGCCAAGGGCGCCGTGCCCGACAGCCATCCGCTCTGCGTCGGCTCGACCCTGTCCCTGCCGCCGACCCAGGAGCTGCTGCGCGGCGCCGACGTGGTTATCGCCGTCGGAACCGAGCTGTCGGAGACCGACTCCTGGATCAACCGCCTGCCGATCACCGGCAAGCTGATCCGCATCGACATCGATCCCGCCAGCCTCACCCGCGACTACCCGCCCGACGTCGCCATCCTCGCCGATGGCGGCACCGCCCTCGCCGCCCTGCTGAAGGCTCTCGGTGGCGGCTCGCACAGCCAGATCGACCGCGCCGAACTGGCCCGCATCCGTGACGGCATTCTGCCCGCCCTGCCGCCGCTCCAGCGCAAGCATGCCCGCGTGCTCGACGTCCTGCGCGAGGCCCTGCCCGCCGACGGCATCGTCGCCAGCGACATGACGCAGATCGCCTACACCGGCTGCTACTACTTCCGCTGCGAGCGGCCGCGCTGCTGGTTCCACCCGCTCGGCTACGGCACGCTCGGCTATGCGCTGCCGGCCGCCATCGGGGCCAAGCTGGCGGCGCCGGAGCGCGCCACGGTCGCGCTTGCCGGCGATGCCGGCTTCCTCTTTACCGTCCAGGAGCTCGCCACGGCGGTCGAGCTCAAGCTGCCGATCGCCATCGTGCTGTGGAACAACGATGCCCTCGCCCAGATCGCCGAAGGCATGGTCGAAAAGGGCATCCCCGAGATCGGCGTGCGCCAGCGCAACCCTGACTTCATCAAGCTCGGCAAGGCCTTCGGCTGCCGCACGGCGAAGCCGACGAGCCTGGCGCGCTTCAAGTCCGCTCTGACCACGGCCTTCGCGGCCGACGGGCCCACCTTGATCGAGGTACGCGAGGACTCGGCGTTCCTGGATTGAGGCGTGGCGCTCGAAACCATTTTCGTAAACCACGCGTCGCAACTCTCGTTGTCACCCCCGCGAAAGCAGGGGTCCAGGACAACTGCACCCGTCGCCTGCCCTGGACCCCCGCTTTCGCGGGGGTGACAACCGAATTTGCTACGGAAGACCGGATGCCATTACCCTCGTAAACCATGATCGCAGCTTGCGTTTCGGCGCGTTCTGAGCGACCATCGGATGCGGAAGTGTGGGCCGGTGCGGCGACAATCAAGAACAGAGCGTCGCGCCGACGAGACCAGATCGGCGATCACAATGGCACAGAGCGAGCTGTCGACACGGCGCGGCGATGACACGGCCGAACTGCGTGCCCGCTACAATCAGCTGTGCGCGGCGCTGACCATGAGCGCCGGCACCAACAGCGCCGTCGCCGAACGCGTGCTGCTGGAGCTGCAGGCGCTCGCCCAGAAGATCGCCTTCCGGCAGGCCGAGCGCGACAGTGCGAGCCACCCGCCCGCCAGCGCCGCGCCGACTCCGGCCGCATCGACAGGCGCACCGCGCGGCGATGCCCGCCCGGTGCATGGCAAGGGCAACGTGATCGCTTTTCGCTGCCGGGTGAAGGGTCGCTCGCGCGAGAACCCGCGCCTCCCGGCCGCTTTGAGCGCCCTCACCGACCGTACGCCCGTCGTTGCATTCGAGAGCGCAGCGGAGCGGCCGGCACCCGCGGCCGACGCCGCGAGACCCCGGCACGGCGCACGCGGCGCGGCGCCGACGGAGCCGCCCATGGTCGCGGCGGTGGCAAAGCAAGGCGCCGAGCTCGAGCGCCTCGTCCAGAAGAGCGAAGATCAATCGCGCATCCTCGAGCTGCTCGAGGGCCGACTGGGCAAGAGCGAAGACACGCCGCAACTGTCGGCGGAGGTCGCCGCCCTGCGCTCGGCCGCCTCGCGCCAGGGCGAGCAGCTGGTGTCGCTGGCCACGGCGGTGCATCGTCTCGCCAAACTGCTGGCCGCCCATCCGCAGCAGGATCGACGGTAGTCGCCCGCTGCCGGCGCGGTCGAGCCGGCGCTCTCCCTATCGAATGGCCTTCCGGCGCGGGATCAGGACGCGCGGCGTGTCGGCGATGCCCGGATCCGGCGACGGCCGCGGCGCATCGAGGAGGATGCCGCCGCCGCCCATCGGCGCCAGCACGATCTCGCCCGCATTGACGAGGGCGGACGCCGAGCCGTCGCGCGGCGAGACCTCGACTTCTCCGGACTGCACCCAGACGGTGGTCGAGCCGTCCGGCTTGATCCACACCGAGAACTCGGTGCCGCGTGCCGCGATCGTCGCGGCAGGCGTGCTGACCTCGACCCTGTGCTTCGCCGCCTTGCCCGAAATGAAACGGCACACGCCCTTGGTGATGCTGGCGAGCAGGGTGCTGGTGTCGGCATCGGGGGTGTAGACGAATTCGTCGACGACGACGCTCGTCGCCGAGCCCAGGCGCAGCATGCTGTCATCCAACAGTTTGACGTGCAGCGCGCCCTGCGTCGCCGTTTCCAGCAGCTCGTGCCCGTAGACCTCGTCCTTCAGGAAAAGGTCCCGCCGCGCCGTGTCCGGCGGCGTGCCATAGGCCCAGACGCGCACGGCGACGACGGCACCCGCCACCTCGGCCCGCGCCGGCTGCCAGATGCCCGCGCACAGGACAATCAGGATCAAACAGATCGCGCTCGATCGCAGGGGCATGCTCGCTATCTTACCGTCGCCGAGATCGCTTGCGTCCGGCTAGTCCCTGTTGCCGCGATCCGTCGGCTTGTCGTGATCGCCGTTGCGGCCGCGCACCCAATCGGGCGGCGGCGTGTCCGTGGAGTCGCCGCCGGCCGCCGTCTCGGTATCCTCCAGGGCGGCGTATTCCGTCGGCAACCGCGGAACCGGGTAGCCGATATCGGCGCGGTCGCGGAGCTGGGTGCGCGCGCCTTCGCAGCTCGAGGACACCGTGAACGCCTGGCCGGCATCGACGGGAATCACGTCGGGCTTGTCGCAGACCTTCAGGTCGACGCCGCCGCTCTCGACGTCGACTTCCGTGGTGCCGTCCGCCAGCACGAAGAGGACCAGCACGGTTCCGCGTATCACCATGGAGGCGGTCGGCGTGCGCAGCGTCACGTTCTGCTTGTTCTTGATCTCGCCGGTCACGAAGCGGAAGGCGCCTTTGGCGAAGGAGATCGCGACGTCGCCTTGATGACTGCTGGGATCGTAGACGAACTTGTCGAGCACCACCGACGATCGCGCCCCGATGTAGAGGTTCGTGCGATCGAGAAACACCAGGCTCGTATGACTGTCCGCGTTGCGGCCCGTGTCGACCCGCTCATCCGCATAGACGGTCTCGTTGTAGACGAGATCGCGCGCCGCGCCGCTGACGCGGGTGCCGGTGGCGCCCAGATACTCCTGCTGTCCGACCGCGCCGACCTGCGGCTCGGCTGCGACAGGTTGTATCCACAATGCGCCCGCCACCACCGCCATTGCCGACGTCGCTCGCAATGCCCAACTCATGGCCGCTCGCCCTCCACCGTGTCACCTGTTCTTGTCACCAATTCTAGCAAAATTGTAACCGACAACGCCATCATACTGATAGGGCGCGATCATTGTCGCATGCGTGTTTACCATATCCGGCGCAAGCGGGATCGCCGCGCGGGCAAAAGAAAACCCCGCCCGAAGGCGGGGTTGAAAGTTTGCGTGTGGGTGGAAAAGTCCTCGTTGCGTCGGGCGAAACCCTAGCTCCGAGGACAGACAGGACAGCAGTCACCCGCCGGAACGGCGGATCTCGACCGTGTCGAAGACAGGTTTACCCAATATAGCCGGCCGTGGGTGTGTCTTTTCTGTGGCTAGGCCGAATGGCCGCCCCGGCCGCGCTCGCGACCCCTCATCGCGGCGGATTGGCGGCGACCAGGCGGTCGCCCGCGAGCACCTGATTCGACGCGATGTCCGGCAGTTGGGCCAGTTCGCGATAGATCGGCGTGAAATCGGGCCGCGTGGCTTCGAACAGCTGCTCGAAGTTGTCGATGACGAAGTAGCAGTCCTGGAAGCGGTCGATCTGATATTCGGTGCGCATGATGCGCCGGAGATCGAAGCCGATTCGATTGGGTTGGGAATCCTCGAGGCAGTAGATCGACTCGGTCTTCGACGAGACGATGCCCGAACCATAGATGCGCAGGCCCGCAGCCGTGCGGATCAGCCCGAATTCGACCGTGTACCAATAGAGCCGCGCCAGTTGCGGCAGGCTGCCGAGCCCGAGCGCCTTGAGGCCGCCCTTGCCGTAGGCCTGCATGTAGTCGGCAAAAACCGGGTGCACGAGCATCGGCACGTGGCCGTAGATGTCGTGGAACACGTCGGGCTCGGCGATGTAGTCCATCTGCTCGGCCGAGCGGATGAAGCAGGTGGCCACGAAGCGGCGGTTTGCCAGGTGCTCGAAGAAGACTTCGTCGGGCACCAGGCCGGGCACGGCGACGATGCGCCAGTCGGTGGCCTTGGTGAGCACCTCGTTGAGGCGCCGAAAATCCGGGATGCCATCGGCGGCGACGCCGAGCTTGTCCAGCCCGGCCAGGAACTCCGGCGTCGCCCGCTGCTTTAGCAGCGCCGCCTGGCGCGAAAACAACGCCCGCCAGCGCGCATGCTCCGCGGGCGTATACCGCTCCCACTCCTGCTCGATCGTATGGTCGGCCCGCGGCTCCGTGACCGGCTCCGCGCCGGCGGGCGAACGGCTTGCCATCATGTCTGGCGATGTGGTCGCGGGGCTCGACATGTCAAGCCATTATCCCGCGAAATTCGTTAACCGTCGATTGCCTTTCCGGGCACTCTTCTTCGTGCCCGGCGACGATCGGGCCGCAGCCCGACCTGCCATCCACGAAAAAAAGGCCGCGACGAGCGCGGCCTTCAAGTCGATGATTGGAGGAAGTCAGTGAGGGGATTATGGGGGAGAGGTCTTAACAGCGCGTTAATTCCGGGTTTTTTCGACAGCCGACAATCCTTAACTTAAGCTTAACTGACCGGCCCTTATGATGGCGGACCCATCGGCGAAGGAGGCCGCCATTAGCAGATTCGTCGTCGGCGTCGGGACCATCGGCGCCATTGGGCTCACCGTCCTCTTCGGTTGGATACTCGGGTCGTCCGAGGGCCAGGTCAGGGTGGACGTCGCCGTCGAAACCGACGGCCCGAAGACGTTGACCCTGCAGACCAGCCGCAACGGGCCGCACCACATCATCCGCGCCGCCGTGATCGGCCCCAACGGGCACACGCAGCTGGTATCGTTCATCGTCGATACCGGCGCCACCGACATGGTCCTGCCGGCATCGATGATCTCCAAGCTGGGGTTCCGGGAAAGCGAGCTGTCCTCGATCGGCGTCCAGACGGCCAACGGCGTCGCCGAGGGTCGGCGCGGCTTCCTCAAATCGCTCGAGCTCGGCGGCCCCGATCACAGCGACGTGCTCCAGCGCGTGCCCGTGATGTTCATGGCCGACGCCGACACCGGCGGCTACGCGCTCATGGGCATGAGCGTCCTCGGCCGCTACAACATGACCATCGAGGACGCCGAAGACCGCATCATCCTGGTGAAGCGGCACTAGTACCGGCCGGCGCGCCGCGGCGTCGGCGCGAACCTACTCCCGCTTGAATGCGGCGCTTCGCAGGCTCATGACATTGCTGGATTCGACCCTGCGGGACGCATCGTCCGTCGCCGCCGTGCCCAGCATCGTCCGTTCGACCGGAAACAGGACGGTCGCGGTGGTGCCGGAGCCGACCTGGCTCTTGAGATCGAACTTGGCGCCATGGAGCTCCACGAACGAGCGGACCAGCGGCAGGCCCAGCCCGGTGCCTTCGTAGCGCCGGCGCAGCGAACCGTCGGCTTGCCCGAACGGTTCCATCACGCGGGCCAGATCGCTCTCGGCGATGCCGATGCCGGTATCGGCGACCGACAGGCTGAGCCGTCCCTCCGGGTCCTTGAAGGCGCGCACCGCCACGCTGCCGCCGCGCGGGGTGAACTTCACGGCATTGGCCAGCAGATTGATGAGGATCTGCTTCACCAGGCGCTCGTCGCCCCACAGCGTCGGCAGATCCTTCTCGATCTCGGTGGTGACGCGCACGCCGGAATCCGCCGCCCGCTCCGTCACCAGCCGCGCCGTGCCCTGCGCCGCGCCGCCCAAGTCGACCGCCGTTTCGAACAGCTTCAGCTTGCCGGCTTCGATCCGGCTGAGGTCGAGGATATCGTTGATGATGTTGAGCAGGTGATTGGCGCTGTCGTGGATGTCCCGGACATAGCCCGCATAGGCAGGGATGGCGATGGTGCCGAGCACCTCGTTCTTCATCAGCTCGGAGAAGCCGATGATGGCGTTGAGCGGGGTGCGCAGCTCATGGCTCATGTTGGCGAGGAATTCGCTCTTGCTGCGGTTGGCGAGTTCGGCGCCGTCGCGCGCGCGCCGCAGCTCGCGTTCCCGGCGCTTCTCTTCGGTGATCTCGGCCATGGTGCCGACGATGCCGCCGTCACGCGTGCGCCGCTCGGCGACCCGCAGCCAGCGCCCGTCGCCCAGCTCCATATCGAATGAACCGGTCGGATTGGCGTGCTGCAGCACGCGCTCGCGCACCCACTCCTGGATGCGGCCGGCAGCCTCGGGAATGAGGCCCTGGGCGGCCACGGCGCGCGCCACGTCGTCGAAGCGGGCGCCGACGACGATCAGGTTGGCGCAGGGGCCGTGCAGCTCGCGGAACTTCTGATTGAACAGGAGGATGCGATCCTGGGCGTCGTAGAGGACGAACGCCTCGGAGATGCTCTCGAGCGCGTCGACCAGCTGCTGCTGGGCCTGGGCGGCCATCGACTCGGCGGCCGCGCGGGCGCTGATGTCGCGCACGAGCGAGATGTAGACGGCAGCCCCCCCCTCCTGCATCTCCGTGACCGCGAGGTCCATCGGGAAGGCCGTGCCGTCGCGCCGGCGGCCCATGATGCCGCGGGAGGACCCGCTGCGCCCGACCGCGGACAGCAACGCCGTCGTCGCACCGGAGCCATCGCCGAATCCCGCCGTGCCCGTCAACAGGGCCGAGAAGTTCTGCCCGATGATCTCTTCGGGCGAGTGATCGAAAATACGCTGGGCGGCCGGATTGAACGAGCGGATCGTGCCCATCCCGTCGATCGTCAGCAGCCCGTCGAAGGTATTGTTGACAACGCGCCGCATGAACGCGTCCTGGTGACGCAAGGCCAGTCCCTGGGCCAGCAGCCGCACGCTCTGGTCCTCGATGCGGCCGGTCAGGCCGACGCAATAGGCGACCAGCGTGGCGATGATCCAGGGCGCCGTATCGACGATGACCGGCAGCTGCATCTGCGTGACGATTGCCAGCGCTTCCAGGCTGAAGATTATCGCCGCCGTGCAGGCAAGCCCGACCCCCCACGACCACACGCGGAAGCGCGATCCGGCCCCGAAGACGATGAGCAGCGTCACCAACGCCACCAGCGACTTGGGTGCGCGCTGGAGGTCGCGCCCCTGCAGCAGCGAATCGGTCGCGAGTGCCTCGACGAAGACGCCGGGCATCGCGCTCAGGAGCGGCACCGACTTGCTGTCGCCGAGCTCCGTCGCGGTGGCGCCGACGATGACATGATTGCCGCGTACGACAGCCGGGTCGAAGTTGCCATGCAGGACATTCATGAAGGAAAGCTGCGGGATCGAGTCCTTGCGGATGCCGTAGTCGATACGGAAGGGGTCGACGCGCTCCGTACCCGCCAGCACCGCCGGTAGCAGGACGGTGTAGCCGACGCTTCCCGGCCAGTGGTCGAAAATGCCCATCTGCCGCACGACGCCATCCGGATCGACCGTGATGTTCAGCGACGCCAGGCGCGCGCCCTGGCGGAAGCGGGGCAGCGGCTGGGTATAGATGAAGTTGACGTCGCCGGCCTGGTGCACCAGGTTCACGTCGCTGCTCTGGCGGCGTTGCTTGAAGACCGGCAGGATCACGCGCGGGCCGTATTTGCCGAGGGCCTCGGCCAAGCGCGCATCCTCCGTGGCAACGGACTCCGAGCTGAAGTCGATATCGAGAGCAACATCCTCGGCGCCGGCCGCGAACAGCCGATCCAGAAGGTCGGCATAGAGGGACCGCGGCCATGGCCACACGCCAACTTGATCCAGGCTCGGCGCGTCGATCGTGACCAGGGCGAGCCGGTCGGTGGCTTCGCTCTGCACGAGCCAGAAGCGCATGTCCGAGAGCTTGTTGTCGATGAAGTCGAGCCAGCCGACGACGTGGAGCGCTGTGACCACGAAGAAAACCAGGATGCTCTTAACGATGAATGCGATATACGGCTTCATGCGCGCCATCGATCCATCGGCCGCGAGCCAGCGGCCACGGCGGGCCCCTTGGCCCGCGCCGCCTCACATTCTGCAGTATTCGCGAACAGCTGCTTCATCGTCGATGTCAAATTCGTGTTTGGCCGGCTCGCAGGGCCGACTCCGTTTGCGCCGGCCGGAGCGACGAGTAT
>Ga0326726_10006525_pt1 | contig 10494 bp, 8 predicted proteins | sample MHFenrmetagenome_2_FD_207603 | JGI IMG/M metagenome (GOLD analysis project Ga0326726, IMG submission 207603) | Lab enriched peat soil microbial communities from Michigan Hollow, Ithaca, NY, United States - MHF15MN | ecosystem: Environmental > Terrestrial > Soil > Wetlands > Peat | place: USA... | reverse complement strand
GCGGCAGGCGTAGTATTCTTCGAGGATTCGGTTAAACTTCTCTCGATCCACGACCGCTCCCTGGCTCGGGCCCCCCCCGGCCAATCCTTCCTCGAAGAACCGGTCCGGGATGGTATCCTTTTCCCGGGCCGCCCCTTCGCGGGCATTGAAGGCTTTTTCCACGTTGAAGGTCCTCTCGCCGGCCTTCAGCATGTCTTCCTCGGAGAGCTTGGTTCCGTTGCAGGCGTTGTAAAAACGGGTTGCAAGCTCCATCCCTTTTTTCCGAAGATAAGAGAGGGTGGCCGATCGGTAATAGGCGAATTTGCAGAGGCCCAGGAGGTCCCCGATGGTCACGAAGTTTTCGCTCCAGGCCAAAAGCCTCCCTTTCCCCTGCAGACCCTGGAAGATATCGGCGGCTTCCGGGCTGCCGAAATACTGTTGCCCCTCTTGGGGAGTGATGAGCTCTTCCACATAAGGGTTGGAGCGAAGGTGGTCGGACCCGCGCGTGCTGGTGGCGTAAGAAACCGCGCGGACAGGCATTCCCCGTGGGTCTCCGGCGGACATCTCGGCCCCCTTCACCTGCATGGCCAATTTTTCAGCCCCCTTCCCGATGGCCCGGGCGGCGCGGAGGGTCCCTTCCGCTAGAAGATCGCCCACCCCTTCCCGGAACGCGATTCGGCGGGTGATTTCCATCAAGGCCTCCGGGTTACCAAATTGCAGGTCCAATCCCTCGGTCTCCGGGTCCGTGAGGAGACCTTTTTCATAGCACTCCATGGCAAATGCTACCGTATCTCCGATCCCTTCCACATCCAGCCCGTACAGGTTGCAAAGGTGGCTGAAGTAGATGACCGCCTCGGGGTCATTGACTCCGCAGGTCATGCACCGGGCGACGGTTTCCCACTCCATCTTGGTCACGGTTCCGGCATATTTCCCGCTGGGAATCCTGTACTCCCGGCGGCAGCGGATTGGACACAGGGGACAAGCGCTGGCCTTGATCTGGTAGTCTGTCCGGAAAATCTCGGGGTCGAGGGGTTTCCAGTCGAAATCTCCCAGCCGCCAATTCTTGGCCCCGTGGATTCCGAATTTCACCCGGTGGTACATGAATCGGCAGGTCCCGTATTTTGTGGCCGGCGGCACGTAGGGGTCGACCGCGATGACTTCTAAGTATTCCTGGTAAGCCCTGCGGAAGGCTTCCACATCGACGACCCCGACGTCCTTCGTTCCCCGCGTGGCCACGGCCTTGAGGTTCTTCGAGCCCATAACCGCCCCTAGGCCCGTCCGGGCAAAAGTTCCCATGATGCCGTCGCAAAAAATTCCCGCCAGGCGGACCTTTTTCTCTCCGGCTGGGCCCACGACCAGCGTTCCGATCTCCGGATCCCCCAGGGTCTCCCTTAAGGCCCGGTCTGCTTCCATCGTCGTCTTGCCCGAGAGGGGGCCGGCATCCCGGATTTCTATTCTTTCACCGTCAATCCAAAGGTAGACAGGTTTCGGGGCTGCCCCCTGGAGGATGAGCATGTCGTATCCCGCCATTTTGAGGGTTGCCCCCCAGTGGCCCGAAGAGTGTCCATCGCCATGCAATTCCGTGAGGGGAGATTTTGCCGTGGCCGTCGTGCGGCTGGCCGCGGGCACGGCCGTTCCGAAGAGGGCCCCGGGGGTGAAGATCAGCCGGTTGGCAGGATCGAAAGGGGCCACTTCCGGGGGGACTTCGTCATACAGGACCCTGGAAGCAAACCCCCGCCCCCCGATGTGCCGATGGGCAAAAGCCTGGTCCAGTTCTTGCTTTTCCACTTTTCCGGTGGATAGGTCGACGCGCAGGATTTTCCCCGCATAAGCTCCTTTTTTCCGGGCCAAGATTATTTCCTCCCTTCGGCGAGTGGCCGCGGATGGGCGGCAGCTTGAGTGAGGGTCTGGAGAAGTGTTTTGATGGGGGCCGCCCCGGTGAGATTCGGCCGGGCCAGACCATCTTCACTGGCCAGGAGGGCGGCGAATCTACGGCGGCGGACCTCAGCGCTTTCCCGATGACCCGCCAGGACCAAAACTTTACTCGGGCAATGCCGGACACAGACCGGGTTTCCACCGCAAAGGTCGCATTTGAGGGCCTTTTTCTTCTCCGGGTCGAAGACCATGATCCCGAAAGGGCAGGCTCCGATGCAATTCATGCAGCCCGTGCACTTTTCTTCATCGACCACCGGAATGGACAGCCCCTTGTGCAGCACGATGGCCTTTTCCGGGCAAGCCTTCTGGCACCAGGGGTCTTGACATTGTTGGCAGGTAATGGGAATCGTGATGCCCACGGAAAGCGGAACAACTTTAATGCGAGATTTTTGGGGATTGAACGCCCCGGTGTGTTCCAGGGAACACATCAATTGGCAGGTTTCACAGCCCGAGCAGATTCGGTCTGCCCGATCGGGATGGGAGAGGTACAGGACGCGGCGTCTTACTCCCTTCTTTAAAGAGGACTCGAGGCTTTTGTCCTTGGGCATATCCTTGCTCCTTCTTCAAGAATTGAAAAGGGAATATAGCATTCCTTTGCCGACATCGTCAATGCTGGCCCTCACCTCGCACCCCTTCATTCTTGGAATTCTTTTTTCTGAGGAAACCCCGGTTTTTGGCCCGGGCACCGCCCGGATTTCAAACCGCCTTTCGCTTCCTTGCCCTCCCCCGGAGGAGAAGAACGCGAGAAGGCCCTTGTCCGGAAGGCGGCGAGGTCCTTTAAAATCTAGTTTTCTCTCTCCCTTTCAGTCGGAGAAGCTTGCGGACCTCAGCCGACGGTGCAATCTCCATGCTCAACTCCTCCACCAAACGGCGGACCTTCTGAACCGCTTCTTCATTGGACTGCATGATCTTCCCTTTGCCGAGGTAGAGATTGTCTTCCATCCCGACCCGGACATTGCCCCCCATCACGGCGGCCACCGTTCCCAAGGAGAATTGAAAACGCCCCACGGGAAGAACGGACCACACATAATCTTCCCCGAAGAGGCTGTCCGCCGTGTGCTTCATGTGGAGCAGATTTTCCACGCTCGGCTGGATGGCCCCCAGAATCCCCATGATGAGCTGGAGAAAGAAGGGTTTTTCCAAGAACCCCCGGTCCGCCATGTGCGCAACATTATAGATATGCCCTACGTCATAGCATTCCATCTCCGGCTTGGTGCCATGGTCGCGGAAGGTCTTGAGAAAGATCTCCAGCGACTTGAAGGTATTGGCGAAGATGAAGTCCCGGGTCATCTCCAGGTATTTTGGCTCCCATTCGAACTTGAACTTGGAATAGCGCTCCAAAAGGGGGAACAAACCGAAATTGAAGGACCCCATGTTACAGCTCGCCAGCTCGGGTTCGAGTTCGGATACGACTTTCACTCTCTCCTCGGGGGTCATCCCCAGCCCCCCGCCGGTGGTGGGACAAAGGATCACGTCGGACCGGCGCTTGATTTCCGAACAGAATTCCTTGAAAAGACTGATGTCCGAGCTGGGCTGACCGGTCTGGGGATTTCGGGCGTGAAGGTGGACCGTGGCCGCTCCGGCGTTCGCCGCCCGAACGGCTTCCTCGGCAATTTGCTTGGGGGTGGTGGGGAGGTATTCAGACATGGTGGGGATGTGAATGGAACCGGTGATCGCGCAGTTAATAAAAATCTTTTGTTGTTTCATTGCCATGGCAGGTCTCCTTTCCGGTTGGAATTGTCCTATTTTTACTTATCGTTTCCCCATCGGGCCTGTCAAGGAATAATTTGAGAGAAAATGCCATACAGGCAAACACCCCATCTCCTTCAAAGAACGGACCATCGCCGCCCCAGGATTCGAAAAAAGAAATTGCCGACGGATGACCGAAACAGAGGGACAGGACAAGAGAAGACAGGACACTTGACCTGCTTGGCCCAGCGTATTAGAATGCTACCAGCATTCCGTCCGGCGGGGAATTTTTTTCGGCTCCACAGAGCATGAGCTGGCAGCTTGGCAAAAGGGGAGGCTAGGCTAGGAAAAGAAAAATGGCCCCTCCGGTACAGGAAGGAATGGAAGGATTCACGGAGACTTGGAATATGGCCACGAGCGTAGGTTTTTTTTGACCTAGGGCCGATGACCCTTGGCCTCGACTGATTGGGGGCCGGAAACGGCCAAACCGTTCCTGCGCCGGAATTCAAAAAAGAAGGGAGGTAAGCAAGCCAAGATTTGTTCGTTGGAGGGATGTTAGGGGAGTTTTTCTGAACGACCGAAAGGGGGCCGGATATGAAAGAATTCCTGTATTTTGCCGCAGCCAACTCGAAAGAAGCAGTGAAGCTATTGGGGAACTACAAGAAACGGGCAGTTATTCTTGCCGGGGGAACGGACCTGGTCCCTCGAATCAACACCTATCATTTCAAGCCGGAAGTCCTGGTGTATATCGGAAAAGCCGGTCTGGATTACATCAAAGAGGAAAAAGGGAAATTGATCATCGGGGCGGCCACGCCCATGGCCAAGATTGCCACCAGCAAGCTCCTGGCCAGAAAAGCCTCCGCCCTGGTTCAGGCCGCTCAGCAAGCGGGGACGGCGGCCGTGCGGACGGCTGCGACCCTTGGCGGCAACCTGGCCAATGCTTCTCCGGCGGCCGATTTGGCCACTCCGCTTCTGGCCATGGATGCGGAGCTTAGTCTGGTCAGCGGGAAGAAGAAGCGGGTGGTAGCCCTGAAGGATTTCTTTACCGGACCCGGGAAAACGGTCCTGCAGTCTGGAGAGATGATCCTTGAGGTTCGGTTCCCCGCCTCCAAAGGGAAGACCGTATTTCTCAAACTCGGGAGGAGAAAAGCGTTGAGTCTTTCCGTGGTGAATACCGCCGTCCGGTTGGAAATGAAGGGCCAGCAGTGCAGGGAAGCCCGGATCGCCATCGGTTCGGTTGCCCCGACCCCCCTGCGATGCCCCAAGGCCGAAGAGATGCTCCAAGGAAAGGGAATGGATCAAGAGATCATCGCCGCATGCGCCGCGGAAGCCATGGCCGCCAGCAGCCCGATTGACGATCAGCGGGCATCGGCCTGGTACCGGAAAAAAGCCGGAGTAGCCCTGGTGGCCCGGGCTTTGACCCAGGCTGCCGGCCTCCAGGCGGAGTGAGGAGGGAACCCAATTATGAAATACCCATTATCATTTATTCTAAATGGTTTGCCCATGGATGCTTTGGTCAAGCCGGCCGAGACACTCCTGGATGTGCTGCGGGAAAAACTGGGAGTTACCAGTCCGAAGCGGGGTTGCGATACGGGAGAATGCGGGTCCTGCACGGTCCTGCTGGACGGGGAACCCATCCGCTCCTGCTTGACCATTGCTCTGACCGTAGCCGGGCGAAAAGTGGAAACCGTCGAGGGGTTGACGAAACAGGGGAAGCTTCATCCGCTCCAGCAATCTTTCCATGACCACTACGCGGCCCAGTGCGGATTCTGCACCCCGGGCATGTTGATGTCGGCCAAAGGCCTGCTCGACAAAAAGGCCAAGCCGAGCCGGGAAGAGATCGTCGAGGCCATTTCCGGAAATCTCTGCCGTTGCGGATGCTACAATGAGATCGTTGAAGCCGTCGAGGCCGTTGCCGATGGCCCGAGGAAGGGGTGAGAGCCATGACCGAGTACGTAGGAAAACCCATGACGCGGTATGATGGAATCGGGCATGTGACCGCCCGGACGACCTATGTGGATGATATTCAGAAACCCGGAATGCTCTACATCAAAGTCCTGACCAGCCCGGTTCACAAGGGAAGGATCCGGCGCTTGGATGTTTCCGCAGCCGAGAAAAAGGCCGGGGTCGCGGGGGTCATAACGGCCAAGGATGTTCCGGGAGCGAATGTTTATGGGTTAATTCCCGATCAGCCGGTGTTCACCCCGGAGAATATTCGTTTCAAAGGGGAAAGAATTGCCGCTGTGGCGGCGGTGGATGAAGACACGGCCATGGAGGCCGTCGAGAAGATCAAGCTGGAAATCGAGGAGCAGACTCCGGTCCTTGATCCCTATGAAGCGATGAAGCCCGGGGCTCCCCTGGTCCGACCGGAAGGAAACGTTTTCCAGTTCGACAGCGGCCCTGCCCGGAAGATTCGTCTCGGCGATGTCGAAATAGGATTCCGGGAAGCCGATTATATCGTGGAGGGCAAGTACACCAACGGGATGAACGACCATGCTCCCATGGAACCCCAGGTCTCGGTGGCCTATATCGATGAAACCGACCGGTTGGCCATCCATACGGTGAGCCAGGACCTCTACTTCCATCTGGGGATGCTGGCGGCCGTTTTCAACCTCCCTATGAACAAAATCCGCTATATCGGAGGGACGGTGGGAGGCGGCTTTGGCGCCAAGAACGACATCCATTGCGACCATGTGGCCGGGCTCATGGCCCTGAAGGTCCGCAAACCGGTTAAGTATGCCCTAACCCGGGCAGAAGAGACGCTCCATACCACGAAGCGGGGGGCGTGGTACTTTACTTTCAAGGACGGGGTGAAAAAAGACGGAAGAATTGTCGCCCGCCAGATCACCACGCTCCATGATACCGGCGGCTACTCGGGAATGGGGCCCTACGTGGTGGATAAGAATTCGATCCTGATTGCTGGCCCCTTTTTCATCCCCCATATCTCGATCGACGGAACCTGTGTGTATACCAACAAACCTCCGGCCAGCTCCATGCGCGGGTTCGGGATCATCAACGGAACCTCGGCTGAACAGCTCCAGATGGACCGGATCGCCGAGACCATTGGGATGGACCCGTGGGAAATCCGCTTCATTAACGCCTGGCGGGACGGCGACCTGGGGGCAACCCAATTCCAGGTTGTGGCCGCCGGATTGATCGAAGCGATGAAACGGGCGGCGGAACTGGCAGGAGTGAAACTGCCTGCCCATCTCCAGGCCATGAGTTCGAGAGGGAGGTAAGAGCGATGAAAAAACGAGGAATCGGTATTTCCTGCAATACCCATCCAGCAGGGTTGAAAGGCGGCGGAGACCCCAGCCAGGCCCAGATCCGCCTGAAACCTGATGGAACCCTGGACCTTCTGGTCGGAGCGGTGGACATCGGTCAGGGTTCCAAAACCATCCTTCGGCAGATTGCCGCGGACGAACTGGGAGTTCCCCTGGAAGCGATCACCGTCAATAATTTTGACACCGATATCGGCCCGATGTGCACGGGAACCTTTGCCAGCCGGGTGACCTTTATGGACGGGAACGCGGTCATTCGAGCGGCAGCCGATTTCAAGAAGCAGATCAAGGAATGGGCGGCAGAGGCCTTGGAGGCCAACCCGGCGGATATCGAGATGGCGGACAACAAGGTCATGGTCAAAGGGGCCCCGGCCAAGGCCAAAACCATGGCTGAAGTGGGAACGGCAGTCAACTGGGGAGGGCAGTTCATCGTGGGAACTGGAGCTTTCACCCCCGGGGCCGGACAGGCCTTTGACCCCGCAACCGGGAAGATGACCGCCATCGCCTCCCTGGCTTTCGGCGCATGCGTCGCCGAAGTCGAAGTGGACACGGAAACTGGGGTGGTGGAAGTTCTCAAGCTGATCCAGGTCTATGAGATCGGCAAAGCGATCAACCCGCTTCTTTGCCGAGGCCAGATCAATGGGGGGGCCATGATGGGAATCGGGTTTGCTTTGACCGAAGACTTCACCCCTTATTATCCCAGCATGGAACATGCGCCCGAGAATCTAGGCGATTATATAATCGCCACCGCTGCCGATATGCCCAGGGAGATGGTCTGGGATATCGTCGAGGTTCCCCATCCCAACGGCCCGAGGGGGGCCAAAGGATTTTCGGAGATGACGGCGAGCGCAGCCCCGCCCGCCATCCTGTCGGCCATCCACAATGCCATCGGGGTTTGGGTCACCGATTATCCGGCCACGCCCGAACGCATCCTGAGGGCTTTAGAGGAAAAGAAAGACAAAGGCTAGCTTCATCAGGGGCGGGGGAATGCCCGCCCCTCCAAGAAATTCGAGGGGGATCGAGAAATGCTTTTCAAGGGAAAGAAAATCATCGACTTGAGTCAGGACATTTACACCGGCATGCCGGTATACCCGGGGCATGCCAAAACGGTCATTTGGGAACACGCCTCCCATGAAGAAACCAAACGGATGCTGGGAACGGGATTTTCCTATCGGTCCAGCGGGATCATGATGTGCGATCATGGTCCGACGCACGTGGATTCGGTGAGCCATCTCTCGCCGGACCCCCAGGCTCCCTCGGTGGATGAAATCCCCCTGGAGCATTGCGTCACCTCGGGCATTTGCCTTGACGTGAGCGAGGTTCCCGTCCAGACCCAGTTCGGTCCGGAAAAGATCGAAGCGCAATTGAAAAAATGGAAACTGGACATTCGCCCGGGGGACGTGGTTCTGTTTTATACCGGCCATTATGAAAGGTACTACGGAAAACCGGAGTACTCCAGCCATCAACCCGGCTTGACCCGGGCGGCCACCGAATACATCCTCGACCGGGGAGCGATCAGCTTCGGCGTGGACAATACCAGTCCGGATATGTTCCTGGACAAGACCTATCCCTGCCACATGGTCTGCCGGGAGCGGAAGATCACTCACTATGAGAACCTCTGCAACCTGGACAAGCTGGTGGGCAAACGGTTCACCTTCATCGCTCTGCCGCTGAAGATCCGCAAGGGAACCGGGTCGCCGGTCCGGCCGGTGGCTATCCTGGATTGATCCCTCCCGGCGCAGGGCCGTCCGACCTTACGGAAGATGCGGGCGGTTCGCGTCGAATTTTGAGGTAGACCTTGGCGTTAAGAAAAGTACCCATCGAAGAAGCCGTGGGAATGAAACTGGCCCACGATCTAACCCAAATCATTCCGGGGAAATTCAAGGGAGCGGCTTTCCGCAAGGGGCAGATTCTCAAGAAAGAAGACCTCCGCAGACTCCTGGACATGGGGAAGAAGCAGGTTTATGTTTTGGCCGTGGGCCGAGGAGAATTGCACGAGGATGATGCGGCCCGCCGCATGGCCCGGGCAATCGTCGGCCCGGGGGTCGAACTCCGAGGCCCGAGGGAAGGGAAGATCGATTTCGTCGCGCGGCGGTCCGGGCTGCTAAAAATAAATTCTGCCGCAGTGGCACGGATCAATTCCCTGGGCGGGGTCATTTTATCCACCCGGCACACCGATTCCCGGGTCGAGGCGGGCGAGACGGTGGCCGGAACGCGCGCGATCCCTCTCACCATCGCCAAGGCCAAGGTAGAAAAAGTCGAGGAAATCGGGAAGAGGGCGAAACCCATCATCGAAATCCGGCCCTTTCGGCCGAAAAAAGTGGGCATCTTGGTGACGGGAAGCGAGATTTATGAAAATCGGATCAAAGATCGATCGGCGAAGATGGTCACCGAAAAGGTTGAGTCCCTTGGCTCCAAGGTGGTGAAGTCCGTGGTCGTTCCCGATAACGTCCAACGCATTGCAGCGGAGATTCGAAAAATGAGGGCCGAGGGCTGCCAGGTGATCGTGGCCACGGGAGGGCTCTCGGTGGACCCGGATGACGTGACCCTGGAAGGCATTCGCCGATCCGGGGCCGAATTGATCTTTTATGGAGCGCCGGTTCTCCCCGGTTCCATGTCCGTTTACGCCCGGCTAGGGCGGACGATGATCTTGGGGGCTCCAGCTTGTGTCGTCCACGACCCGGTTACTGCTTTGGATTTCCTCTTACCGCGCGTGGTGGCCGGTGATCCCATTTCCGCAAAGGAAGTTGCCCGTTGGGGTCATGGCGGACTGTGTTTGAAATGTCCGGTTTGCCGGTTTCCCGTTTGCCCCTTCGGAAGAGGAGCTTGAACGGCTGTCCCGGCGGGTTGGGGGTCTCCAGAATTGTACGGACCTGTTCCCGCCCGGAGCCTGGGGCCGGAGCGCTCCCGGTGCCCTGACGGAGCAAGATTCGGCGGGGAAAGCTCCGGTCATCCCGCTTCCCCGGGGTTTTGCCAAGGCCCGCGGGAAAAGAGAAGAAGGTGAAACTATGTTTTCCGAGATTCAAGAAATCCAACAGGCCTTGGAAGAGGCAAAATATATTGCCGACCGGGATATGGCCACGGTTCTCTTCTTGTCCCTGAAATTGGGGAAACCGATTCTCGTCGAAGGGGAAGCCGGAGTGGGGAAGACCGAGATCGCCAAGGTCCTCTCCGAAATTCTTCAGACCCGCTTGATTCGTCTGCAGTGCTATGAAGGTCTCGACGCCACGACCGCTCTCTATGAATGGAATTACCCCAAGCAACTTCTGTGGATGAAACAGGCGGAGATTTGCGCCAACCCGCGGGAAGCCGTGCAAAAGGAGATCTTCAGTCCTGAGTTTCTGATCCGCCGGCCCTTGCTGGAAGCCATCCAGGCCGATTCCGGGAAGCCGGTTGTGCTGCTCATCGATGAAATCGACCGGGCCGACGAAGAGTTCGAAGCCTTCCTTCTGGAGGTCCTGTCGGAATTTCAGATCTCCATCCCCGAGATCGGAACGCTGCGGGCCAAGACCCGCCCCCAGGTGATTCTGACTTCCAACCGCACCCGGGAGCTGCATGATGCCCTGAAGAGACGGTGCCTCTATCATTGGATTGATTACCCCTCCCTGGA
>Ga0326726_10006524_pt1 | contig 10494 bp, 6 predicted proteins | sample MHFenrmetagenome_2_FD_207603 | JGI IMG/M metagenome (GOLD analysis project Ga0326726, IMG submission 207603) | Lab enriched peat soil microbial communities from Michigan Hollow, Ithaca, NY, United States - MHF15MN | ecosystem: Environmental > Terrestrial > Soil > Wetlands > Peat | place: USA... | reverse complement strand
CTTCGGAACACCCTCTCCTGTGCGTAGCGACGCCAACCTCGGCGTGCTCGGGAAAGATACGGTCAATATAGTCGTCCATGGCCATGAGCCGGAACTGCCGGAGATGCTCGCCATCGCCGCGCGCGATGCCGCCATACAGGCCTATGCGAAAGAGGCCGGCGCCGCAGGGATCACTCTCGCCGGTATCTGCTGCACCGCAAACGAGATACTTATGCGCCACGGCATCCCGGTGGCGGGAAGCTTCCTTCAGCAGGAACTCGCCATAGTGACGGGCGCAGTGGAGATGATGCTTGTAGATGTGCAATGCTGCATGCCGAGTCTCCCCGATGTCGCCAGGAGCTACCATACGGAAATCATCTCCACTGCTGATATCGCCAAGACCGTTGGGACAACACATATCACACTAAACCGGGACAACCCGCTCGCCACGGCAAAGGTACTCATCCGCCGCGCCATTGACAATTTCAAAAATCGCGATCCTGAGAAGGTATCCATCCCGGACATCAGAAGGCCTCTGGTCGCGGGCTTCAGCGTGGACGCCATCAAATACATGCTGGGCGGCCGTTTCCGTGCGTCCTTCCGTCCGCTCAACGACGCAGTCATCCAGGGAAGGATCAGGGGCATCGTCGGCATCGTTGGCTGCAACAATCCCCGTACGCGCGTGGACGCCTATATCAACACCCTGACGCGGGCCCTGATCGCACAAAATGTACTCGTCCTCAAGACGGGCTGCGCGGCCATCGCTTCGGCGAAAGAAGGAATGCTTAGGCCGGAAGCGGCGTTGGAGGCGGCGGGTGCGGGACTCCGTGAGGTCTGCGAGGCTATCGGGATGCCGCCGGTCCTCCACATGGGAAGCTGCGTGGATAACTCGCGCATCCTGGAGGCGGGGACAGAAATGGTTCTGGAGGGCGGCCTGGGAGACGACCTCTCTCAAATCCCCGCTGTGGGTGTGGCCCCCGAGTGGATGAGTGAAAAGGCGGTAGCCATCGCCTGCTATTTTGTGGCCTCCGGCATCGACGTGGTGCTGGGACATCCCTTCCATATAAGCGGTTCTAATAATGTGACGCGCTTCCTCAATGAGGAAACTCGAGAACTTTTCAACGCCTCCTTCCACATCTGCGCAGACCCCGTCCTGGCGGCGGACATGGTTATAGATCTCCTCGACAGTAAGCGCGAGCGCCTCGGGATCAACCGCAAAGCCGAGAGGAAGCTCTACGACATGGATGACCGGAGGAAGCTCGATGTCTAAGATCATCTGCACGAGCGCCATCGACGGGGCCATGGACTGGATCGTCAAGGCGGAAGACCGCCTCAATCATGCCATCAGCAAACGGGGAGAGACGTGGCCCGCCGCCTTTCCAGGTACGGCCTATTTTCTCCCTGTCATCTATTCCTTCACCGGTGAGCCCGTACGTACGCTCGGAGAACTCCGGCCGATCCTCCGCCACGCGAAAGAACTTCTGCCACAGCGCCCTGCCGACGCGGTATGGCTACCCTACCTGGGTGGCGCTCTGGATGCAGGTGTCGCGTCTCTATTCGCATGTGAGATCATCGAGGCATGCAAGTATGCCGTCGGACCCGATCCGGTGGATAGGATATGGCTGGGTGCGGCCAACGACGTTATCCTTCGTGAGAGGGGCATCGAATTCGTCGACGGCACAGCCCCCGGCTTCGCGGCCATTACCGGCGCGGCGCCCACCAATGAAATCGCAGTCACTATCGCCCGGCAGCTTCAGGAGAAAAATCTCTACGTCTTTATGGCGGGCGGCACCGACGGCAAACAGTTTGCCGAACAGCTTGCCGAAGAAGACGTGCAGTTGGGATGGCCGACACGCCTGATTCCTTTTGGCCCGGATGTTTCCGCCCTGATCTATGCCTTGGGATTCGCCAACCGTGTGGCCCTCTCCTTCGGCGGCGTTCAGCCCGGCGATTACACACGGAATCTTAAGTACAACAAAAACCGTATCTTTGCCTTTGTGCTTGCCTTGGGCGAGGTCACTCCCGACAAGTACGCCATAGCCGCCGGTGCGATCAACTACGGCTTCCCCGTCATTGCCGATACGGACATCCCCCAGATTCTGCCCACGGGCGTATGCACCTACGAGCACGTGGTCTCTTCCGTGCCCTACGATACAATGGTGGAAAAGGCATTGGAGGTGCGGGGCTGCAAGATCAGGATCACCAAAGTGCCCATCCCCGTGCCTTACGGGCCGGCCTTCGAAGGCGAACTGATCCGCAGGGCCGATGCCCACGTGGAGTTCGGCGGAAATCTGACCACCGCCTTTGAATTTGTGACCAGCGTCGATATGGATCAGATCAACGACGGTGAGATCGAAATCATCGGGCCCGATATAGATAAGGTCGAGTCCGGAAGCACGCTGCCACTTGCCATCTGGGTCGAGGTAGCGGGCCGGAAGATGCAGGCAGATTTTGAGCCTATCCTTGAAAGGCAGATTCACCACCTTGTCAACGGCGCCGAGGGTATCTGGCATATGGGTCAGCGGGACATCGTCTGGACGCGCATCTCGAAGAGCGGCTTTGCACGAGGGTTGAGGCTTCACCACTACGGCGAGATCATCCATGCAAAGTTCATCTCCGACTATCCAGCCATCGTGGACAAGGTGAAGGTCACGATTATTACAGACGCGCCGGAGGTGGAGCGGCGCCTCGTCACTGCGCGACAGATCTACGACCAGCGAAACCGTCGCCTCGAGGCCATGACGGATGAGGCCGTGGATACCTTTTACTCGTGTCTCCTCTGCCAGTCTTTCGCCCCCAATCATGTCTGCATCATTACGCCGGAACGGCTCGGACTCTGCGGGGCTTACAATTGGCTGGATGGCAAAGCGGCCCATGAGATCAATGAGACCGGACCGAACCAGCCCGTCAAGAAAGGCGAAGCCATCGATCCCATGAAAGGTGTCTTTAGAGGCATCAACGAATACGTCTATATAAGCAGCCACAAGACAGTGCCGGAGTTTTGCTGCTATTCACTCATGGATAGGCCCATGACGAGCTGCGGTTGTTTCGAGGCGATCCTGGCCTATCTCCCCGAATGCAACGGTGTCATGGTCGTCAACCGGGAATATCAGGGCGAAACTCCTGTGGGTATGACCTTCTCCAGTCTCGCCGGCAATGTAGGCGGCGGTCAGCAGACACCCGGCTTCATGGGCGTGGGCAAGGTCTTCCTGACCTCCCGGAAGTTTCTTGCGGCAGAAGGGGGATTTAAGCGCATCGTCTGGATGCCGAAGGCGCTAAAGGAGCTACTCGCTCCCGATCTCTCGAAACGCTTCGCCGAGCAGGGGGCGCCGGATCTCTTAGACAAGATCGCCGATGAGGAAGTAAGCGTCGATGCGCATGCAATCAGGGAATACATGGAGAGCGTCTACCACCCCGCGCTGAGAATGGACGATATGGCCATTTATGCACTGCCGATCCCAACACCGGCTTCGAAAGAGCGACCGGCATCCGGCATAAGTCCCATTGAGCTGCAGGAAAAGCCGCCATCACCCGCCGAGACAAAGGAAGAGACGGTTGGGCCCCACGAGGAAACGATCGTAGAGCCTGCCGCAAGCGGCCTCTTCGATGCGGTCACCACTTTTCCCATCTGCCGGCAAACATGCGACGTCCCCATCTGGCAGGTCACACTGGGCGCTACGAAGAAAACGGGCGGCACCCGCGGCCATACCCTGAAAGTAGGCGGAGCACATTGCATGCCTTTCCACCTCTGGGAAGGTGCAATGCCGAACCCTCCCCTCGTGGCTATGGAAGTCTCTGATGTGATATCAGAGAAGTATCCAGGTGTTCTGAGAAACATCTATGGCGATCTCTTAGACCGGCCGGCGGAGATGGCCCGCGTCTGCGTGGAAAAATACGGGGCAGATCTCATCAGTGTGCGTCTCGACGGAACACATCCCGAAAAGGGAAATCGGACACCTGAGGAGGCCGTGAAGCTCGTCAGATCAATCCTCGCAGCCGTGGATGTGCCTCTGATCGTCACCGGCCACAGCCATTACGAAAAGAACAACGAAGTACTGAAGTGCATAGCCCAGGCCTGCGCCGGGGAGAACCTGCTCCTCAACTGGGTGGAGCAGGACAACTACCGCACCATCGCCGGGGCGGCCATAGCCTATGGCCACAGCATTGTCGCCCAAAGTCCTATCGATGTAAATATCGGCAAGCAGATGAACATCCTCCTTACAAGCATGGATATCAAGCCGGAGCGGATCGTCATGGATCCTATGACGGGAGCCACCGGTTATGGAATCGAATATACGTATTCAGTCATGGAGCGCATTCGCCTGACGGGATTGGACGGAGACCGGATGCTCGCGGCGCCGATGATCGTCTCACCCGGGCAGGAGTGCGCCAGGATCAAGGAGTACAGGGCAATCGAGGCCGATTTTCCGGCATGGGGAAATCTGGAAAGACGCACGGCCCTCTGGGAGCTCGCCACGGCGGTGAGTCTTCTCTACGCCGGTGCCGACATCTTGATCATGTATCATCCCGAAGCAACGATGGCACTGAAGAAGACGATCCTTGAATTGATGCAAAAAGCAAAGTAGTAAATGCAAAAGTCAAAGTGCAAAATGCAAAATTAAGGAACGATGCCATCTTTCGTTTTGCCTTTTTCATTTTGCATTCTTAAAGGTGTTTTATGGCTCTGACAGGTTTGCAGATTCAGAAATTGCTTCCTAAGACTAATTGCAGGGAATGCGGCTCCAATACGTGTATGGCCTTTGCCATGAAGATTGCGGCAAAGAAGGCTGAGATCGCCGAATGCCCCTATGCCTCTCCCGAGGCCATCCAGGTATTGGGCGCGGCCAGCGAGCCTCCCGTGCGCGGGATTGCACTGGGGCCCGACAGGATGCTAAAGCTGGGCGAGGAAACCGTCCTTTATCGGCATGAAAAGACCTTTTTCCACCAGACCGCGATTGCCATCAATGTCAATGATACCGATTCTCCCGGCATGATCGAAGAGACGCTCACGGCCGTCCGCGATTACCGGCTGGAGCGGGTTGGGGAGACATTCCTAATCGATATGGCGGCGGTGACCCAGAAAGGGGCGGGCATGAATGGTTTCGCGACGCTTGCCAGAAGAGCGTGGGAAACGACCGGCCGACCCCTGGTGCTCCGGAGCGAGAGCCCCTCCGCACTGAATGCCGCCGCAATTGCCGTGAAAGGATCTCGCAGCGTCCTAGCCGCCGCAACACCGGAAACAGTAGATGAACTGCGCATCTCCGCAAAGAATAATGACCATGTCCTCGCCGTCACTGCCCCGGACCTGAATAGCCTCTTTCGATGCGCTTCGCATCTCCGGGAGACCGGCTTTCACGATATATTGCTCGAGTTTCAGACCTCATCTCTGGCCGAACAGTTTCAGACGAACTCCGCTATCCGCCGCGCGGCCCTGAAAGACGCTGCCAAGCCCCTCGGCTATCCCTTCCTGCGCTTCCTTCGCGACACCGGCGATGTCCTGACAATCGCTGCCGAAGCAATCACCGAGGTCGACAAATACGGCGGCATCTGTGTTCTGCCCGTCTTCGACCCGGCCCTTATGGCCACACTAATGACGCTACGTCTCAATATTTACACCGATCCCCAGAAGCCGATCCAGGTAGAGCCGAAAGTCTATCCCATCGGGGAACCCGGTCCCGACTCCCCAGTTTTCGTAACCACCAATTTCTCGCTCACTTATTTTACCGTCTCCGGTGAAATCGAAAACAGCGGGACCAGCGCATGGCTGGTGGTTCCGGACTGCGAGGGAATGAGCGTGCTTACCGCCTGGGCGGCGGGAAAGTTTTCCGGCGCTTCCATCGCGAAATTCGTGAAAGAGGTAGGATTGGAAAAACAGATATCCACGCGCGAGATCGTTATTCCCGGCTATGTCGCCCAGATCAGCGGTGAGTTGGAGGAAAACCTCCCTGGCTGGAAAGTGCTCGTCGGACCCCAGGACGCTGCGGATATAGAAAGCTTTGTAAGAACGCAAAAGGCAAGGAACAAGCGGGAGACTTGAGTATTATGGCGCGTATAACTTTTCGGCCAGCCGGGATCACAGTCGATGTGCTGGTGAATACAACGCTCCTCGACGCCGCGCGACGCGCAGGTATTGAAATCGACGCCCCTTGCGGCGGCAAAGGTACCTGCGGCAACTGCACCGTGCGTGTCGTCTCCGGACAGATTAACTGCGAAAGCCTCGGCGTTTTAACTCAGGAAGAAATCGATCAAGGCTTTGTTCCAACCTGCCGGACATCCATACATGATTCCGACGTTGTCGTTGAGGTGCCTGATCAGGTGGGACGTTTCGGCGGTCAATTCAGCGACGATGATGGCCTGACGCTTATCGATGCGACGCTCCTGCCCACTCCGGAAGACTGCCGGCCACTTACCGAAAAGATAAACATCTTCGTGTCGCCCCCGCAGAAGGCCGATGGCCTGTCGGATCTGGACCGTCTAACGCGCGCGCTTCAGCAGCGGCTCGGCAAAGAAGATATTATAGTTCCACTCGCTGTCATCCGTCATTTAGCCGACGCCTTGCGAGCAGAAGACGGGAATGTAACCGCCACGCTGAGTGTGGACACTCCAGTCGGAAAGATGCGCAGTTGCCGGGTCACGGCCATTGAAGCGAAGGACAGCACCGACGGGCACTATGGGCTTGCTATTGATGTGGGAACAACAACAGTTGCGGTGCAGTTGGTTGATCTCTCCAATATGAATGTCCTCTCCACCTGCACCGATTACAACGGTCAGCTCACCTGCGGTCTCGATGTCATCAGCCGTATCGACTATGCACGCCGGCCCGACCGCCGGGAGGAGCTCCGCAACCGTGTGCTCCGGACTATTAACCGTCTTATAGAGCAGTTGGCTCGTCAAAGCCGCATTTCACACATGGAAATCTCCTCCGCTGCGGCATCCGGCAACACGACGATGATCCATCTGCTCCTGGGTCTGAACCCCGAATACATCCGGCTCGAACCCTATACGCCGACTCTTCTCAATGTGCCCTTCTTTACCGCATCGGAGATCGGCATCGCAATCAATACCGCAGCCCCTGTCATGATCTCGCCGGCCGTGGGAAGCTATGTAGGCGGAGACATTACTGCAGGCATCCTCTGCACCGATATATCCAATGACAGCGAGGACGTCTGTCTTTTTATGGACATCGGCACCAATGGCGAGGTGGTCCTAGGCAATGGTGAATTTCTCCTGACATGCGCGTGCTCCGCCGGACCGGCCTTTGAAGGAGGGGGCATCAAATGCGGCATGAGAGCCGCTGACGGAGCTATCGAAAAAGTGGAGGTTGATCCGGCAACGGGCCTGGCCACCTGCCAGACTATCGGCCATGTCAGACCCCGCGGCGTGTGCGGCTCCGGCATGATATCGCTTCTTGCCCAACTTCTGGAAACGGGCTGGATCGACGCCGCAGGAAAACTGAAACGCTCCGAACCGTCGGAGGCCATCCAAATCGACGGCCGTCAGGCCGCATATATCTTAGTCACTGCGAGGGAGAGCGCCACGCAGCGTGCAATTGTCATCGACGAGAAGGATATCGAAAACATCATCCGTGCGAAGGCCGCGCTATATGCCGCCTGCGCGCTGATGCTTAAGCATGTGGGCATGGAATTCTACGATCTCCGGAAGGTCTATATCGCCGGTGGGTTCGGCCGGTTTCTGGACCTGGATGCAGCCATAGCGATCGGCCTCATTCCGGATCTCCCGCGGGGCCGGTTTCATTTTATCGGTAATGCGTCTCTTGCGGGAAGCCGTATGGCCCTGGTATCAGGAAAGCACCGGGAAAGGCAATATAAGCAGGCCCGGCGAATGACATATCTGGAGCTCACCACGGACCCGTCTTATATGCATGAGTATACTGCGGCCCTTTTTCTTCCCCACACCAACCCGGACCGTTTCTACCGGAAAGATATCAAGAAGTAAAAATATCTTACAAAGCGAATGCTAAGGGAATACACCGGCCCAAATGGGGTTTTCGCTCATTTACACAAAGGGGATGCGACGGTATGCTAATAACAAATACCGGATGGAGGTAAGTGCAATGGCAGCACAGATGAAAAAAATCGAGTGCCCATCACCCTGCAATTTTTCAGTGAAGAGCCATGACGAGAAGGAACTGGTTGAGATTGCGATGCAGCATGCAAAGAAGAGTCACAATATGAGCATCACGGAGCAGGATGTGAAGAAGATGATCAAGCCGGCTTGAGAGCCCAGCGAAGGGATGCGTTTGTGCAACACATCCCTTCGCGCGTTACCGGGCAGTCAAACCTCTGTTTTTGGCAATTATTAGATGCCCTAAAGAAGGGCGGGACTTGCCCGCCCCATTCTCCTTTGCCTCTTTTACGCGAGAGTAAATTTTAATTCGCCAAGGTTTTCTATTACCGTGGTTAGCTTATCGCCGGCCTTGAGCCACACCTGCTTATCCGGCGGCTTGCCGAAGATTACTCCCTCCGGCGTACCGGTGAAGAAGATATCGCCCGGCTTCAGAGTGAAGTGCTGCGAGGCATAGCTGATAATGGTTTTCACATTGAAGATCATGTCGCTTGTGTTGTTTGACTGGCGCCGTTCGCCGTTCACGTAGCACTCCAGTTTGAGTTTGTTTGGGTCAGGTATCTGGTCTGCCGTTACCAGGTACGGGCCAATCGGGGCAAAGCCGTCGCTGGTCTTTCCAAGCAGAAATTGGCTGGTCTTGCGCTGGAGGTCTCGGGCGCTGAAATCGTTGCCTGTGCAATAGCCGAACACATATGATAATGCGTCCTCCTCGCTCACCCGGTAGGCCGTCTTTCCCATGACCACTACCAGTTCCACTTCGTGGTCGAACTTCTTCGCCACATGTGTCGGGAGCTTGATAACGCCATTATGGCCGTTTAGCGCGTTGTTGCACTTGGTGAAGAGCACGGGTGAGGTGGGAATCGGCGTACCGGTTTCCATCGCGTGCTTCCGATAGTTAAAGCCCAAGCACAGAATTTTCTCCGGGTTCGTCACACAGGGACCAAACTCTATCTTGCTTTCGTCTAAGAATACACCCGCCGCTTTATCGCTGCTGAGCGCTGTCTGCACTAACGAGGTCAGCCCGCGGTCTCCAACCCTGAGCACATCGTCGATAGTTGTCGCCACTCTCTTCCTAAAGACCCTTGACGCGGCCTTGACGTCTAGAATGCCTTTTTGAGTTTTCACCCCGAGGCTGTAGTTGCCATTCTTGCTGATGGTGAGGAAGGTCATGCCCTTCGGCATCTCGCCCGGCGTTGCCATCACTCCCGCCCCGAGGCCTGCACCCGCATGAACTTCGTTTCCTACCAACGTGCCAACCGTGCCCGCCACTATAGCTGCACCTGTTGTTTTCAAAAAATCTCTGCGGCTCGTTTTCATTAGCTGACTCCTTGATTGTGTTTCTTATAATTTGAATGTGACAATAATTCCCTTTCGGAGCTATGGAGTATAGGGGAAGGCATTACCGCATGTCAAGGCGATTTGACTTGTATCACGTCGTGTGATGTTAGTGAGTACAGGAAGAAAGCGCAAATCTTCTTTGTCAGTGCGGATGGCCTTCCGACATCAGCCTCGCATGCACAAATGTAATATGTCCGCGGAGGGCGTAGAACTGATCCGCGAACGAGGCCGGCACCTTCATCTTGTGGACCTCTGCCTCGATGTTGTCGAGCTTTTCATGCATCTCTTTGCGCTTGTCGGGCGGAAGGTCCGTCAAGAGATCCCGCTCTATCTCCAGCATGGCACGGTACCATTTGAAGATTCGCGACCTGAAACGCCACCTGTATATGGCGGGTATGAGGCGCAGTCCCGGCAGCAGCACAATTATCATCGGAACCAAGACGACAACAATGCGGTTCGCCAGACTGGCGAGCCAGAATGGAAAGTATCGATAGAAGAAGCTTTTCCCTGACTTATAAAAACGGCTCGCGTCATTGCTTATGCGTATCTCCTGTTCGATGGGCGCCGGGAATTCACCCTTGCGCCTGAAAAGCCCCGGTCCTGAGTGAACGTCTGTCGCAGCTTCAAGCAACAAATCAGAGAGGGCCGGGTGCAGATATTCTCGCGCAATCAGCTCAACCGCCGGGGCAAGCAGAGAGACATCATGGGCAGGAGTGCCTTTTCCGAAGTCTATCGATCCCATTGGGAGCGTGATCTTATTGAGGTATGCGATGCGGCGGGTGAAGGCATCAGCCTGAGTGAAGTCGAAGAGGCGGATGCCGTCAGAATGTAGAAGCTGGCGTATGAGATCTACGGAGACGGATTCCCCCATCAAAAATACAGCGTCAACCTTGCCGCTCAGAATTGCCTTCGCTGCTTCGTCAGAGTCCATCTCCAGCAACTTCGTGGGGCCGCCGGGTTCTATTCCGTTTGCCGCCAGCAGCACGAGGGAAAGAGTGTGCGATCCGCTTCCAACCTCGCCAACAGCTACGCGCTGGCCGGCCAGTTGAGAGAGACGCTCCATATGAGACCCGCCTCTGTAAAAAACAAAAA
>Ga0326726_10006522_pt1 | contig 10494 bp, 5 predicted proteins | sample MHFenrmetagenome_2_FD_207603 | JGI IMG/M metagenome (GOLD analysis project Ga0326726, IMG submission 207603) | Lab enriched peat soil microbial communities from Michigan Hollow, Ithaca, NY, United States - MHF15MN | ecosystem: Environmental > Terrestrial > Soil > Wetlands > Peat | place: USA... | reverse complement strand
AGATTGTCGAAGCCAAGATAGTAAATGAACATGGCAAACTGACCCAGACCCGGAAAACCTCTCCCGAAGAATGGTCAGCTTTGTTCAGGCAGAAGCATAAGGACCTGCAGGGGATTGAACAGATGCGACAAAAGAAGTTGCCTGAAATAATATACAGCATTCCCGGACGGCTGAAACAAATGGGAATATTCTTTATCAGGGACCTGTGGTCCAAGCTTGCAAACAGGCAATATATTCTGATAAACCTGCTGGGGGCACCTTTACTTGCTTTATTATTAGGTTATTTTACGAGGTATGCCAAAGGCGATTCTTACCAGTTCATTGATAATGATAACCTGACGGCCTACATTTTTATGTGCGTAATAACGGCTCTATTCCTTGGTCTGATAATCAGTTCGGAAGAGATTCTGAAAGACAGGAAAATTCTGAAGCGGGAATCATTTCTTAGCCTCAGCTGGTTCAGCTATATCAATTCCAAGATAATTCTAATGTTTTTGATATCAGCTATTCAGACGATTTCCTTCATTCTTGTGGGAAACTCAATTCTTGGAATAAAGGGTATGACCTTTCAGTATTGGCTGGTCCTTTTCACAACCTCCTGCTGTGCAAATATGATAGGGTTGAACCTTTCTTCCGCTCTAAATTCGGTTATAACAATTTATATCCTGATACCATTTATTCTGATACCCCAGCTCCTGTTCAGCGGAGTGCTTGTGAAATATGAAAAGCTTCACACAAGTAAAAAGGCATCTTCATACCAATATGTCCCTTTTATCGGGGAACTGATGCCGGCACGATGGTCTTATGAAGCTCTGGCTGTTGAGCAATTTAAAAACAACAGATATGAAAGAGTATTTTTTCCTTATGATATGGAGATTAGCCGGAATGTATGGTATGCCGGTTATTTAATACCCATTCTTGAAGGATATCTTCAGGAGTGTCGGAAAACTAAGACTTCAAATGATTCTTTCAAAGATAATTATATGAAAATAAAAAATTATATGGAAGAAATGCTGAGTGCGGGGAATTATAAGGAACCTGAAAGTCTTACAGGAGCTCTAAATGCGGAAAGCCCCGATTCATCAGCATTCGGGATAATTGAAAAGTATCTTGTTTCCCTGGCATACGAATTCAACCTTAGACAGAGACAATCAGTTACTTTGAAAGATTCATTGTACCAGGCAATTGCCATAAACAAAGTCGATAGCGAAAAATTGGACCGTCTCAAGATTGACTATTATAATAAGGGATTGGCTACTTTTGTTTTAAACGGTGATTTAAAGGATAAGTCCGTTGAAAAGCCCAAACGCATAATCCGTAAATATGAACCTGTCTTTATGCCACCGACAACAAATAACGGACGTGCTCATTTTTGTGCACCTTTTAAAATGATCGGTAATCTTAAGATTGATACATTGTGGTTTAATCTGATAATTGTCTGGCTTGTATCCATAGTGCTATATATTGCACTCTATTTTAACCTTTTACGAAGAATCCTCTCGGGATTTGATAAAAGCAAAAGACTAAAATCAGATTCCAGTTTCCTTATAATAAAGGAAATCTCCTCCTGGTAATTATTTCTTGAACAGGGCAGGGTCAGTCACCCTGTCTTTACCTTTGGTAGCAATGACGAACGCATCCGGATAACCACCCTGTTTTAACTGCTTCTGCAGGCCTGCTGCAAGAGCAGATGTACTGAATTCACCGGCACATGACCGATAAGCGCCGTTATATAAATACTCGAAAGTCTTATATTTTTTCCCTCCAATTGTTATCTCATAACTTCCTTTAGGTTTAGTGTTGGCTGAAAACTGAACGCGGTAAACAATATTATCGGTTGATAATACAGCCTTTTCAACCGGAGGTTTTACCGGTTCCTGTTTTTTGACCTCAGGAAGTTTTTGGGATTGAGCAGGTTCAGCAACAGGTTTCTGGGCGGCCTGCTCTTGCGATTTTGTTATGGACTGTGCAGTCCCGGCCAGCCTTTCATTATTTTTGAAAGCAACCACGAAGGCATCGGGATAACCCGACTTTTTCATCAGAGCCTGCAGGTTGTTTGCGGGAGCAGGAGAGGTATATTCACCGGCACATGACCGATAGGTACCATTATATAAATATTCGAAGGTTTGATATTTTTTCCCGGCAATGGTAATATTAGAGGTTCCTTTTGGTTTCGAGCTTGACACAAACTGAACACGATAAATAATCTCATCGCTGTGTTTTATTGCATTTTCAGCAGGCTTATTAACCGGCTCCTGTTTGACCTCATTAAGTGGTTTTGGTTTAACAGGTTCAGCTACAGCCTCTTTAACCGGGAGATTAACTTCCGCTTGCTTCTCTTTTACAGGAATCACCTCTTCATTTGGCGTCAATCCTGTCTGGGCAATATACTTGAATGCATCCGAAAGATTCGTTAATTTCCTAAGCGCATACTGATCCCGCAAAGTTACCCTGAACAACTGTGGTGATCTGTTACCTGTCTTATACCTTGTAGTAAAGAATGCCGATTTTTCATCCAGTCTGCTCAGGGTAAATGCAAATTCATCATCCGGTGTGTTGATCTTTTTTGTAAGATTTGCAGGCTTATCCCAGCCGCGTCCATTGTATCTGCAGATATAAATATCATATCCGCCAAAACCTTCAATCCCGTCAGATGAAAAGAAAAGGTTATTATCCTGATCAAGGAAAGGGGACAAATCATTGCCGCGGGTGTTTATTAAGTTTCCAAGATTAATAGGGGTCGACCATCCGCTGGCCTCTTTGTACGTAATGAACAGATCAAGTCCGCCGATACTCTCGCTTCTGTTACTGGAAAAAACTATCTTCTCGCCGTCGGCTGACAGAGTCGGGTGTGAGTAAATTGATTTATCCGAGCAGAAGTTTAAAGGCTTGCTGTCGCTTATCCATTCATGTTTCCCGTTTTTTGCCAGCTGGTATTTAGCCTGGAATATCTTTTCCGGTTCTTTATTTGAAAGCCGTTTTGTATAGTACATCACCGAATAATCACTGTTGAAAGTCATGTCTTCGCAAGGAACTTCCCAGGAATAGGATGGAGAAAACAAAACGTGATTATTGACAGAAGTGTCTTTGAAACCTGCATAATAGGCTTCAGTTGCCCCAAATGAGGTATGGCTTTCCAGCATTTTTGTCTCAGATTTAGCACGGGAAAGAAATACTATTCCATCACGGTAAAACTGAACACCTAAAGAAGGGGAAATTATTTCCAGACTGAACTTTTCGACATTTAATAACTTATTTGCGTCCAGAGTATCTGAATTTTGTACAAGTATTTCGTTAACAGCACCAGTGGTTGTAACAATAGCTGCAGCTGTAAAAAGAAATATCCCGAGTAATCTTTTCATATTATTGATGAGAAACATTTTACCAGTGCCCGTTTTTAGTGTAACCCGATTTATTATGAGAAAAATTGATACCAAAAGCAATTTCTGAAGTTAATGATTTTTTAAAGAATGGTGAATTTTTGGGCAGAGCAAAATAAGTGCCAACATAAAATGATGGATACCTGTACTGGAAGAAGAACGAAATTTTACTGTAGTCGTTAAAATAAGTGCCAAGGCAGAAATTTCCGGCATAAAGTTTAAGTGCAGGTTCAATACTCTTTTTTATATCGAATGAAAGCGAATCATCTGTATGGATAAGTATTGATGGTTCCAGGACAAGGTTTAAAGAACGGCTTAAAACAATTTTATATCCTGCAATAAAATTATACTGCCGTGAGAGCGGGATCCGGTAATTTGCCAGTGTTGCAGTATCTTTCGGCGGATCGAGCAGGTTCGTCACCGAAAGGCCGGCATATGCATTTGGATTGTAAAGGTAAAGGCCTACATCAACATTTGGAAAGTAAAATTCCTTATAAGGCATGCTGACATCGGAATTCCCTTCATAAAAATGATACATACCCTTTATTGAAGCACCCACTGAAAGGAACGACAAAGCTCTCTTGCTCAGTGGAATATGGTAAGCCAGTGAAGCGCTTATTCCTGCATTATGTGTCGAATCACTGGTTTCATAATCATTGAACCCTGAAAACCCTGTTCCGATATTGGAGTATTTAAAGGTCCGGCCCGAAGGAAGATACCCGAGCACTTTTTTTGTTATTCTTGTATTTCCACTTATAACCTGTGAGTACGATTTACCGTTGAATCCGGCGATCATGTCAAGAGAAATGTAATCCTTGCTTCCGGCAATCGCGGGATTGATTATAAATGGGGAAAAAATCCTGTAAGAGATAGGATTAAAAGGTATTTGCTGTCCGAAAGACGGATATAAGCAGAATGAAGCAATAATAAACGTAAATAGTTTTTTATAAACTGACATTTTTGATCGGATCATAATTAAGAATTAACCTGAAACGGATTGTTTTGTTCACCTTTCTGCAATTTAAAAACGAAAACCTTGTCTTTTTATTTCATTTGTCAATTACTTCCCTTACTCTAAAATTTTTCTTCTCTCAACAGTTTCAAAAAGAATAAATTAGTTTAATAAGATAATGGTTCCTAAATATTTTCAGCAAAATGCTGACATCAAATTTTGATTAGTTGCGAAATTCTCTGGTATTCAGCAATTCGGCAAATCCTTTTAATCGGTTTAACTATCTGTTCCCTGTAAAGATCATGCTTTTCTTTAATATTTATTATATATCCGTTTAGATCGCTGAACTTTGCATTATCATATTTCCCTGTTTCGAAAGAATTGCTCAGATCCTGCATGGTATCCAGTATAAACTTATTACTTTGAGCAACATTTTTTCGGACCTCAAATGACAATGACTGGACTTCAGGGGTCATTTTGTAAAAGTGAGTAAACACTGATAAATAATTCCTTGCCCATTTTATCAAATTACTTAATCCCTCAGGACTGTGGATCCATTCCATAAATGATTCGCTTATAAAATTATAATATTGATTAAGTGAACCGTTTAGAAAATCGTAGTCCAAAAATCCTGTTTTGCCTTTTAACCTGCCTTCTTTTCTAAGCTCATTTTCTATCATTGTATCAAAGTAAGGTTCTAATTTAAGAAAAGTAACCGAAGTATAACCATCAAGGCATAATTGTCTTAAAAACTCAAGATTGTCATTAACTGATCTGAAGGTTGAAGCAGGCTGAAAAAGCATGAATCCATAATCAAATCCTATTTCAAGATTCTTTAGCATATTGATTCCTCTCAGACTTTCTGTTACTGTCATGTTCTTATTCAACCGGATCAGGCCGCTATCCGTGCCATCGTCAATACCTGAAAAGACCAGAAACAATCCATGCTTTTTCATCATGGCAAAACTGTCATGATTTATTTCGTCAGTCCGACAGTTTATTTTCCATATGATCTTATTAACCAGTTTCTTACGTTTTAACTCCTTACAAAATCTGTCAATCCAATCAGATCCGTGTTTGGTTTTTACCGGGAAATCATCGTCATCAAAGAGAAATACAGAACAATTTTCATTATTAAACAGAAAATCCATTTCCTCCACCACTTTTTCAGGATTTCTTAAGCGCTTAAAGATTAGTGAAGATTGCTTCATATACTCAGTGTTATTGCAGAACGAGCAATTATTAATACAACCCCTTCCTGCAAGGATAGTTGCGAACTTTTTATCCAGTGCAAAATCTACAAGCGGGGATCTCTTCGGGAATGGGAATTTGTCAAGGTTCATTTCAGGTGGACGGAGAGGATTTGCAATTATTTTGCCATTTGCTTTAAATGCAAGTCCTTTAATATTCCGCCAATCGGATTCTGCCTGTACACAATCGACCAGCTCCAGAAAAGTATATTCTCCTTCAAATCTGACAATTGACTCAAGTGATGGAATAAACTTAAACAGATCTACATACCTCATGCTTGCATACTGACCTCCTGCTGTGAAGTGAGAAGTAATACCTGAATTTCTCAGGTAGTTTATTAACTCTTTGAATTCATAGATATGATTCTGAAATATCACTGAAAATCCGACTATGAGAGGTTTGGTCCTTTTGATTATCTTCAGGATCTCCTCTTTATCGTTGCGGAAGTCAATTATCAGCGGATCGTAACCTTTTTCAGATAATACTGAAGCCAGATAGCCAACACCAAGATTATCAAATTCCTTAAATGCAATAATAACAACTGGATGGAGACTCATGATGATTTCATTAGAAACAAAACAATCTCCACACAGACAAATACCAATTTAATAATAAGAAATAAATATTTGTCTGGGGAGGTAATATCTTCAGCCTGCTTTTGATGATGCGCTTAGTGGTAAAATTTTATTTTACCTTATGGTCATCTGCAAGTTTTTTAAGCTGCCTCTTTAACTTTCTTCCAGCCTCCTGACAAGTGTTATAATATTGAGCATAAATGCAAAGAGCATCAGTAGCCAGCTCAGGTTGATAATCAAGAAGTATAGAGATTTGTGGATTCATGTAGTAAACTACACGGCTAGTTTTTTCGACCATAATTTTTCTTTTTTTAAGTTTAAAATCTGTTTAGAAGCGAATGTCATTTAGTTTAAAATCTATGTTGAGTATTTTTCAATCATTTTCTTAAATTTAGCCATTCCCTGTAGAGATTTCCAAACCGGATCGATCTGCAACAATTTTACCGAGATATCAGAAGGATTTTTCAATAGTTGTTCAAGAAGTTCCAGGGCTTTGTCATATTCTCCAACCATGGTATATATTTGCGCAAGATATTCTGTACTCCAGGTTTTTTGAGTGTAATTATATCCAGATAGTTTTACAGCTTTCTGCGCGGTTTCCAATGCTTTAAGCCTGTTATTTAATCCGGCAGCCGAAATCCCGGCAAAACTTAAGAAATCCGGGTTTTCAGGATCATCTTTTAGTTTTTCGTTGAAAAATTCAAATGCAGATCTATAATGCTGAGCAGCAAGATGAGGTTCATTTAGGCTGCTGTAGATTGACGCAAGGATGAGATATCTGTCACCCTGATCCCAAAAGTCAGACAGGTCAGTATTATTTGCTTTAAGTAATGCTTCATCAAATTTCTTGTTATATAAATCGAAAAAGATTTTTTGTCTTTTAAACTTTCCTCCTGTCGTGTTCTTGACAGCCGAATCCAGAACATTTTCAGCTTCACGGGTATTCCCATCTCTTAAAATCAATGCTTCAATTTTATTCTGATAGGGGCCCGACCATTTCGGCATTATTTCTATTGCTTTGTCATGGTAATAAATGGCACTATCATATTGATGAAGCTCATGATAGGATAAACCTATATTTGTCAGGAAAAGAGGATTTTTAAGATTATGTTTAACAACTTCTTTAATTATAGTTTGTGACTTCTCCCACTCTCCCTGGGCTCGCAGCACTATCGCCAGGTAGAAATTATTTTCATAGTTCTGAGGCTCCTTAATATATACTTCTCTGAAATATTCCAGAGCTTTCACATAGTCTTCCATGAAGTAATAATAATAGAAGCCATAAGCGATCTTTGCATCTGTCAGATCATTGTCAATTTTCAAAGCGTGTTCAATATCACTTCTGCACATGTCCGTCTGGTCCCTGCCATAGATTTTCGCGTGATAACCCCATGACCTCGTTAATGCCCGTTTTGTAAAAGCAAGCGCAAAACTTGGATCAGCTTTAATTGCCCTGTCATAAAAGGACATTGCCAGGTCAAAACTTTTTGAGGTTGACAAATCATTGAAAATGCTGTCACCCATCGATAAATATAAAGTACCATTTTTAGCATCATCCTGATAAGATGTACCTTCAACATAGTTAAAGAAGGCTGCTGTGCTTACTGTTGTTTTTTTCTTTATCCTGCTTTTTTCTTCAGCCGATAGTTCAATTTTTAATTGATTGCCTATATCAATAGGAATTTCATTTAGTTCAGTATAGCTGCCTTTTGGATTAAAAGTATATTTATCAGTCCAGATGGTCCTGGCTTTGTTTTTATTGGCTTTGACCAGGTTAACGGTAACCAGTACCAAATCCCTGATATTAATAAGTTCACCTGTGACCAGAAATGACACATCTAGCTTTTTTGCAATCTCCGTGACAGATCTTTTTTGTGTTTTATATTCATTAACCTCCCATCTTTCGCGCACCTGGAGCAGATTAATTTTCCGCAGACCTCCGGTAATAATTATGGTTATTGCATCCGTACTATATGGAAAGACCTCATTGGGAGTCAGGTTTTCAAATGGCAATACAGCAATTGTCTTTGAAGCAGTTTTAATTTCTGATGATCTTATATTACCTCTGACGATATTGAAAACAACAAGGGAAATTATAATTATAAAGCTGATCATTGTTGTCTCTTTCCAGGTTCTTAGTTGAGCTTCTAACTTATTTTTCTTCTTTACAGTTATTGGTTTGGTTTTTTCAATCCCCCCCGGAGTTATATCGAAAAACCATGAAAATATTGCTACAACTGGAAATCCTGTGGCAACAATGATGATAATCATTGTCATTATCCAATCAGGTAATGACAATCTATTTATCAGTATATCGGCGAGTTGGAGAACAGCAAACGCAGCCGCAGCATACATTACAATCACCCTGTCAGTTTTCCTGTGCTTTAGCTCCTGCAAGAACCTGGAGAATTTATTGGAAGAATCAGCCATTTCTCCGGTTGTTTGTTAATTATCAACATATAAAGTTATGCCAACATTTATATAAATGCAAAAGTTTTTTAGAATCGGATTTCAGTATAGAGGTTTATTTAGAAAAAGGTGGTGAGGAGGTTACAGTTTACCACATCCCTTAGTGTCTATTTCTTAAGCCACTCATCTACAGCCTGCGGACTTAAGCCCGCCAGTCCCAGCTTGTTTTTCTTGTTGAAGCCGTTCAGGTCGTTGGCAAGCTTACCTGCTTTCTCAACTTCCTTAAGTTTTGAAACAGTTATGTACCCAAGTTTCTTAAGCGGTTCGATCCACTCTTCCGGAATGCCGATTTCAAGGTATTCCTCCTTTGGACTTTCGACTTTTAATTTCTGACTAACTGGTTTCATCTGCGGGAACAGAAGGACATCCTGGATTGATGGCTGGTTGGTGATCAGCATTGTGAGCCTGTCTATACCTATTCCCATTCCGGAGGTCGGGGGCATTCCGTATTCAAGCGCCTTTACAAAATCCATATCGATGAACATTGCTTCATCATCACCTTTCTCAGAGAGTTTTAACTGCTCTAGGAACCTCTCCATCTGATCAATCGGATCGTTGAGCTCGGAATAAGCATTCGCTATCTCCTTCCCGTTAATCATAAGCTCGAACCTTTCGACCAGGCCCGGTTTGCTGCGATGCATTTTTGTCAAAGGGGATGTTTCTGTAGGATAGTCAATTATGAAGGTAGGTTGAATATAGTTATGCTCGCATTTTTCACTGAATACTGCATCGATCAGCTTCCCTTTTCCCATTTCAGGTGTATGCGGAACATTAAGATTGTCACATACTTTTCTAAGGTCATCCTCTGTAATGCCTGAAATATCAAAACCTGTGTTCTCTTTTATTGCATCGGTCATGCTTATCCTCTTATAGGGAGGATTCAGGTCAATTGTTTTGTCCCCGAATGCAATTTCAGTTTTGCCATGAATGTCCAATGTGGCTTTTTTGATAATCTGCTCGGTAAAACTCATCATCCAGTTGTAGTCCTTATAGGCTACATAAATCTCCATAACAGTAAATTCGGGATTATGATTTCGGTCCATTCCTTCATTGCGGAAATCCTTCGAAAACTCATATACTCCTTCAAATCCACCTACTATAAGCCTTTTAAGGTATAGTTCATCCGCGATCCTCAGATAAAGAGGTATGTCGAGAGCATTATGATGAGTGATAAATGGCCTTGCTGAAGCTCCCCCCGGGATTGGCTGAAGGATTGGTGTTTCCACTTCCAGGTATCCACGTGAATTAAATAACTCACGCATTGATTGAATTATCCTGGTTCTGTTGCGAAATACATCACGGACCTGTGGATTCACGATAAGATCAACGTAGCGTTGACGATACCTCATTTCCGGATCTGTAACTGCATCAAAAACAACTCCGTCCTTTTCCTTTACTATGGGAAGTGGTCTTATTGATTTGCAAAGCAAGGTGAACTCATTTACATGTACCGTCACTTCCCCGGTTTGGGTTTTGAAGACGTATCCTTTTATTCCGATAATATCACCAATATCGAGAAGATGTTTAAATACCGTATTGTAGAGTGTTTTGTCCTCGCCCTGGCATAAGTCATCCCTCCTGACATAGATCTGAATTCTGCCTGATGAATCCATTAATTCTGCAAAGGAGGCATTGCCCATAATACGCCGGCTCATAATTCGGCCCGCCAGGCTTACATCCTGATAATTATTTATTGTCTGATCATAATTTTCCAGTATTTCACTGGCAAATACATTTGTCTTATATTCAGCAGCAGGATATGGATCTATACCAAGTTTCCGGAGCTCTGCCAGGGCATCCCTTCGAATCTGCTCCTGTTCACTTAAAATCATATACCGGTTGTTTAAAATTTGTGCAAATATATTAA
>Ga0326726_10006521_pt1 | contig 10495 bp, 8 predicted proteins | sample MHFenrmetagenome_2_FD_207603 | JGI IMG/M metagenome (GOLD analysis project Ga0326726, IMG submission 207603) | Lab enriched peat soil microbial communities from Michigan Hollow, Ithaca, NY, United States - MHF15MN | ecosystem: Environmental > Terrestrial > Soil > Wetlands > Peat | place: USA... | reverse complement strand
CTCCGACTCGGGTTTGTGGGCCACCGTCGCTCCGGACCGCACGCACGGCCGAGCTTCGTCCCGCGCGTAGCGTTGCCCGTCCTGCAGCTGGCGGGCAGTGCCGTTCGTCCCGCTCCGTCGTGTCCAGGCCTGGAAGGGATGAGGATCGGTCCGTAGTCGCCCACCCGGTGGACGAGGTGCTCAGCGCCGCCACCGCGAGATGCCGTCCGAGGCCCCCCGAGGTCGGGCCGTTCGCCTCTTGACTGCCCGCAGGGCCGGCCGGAGGCTGGTGCGGCCTCCAGGAGGGGTCCGGTGCAGACCGAGCACATCGCCGGATCGTCGGTGCTGCGGCCGGTCGTCATCGCATCGGACTGTGATGTTGATGATCCCTGGTCGACGAGTCAGGGTCCCGCGCGTGGGTCGCCCCGGTGTCGTCCTGGTCGTCGCCGCGCTGCTGGTCGGCGGCTGCGGATCCGGGGTCGCGACGCCTGCGGGCATCACGCTGGCGCCGACGGCGACCCCGGCGCCGTCCCCGAGTCCCTCGCCCGCCTACGCCGACACGCTCCGCATCGGCTGGGATCCTGGCATCGGCTCCAACGGCTTTCCCTACGCGGAGATGGGGTACCGGGGTGCGACCGAGAGCGGATTCTCATCCCTGGTCACGCTCGGGTCCGTCGTATACAGCCGTCTGTATCGCTGGGATCCCCAGTATGACGTCGTCCCCGACCTGGCCGACGGTCCGTGCGAGCCCCAGGGCGACGGGACGGTCATCCGCTGCCGCATCATCGAGACGACCTTTCACGATGGGACGCCGCTGACGGCCGACGACGTCGCCTACTCCTACCGGCTGTTCGGACGGGACACGTTCTCCGGCGGCCCGGGCGTCGGCAGCTGGACCGGCAGCCTGAAGGAAGTGCAGGTCGTCAACCCGCGCACGGTCGACTTCGTCCTGCCAAGCGTCGACCCGACGTTCCTTACCGAGGTGCTGCCGGTCGTCCCGATCCTCCCGCAGCACGTCGCCGAGGCCGCCTATGCCAAGTTCGTGGCCAGCACGAAGGGCCTGGACGCGGCGGAGCTCTTGAAGCTGAGCGCCGCGATCGACACGGATCTAGGCCACGATCCCCCGGTCTGCACGACTCGCCTCGACCAGGCGGCGGCGCTGACGAAGCGCATCGGTCACCTGCTCTATCGACAGGACTACTCGCCGGGAGGGAGGTTTGACCCCTGTAGCTACATGTGGGCGGCCGACGTGGAGACCTATTGGGCTGGGACTGCGCTCGGGTCGACCGGGCTCGACGCGGTCGCCGCCGCCTATTGGTGCCTGACGATCGATCAATGGCCGATCGGCACGGGCCCATACAAGATCGCCTCCGTGGGTGCCGACGGGATCCGCCTCGAGGCGTGGGCGGGCTACCACGGCGGCGTCGCGGCGACCCGCTACCTCGACTTCGCCCCCGGCAGGGGCGATGGGTCGGACCTCGTCGACGGCACCATCGACATCTACCAGGACTCGGGCTTCTACCTGGGCGCCGGCCTCGGCTCGGCCTTCCGGGCGACCGCGGCCTCCCGTGGTGTCCAGGTCGCGACCTCGGCGCAGACCGGGCTCTACGCCCTGATGTTCAACGTCCGCCCGGGCCGCCTTTTCGCCGACGTCAATCTCCGGAAAGCGCTCCAGCTCTGCATCGACCTGCCGCGCGACATCGACGCCGCGACCGGCGGGGCCGGGACGGCCATTTACGGTCCGATCATGCCCGGGAGCTGGGCGTACGACCCCGACCTCCCGACACCATCCCGCGACGTGGCCGCCGCGAGGGCGCTCATCGAGGGCGCCGGCTGGCAGCTGGGGCCGGACGGCATCTACATGAAGGATGGGACGCGGCTGGCCGCGACGATCCCGGCGCGGGGCGGCGCTGCCGACCGGGTCCACATGGCCGACCTCATCGCCCAGCAGGCGCGCGACTGCGGGATGCAGCTCAAGAGCGATCCCCGCACCATCGACGAGCTCCGCAGCACCATCTACATGTATCCGCACGACCTACCCGGCACGAAGACGCCCTTCGATCTCTACCTCGGCGCCTGGGACTTCTTCCCTGAGCCCGCCGAACCCACGGGCGCATTCATCTCGTCCGCGATCACCGACGCGAAGCATCCCAACGGGGACAGCGCCGGACACGGCAACTTCATCGGTTTCTCGGACCCGATCGTCGACCGCGCGTTCGCGGATGCCATGGCGACCTATGACCAGGCTCTTCGGGCCCGCTTATACCGGCAGATCCAGGAGGAGCTCGCGGCGCAGGTGCCGTACGTCTTCCTGTGGGCGATCACCAGCGACGACGCCGCGCGCGCCACGGTCACGACCGTCGATGGCCCCCTCGACCTCACCGCGCCGAACTGGGCCTGGCAGCCGGAGCGGATGGTGGTGGCGAGCTCGGGTCCCTAGCCTCCAGAAGGAGTGCAGCGATGCGTGCGCACGGTCGGACAGGGGCGTGGGGGAGGCGGGTGTCCGCAGTCCGCTCGATCGGAGGGCCGGGCGCTGTCGCGATCATGCTCGCCGCTTCGCTCGCAGCCGGCTGCAGTCCGCAGGTCACGCCGTCTCCCTCGGTCGCGGTAACCGCGACACCTTCTCCGTCTGCGAGCCCCTCGCCCGCCCACTCCGACACGCTGCGCATCGGCTGGCCGCCCGGCGATCCGCTGCCGTACCGGGAGAGCGTCTGGGGCCTTTCGCCCAACCTGATCTCCCTCGCCGGCCTCGTCTACAGCGGCCTGTACCGATGGGACGCCCGATACGGCCCCGTTCCCGATCTCGCCGACGGGCCCTGTGTGCCCCAGAACGACGGGACGGTCATCCGCTGCCACCTCGTCGAGGCGACCTTCCAGGACGGGACGCCGCTGACCGCCGACGACGTCAGGTACTCCTACCAGCTGTTCGGGTCGCAGGCACTCGCGTCGACCGAGACGGTCTGGGGCGCCTGGTGCGGCACCTGCCTTCTGAAGGAGGTACGGGTCCACGATCCGCGGACGGTCGACTTCGTCGTGTCGTCCACCGACCCGAGGTTCGTCGCGGAGGCGCTGCCGACAGTCGCGATCCTGCCGCAGCATGCGGTCGAGGCGGCCTACGCGGCGTTCGTGGCGCGATCGAAGAGCCTCAAGGCGACGGACCTCGCGAAGCTCGCGGACGCGATCGACGGCGATCTGGGACATGACCCGCCGGTCTGCACGGCGCATCTCGATGCAGCGACGACCCTCCTCGCGGAACTCGGCGCGAGCCTCTACCGCGGGGACTTCCCTGACCCCGCCGGGACGTTCGATCCCTGTGCGTACATCGGCACCGCGAGCGGCCGCATCCGCCAGGCTGCCGCCACCCTCGACGCTGTCGCCCTGGCGGCTTCGAAGTCCACCGCGGCCCATCAAGTCGACGCGAGGGCTCTGGCCTTTGCGTTCCTCTCGATCGCGAAGCAGCCCATCGGCACCGGGCCGTACCGGCTCGTGGGCCAGGACGCCAGCGGGGTCCGCCTCGAGGCCTGGCCGGGCTACCACGGTGGGCTTGCGGCAACCCGCTTCATCGACTTCGTCCCCGCGAAGGGCGACGGGTCGGACCTCGTCGCGGGCACGGTCGATGTCTTCCAGGGCTCCAACCTCGGTTCGGCGTTCCGGGCGACCGCCGCGTCGCACGGCGTCCAGGTTGTGTCGGCACCGGGAGGCGTCTACACGGCGCTTGCGTTCAACGTCCAGCCCGGGCATCTGTTCTCCGACGTCGCGCTTCGCAAGGCTCTCCAGCTGTGCATCGACCTGCCCCTCGACATCGCCGCCGTGGCCGGCGGGACCGGCACGCCCGCCTACGGTCCGATCCTGCCCGGGAGCTGGGGCGACGACCCCGACCTCCCGAGGCCCGCCCGTGACACGACCGCGGCGAGGGCGCTGATCCAGGGCGCCGGCTGGGAGCTCGGGCCGGATGGCACCTACGCCAAGAACGGGCTCCGCCTGAAGGCGCAGATCCCGGTCCGGGGCATTTCGGCGGACCGGATCCACATGGCCGACCTCATCGAGCAGCAGGCACGCGACTGCGGGATGGACCTGAGGGGCCTCCCGCTGGGCGACCCCGAGTACTTCACCGCGTTAACCTACCCGTTCGACCTTCCGGGCACGAAGACGCAGTGGGACGTCTTCCTCCTCGCCTGGACCTACCTGGTCGACCCCGACATCATGCTGGCCGCCTTCTCGTCCACCGAGGCTGCAAGCGCCAAGAACCCGTTGGGCAACAACGTCACCGGGTTCACGGACCCCGTCGTCGAGCGCCTGTATGCGGCCGGGAGGGCAACGTACGACCAGGCGAAACGAGCCTCGATCTACTGGCAGCTCCAGGAGGAGCTCGCCGCCCAGCTGCCGTACGTGTTCCTGTGGGCCGCGACCAGCGATGACGCCGTGCGCAACGCCGTCGCGACCGTCGATGGACCGCTTGATCTGACGGTGCCGAACTGGGCCTGGCAGCCGGAGCGGCTCGTGGTCACGACCTCGAGGCCTTAGGGTCCGAGGTAGCCCCTGGCGTCGTACCACCAGTCGTAGAGCCGCGTCGCATCGCCGTCGGGGCGGACCGCCCGCGCGGCGATCTGCGCCCCCTCGTACGTCCAGAACATCCAGACCCCGCCGTTCTTCGGGTAGCAGGCGACCTGGCCGGTGAACGTGATCCCGAACGACCAGCGACCGACGGCCTTGCCCGCACCCGACGTGCAGTCGGCCGCCTCGATCGCGGATCGGCCTTCGAGGGCGGGCACCTGCTCGCGCTCGACCACGGCACTCACGGCCGTCGCCATGAGGCCCGGCTGGTCGAACGCGTCGTACCAGACGACGTCGGCGCCCAGGTCCGGCGATGAGTCCAGCGGCAGGTCGCAGCGGAGGCTGGCGGCGGCCCCGGGGAGTGAGCCCTCGGGCGGGCTCGAAGGGACGCACCACTTCCGGAACGCCGACGGGATGCGAGCCTTGAGCGCCTGCTCCGCCATCGTGAGGTCGCCCGCGCCCCCCGATGGCGCCGTCGATGGGACCGTCGATGCGGCCGTGGGCGTCACACCCGCAGCCTGGCTCGGAGCCGCGGAAGGCACCGGCCGGGCACCCTGCCACGTCACGGCAGCGCCGACTACGCCGAGCAGAACCACCACCCCGGCTGCGGCGATGCCCGCGATCCGCCATCCGCGGCGTTGTCCCATGGGGCGCGGCCGCCCGCGGGCGCGCTGGGCCCCGCGTGGAAGGACCCGGTCGATGGCGATCGGCTCGTCGAGGCCTTTGAGTCGGCGGGTGCCGAGCGGCTCGAACTCGACGTCGAGGTAGGTTCGCGTCAGTGCTCGGACCGTCTCACTGACGACGAGCTCGCCGGCCTTCGCCTGGGCACACAGGCGGGCAGCGATGTTGACGGCGGAACCGACGTAGCCCTCGGCCGTCTCGACCGTCTCGCCGGCGTGGACCCCGACGCCGACCTCGATCGCGTCGGCCGGGCCCTCGCTCGTCGCCGCAGCGGCCTCCACGATCGCCAGGCCGCAGCGGACCGCGGCGCTGGCCGAGTCGAAGACGACGTAGAAGCTGTCGCCTTCGGTCTTGATCTCGGCGCCTCGGGACGCCGCGACCGCGCTCCGGACGAGCGCCCGGTAGCGTTCGAGTAGCTCAGCCGCTGCGTGGTCGCCGTGCGCGTCGACATACCGCGTGTACCCACGGAGGTCCGCGAACAGGAAGCCGTGCGTCTTGGTCGCCCCGGCGTCGCCGGTCGGCAGCGGTGGACCGGGAAGCTGCGTCATGAGGTCGGGAGACTGGGATCGGCCATGCTGGACGACCTCCCAGCCGATCAAGGTAACCCGGCCCGTGTCGTGCGCCAGAGGCATTCGTCATCAAACCGATCTCATCCCGGAGACGTTTTTCGGGCACCCCTCGGACCGCGAGGGACCGCGGCGAGGACGAGCGGGCGCCTAGGGGCGGTGGATCGCAGGCGGTGTTCCTTGTGACTGGACAGGCCGAACGGCAATTGTGCCGGGTGGGGCGCGAACCTACGATCATCGCATCCACGCTCGGGGAGGCGGGATGGCGTTCGCTCGGTCTGCCGGACCCGAGATCGCCCTGGCGGTCCTCCGATCCTGTGCACTCTTCTGGGACCTGGACGACACGGAGCTATCCGCGATCGCCGACCAGCTGCGAACGCGGCGCTTCAAGCGCAACGAGGTGATCTACCACGCCGGCGATCCCGGCGATTCGCTGTTCGTGATCGAGTCGGGCTCGGTGAAGATCGTCCTCACATCTCCAGAAGGCGACGAGGCGATCGTGTCCAAGCTGGGTCCCGGTGACTACTTCGGCGAGCTCTCGCTTCTGGACGGCGCCGAGCGAGCCGCCACGGCGATCGCGCTCGAGCCGACCGAGCTGGGCGCTCTCGGCTGCGAACCATTCCTCGAGCTCGTCGACACGCGGCCGGGTCTCCGGACCGCCCTCCTCAGCGGGCTGGCCCAGAAGCTTCGGCGGTTGACCCGCCACGTCGAGGAGCTCCACTTCCTCGACCTCAATGGCCGCTTGGCGATGCGCCTCGTCGAGCTGGCCCGCCAGGCAGGCGGGCCGGGACCGGGCGCCGTGCTCGACTGGCACTACACCCAGACCGACCTGGCCTCGATGATCGGAGGCTCCCGGCAGAGCGTGAGCCGCCTGTTGAGCGACCTGGCCGACGAGGGACTCGTGCGCACCGGCGGGGACACCATCGTGATCCCCGACGTCGACGCGCTCGCCCGGGTCGCCGAGCGGTAAGCGCCGGCGTATCTCGCTCTGGCCGCGCGCCGGTGGTCGACGCCCACACGCAACATCGGGGCTGTCACCCGTCGGACCGCGTCGTCGACTCAAGATTGAACGGCGACCTGTCCGCCCTTGGGCTGTCCTGTGGCGCGCGAGCGCCCACGATATCCAGGAGCAGACAGACAGACCGGAAGGGGTGCAGCGATGTACCCGACATCACCCGAAGACAGGTTGCTGCAGGTCAGGCAGTTCCAGGACGAACAGCGAGCGCAGGGAGCCAGCGAGCGGATGGCGACGGCCGCCAGTGCCGAGCCCACCGCCGCGGCGGCCGGGGCCCCCAACGCCGCGAGCCGGGGGCATGCGCTGCTCGAGACGACGACGCACGTCCTTCGTGGCCTCACGCGTCCGCACGCGGTTGCCCACCACCGGGCTCGCTGACGCCGAAGCCGAACTGGCTTAGTGCGGTGTCGCGCGTCACGATGTTGCCCCGGTGCCACGCCGGGACCTGGTCGTTGTCCGGGTGTCCGACTGCCGCCTCAGCCCTGCGCCGCCTTCCCGAACGCGGCCAGGAAGACCTTCCAGCCGCCGCCGCTGATGTACTCGTGGCTGGAGTCCGGCATGACATCGAGCGAGACCGGGTTCCCTTGCGCCTTGAGCGTCGAATAGAGGAGCTGCTGCAGGTCCGCGACGTCGACGCTGCCATCGACGAGGGCCCCGTCCGCCTTGAGTCGCCGGAAGAGGTCGCCTGATGGATCACGCTCGGCCAGCCACGAGCCTGCGGCCGGCGGGTCGCTCACCTGACGCTCAGGGATGCCAGGATCCTCCGACACGAGCATCACGACCCTCAGATCTCGGTGCTCGTCCAGATAGGACCAAGGGGTGTAGCCGTCGAAGACCCGAGGGTCGGCGGCAAGGAGGCGGTCCCAGATGAAGCGCGGATCGTAGGCCAGCCAGTCACCCTCCCAGGTGACCAGGGCATCGATCGCGCCCAGGGTCGTGCCCCCCAGGCAGCCCGGAGTCGGCTCGGGGCGGCGGAAGGCGACCAAGGCCCCCATGTTGGCACCAGCCGAGTGCCCGAACACGATCGTCGTCCGCGGGTCGCCGCCGTACTCGGCGGCGTGCGCCTGCGCGAAGGCGGTCGCACACGCCGCCTGGGCCTGGGCCGCCAGAAGCCCGTCATGGTCGGGCTCCCCGTTCCCAGCACCCCAGGTCGGCACGAAGACGACGAACCCGAGGTCCGCCACCCTGGATGCGTACTCGCGATACTCCCCCCTGTCCATCGGCGGACCGCCATGGAGCATCACCACCACCGGCCACGGCCCCGCCTTGGCCGGCGCATAGACGTCGAGCACGCCCGGAACCAGCACTGGATTGGCGGACTCGTAGGCGATGTCGTCGGTCTCGACGATGCTCGGCGTGGGCCCCGGGGTCGGCGAAGCGACCGACACGGAAGGCACGGTGGGCGGGGTCGTCGGTGCCGGCACCGGAGTCCGGCTGGCGCCGGCGGTGCAACCTCCCGCCAGGACTACGATCGTCAGACCGACGACGAGCCGGTCGACTGTGCCGCGCGGATCCATATCCTTCCCCTTGGGACGCTGGTGTCCGGTAGCGGACGACCCGCTACGGCGACGGCGCGGCCTGCCCCTCGCCCGGTTCGACCAGGACGGTCAGCTGGTGGTTCACTAGGTCGTAGCCGGCGAGCCCCTCCTGATCCGCGTCACCCGAGTCCCAGCCGATGAGCCGCCGGTTCACCGGGTCATACGCCACGGGCTTCCCGTCCTGGAACGAGTGGCGGTCCGGGCCGAGGTCCAAGCCGTCTGCATAGACGACGGGTGAGCCCTGCAGGAGGATCTCCCAGCGGTCCGCGGTCGCGTCGTAGGCGATCATCCGGCCGTTGCCGAAGACGATCGTCCGCCCGGCCGCCTCGTCGAACACGATATTGGGCGCCTGCATCCCGTACCCGGCGATGATCGTCGGCATCTGCGCACCGGACCTCGACCAGGTCCCCGCGCGGAGGTCGAAGAGCGGCGCTTCTGCTCCGGGCGCGATGATCCGATCGACGGAGACGTCGTAGACAACATAGGGGGGATTGCTGTCCGACGGCCCGATCGGCTGGCGGATCGGGGTCCAGGTATCGTTCTCGACGTCGTAGTCCCACAGGTCCGAGGGAACGTCGTAGCGCGCAGCGACGACGAGGCCGGAGCGCGGGTCGTAGGCCCAGAGCGTCGCGTTGGCCGGAGCGACCCCTTTCTCGCTCCAGGTGTCGGTCTGAAGGTCGTAGGCCCACACCTTCCCGGAGGAGACCAAGATCGAAAGGTCGGAGTTGATGTCGTAGACGAGCGGCCTCCACTCGATGCTTGACGGCTCCCGGCTCGGATGCATCTGGGTCCAGGTGTTCGTGCACACGTCGAAGGCCCACGTCTCGATGCCCACCGTCCTGCCGGGGCCATCGCCCGCCGCCGTGAGGACGACCAGCTTGCCTGCCCGCCGGTCGAATGCGGCCAACCGCGGGCTGACCGGCCGGGCCTGCTCGACCGGTCCCGGCTCGTCGGGAGTCGACTCGGGCGGACATACGAAGGTCGCTCCGACCGGTGGGAGCACGGTCGGGAACTTCGGCGCCGGCTGCGAGCCCACGACCAGCATCCCAGCGGCCATCGCGGCGAGCACAACAGCCAGCAGGAACAGGACCACGGCGCGGCGCGGAACTGCGGGCGTGGGCCACCGAAGGGCGCCCGTGAGCCCTCGCCGGCGGGGCTCCGCGGCGGCGATCCGATGGGCAAGCTCGACGGGGTCCAGCTCGGACGAGATGCGCCCGGCGTAGTCGCGGACCGCAGCGTGGAGGCGGAGCTCGAAGGCGTCACGCTCAATCATCACCGAGCTCCTTCCCGAGACGGTCGAGGAGCCGGGAGAGACGGGTCCGCACTCCCGAGGGGGACAAGCCGAGGACCGGAGCCAGCTCGGACGAATCGAGGTCGGCGGCGTAGCGCATGGCGATGAGCGCCCGGTCCTCCGGCTTCAGGTGGGCGAGCGCATTGGCCAGGTCGACGTGGTCGATCTCGCGCTCGGGGTCGGTGCCCTGAGAGGGATCTGGCTTCACCTTGAGCTCCACGATCCCGTGCCGGTGCTCTCTCTTGATCAGCTTGCGTGCCTCGTTCGAGGCGACCGCGACGAGCCACGGCCTGAGCCGGTCCGGGTCACGGAGCGAGCCGAGCTTCCGCCAGGCGATCCACCAGGCCGCCTGCGCGGCATCCTCGGCCAGGGCTTCGTCGCCGCAGATGACGTAGGCGACTCGGACCAGGTCGAGGTGGTAGGCGCCCACGATCCGGGCGAAGGCGAGCTCATCGCCCGCGATGGCGCGCTCGACCGTGGGGGCGATCGCTGCGCTGTCGAGAGCGAGGCTCGTCATGCCACAGAGATACCGACAGGGTCCTCAGGTGTCCCATCGTCGGCCGGGGCGGGTCGGACCGCCAGTGCCGTTGGACCGGTCCCGTCGCGTCACGGAGGCAGGGTTTGTGCCCGGTGAGCCGGCCACCCTGGCGGCCGATGGGCGGTCTGGCGGAGATGACCCGGCCGTACAATGCCGCGCGTGCCGAGCGAAGTCCTCCTTCTCGCGATTGCCCAGGTCGCCGTCGTCATCGCCGGTTTCACGGCAGTGACGTCCGCGCTGACGCCGCCGGGTGGCTCCTGGAGTACAGATCAGCGCATCCGACAGCGAGCGATCGTCTCGACGAGCTTCAACGTGGTGTTCGAGAGCCTGCTG
>Ga0326726_10006520_pt1 | contig 10495 bp, 9 predicted proteins | sample MHFenrmetagenome_2_FD_207603 | JGI IMG/M metagenome (GOLD analysis project Ga0326726, IMG submission 207603) | Lab enriched peat soil microbial communities from Michigan Hollow, Ithaca, NY, United States - MHF15MN | ecosystem: Environmental > Terrestrial > Soil > Wetlands > Peat | place: USA... | reverse complement strand
GCGCGCATCTTCAGTTCCGGCGGCTGCGCAAGGCCGTCTTGAACGGGGCATCGCTGATCGGCGCCGACTTGACGGGGGCCGATCTGCGCGGCGCCGATCTCAACAATGTCGATTTGCGCGGCGCCATCCTGCGCTGCGCCAATCTCCAGGGTGCTTCCTTCGACCATGCGCGGCTGGAAGCGACCGATCTGTCGAATGCCGACGCGCGCGGCGCCGATTTCCCGTATGCGGAGCTGCAGGGCGCCGTTCTCCACGGCACCGATTTCACGGGGGCCGATCTCGAAGGCGCCCACATCCAGTTCGTCAGCTTCACGGACCGGGTCGCCGATTCCGTCTGCAAGGATCCGGTGGCCGATCAGGGCGCCACGCGGCCGCCGATCTTTCGCGGCGCCATCATGAAGGGCGTCCAGCTGCAGGGCACGCCGCTCACCGACTACGGCGGGTCGGTCCGTTTCAAGATCGATGCGGCCGGCGCCGACCTGCGTGGCGCGCAGCTGCACGGCGTGAATCTCAGCCTCTTCGACCTGACCGCCGCCGATCTTTCCTACTACGAGGCCCTGCCGTCCGACGACGCCAGCCGTTCCTACATGTGCGGCAACGCGCTCGCGATGGCGGCCTGCGGCGCGCCGCTCGGCCGCACGGTTGCGGCCGGGGGGTCTCCCGGCTTCGCGCAGCTTTGCTACGACGCGGCCCGCATCGTGACGGTGGAAACCTTGACGCCGATCGGGAAAAAGCTCGCCTGTCTGTTCCAGTCGAGCAGTCCCGCCGCGTCCGCCGCGGCGCAATGCGCCGGCGGGCCGGCGCAACAGCCGGCGGCCGGCGCCGACGGCGCGCCGGCTCCGCCCGTCGACGACTGCCGCACCGTCATCGCGGCGCCGGCTGCCCATGGTGCCCACGCCGTGCGCGGCATCCTCACCTTTCTCAAGGAAGTGGCCGACCATCCGAAGGCGTGGTGCGGCAGGGATGTCGCGACCGCGGACGACCGGCGCCTCTATATGCGGGCCTTCGTCCACCGCATCTACGACTATCGCTGCCAGTACCGCCGCGCCATTGACGCAGCCAGCTCGGGCGACGCTCTCGCCGCCCCCGGCCCGGAAGGCGAGACGAGCAGGACCGAGCTCGCCGCCGATGACGCCGAGATCGGCAAGGCGGCCGCCGGCATCTTCGCGGACTGCGGTGTCGATGTCCCGGTCTTCGCGACCGACGCCTGGTCCGCCAGCTGCAACGGCGCCATCCCGAAGGCAATTCCTTAGCGGCGTTGACGCGCTCTTCAGCCCCCGAATCGATGCTCTGAGGCCCTCGCCGCGGTCTCTCATATGCCGAATCCGGCACATGTCATCTCATTGAAAAACCAGGGCGATTTTTTAATGCATGGGGTTGTTTTGCAGAATCGCGTTTGCCGGCCCCCGCGCGCCGATGTTTCACGTGAAACAGTTCTCTCCAGCGTCGCGATGTTTCACGTGAAACATTTTTGCGTAAAGCGCCTCAGTACATTTTGTTCACCGAATCCGCCTCCGGCGGATGGACCGGCATTTCCGGCGGCAGCGGCACGCACTGGAACTGGCCATTGATGCCGGCGGCCCACTTTTTGGCGCGGTCGAACAGCTGGCGGTCGTCGCTCTGCATGCGGCCGCGGGCCACCAGGATGCCCATGTCGGCGCCGTGGTAGCGATAATCGCCGGCGGTGTAGACCCGCAGGTAGAAGGCCTCGTTCTCGCCGGTCACGTTGGTCCAGTCGAGGGTGCGCCGCACGAACGTGAGGCTGCCGTCCTCGCCCATCCGCCAGATGCCGGATGACGGCGCCTTGCTGATCAGCTCGACATCGTCGCCCGGGTGCTTGAGGATCAGCTGGCTCCACTCGTCGAACTCCTTCCAGCGATTCTGGATCGCCTCGAGGTCGATCTCGTAGTCGATGTCCATGAACTCCAGCAGATGGAAGAGGAAGAGCGGCACGCCGCCATAGGTCGAGGTGATCAGGTGCGTGGGCGGGCTGGCCCCGCTGACGCGCGGGTTGAGTTCGCCGAGATAGACGTCGCCGCTATCGGTATCGATCAGGAAGTCCATGCAGAAGGCGCCGCGATAGCCCTCCTTGTAGAGGCGGTTGCCGAGCTTCTTGGCCATGCGCTGCACGGCCGCGCGCTCCTTCTTCAGGCCGCCGACGAAGACGTCGTTGCCGCACCAGCCGCCCTTGTAGGGCGTCAGCTCGCCGAAGCCGGTGATGTCGGTCATCACCGGCCCGGCGAGCGTGCCGTGGCGGGTGGCGACGCCTTCGATCGTGCCGGGCAGGTGATTGATGCGCTTCATCACCTTCAGCTGCTCCTTGGCCATGGCGTCGGCATTCTTGTGCCAATCCTTCTCGCTCGACACGAAGAAGGTGGTGCGACCGGAATCGCCATAGGGCGTCTGCACCACCAGGTCCTTCCCCAGCTTCGCCTTGCCGGCCAGCTTCATCAACTCGTTGTAGGTGGCGGCCCGCCCCAACAGGTTCGGCACGCTGGAGATGCCGGCCTTGTTGCCGAGCTCGGTGGTGACGATCTTGGAATCCAGGTGGATGCGCAGCTTGGCCGGCGGCAGCGCGATCTCGATGCCGAGCTCGCGCGCCAGCTGCTCGGTCTCCTCGTCGAACATGACGAGGATCAGCTTGCCACCGCCGCGCGCCTTGATGTGGTCGCGCACCTCCTTGTGGCGCAGCAGGTAGTTGTTGACGTCCTCGATCGAGCGAAACTCGTGCGGCCCATGCTCGCGCGGCACCAGCACCTTGGGATGCCGGCCGTCGAAGGAGTCGAAGTAGTTGACGTACTCGAAGCCGTTCACCCAGCGATCGACGCCCAGGAGGTTGTAGGAGGTCGGCGACAGAAAGTAGATCGGCGTCTGGTTGGTGCGGAAAAAGGCATAGATCTCCGACAATCCCCGGAGCTTCGGTCGCTTGGCCATAGGTGCCTCCCCGTTCTCGTTGCGAGCCGGCGATGCGGGCCGGCCGTCCCCTTTATCCGGCCCATTCTGCGGGAAATCCGGCGCCTGTGAAGGCCGATTCCTCAGCCGCAGCCGGCGCCCCTACCGCCGGGCCTGTGACCGGGGTCACTGCGCCCCGCGGCATCATTAACCATTCTTTGGCCTCTGTTTCCGTACTATCATCGGTCGGAGTAGTGCGAGCGCCGGTCGCTCGCCGAATATTGTGCCCATGAACGTCCCCATGAACGACAACGAACGCCAGCGGCTTTCCCGCAGCTATCTGCTGCCGGTCGAGGATTCGGAGTTCCTGCTGCGCGACGAGCTGCGCGGCATCCGCTTCGCCCTCGAATATAGCAAGGCAGAGTTGCTGCTGCGCGAGTGGGGCATCCGTTCCACCGTCATCGTCTTCGGCAGCGCCCGCACGCCCTCGCAGGAGCATGCCGAGGCGATGATGGCGGCGGCCAAGACGCCCGACGAGCTGAAGCTGGCGAAGCGGCGGTCGGGCCTCGCGAAGTTCTACGAGCAGGCCCGCGCCTTCGGCCGCCTGGTCTCGGAGCGCGGCGGCGCGCTCAAGGAGAACGGCGGCGTGCGCGACAACGTCATCGCCACCGGCGGCGGCCCCGGCATCATGGAGGCCGCCAACCGCGGCGCCCGCGAGGCCGGCGCTCCCACCGTCGGCTTCAACATCACGCTGCCGATGGAGCAGGAACCCAACGCCTACACCACACCCGACCTCACCTTCCGGTTCCACTACTTCGCCATCCGCAAGATGCACCTGGCCATGCGCGCCAACGCGCTGGCCGTCTTTCCCGGCGGCTTCGGCACGCTCGACGAATTGTTCGAGATCCTGACTCTGATCCAGACACGCAAGGCGCCGCCGGTGCCGGTCGTGTTGTTCGGGCGGGACTACTGGAGCAAAGTGATCAACTTCGAGACCCTGCTCGAGCACGAGGTCATCAGCCCTGGCGACCTCAATCTCTTCGACATGGTCGATTCGGCCGAGGAAGCCTGGGACGCCATGCGGCACCGGGGCCTCAAGGCCCATACGCCGGCCGACGACGCCATCTACGACCGCGGCGTCGACGGCGCCTAGCCGGCGCCCGTCCCTCCCTATTGAACCTTCCCACGGGCCGCCACCGCGAAGGCGCGTTCGACGCGGTTGCCGCGCACACCATAGACGACGTCGTGCAGGTTGCTGACCGCGCAGGCGTGGTTGGGGATGATCGTGACGCGCTCGCCGATCGCGGGGCGGGCATTGCAGGCGGCGACGTCGAGATGGCCGTGCTCCTCGCTCATCGCGGGCAAGGTCGCCTTCGGGTACTCCAGCACCTGGCCGTGACCCTCGAGACCCATCGGATCGGATGACAGCGTCTTCGAGCCGGCGTCGAGGATGGCGCGCCCGGCGGTCGGCCGCGATACCACTGTCGTGACGATCCGGATGGCGCAATCATCGAGCGTGCCGACGCCATGGGCGACCATGTAGCGGTCGCTGTAGATATAGGTGCCGGGACGATGCTCCGTCGCCGACGCCACCTCGCGGGCGCGGTAGAGATCGACGGTACCGCCGGTGCTGACGATCTCGACCGGCAACCCCTTGCGCTCGCAGGCGAGGACCGCTTCCGCCAGCCAGGCCGATGGCTCTTTCGTCTTGCCCTTGGGGGCATACGTCATCAACCCGCGGAAGCCGAGACCACGCAGCGCAGAGATCTCAGCCGCCAATGCGGCGGCCTCCGCCGGCGATTGCACGCCGCAGCGGCCGGCGCCGGTGTCGCACTCGACCATCGCGCCGGCACTCAGATTCGCCGCCGATAGCGCTGACGACACGCCCTCGGCAGCCTCGCGACTGTCAAACACCAGAGTCAGCCGTACGCGGCGGGCCAGCGCCGCCAGCCGCTCCAGCTTCCGTCGGCCGACGATGTTGTAGGTGATGAGAATGTCGTCGATGCCGGCATCGGCCATGACCTCGGCCTCGCCGAGCTTCTGGCAGGTGATGCCGACGGCGCCGAGTTCGATCTGTCGGCGCGCGAACTCCGGGATCTTGTGCGTCTTGATGTGCGGCCGCAGGGCGAGGCTGTTGCGACGGCAATAGTCCTGGGCGCGCGCCATATTGCGTTCGACGGCGTCGAGATCGATGGTGACGCAGGGCGTGTCGAGATCGTCGATGGTCCAGGCCAAGTATGATCTCCGTATGCAAGACGGCGCGCAGCTTGACGCCGGCCGCCGCAGCATATCATGCTGCCCGCGCGGTTGACGATGCCGACTCGTGGCCCGGATCGTCGCCGGGAGGAAGCGCTCAAGAAAAGGGAGTTCGATCATGCAGGACCTGGACACCAACAGACGCTCGTTCATGCTCGCCGGCGGCCTCGGGCTGGCCGGTGCCGCTGCCGCGGCAACCGCCACGACCGCGCTCTCGCCGCAGGTCGCCTACGCCCAGGCCTCCACCGACAGCCTGCTGCGCACCGTGCTCGACCGCGGCCATCTGATCGTCGGCACCGGCAGCACCAACGCCCCCTGGCACTTCGAGGACGATCAAGGCAACCTCGTCGGCATGGACATCGCCATGGCGCAGATCCTTGCCCAAGGCCTGTTCGACGATCCGACGAAGGTCGAGTATGTGCGGCAGGAGGCCGACGCCCGCATCCCCAACGTCACGACCGGCAAGGTCGACATCACCATCCAGTTCATGACGGTGACGGCCGGCCGGGCCCAGCTCGTGAATTTCACCCGCCCCTACTATGTCGAGGGCATCGCGCTGTTGACGAAGCCCGGCAGCGCCAAGGAGAAGTTCGACGCGCTGCTGGCCGGCGGCAGCGGCACGAAGGTCTCGATCCTGCAGAACGTCGACGCCGAGCAGTCGGTGCACGAGGTGCTGCCGCAGGCCGAGGTGTTGCAGATCGACAGCCAGGCCAACGTCATCCAGGCGCTCGAGGCCGGGCGCGCCGATGCGGCTGCCGTCGACCTCTCGACCGTCTGGTGGATGGTGAAGCGCACGCCGGACAAGTATGCGGATTCCGGCAAGAAGTGGTTCAGCATGCTGTACTCGGCCGCGCTCAGGCAGGGCGATCCCGACTGGCTGCAGTTCGTCAACACGACCTGGAACGTCGCCATGTTCGGCCACAACAACGCCATCTTCGACAAGGCGTTCTCGGACTACTTCGGCCTGCAGCCGCCGGTGCGGGAGCCGGGCTTCCCGAAGATCTGAGGCGCACTGTACGGGCAGGGGCGACCGGATCGTCGCCCCTGCCGTGACGCCCGATCGGTCGCGCCGATGACCTATCACATCAACTACAATTTCGTCTGGCTCTACTTCGACAAGTTCTATTGGGGCCTGCTGCTCAGCCTCGAATTGGCGGCGATCTCCATTCTGATCGGAGCCGTCGGCGGTCTGATGCTGGCCCTTGTCTATGTCGATGGTCCGCGCTGGGCGCGACGGCTGGTGGCCGCCTACGTTGAATTCATCCGCAACCAGCCGCTGCTGCTGCTGGTGTACTTCGTCTTCTATGGGGTGCCGACGGTCGGCGGATTCAAGTATGGCCCGACGGTATCCTTCATCATCACGCTGTCGATCTATTCAGCAGCCTACCTGGTCGAGATCTTTCGCGCCGGGCTCGACGCTGTGCCCAAGGGACAGATCGACGCCGGCAAGGCCATCGGCCTGACGCCGCGGCAGCGCCTCCTCCATGTGCGCCTGCCGACCATGTTCCGCGTGACGCTCCCGGCGCTGGGCAACCAGTTCGTGTCTCTCTTCAAGGACACGTCGTTCGCCTACGTGATCGCCGTGCCGGAGCTGACCTATGCCGCCAGTTGGCTCGGCGCCAACAAGTTCCGCATCTTCGAAGGCTTGAGCGTGGCGGCGCCGATGTATCTCGTCGTCTGCACGATCATGTTCGCCATCCTGCGCCGGCTCGAGCGGCGCTACGCCGTGCGGCGCTAGGTCATGGAAGTCGCGCTCTATTCGCTGCCGTTCCTGCTGAAAGGAGCCGTGGTCACGCTCTGGGTGTCGGCCATCGTGGCGAGCTGCTCGCTCCTGCTCGGCGTCCTCCTGGGCACGCTGGCCTGCTACGCGCCCGCCCCCATCCGTTGGGCGATCACGCTCTACTGCGACACGGTTCGCGGCATTCCGGTGCCCGTCCTCATCTTGACGGTATACTACGCGGTGCCGTTGCTGCTCGGCTTTCCCATCAACAACTATGCCGACGCCATTCTTGCCCTTACGGTGTTCACCACCGCGCAGGTGACCGAGATCGCGCGCGGCGCCATCCAGTCGATTCATTTCGGACAGATCGAGGCCGGCAAGGCCATAGGCCTCGGATTCTGGCCGCGCGTGCTCTATGTCGTCTTTCCGCAGGCGATCCGCCGCTTCCTGCCGCCATGGGTCAACAATCTCACGGATGTCGTCAAAGGCAGTGCGCTGATCTCGCTCGTCGGCATCGTGGAACTCATGCTGCAGATCAAACAGGTCGCGGGCCGAATCTATGTGCCGATGCCGGTCTATATCGCCGGCACGATCATCTATTTCCTCATAAACTACAGTCTGTCGAGCGCCAGCCGGAAGTTGGAAGGCCGCTTCGCCCATATCCGGGAATGATGGCCGCGACCGACAATAGCGCCGCAATCGTCCGCATCCGTGGACTCGGCAAGGCCTTCGGCAGCAATCGCGTGCTGAACGGCGTCGATCTCGACGTGGCCCGCGGAGAGGTCGTGACAATCATCGGTCCTTCAGGCAGCGGCAAGACGACTCTGCTGCGCTGCGTCAACGCGCTCGAGATCTACGACGAGGGCTCGATCACGCTCGATGGCGTCGAAGTCGGCTATCTTGAGGCCGCCGGTCGGCGCCGGCGCCGCAAGGAGCGCGAGCTGTCGGCCATCCGCGCCGAGACCGGCATGGTCTTCCAGATGTTCTTCTTGTTCCCGCACTTGACGGCGGCCGAGAACGTCATGCTCGGCCTCCGCAAGGTGCGCGGCAAGGACAAGGCCAGCGCGCGCGCCATCGCCGAGCGCTGGCTGACGCGCGTCGGCCTCGCCGACAAGTTCGACAGCTATCCGGCGCAACTCTCCGGCGGCCAGCAGCAGCGCGTCGGCATCGCGCGCGCCGTCGCCATGGAGCCGAAGGTGCTACTGCTCGACGAGATCACTTCCGCGCTCGACCCCGAGCTGGTGGGCGAGGTGCTGGGGGTGGTGCGCCAACTGGCCGACGACGGCATGACCATGATCGTGGTCACCCACGAGATGGCGTTCGCCCGCGAAGTGAGTGACCTCGTCGTGTTCATGGACGGCGGCCGGATCATCGTCGAGGGTAGACCCGACGAGGTGCTGGAGAAACCGAGCCACGAGCGCCTCAAGACCTTCCTGTCCCGGCTCGACAGCAACCGCAAGCGCGCGTCCTAGACGAACCGTCCCACTCCAGATCCCCCATTCCAGACCCAAGGTCATCGCCCATGCCCTCGAACCGCCCCGATATCCGTCCGCAGCTCGGCCTGCGCCGCATCATCAACGTCTCCGGCACCATGACTTCGCTGGGCTCCTCGATCGTCGTGCCGGAGGCCGTGCAGACGGTCGACGGCATTCTTTCCGAGTTCGTCGAGATCAACGAGCTGCATCGGCGCGCTTGCGCGACGATCGCGAACGCGACCGGCGCCGAGGCCGGATGCATTACCGCCTCCTGCTCCGCGGGGATTACCATCGCCGTTGCCGCCTGCATGACCGGCGCCGATCTGGCGCGCATCGAGCAGCTGCCGGATGCCGGCGGCATGAAGGATGAGGTGCTGATCCAGGCCGGCCACATGGTCTACTACGGCGCCCCGATCGAACAGGCGATCCGGTTGACCGGGGCCAAAGTCGTGCCGGTCGGACAGTCGACCTTCGCCCGCCCCTATCATCTCGCCGGCAGCATCACTGAGCGTACTGCGGCGGCGGTCTATGTGATCTCGCATCATGCCGTTCAGTATGGCCAGATCGACCTGGTGGAATTTTGCGCCATCTGTCGCGAGCGCGGCGTGCCCGTGATCGTCGACGCGGCGTCGGAGTACGATCTCCGAGGCTTCCTCGCCAAGGGCGCCGATCTCGTCGCCTATAGCGCGCACAAGTTCCTGGGCGGGCCGACCGCCGGCATCGTCGCCGGCCGCAAGGACCTGGTGCGCGCGACGTTCCTGCAGAACTACGGCATCGGCCGCGGCATGAAGGTGGGCAAGGAGAGCATCGCCGGCGCGATCGCCGCCCTCGAGGTCTGGGGCAAGCGCGACCACGCGGCCGTACGGGCGCGCGAGGGCGGCTATCTGAAGCTGTGGATGGCGCGCCTCGCGAAGGTGCCCGGCCTCAAGCCCAGCATCGTTCCGGATCCAACCGACAATCCGCTCGATCGGCTCAAGCTCGAGATCATCCCGGCCGAGTCCGGCACGACGGCCTGGGCGCTCGCCGCTGCGCTCGCGCGGGCCGAGCCGCCGATCATCGTGCGCGATCACGAGGTCGAGCACGGCCATTTCTATCTCGATCCCTGCAACCTCCATCCCGGGGAGGCCGAGGTCGTCGCCGATCAGATCGTCGCCGTGGCCGCGGCAATCCGCGGCCAGCCCTCGCCCGGCCTTGCCGATCTGCGGCGGCGACAGTATGAGGCCTTGCTGGCCTGGCCCGACCGGCTTCCGTAATCCTGTCTTATGGCATTGCGCGACAGCCGCGCGATGGTTGCAGCGGAGGTAGGGCGGTCGCTGAGGGATTGCGGCGGGCCGGCCCGTTCGTTCCGCGTGAGGGGACTCCGAGCCGCCGCTCAGCAGGCCGCGGCGACGGGTTCCTGTCCGCCGGACTCGACGGGCGACCGTGCGCCCAGCAAGCGATCGATTGCGGACAATAGCTGGCTGCAGGTGAAAGGCTTCTGGAGCGCCAGATTGGCGCCGAGAACGACGACCGAATCCAGGTAGTTCCAGCCGTCGCCGATATATCCGCCGGATATTGCGATGATCTTGGCGCCCGGCATGATCTGGCGGATCGCGCGGATGGTTTCGATGCCGTCGGTCTGCGGCATGAAGACGTCGGTTATGACGAGGTCGGGGCGAAACTCTTCGAACAGCTCGATGGCGTCCTGCCCATTGCTGGCCTCGATCACCCGATGGCCCGCCGACTCGACGATCTGTCGCAGCGCCAGCTGTATGTGGGCGTCGTCGTCGACGATCATGATCAGAGCCATAGTTGTTTTGCGTCCCTTCCGTGTTCCCGTGTCGGCAGCTCGGCCATTGAACCCAGTTCGGCCGCTGCGGACCTGGAGTGGCACCCGCGGATGTTCATCGGCTAGCGGCCCGGCGATTCCCGCCCAACCATCGGCCAGCCAACCGGCCGGGACCGTGCGATCCGCACTCAATTCGACGATCCCGGCCAGCCTCCAGAGACCCAATACTCAGTCCCCAGGAGCATGGTTGGTGAGGACGTTAATACTCCGGCGGGATCACGCGGCTATGTCGGCCGTGCAAGCAAATGTATCAAGTTGTAAACAAACCGGCCGCCGCGACACCAAATGCCGGGCGCCAACGAACTGTGAACCCTGGGGTGGGAG
>Ga0326726_10006519_pt1 | contig 10496 bp, 13 predicted proteins | sample MHFenrmetagenome_2_FD_207603 | JGI IMG/M metagenome (GOLD analysis project Ga0326726, IMG submission 207603) | Lab enriched peat soil microbial communities from Michigan Hollow, Ithaca, NY, United States - MHF15MN | ecosystem: Environmental > Terrestrial > Soil > Wetlands > Peat | place: USA... | reverse complement strand
TAACCCATCATGATCACCCCCTGTCCGCCAAACCCGGAAAAAACTGTCTTAACGAGCATCTTTTTTCTCTCCCGTCACATCCTTCAAGACTCCAAGGGGAAAATGGACGGCCATCACCTCATCAATCCACTTACAGGCTTCAACAGACTCCATCTTCCAGTTGGTCGGACATGGAGACAACACCTCGACAAGGGAAAAACCGTGCCCTTCCATTTGGATTCGAAACGCTTTCGCGATTGCCTTCTTTGTTTTCAAGATATTCGCGGGGCTGTTAACAGCCGTCCTCTCGATATAAGCACTTCCCCTGGCAACCGCGATCATTTCGCTGAGATTGATTGGAAAGCCGTCTCTTTTTTCTTTTCTCCCTCCCGGAGAAGTCGTGGTATGCTGGCCTAAGATCGTCGTCGGAGCCATCTGCCCTCCGGTCATCCCGTAAACTCCATTGTTCACAAAGATGGTGGAGAAGTTCTCTCCCCGCGAAGCCGCATGGATGGTCTCCGCCGTCCCGATGGCAGCGATATCCCCATCTCCCTGATAGGTAAAAATGACCCGATCAGGGAGCGCCCTCTTCATCCCCGTAGCCAACGCCGCCCCTCTTCCGTGAGAGGCTTCCCCCATGTCGATGTCAAAATAGAAGTATGCCAGCACCGCGCATCCCGCCGGTGGGATCCCGATAATTCTTTCTTGCAGATTCATCTCATCGATGACTTCTCCGATGATTCGATGCAAAATGCTGTGTCCACATCCCGCGCAATAGTGAAAGGGCGTCTTCTTCAAGGATTTTGGTCTCGAAAATACCTTCTTCATCTACACTATCCCAATCGCTTCTGATAATAGTAGCTTGTAATAACTCTCGAAACCTCTAAAGGAGTGAGGATGATTCCTCCCGGCCTACCGTAAAAGTGAACCTCTCCGTTGCCTTCAAGCGCTAATTTGACGTCATCAAGCATTTGACCCATATTCATTTCGAATACGAAGAAGTGCTTCACTCTCTTGGTTAATTCCTTAATGGCCTTATACGGAAAAGGCCAGAGTGAAATGGGCCGGATGAGGCCAACTTTCATCCCTTCGTCGCGGAGCCTCTTGATCGCGCCTTTTGCAATTCTGGCTGCGATTCCAAACGCAACCACCATCAATTTGGCATCGTCAGCAAAGGAGGTTTCCCATCTCACCTCTTCCTTTATGATCCTTTCGTATTTTCTCATCAATTTCCAATTATGCTCCTCTTCCTCAAAAGGGTCCAAAATCAGGGATCGGATGAAGCGGCTGGGCCTTCCCTTGGCGCCGGTGAGCGTCCAATCTTTATGTGGCAACTTCTTTATTTGAATTTCGGGAGGGAATTCAACCGGCTCCATCATCTGTCCGAGCATCCCATCGCCGAGGATGACAACGGGCGTCCTATATCTATCAGCCAGATCGAATGCCTCATAGGCCAAGTTGGCGAGTTCCTGACAGGAGTTTGGGGCAAGGACGATATTGCGGTAATCTCCATGCCCTCCTCCTCTTGTGGCTTGAAAATAATCGGATTGGGATGGAGCGATGTTGCCCAGGCCCGGTCCTCCCCGGCTCATATTGACGATGACTGCCGGAAGCTCCAGGGCGGAGAGGAAAGAAATACCCTCTTGTTTTAAGCTGATTCCCGGGCCTGACGAGGAAGTCATCACTCTCGCGCCGGCCATGCTGGCGCCAATGACCATATGGATCGAAGCGACCTCGCTCTCCGCTTGAATGAAAACCCCGCCTTCGATCTTGGAGAGTCGGTCTGACATGTATTCCGGGATCTCGTTCTGAGGGGTGATCGGATATCCAAAATAGAAACGGCATCCCGCCCGGACGGCTGCTTCGGCCACGACATGGTTTCCGCGCATCAACACCTTAGGCACGATACACCTCGATAGCAATTTCAGGACACATAATGGCGCAGAGACTGCAACCCGTGCATTTTTTGACTTCTTTTTTCGAATGCTTTTCAATAAAAACGGCTGGATAGTATCCCTTCTGATTCATTCGGTCAGAAGATTCGATCAATTTGTGCGGGCAAACAGAAATACACAATTTGCAGTCTTTGCACAATTCCGAATCGATTTCGATTATCCCAACTGCCAAAATTTTCCTCCGTCACGGATTTTTAGATTAATGTTCGAGATTCATAAACATATAAAATCTTGACCAAAAAGGTAACTTATTATAAAGTTTAATATCCTCAAAATCAACTCTTCGGCTCTCCGGCCTGAATCTGGAGTTGCTCAGAGTTGATCCCGAGCGGCGCTTTCCATTTTCCCTGAGTACGGATGTTGGCGCTGTTGAAGTCCCAATGGCATGCGGAGTAATGATGGATTCCTCATTGAAGCGCTTGGATAACGAGCAAAAACGGTTGATCATGATCGGAGGAAAAGGGGGTGTCGGAAAGACGACCTGTGCTTCCGCCATTGCCCTTCACTTCTCGCTTCAGGGCAAAAAGACCCTTATCATCTCGAGTGACCCCACCCCTTCCCTTTCGGATATCTTTGAGATGGAGATTGGCGATCAAGAGCGGCCGATTAAGAATGCGAAAGGCCTATACGGAATTGAGATCAGCTCTGACGTGGTGTTGAAGAAATGGAAGGAACGATTCGGACCGGAAATCTATGAGGTGGTGTCATCTTTTACCTCGCTCGATTACGACTTTGTTGACTACATCGGAGGTGCACCGGGTATCGAAGAAGAATACATGCTTAACTATATACTCGAATTGGTCGAAGGGGGGCAGTATGATCTGGTTGTCTGGGATACAGCTCCAGCGGGTCATACCCTGAGGCTTCTTCACCTCCCGCAGCTATTTCTTAGACACCTGGAAGCCGCTACAAAATTCTATATGAATCTATATAGTTACTTTGAGAAATTGAAGGAAAGTGTTAAGTTAAGAAAGGGGAAGCGGTCTCTCTTGGAGATCATCAGCGGCTGGGAAGATTTGGCAGAAAAAGTAGTCAATTTTATTCGAGACCCAATTAAATCTGAGTTCATCATCGTCACGATTCCCGAAGCCCTCGGTGTGAGACAGACCGAAAGGATCATCAAAGATTTTGATGAATATGAACTGAGGGTAAATCATCTGATTGTCAATTATATCATCCAAGAGGCGGACTGTGATTTCCACAAAATCAGAAAGGAAATGCAACAGAATTACGTTCAGCTATTGAAGAATCAATATTCTCAAAGGATCGGTTTGATCGAACTTCCTCTCATGCCCCAGGAGGTCAAAGGGGTTGAGAGGATTAATAAGGTATCGGAGATTCTCTTCAAATAGGGATAATGGAGTATTGGATTATTATAATCTTGTTGAAAAGAAGAGCGATGGAGACTCGCGGTTCGACAGGCTCACCGTGATCGGTTTTGATCCGTTCTTCCTGAGCCGTGAGCTTGTCGAACGGTCGAAGGATCTCCCTATCAGCACCGCCACACCAAAGGAGGTATAGAAATGACCATTCTTTCCAATCGAGCCAGGAGTCTGAAACCCTCCCCTACCCTTGCCATTAATGCAAAGGCAAAATCGATGCAGGCTCAGGGAATCCACGTTATCAGTTTTGGTGCGGGCGAGCCAGATTTTGATACGCCTTTAAACATCAAGCAGGCCGCAAAGAAGGCCATCGATGATGGCTTTACCAAATATACTCCGGTGGGGGGCACCGATGATTTAAAAGACGCGATTATCAAAAAATTCCAGAGGGATAGCGGCTTAACCTACAAGAGATCTGAAATTATGGTTTCATGTGGGGGGAAACATTCCTTCTATAATTTAGCCCAGGCTATATTTGATCAAGGAAGTGAAGTAATCGTTCCTGCTCCCTATTGGGTCTCTTATCCTCCTATGGTAGCTTTGGCAAACGCCACCCCTATTATTGTCGAAACGACAGAAAAGAATAAGTTTAAGATTACGCCAGAAGAACTGAAAAAAGCAGTTACTCCAAAGACGAAGGCTTTGATTATCAATAGCCCATCAAATCCTACGGGAAGCGCCTATACAAAGAACGAATTGGAAGAAATTGGCGAGATGGCCATTGCAAAAAACTTCTTTGTGATCTCGGATGAGATCTATGAAAAGATTGTCTATGACGGGTTTCAATTTACCAGCATTGCCTCTCTCGGTGAAGAGATGAAGAAGAAAACGATTATCGTCCACGGGGTGGCCAAGACTTATGCCATGACCGGCTGGAGAATTGGTTATACTGCAGGCTCCGAAGAGATTATTTCAGCTATGAACAACATCCAGAGCCAGAGCACGTCGAACCCCACGTCGATTTCCCAGAAGGCCTCTGTAGAGGCCCTCATCGGTCCCCAGAATGAAGTCGAAAAAATGGTCTCTGCCTTTGGTCAAAGAAGAAACTACATTGTTGAGCGCCTAAACAAGGTCCCCGGTGTCTCATGTTACAAACCAGTAGGCGCTTTCTATGTCTTTCCGAACTTCTCTTCTTATTACGGAAAGTCCTACCAGGGAAAGAAGATCGAGAACTCAACCATGTTGGCGGATTATTTCCTCGACGTAGCAAAGGTCGCCGTTGTGCCAGGAGTCGAATTCGGTGCCGACCCTTTTGAGAGACTTTCCTATGCGACGTCGATGGAAGATATTAAGGAGGGCCTAAATCGAATCGAAGAGGCTCTAAAGAAATTGAGTTAAAAGAAAAAATTTTGTATCCGTCGCCGCAGGTAAATGATGGATAGGGATTTTCCTAGGGTAATAAGACGTTAATTTAGGACTTGCTTCCTTCGCGACGGGCTAACCTTCAGAGATGAGATTAAGGATAGAAAGCAACTATAGGGAAGACTTTCGTTAAAAAAGGCAGAGTCATTTCTGACTCTGCCTTTCCTGTCTGAGATCGAATATCACTCACTTTATAAACTTATTATTTCTTCACCTTTGCTTTTACCTCCACCATCTTTTTACCACAAGTGCAGTTACCTGGATTCTGGCTAATTGTATCGCATTTACAATCAGGTCCGCAATCGCAGGCGTATTTCCCGATGCTCGCAAAAGGCTTTTTCCTTGACTCAACCGTAATTTTCCCCTTCTCAACCTTTGTCACCTTTGCCTTTACCAGGTCCTTGTCGCATGTACACTTACCAGGGTTTCTTGATATGGTGTCACATGGACAACCTTCACCGCAAGCGCAGACATAGAGTTCGTCTCCAACCTTTGCAGTCATTTTGGTCTTATCGGCAAGTGCCAGGGTTGCGAAAGCGAGGGCGAATACGATCCCAAGAATCAGCAGCTTTTTCATTTGGTTTCACCTCCTTTCAATTTTTATAATATTCAATATTATACTTCTTGGATTGATCAAATCAATAAAGAATTATTGGTCAGAATTATTTTGTTCTGGAGTCACATTAGATGGTGAAAATACAGTCATCCTTTTTAAAAAATACACATTTCTTTGTATTTGCTTGCCTTCCTTCTATTGGTATCAGGAAATGGAGGTATTTTTATGTATCCACGGGAAACGGCTATTTTGCGAAACTCTATTATGATTCTTAAGAAAGCGCTCACTACATTTATGATCTTCTCCTTCATGGCCGGTTCCCTGGCCGGAGGCGCTACTTACAAACCCGAGCCATTATCTCCGAGTCAAACAGCCTCCTCCATACAGGATCGAACCCTGAACAGCTCGGGTGGGATTTCATCATGCTTACTCTGGTCGTGTTCTATTACCACCCTGATCTGGATGACCTCGACGCTTCTTAATCTTATTGTTCTGCCCACCCTTGCACTCCGGTATTCCAGATTCGAGAAGGAAAATGAAACACTATAAAATTTTCTTTGCCAACTCTCTACTCTATGCCAGATAAGTAAGCAGAGAAAAAAGGATCAAAATTTTTTTTTAAAGTAGTCTTTCAGGATGGAGCGGTGGTCGAAGGCGATCTCATCGGGAAGGTTCGATTCGTTAAATATCGCAATTTCTAATGCATCATCGCTAGCTTTAGGTGTTCCCTTAGCTTTTGCTATATAAACCGTGGAAATAGTGTGATGTCTCGGATCTCGTTTCGGATCTGAATAGGTATGAAACTGTTTGACTAATTTCACGTCGAGGTTGGTCTCTTCTTTTGCTTCCCTCACGGCAGCCTCTTCCAGAGATTCTCCATAATCTACGAATCCTCCGGGGATTGCCCAGCCATAAGGTGGATTTTTTCGCTTGATGAGAACAATTCCATTCGGCTTGACTTCGATGATGATATCGACCGTAGGGATAGGGTTCTGGTAGACCTCTATTTCATTTCCACACTTCGAACACCGGATGGTTTTCTTGGACATGGTATCTTGCCTTTCATCATACGGTTGAATAATAATGTCAAATGACAAAGTCTAAATGCCAAATCAAATTCAAAGCTCAAATGTCAAACCTCCTTTTAAAATTTTGGATTTTGACATTCCTTCGATGTTGGGATTTTGACATTTGGATTTACTTTTGTTTTAGCAGATATTTTCTCAAGAGGTCCAGCGCGATAATTGAGGCTCTTTCCCTTACCATCCAGAGTTCGCCGCCCAGAGAATATTCTTGATTCTCTATTCCGGTTGAAGTTGAAAGCGAATAATAAGTTTCGATGCGATAATCGCCTTCCCCCTGTTTCTGGGCAATTTTGCCAAATAGACAAAGACCAAGGTCTGTCTTAAATTCATCGCGGGCTTTTCGAGCCAATAAATCAGTAAACCGTTGAGAGTCTTTTCTTAGAGAATCAAATTCCGGCGAGGACAAGTTAAGAAACTGCGTTAGGGAACTCTCGGAAGGAAGAACAACTCCCTGAACAAACGAACCGGTACCGGTGCTCGTCAATTTTTGCGAAATGATTCCTCCTGTGAGCGTCTCGATCACGGACAATGTAAGATTTAATCTCTCCAATTCCTTGACGATGTTTCCGTGTAGGGTCTCGTTATCGACGCCGTAGATTAGGCCACCAAGGCGGTTTCTGATATCTTTTTCTACATTTTCTATCAGGTTCGAAGCTTCTTTGGGATTTTCTGCATTCGCAGCAATTCTGATCCTGATGTCCCCGATCGAAGCCAGGGTCCCTACGGAAGGATTTCGACTCTGCTTCATCAGGTCGTTGATCTGTTGGCCGATGGCGCTCTCTCCAAGGCCGCAAGCACGTAAAACCTTATACTGGATCACTTGATGCTTGATGTCAAATCGTTTTCTGAGATAGGGGATAACCATATTCTCCATTAGGTATTCCATCTCCAGAGGGACCCCCGGAATGGAGATGATCGAGCCTTTGGAATATTCCACAATGAACCCGGGAGCCGTCCCTTTGGGGTTTTCAATAGGAATGGATCCTTCTGGTATATAAGCCTGTTTTCGATTGCCCTCAGCCATTCGAAACCCACGCTTTTTGAACAAGTCTTCAATCTGCCCCATCAGATGAGGTTGAAAAATAAGAGGACGTTCCAAGACTTCTGCTACGGCTTGCCGGGTGAGATCGTCTTCAGTCGGACCGATGCCACCTGTCGTGATGACGATATGGGAGCGGGCGATCGCCTCTTTAATCACCTCTTTCATTCGCTGAAGATCATCCCCAACGGTTGTGGTTTGAATCAGTTCGATTCCATTTTCTGCAAGACGCTTGGCGATGTACGAGGAGTTTGTATCGACGAGTTGGCCGAGCAGGAGTTCAGATCCAATAGCAATGACTTCAGCCTTCATCGTGGTTAGACTTTCAATGGTTGATGTGCAAACCTAACAAAAAAGGACGAGTAAAGCAAATATATTGTTTGAGGATTTAGGGGATAGAGCTATATTCGTCTTTGGATTTTTCGCCGACTTGCCGGGTGGCTGCCGGTCTCTGCAAATTGTAAAATTCACGATATTTTTCACTGTGAGTCAGAAGTTGATCGTGAGTTCCCTGTTCGATGATCCGGCCTTCTTCGATCATCAGGATGAGATCTGCCTTCATAATGGTAGAAAAATGATCAGCGATACAGTGTAGCATTGCCCAAACCTTCCTCCGTCGCTGAACACGAGCATGGCCGGTTTGAACTTTGAAGGCTTATCAACAGGGGGAGGTCGTGAAAAGATTGACACTATGGAAAATAATATTCCAATCTATCTTGGGCGTAAATGGGAGAAATCCTGTATTTTGAAAGCGGAAATACGGTATTTTTGGTATCAAAAATGATTTACCGAGAAATCGATTGACAATATTCCTTTCTGCCATTATAGTTTGTTCCTCATCCGGCTTAAATTTGATTCGCTCGGATTCAATTCATAGGAGGACAATGATGTTCAGGGTAAGCGTGATGTATCCAAATCAGCAAGGGGTTAAGTTCAACATCCATTATTACCGAACGAAGCACATGGAGCTCGTAAAGAATCTTCTGAAGCCTTTTGGGTTGATCAAAACAGAAGTGGACAAGGGGTTGTCAGGCGGGGGGAATTTATCGGCACCTTACGTTTGTGTCGGGCATCTCTACTTTGATTCCAAGGATGGTTATGATCGAGGAGTCGCCGAAAAGGGGTCGATCATCCGGGGCGATATACCTAATTTTACCAACGCCACCCCTATACGACAAATTAGCGAGATCCTCGACTGATTCAAGCAGGCCTCGTGTTTTAACGTGGACACACTGGACACTATCAGCTTAAAAGCCCTTCTTCTTTGGCTTTTTCCACTGCTGATCTTTTGGCCCTCCATAGCAACGTGTTCCACTTTTTCCATCTTCCCCCGGGCGAGTTCTTTGGCTCTGCTGAGCAGCTTATCTTTCGTCTCCCCCATTAACTCGTGTTCACTTCTCGTTTCCGGGATGCTGAATCCGAGTGCCAAACCAATCAAGAAAGCTGCACCCAGTAGCAATAAAGGCCTTTCTTGCAGATTGTGATCGTATCGCTCTTTTAAGCCCTGATAGCAGCCGATGTCAGTAGAATGAGCGCACTTTTCGGTAAACGAGTTGGCCGACAGTGAGAGGGCAGCTTGCGGAGTTGGTGAAGAAAGGGGACGAAGCTGATTCAGAAGGCTCAGAATGAGAGCAAATAGAAATTATCCAATCAGGATACTCAATTTCTCGACTGAATCTTTGGTAAACTCAAGGGCATTTTTGCAAATCTTTATTCTATCCTCCCATTCTCTTTGCTCTAGAGCACCAAGCCTGGAAAGATCGAGTTGGCTACAAAGCCGCGCTGCCTGAAGGAGATGAAAAATGACCTTTTCCAGTACCATTTTGTTTCCTTCTTTTTCAGTTTCCATGACCGTCCCCCATGCGGTAATAGGCAGGATTCAGGTTTCAACTTTGCTCTCTGACAACTGAATAGTGTTCGGGTCTACTCATGAGGCGTATACTCTTTGATTCGATACTGAAGATACCTATACTCATCGTAGATTTCGTCACCCTCGATGAAATACCGTCTCTGCCAGTTTTTATCGTACAGAGTGTTGTTACGGATGTAGTATTGAAGGAACCACTGCTTATCGTAAACGACATCGTCCTTCATGTAGTATATGAGGAACCAGTTCAGGTCATAAACCCCGTAAAGTTTTTCGCCACGGGCAGTATCTACCATGAACGCAGAGCATAAAAACACTAACGATATCGTCAGAAGGAATAGTATTAGAATCCTTGGCATTCTCATCTATGACCCTCTGTTCAGAGTATAATCATCTTGTTCCACTATTTCGTCATTGCAGTCAGTGGGGTGGCATGATCTAACTGTGTCGATTCTGGTCAACCAGCCACCATGTATCGATACCAGCCAGTTACAGAGAGAGTTTAATGAGGCGAAATAACGATCTCCCCTTCAACGAGATAACTTCTTGGCCAAACTTTCCCTCCATTCTTCCTTATAGCAGAAGAAGGGGTCTTTGCCAAGGGGATGTATAAGTCAAACAGGTGTGCGACAATCGCATTTGTATGAGAATTACCACTTGAAATGAAATATCCTTTGGCAAGAAGTAAGTTTCAATCAGAGATTGTAGAGACCACTTCTATCCCAACGGTGTCCAAAGAAATGCTTGACAAAAGGTACAGGAAGTGAAAATTTAAGGCGTGTCATTGATGAGTATTGGGAGAGGTCTCAAAAGAAAGGAAGGGTGAAAGCATGAAAAAGATCATATTGTTTGCGTTGGCTGTGGTGATGTTGAGTGGATGTAGTACCCTTACACTTACGAAGGTTGAAAGCCAGTACGGAAGGCCAGCAAGAGTGGAAATTGAATGCATTCCTGGTGCTGTTTGTGACGAGAATACTTACTACAACAATAAAGATGCTGTGAAATATATTTATTGGTTTTACTACCAGAAAACAAGCAGAGTGCTTCAACCATGGGATATACAAGAATGGTGTTTTGAATATAAGGCGGATAAGAATGGCAAAGTTATTAACTACGCTGAATATATAGAACAGCAAAGCAGACTACAATCTGGCAGAACTCCGATTCAAGGAAGAAGTGGAAAGTTACCCGGAATCGAATAAGGATTTGACCCAAAAAAATGAGAAAAATGGCGTAATAAGGGCAAAGGAGGTGACCTATGAAATCCTGGG
>Ga0326726_10006518_pt1 | contig 10496 bp, 8 predicted proteins | sample MHFenrmetagenome_2_FD_207603 | JGI IMG/M metagenome (GOLD analysis project Ga0326726, IMG submission 207603) | Lab enriched peat soil microbial communities from Michigan Hollow, Ithaca, NY, United States - MHF15MN | ecosystem: Environmental > Terrestrial > Soil > Wetlands > Peat | place: USA... | reverse complement strand
GTTCTCGTACATGCGCCGCACGCGCGCGAGCAAGTCTTGGTCGGCGTCGGGCAGCTTCGAGGGCGCCCACGAGTTGACCGGGAAGTCGCCGCGCAGCACCAGCGGCACCGTGTCGGCGAGCGCGACTGCGTCGCGCTTACCTCCCGAGCTCTGGAGTTCGGCGAGCGCGCGGTTGAGCCAGCCGCCCTCGGTCGCGGCGGGCGACAGGTTGCCGGCTTCGAGCACCTTCTGCGCGTCGAAGTGCGAGCGTTCGCGATACGGCGTCGCGACCGCGTGCAGGATCGCGAGCTCTTTCGCTTGATACATCGCGTGCAAGCTCGTGAGCGACGGGTGCAAGCCGAACAGCCCATCGAGCTTCAGCACGCCGCCGGTCGTGCCCGGCGAGTCGAGCGCGAGCGGGCCGCGCAGGCTCTTGTATTGCGAATCGCCGTAGGGTGCGACGGCTGCGAGCCCGTCGAGCGCGCCGCGCAGGATCACGATCACGAAACGCGCGTCGGCGTTCGGCAGCGCGTGCGCGATCCGCGCGAACGGCGCGAGCAGCGCGAGCTGCACGGAGGTGCGGAGGAGGGTTCGGCGGTCCATCTGTCGACTCCTAGGACGCGGCGCGAGCGCGCGTCATCTCCGTTGGAATTCGGGCGCCGAGATCAGCAGCGCCAGCGCTTGACCGCTGTCGGCGGCGCCGCGAATGCCCGCGAGCGTCGCGTCGCTGACGGGCCCCATCACCGACGCCGTGAGCTGGCCGACGTCGAACGACTTGCCGGCGACGCTGCCGACGCGTTTGCCAACCGCGCCGCTCCATTCGATTCGCTTCAGCAGCGCGTCGCCGCCGTCCCAGCTCGCGGCCGTGTCGGGCCAACCGGCCGGCGAGCCCGGCGTGAACGGCCGCTGGCCGAGCTCGTTCAGGAACGCCGTGATCTGCTGCAAGTTGTCGGGCACGTGATCGAGCGCGCGAAACGTCGAGATCACGAAGTCGTTCGGCGTCTTGTACTTCGAGAGCGGCTGTCGCCAGCTCTCGTCCGCTCGAATCAGCTCGCGATAAACGGGCGCGAGCTCGCCGTCGTGCTTGAGATACGTGTCGGTGAGACGCGCGACGAGCGCGTCGGGCGGATCGTCCGCGACGAAGTGCCGCGCGAGCTTGGTCGCGAGATGCTTCGCGGTCGCGGCGCTGCGCGCGAGCGACGCGAGCACTTGCTCGCCTTCCGCGATCCCGCTCTCCTTGTAGGTCTTGCCGAGCACGACCTTGTCGCCGGGCTCGTGCATCGCGGATCGGAAGTAGAACTCGCCGGGCTTGCCGCCGTCGCCGAACGGACTGCGCACGCGCTGCGTGCTGCCGCCGTTGACCGGCTTCACCGCGCCGCGCGCTCCGGGGCCGATCGCGCCGCCGATGGACCAACCCGTGATGACCTTCGCGAATTCCGTGACGTCGTGCTGCGTGTAGCCGCCGTCGACGCCGAGCGTGTGCAGCTCGAGGATTTCGCGCGCGAGGTTCTCGTTGAGGCCGAGCTCGCGCCCGCGGCTTCGCGCGAGGCTCGCGGCCATCGAGCTCGGGCCCATCGACGTCGTGTTGTCGAGATAGATGTTCATCGCGGGATGCCGCTCGACCGCTAGCAGCAGCGCGTAGAAGTTGCCGGTCACGTGCGGGCGAATCGCTTCCTGCTCGTAGAGGCCGACGAGCGGCGCGACCAGCGCCTTGTCGGCGGACACGGCGAAGTGATTCGACCAGAACTGCACGAGCCGCTCGATGAACGGCTGATCGCTTTCGATCGCGCGCCGATGCCGGTCATTGACCTGCTCGAGGTAGTGCTCGCGCGAGAACTGGCCGAACTGCTTGATTGCGTCCTCGCCGATGCCGGGCGACGCGGTCGCGGCGCCGCTGCCGCCCGCGGCGGCTTTCTTCGGTTGGCCAGCATTGGTGCGAGCCTGCGCCGCTGCTTGGCGCACGACCTCGAGGTCGCGAAGCTTCTGGAGCACTTGTGCCGACTCGGGCGGGCTCGCCTCCGCCGGCGTAGACCGCTTGGCCGAGGCGACCTGATCCTCGAGCCAGCCCTTCGGGTCGGAGCCGATCGCAGCCGCATCGCGCGGCCGCGCGCCGAGCCCGAAGCGATTGGCGGCAATTGCCGCTTGTTGTGTGAGCATGGCCTTTGCCTGTGCGCTCGAAGATTACTCCCAAGCAACGCGCCGCGCGCGGTTGCGTTTACAGGGTCGGCGGCTCCTTGACCCACCTTGAGGGTTCATCGAGCATTACCTTCGATCTACAGGGGAAATCATGCTGAACATAAGACTGCTGGGCGTCGTTGCGGTCGCCGCGGGCGCGCTGCTCGTCTCCCATCCATCCACTGCAGCCGACGACTTCGCCCGGCGGTGCGTTGCGCTCGGGGGCATTTCGCTGCCGCCAGCGGCGATCGGCCAGCTGACGACCGGCGCGACGATCACATCGACAGCGATGACGGACGCGAGCGATCCGAACGGCGAGTTCTGCAAGATCGTCGGCGCGATTCACCCCGTCGACAAGAACGCGCCCGAGATCAATTTCCAGCTCAATATACCGAGCAACTGGAACGGCAAGGCGCTGCAGCTCGGCGGCGGCGGTTACGACGGCGCCGTCGTCTCGGGTCTCGCGGCGAACTTCCTCGGCCGCGATGCCGTGCAGCCCCTCAAGCGCGGCTACGCGACGTTCGGCAGCGACTCGGGCCACAAGGGCGCGGCCGCCGACGCGTCGTTCGGCGCGAACGACGAGGCGCTCGCGAACTTCGGCGGCAATCAGCTGAATAAGGTGCACGACATCGCGGTCCAGTTACTCAGGCGAGTCGGGGGAGCGGCGCCGCGCCGGATGTACTTCGAAGGCAACTCGCAGGGCGGCCATGAGGGCTTCAACGTCGTGCAGCGCTGGCCGCGCGATTACGACGGCGTCGTCTCGATTCACCCGGTCTACAACATCACCGCACTGCAGCTCGACGGAGTCCACATCGGCCAGACGCTCTACGGGTCACCGGGCGCCTGGATCTCGCCAGCGAAGACCAAGCTCATCTACGACTCGGTGATGAAGGCCTGCGACTCGCTCGATGGCGCCGCTGACGGCGTGATCGCCAACGTCAAGGGCTGCCGGAGCGCGTTCAAGCTCGACGCCTTGCGCTGTGCCGCCGGCAAGGACGCAGGCGACGCGTGTCTGTCCGACGCGCAGATTCGGACGGTGCGCACGATCGGCTCGCGCTACGAAATCGGCTTCGAGCTCGAGAACGGTATCAGCTCGTTCGCGGCGTGGCCGGTCATCGAAGGTGGCAGCGCCCTCCAGATCTTCAACTTCGGCGCGAAGCCGAACGCGTCGAATCCGCCGGCCCCGCCCGCGTTCGGGCCGGCGGCCTCTGCGCCGGCGAACGACGCGTTCGCGTACGTGATGGGTGACGCGATGGTCCGGCACATGGCGCTGCGCGATCCGAACGTGGACACGCTGAAGTTCGACCCGACTCAGCACCAGCAGCGACTGAAGATGGTGTCGAAGATCCTCGACGCGAGCAGCGTGGCGCTCGAGCCGTTCCGCGACCGCGGCGGCAAGCTGCTGCTGTTGCACGGCACCGCGGACATGGCCGTGCCGCCGCAGAACACGATCGACTACTACGAGCGGCTCGTCGCGCGTTTCGGCGCCGAGAAGCTCAAGGACTTCGTGCGCTTCTACGTCGTGCCGGGCTTCGGCCACGGCGACGGTCCGTTCCAGGCGAGCTGGGATTGGCTCACCGCGCTCGATACGTGGGTCGAGAAGGGCCAGCCGCCGGCAAACCTCCTGACGGTCGATACGGCTATGCCGACCGCGGGCCGCAGCCGCCCGCTCTGCGAGTACCCCGCCTGGCCGAAGTACAAGGGGACGGGCGACGTCAACGCGGCGTCGAGCTTTGCCTGCACCGCGGAGTGAGGCAGCGCTCCAACCTCTCGCAGCCTTCACGCATCTATCTAACCGGTCCTCGGCAAAGATTAAGGAAGGAGAGTCCATGCGAGCTCAAATCCGTCTGCTGGCCATTCCCGTCGCGGTCCTACTGGGCTCCGCCGCCGCGCTCGCGCAGGCGGAGGACAAGACCACCGACCTGAAGCCGTTCGACGCGCTCCAGATCAACGGCTGCTTCGAGGCTAAGCTCGAGCCCGGCACGCCGGCGCGTGCGGTTGTCAACGCGACGGCCGATCAGCAGCAGCGGATCAAGGTCGAGCAAGACGGCAAGCGCGTGCGGGTCCGCTTTGCGGACAAAGAGGACTACGACGCGTGCCGTGGCGGCCCGATCCGCGTGAGCATCACGGCGAGCTTCGCGGCGGGCGATTCGGTCGATCTCAGCCTCGGGGGCAGCGGCTCGCTCGACGCGAACGTGCCGCGCGTGGCGAAGCTCGCGGGCGCGGTCGCCGGGTCGGGCCGGCTCGCGCTGCGTGGCGCGGCCGCGGACTGCAATTTCACGATTGCGGGTTCCGGCTCCGCCGACGCGAGCGCGTTCGCGTGCGACTCGTCGGCCAAAGTCAACGTGAGCGGCTCGGGGTCCGCGAAGCTCGCGGGCAAGACGACGGCCTGCGAGTTCGTGATCAACGGCAGCGGCGGCGTGGCGGCGGACGGCGATTGCGATTCGGCGGATGCCGTGATCAACGGCTCGGGCTCCGTCGGCGTTGCGAAGGTGGCTTCACTCCAAGTGCAGATCAACGGCAGCGGCAATGTGAAGTATCACGGCGATCCGACGTTAAAGAGAGTCGCCGTCAACGGCAGCGGCAGATTGATCAAAGAGTAGCGACGACGCGCGCGGCGCACGCGCGGCGTACACTCCGCGTGTCGAAACGGAGTGCTGCGGATGCGTCTCACCCGGATTTTCGAGTGTGCCGTAGTGGGCCTCGGCCTCGCCTCCAGCGCGAGCGCCCAGCTCGTCGCCGTCCCTGGCACGCACGTGGCGCTCGCGCCGCCGCAAGGCTTCACGCTCGCGCGCGACTTCAGCGGCTTCGAGAACAAGCGCGGCGGCTCGAGCATCACGGTCGAGGAGATGCCTCCGAACGCTGCCGCGGACATCGCCGCCGCGTTTTCCTCGCCGAAAGCCGTGAGCACGCGCTTCGCTTCGCAAGGCGTGCGGATCACGCGGATCGACCGCATCGCCCTCGACTCCGGTGACGCGCCGCTCGCAGTCGGCGAGCAGAGCTTCAAGGGCAGCGAGTTCGTGAAATACATGACGCTGCTCGGCGGCCGCGACGGCCAGAACAGCGTGCTCATCACGTTCAACTTGAGCGCCGCGGCGCCGCTTCGTCAGAGCGACGTTGAGGCGATCGTGCGCTCGGCGACCATCGGCCGCCCGCCCTCGCTGTCGGAGAAGCTCGCGCAGGTGCCGTTCACGTTCAAGACCGCGCCGCCGTTTCACACCGCGGACGCGATGCCCGGCAGCGCGGTGATCCTCGCGACGCTCGACGGCGTCGATCCCGAGGGCAGGAAGCCGCTCATCGTGATCGGCAAGGTCCCGACGAGCGCGAGCCCGGCCGACAATGAGCAGGTGAACGAGCGCGAGATGCGCAGCGTGCCGGGGTTCCGCGAGGCGCCCGTCACCGAGCGGCGAACGACGCCATTCGCGGGCGGCTCGGGAAATTTCATCTCGGCCGCGGCGAACGGTCGGACCGTCATGCAGTTCGTCCGTGTGCTGCCAGGCGGCAGCCTCGTGCGCATGCTCGTGACCGGCGACACGCCGGCGATCGAGGGGGTCCGTCAGGCCATCCTCGATATCGCAAGCTCCGTGGAGCTACCGCAGTAGCGCCGCCCCCGGAGGGCGGATCCGCAGATGAAAACGGGCCGCGGCCGGTGACCACGCCCGCGTCTCAGCGACGCCGTCGTGTCGGCCCGACCGCGGCCCGAACTGGTTTGAGCTGATAGAGGGTGGAGCGTCGCGCGACGCGGTCGCGCGGTCGTCGATTCGAGTCACAGTTCGGCGGTGCGAGCCCAAGTCGGGCTGAGCGGAGCCGTCGCGATCAGACGCCCGCGCTCACGACCGTGCCGGTCGCGCTCGCGTCGGATCCGCGTGCAAGACGAGCGCGGAATTTGAGGTGTCTGCGCCTGCTGAGCTCGATCAGTGGCCGCCAGATCACCGCGGTGAGCCGGTAACGAATGAGCCAATGCCAAATCCGGTTCGAGCGCTTGTAGAGGTACGACATCGCGAGATAGGGCAGGACCGCGCGCCAGTCTTCCGGCCTGCGCCGCCAGATCGACGCGTGCGAGAACAGCCGGCGGTAGCACCACTCGTAGCCGGCTTGGAGATCTTCCGCCGACAGCCGCTTGGGCTCGAATACGACGTGCGCCGTGTCGTAGAGACTCCAGTCGCGATGCACGACGCGGTTCTCGGCTTCGAGCTGCTTGAACAGAGGCGTGCCGGGATAGGGTGTCAGCAGATGAAACGTCGCGCACTCGAGCCGATTCGCTTCGATCCAGGCGACGGTCTTCTCGAACACGTCGGGACCGTCGTGATCGAAGCCGAGCACGAAGCTGCCGTTCACCTGGATGCCATTGTCGTGAAAGATTCGCACGCGGCGCGCGTAGTCCTCGGGCACGGGCGTGCGCTTGTGCGCGTCGTCGAGGTTCGCCGCGTTCAGCGATTCGAAGCCGATGAACACGCCCGTGCAACCCGCGAGCGCCATCTCGCGCACGAGCGACGGGTCGTCCGTCACGTCGACCGTGAGCGCCGCGCTCCAGATGATGCCGAGCGGCTTCAGACCCTCGCATAGCGCGCGCAAGTAGTCGGGCCGCGAGCCGAGATTGTTGTCGACGAACACAGCATACGGTTGGCCGTCGGCCGCGAGCTCGGACGTGACCTGCGCGACGTCGCGCAGGCGATAGGGCATGTGAAGCCCCTCGGTCGAGAGATAGCAGAACCCGCAGCGGTTGTGGCAGCCGCGCGTCGCGATCACGCTCGACGTCGTGAGGAAGCCGTCGCGCGGCAGCAGATCGCGGCGCGGCGCGGGGTCGTTGCGATACGGGCGCTTGTAGTCGCCGCGGTAGACCTTCTGGAGCGAGCCCGTCTCGACGTCGGCGAGGATTTGCGGCCAGAGTTGCACGCCTTCGCCGATCGCGAGCGCATCGGCGTGCTCGGCCGCTTCTTCGGGCGCCGTGAGCACGTGCAGCCCGCCGAGCACGACCTTTGCGCCCCATTGCCTGTACCAACGCGCGAGCGCGTACGCGCGCTTCGCGAACGTGAGATGCACAGAGATGCCGACGACCTCGGGGAACGGGTCGAGCGGCGGAGGGCCCTGGAGAAGATTCTCGTCCCAATAGCGCAGCTGCCAGCTCGGCGGCGTGGCCGCGGCCGTCGCGGTCAACGCGAGGCTCGGCGTCAGAACGTGCTTGCCGAAGCTCGCGTTCGGGTCCTTCCGGTAGAACGGATTGATCAAGAGCGCATAGCGGCGCCGACGTGGACCGGGAATTGCGTTCGGGTCGAGCTCCGGCGCGACGCTCATCTGTCTCGGCAGCCAGCGGCTCTTGCGAACGGACGTCGCTTGCCGCGAACGGGCCCAAGATCGATCTAGCGATGCGTCCACTCCGGCTCCTTTGGGTCGCGTGCAACGGCTACAGCGACGCCGGCGAATTCCGGACGTAATGGTCCATGGCCGACTCGATAGTGTCAAGTACTTTTCAACGCAAAGGACTTGGCCGTCCTTATCTCCGCGCACAGCGGACTAGCCCGCAAGCGGCTCGCAAGCTCGAGCGCGAGTCGCCGCGAACGACCCCGGACACCCGCCTCGCCGCTGAGACCGCTCGCCGTTCCATTACTACAATGTCATTGGCAATTGCGCGGCCTTTCGGATAGCGTGACGGCCTTCGTTTGCCCAAACTTCGGGCCTAAGGAGAGACGAAATGAACAAATCGACGGTCGCGTGCGTGTTGACGCTCGGTCTCTGCGCCGCGGCGGCCGACGCCCAAACGTTGAGTAACGATCAGGACAAGACGCTGTATGCGCTCGGTCTCGCGATCGGCACCAACGTCAAGGAGTTCAACCTTACGAAGGACGAGCTCGCGCTCGTGACCGCCGGCCTCAGCGACGCGGTGCAGGGCAAGGAGCCGAAGGTCGACATTCAAACTTACGGACCGAAGCTCAAGGATCTTGCCGAGCAGCGCGCGACGGCGGCCGCGGCGACGGAGAAGAAGGCGTCGGGCGCGTTCCTCGAGAAGATGTCGAAGGAGCCGGGCGCGGTCCGCGGCCCGACGGGCGTCATCTATATCCCGGTCACGGCCGGCAGCGGCGCGAGCCCGAAAGCCGACAGCACCGTGAAGGTTCACTACCACGGCACGCTGCGCGACGGCACCGTGTTCGACAGCTCCGTGCAGCGCGGCGAGCCGATCTCGTTCCCGCTGAACGGCGTGATTCCGTGCTGGACCGAGGGCGTGCAGAAGATGAAGGTCGGCGGGAAAGCGAAGCTCGTCTGCCCGTCCGATAGCGCGTACGGCGATCACGGCCAGGGCCCGATCCCGGGCGGCGCCGCGCTGATGTTCGAGGTGCAGCTGCTCGGAATCGAGAACTAGCCGAGCGCGGCGCGAAGCTCGCGCAGCTTCGCCTTCAGCGCACTCTCGTTCTCCGGTCCCATCCGGATCAAAAGCTTCTGCCCCGACGAGAGGCTCTCGAGCTTCGGATCCGCGTATTTGTACGAGACGCTCGGTTGCACGAGCTTCACGGGCTGCGTGACGTCCGGCGTCTGTAGCAAATGATCGATCACCTGGCGAAGCCGCGTGTCGAACGATGCGCTCGGGTTGCCGAGCTCGTCGTACGCCTGCTGGAACAGCGGTTGTAGCCCGCGATAGAACGCCGCGAGCGTCTTCGCGTCGACCTTCTTCACGACCGCGACGAACGGCGCGTAGCGCGCGTAGTTTTCCGGCGCGATCTCGCGCGCCTCCTCGGGGCCCGTGACGATGAACTTGCCGCCCGTCGGCTTGGCCGGGCGCTGATTCACGGCGATCTTCTCGCGCGGCAAGTTGTCGAGCGTCACGACGACGTTGCGGATGATCCGCTGCGGAACGAGGAACTGTTGGAGCGGCTCGCGGCCGCCGAGCAGCTCCGTGAGCCCGCTCACGACCTCGGCGTCGCTGTCGTCGAGCGCCGGCAGCGGCGTCGCGCGCACGGTCTGTGGGGCCGTCTCGGGCGCCGGTGCCGGAGGCGCGGTGGTAGGTGCCGCAGGTGCCGCCGTGTGCGCCGCCGGCGCGACGCCGGCCGGCGCTCGATCGCGCTGATAGACGTACACCGCAATGCCGGCGACGATCACCAGCACGGCGATCCCGCCGCCCCAAAACCAAAACGAGTCCTTCGATCCGTTCATGACTTCGCTCCTGCGGCGGTATCGCCTTGCGGCAGCACATCGCGTGCCCAATCCGATTTCTTCCAGTTCGGCACCGGCGTATCGCATCCGGCGTGCGGCACGAACTGTGAGCGCTCGACTGGCGCGAACTTGTGGACGTAGCGCGGGCAGTTCGGGAACACCTCGCGCACGCTCACGACGACCACGAACTGCGCCTCCGGGTACGCGGGCACGGCGAACGTCGCGGGCTCGATTCGCGCGGTGCCGTTCACGCGCAGCCGCTTCGGGCTGCAGAGATCGATGAACAGCATGCCGACGTGGCCGTTGGCCGCGACGTTGCCCATCGACAGAAACATGCCGTTGCCGTCGTAATTCGGGAACATCAGTGTTTCTGAGTCGAGCACGCGGACGAAGCCCGGATCGCCGCCTTTGTAGGAGCAGTTGGGCTCGCCTTTCGAGTTCACAGTGGCCAGGAAGAAGAGATCGAGGCGCTCGATGAAGCTTTTGTCCTCGGGCGCGAGGGCCGTTCGGAACAGCTTCTGCTCGATTCGATCTGCGAGCCGCTGCGTATCGAACTGTGCCTGCAGGCTCCGATGTGTGGGCTCGTACAGTACTGACATGGTTTCTCCGTGCGCCCCGGGCATTCTACCCCGCGTCCACGCCGCGGTCGCGCGGCCTCGGAGCCCGCTTTGCCGTTAGAATTCGCGCGCGTGGAGGAGTTCGACTACATCATCGTCGGCGCAGGCACAGCGGGGTGCGTGCTCGCGAATCGGCTGTCGGCCGATCCGAGTACGAGCGTTCTACTCCTCGAGGCCGGCGGCAAGGACGACTACTTCTGGATCGACGTCCCAATCGGCTATCTCTACACGATCGGTAACCCGCGCACGGACTGGTGCTATCGCACCGAGCCCGATCCTGGCTTGAACGGCCGCACGATCGGCTATGCGCGCGGCAAGGTGCTCGGCGGCTGCTCGTCCATCAACGCGATGATCTACATGCGCGGCCAGAAGTCCGACTACGACCACTGGGCGGGGCTCGGCCTCCGGGGCTGGTCGTGGGACGACGTGCTGCCGGTGTTCAAGCGCTCCGAAGACTACGAGCACGGCGCCGACGACTTTCATGGCGCGGGCGGCGAGCTGCGCGTCGAGGAGCGGCGCGTGAGCTGGGAAATTCTCGACGCCTGGCGCGACGCGGCCGAGGAGTGCGGGATCCCGAAG
>Ga0326726_10006517_pt1 | contig 10498 bp, 11 predicted proteins | sample MHFenrmetagenome_2_FD_207603 | JGI IMG/M metagenome (GOLD analysis project Ga0326726, IMG submission 207603) | Lab enriched peat soil microbial communities from Michigan Hollow, Ithaca, NY, United States - MHF15MN | ecosystem: Environmental > Terrestrial > Soil > Wetlands > Peat | place: USA... | reverse complement strand
CTGCATCAGCAGCCGCAGCAGGAACGCCCAGACGGCAATCGAGAGAAGGGCGTCGAGGATATAGACGACAGCATCACGCACTGGACTACCTCGGATCGGAATCCCCATAGGCCGCGGCGAGCTCGGCCGATCGCCGGGCCGCGGCGGCCACGGCGCGCCGCACGATACCTGCAAGATCCGCGTCCGCAAAGACGGCAAGCGCGGCTGCCGTGGTTCCACCCTTGGAAGTCACCTGCTCGCGCAAGCTGGCGGGATCGTCAATGCGGGCGTGGGCCATGCACGCGGCTCCGTACGCGGTCTCGACGGCAAGCTTGCGTGCCGTGTCTGCCGCCAGCCCGAGATCACGGGCAGCTGCCTCGAGCAGTTCCATCAACAGAAAGAAATAGGCCGGTCCGCTGCCCGAAACGGCCGTGACCGCATCGATCATCGATTCCTGCTCGACCCAAAGGGTGGAGCCGACAGCCGAGAGCATGGACTCGGCCGCGGCGCGCGCGGGCTCACCGACGCCCGGGTCGGCATAGAGGGCGGACACCCCGCGCCCGATCAGCGCGGGGCGGTTCGGCATGGAGCGCACGATCGGCACACCCGGACCGAGCCAGCGCTGCAAATCGGCAACGCGAACCCCCGCAGCGATCGAAAGCGCGACAGCGCCCGCTGCGCGAATTGCAGCGGCGGTTTCGATTGCCACCGCACGCATGTACTGCGGCTTGACGGCGAATACGATGACGGTCGCGCCGCGTACAGCCGCCTGGTTATCGCTCGAGGTGAGCACGTGCCAGCGGTCTTCGAGCGGGCGGCGCTGCGCTTCAATGGGTTCGGCAACCACAATGAGCTCGGGCGCGACCCCGCGTGCCGTGAGGCCGCCGACGAGACTGCGCGCCATGTTACCGCCGCCGATGATTCCAATTCTCTGTTCCAGCAAGTCCATCCTCCTTTCGCGCGTGAAGCTCAATCCGTGGAGTTCGCCGCGACAGCACGCGGGCCGAAGAGCGCCGTACCAATGCGCACGTGAGTGGCGCCTTCCGCGATCGCCAGCTCGAAGTCATCGCTCATGCCCATGGAAAGGGTGTCGGCCGCAATGCCCGCGGCACGCAGCTCAGCGAGCAATTCCCGCATGCGCGCGAAACGCTGGCGCTGCACGCGCGCGTCGGCGAGCGGGGGCGGAACGCACATCAATCCCCGCATCCGCACGCGCGGCAGCACGGCAACGGCCCGCGCGACCTCGATGAGCTGTGGCGCAGCGATACCGCCCTTGCCGCTTTCATATTCGAGAGACACTTCCAGGCACAGATTGAGGGGTGGTGCGTGAAATGGCCGCTGCGCGCTCAGGCGCTCGGCAATCTTCACTCGATCGACCGCGTGTACCCACGCAAAATGCTCGGCCACGGCGCGTGTCTTGTTCGCCTGCAAGCGGCCGATGAAGTGCCAGGTCACGGCGCGGTCGCCGGGGATCGCCCCCATCTTCGGCAGGGCTTCCTGGACGTAGTTCTCCGCGATGTGATCGAGTCCGCAACTGAGCGCCATTTGCACCGTTTCAATGCCGTGACCCTTGGTTACGGCCACCAAGGTGACCTCCATGGGCGAACGCCCGGCGGCCGTGGCCGCCGCGGCGATTCGCAGCCGCACAATTCGGGCGTTTTCGGCCAAATTCTGCGGACCAATTAACATATTGGGCGAGGCACGCCTCCGCTATACTTGGCGGGCTCTTTTGCGCTGCGGACTGTCCTCGTTGCTACCGTCGCCGTCGAGGTAGAGATCGTCCACGCGTACCGGCAGAGGAACACTCATGGCTGTCGACATCGCCCAACTGCTCGCCTTCGCGGTCAAGAACAACGCGTCGGATCTCCATCTGTCAGCGGGCGTGCCGCCGATGATTCGCGTGGATGGCGACATGAAGCGCATCAACATGCCGGCGCTCACTCATAAGGAAGTGCACAGCATGGTGTACGACATTATGAATGACAAGCAGCGCAAGGCTTACGAGGAGTTCTTCGAAACCGATTTTTCATTCGAGATTCCGAAGCTCGCGCGCTTTCGCGTCAACGCCTTCAACCAGAATCGCGGCGCAGGCGCGGTGTTTCGCAACATCCCGTCGCAGATTCTTTCGCTCGATGACCTGGCGGCGCCGAAGATCTTCAAGGACCTGTGCATGCTGCCGCGCGGACTCGTGCTCGTCACGGGACCGACGGGCTCGGGCAAGTCGACGACGCTCGCGGGCATGATCAACCACTGTAACGACAATCGCCCGGATCACATCATCACGATCGAAGATCCGATCGAGTTCGTGCATGAATCGAAGCGCTGCCTCATCAACCAGCGCGAAGTGCACCGCGACACGCTCGGTTTCAGTGAAGCGCTGCGCTCGGCGCTGCGCGAAGACCCGGACGTCATCCTGGTCGGTGAAATGCGCGACCTCGAGACCATCCGCCTCGCGCTCACGGCGGCCGAAACCGGGCACCTGGTGTTCGGAACGCTGCACACGAGCTCCGCCGCCAAGACCATCGACCGCATCGTTGACGTGTTCCCGGCTGCCGAAAAGGAAATGGTGCGATCGATGCTCTCGGAGTCGCTGCGCGCGGTGATTTCGCAGACGCTCATGAAAAAGGTCGGCGGCGGCCGCATTGCGGCGCACGAAATCATGATCGGCACGCCCGCGATCCGCAACCTCATTCGCGAAGGCAAGGTCGCACAGATGTACTCCTCGATCCAGACCGGCCAGGCGCAGGGCATGCAGACGCTCGACCAGTGCCTGCAGGAACTTACCGCCAAGGGCGTGGTGAGCAGGGAAGAGGCGCGCTACAAGGCGCAGAACAAGGACGCGGTTTAGGGACGACGATTTAAGGACGAGGAATAATGGAACGCGACCAAGCCATACGCTTGATGCAGGACCTGCTGCGACGCATGGTCGAGAAGAAGGGCTCGGACCTCTTCATCACTGCGGGCTTTCCGCCGGCGGTGAAGATCGACGGGGAGATCCGCCCGCAGAGCGATCGCGTGCTGATGCCGGAGCAGGCCGCGACGCTGGTGCGCGCCATCATGAACGACCGTCAGACGCGCGATTTCGACTCAACCAAGGAATGCAACTTCGCGATCGCGCCACCGGGTATCGGGCGCTTTCGCGTCAGCGCCTTCGTCCAGCAGGGTCAGATTGGCTGCGTCATTCGCACGATCGTCGCGAAGATACCGACCTTCGAAGAGCTGGAGCTGCCGCCGATTCTCAAGGAGATCGTGCTGACCAAGCGCGGCCTCGTGATCGTGGTCGGCGGCACCGGCTCCGGAAAATCGACCACCCTCGCGGCCATGGTCGGCTACCGCAACGAAAAGACCCATGGCCACATCGTCACCATCGAGGATCCGGTTGAGTTCGTCCACCCGCACCGCGGCTGCGTCATCACGCAGCGCGAGGTGGGTGTCGATACGGATTCGTGGCACAACGCGCTCAAGAACACCCTGCGGCAGGCGCCGGACGTCATCCTCATCGGCGAAATTCGCGACCGCGAGACGATGGAGTACGGCATCCAGTTCGCGGAAACCGGCCACCTGGTGCTCGCGACGCTGCACGCCAACAGCGCCAATCAGGCCCTCGACCGCATCATCAACTTCTTCCCGGACGAACGCCGCGAACAGCTCCTGATGGACCTCTCGCTCAATATCCGCGGCATGATTTCCCAGCGCCTGATCCCGCGGGAATCGGGCACGGGGCGCATCGCGGCGATGGAAATCATGCTGAATTCTCCGCTCATCCAGGACCTCATCTTCAAGGGCGAGGTCGCCCAGATCAAGGAGGTCATGTCGCGTTCGAACCGCATCGGCATGAAGACCTTCGACCAGGCGCTTTACGAGTTGTATGAAGCAGGCGGGATTTCATATGAAGACGCGCTGCGCAACGCCGACTCGAAGAACGAGTTGCGGCTCAAGATCAAGCTCGAGAGCAAGCGCGAGTCGAAGCTCGCTGACGAGGCGGGCGGAAGCCTAAAGATCGTCGAGGAGTCCTCCGATGGCAAAGTCTTCTGAGGCCAAGTCTTCCGAGGCCAAGTCTTCCGAGGAGCGCCCCATGGAGATGTCCGAGGTTTCGACGCCGCAGGTCCTCAATACGCGGCCGCTCTTCAAGCTGATGGTCGAGCGCAAGGCCTCCGACCTTTTCTTCACCTCGAACTCGCCGGTCAAGATCAAGATCGAGGGACAGATCTTTCCGGTCAACAAGGCGGTCCTGAGCCCCGAGACCGTCAAGCAGGCCGCCTACGGCCTGATGACGCCCGAACAGGCCGAGTACTTCGACGAGGAGCTCGAGATCGACTTCGCTATTTCCGAGCATGGCCTCGGCCGATTTCGCGTCAACGTGTTCTACCAGCGCGGCTATCCGGCAATCGTTTTGCGCTATATCACGGCCGAAATGCCGAAGCTCGACGTGCTCGGCATGCCCGAGGTCTACAAAGAACTCGTAATGCAGAAGCGCGGACTCGTCCTCATGGTGGGCGCCGCAGGTTCGGGCAAGTCGACGACGCTCGCCGCGATGATCGACTATAGAAACGAGATTCAATCGGATCACATCCTCACGATTGAGGATCCGATCGAGTACCTGCACACTAACAAGAAGTCCATCATCAATCAGCGCGAGGTTGGGCTCGACACGAAGTCATACGCACGGGCACTGCGCAGCGCACTGCGTGCGGCGCCGGACGTCATCCTGGTTGGCGAAATCCGCGACCGCGAAACGATGGAAGCGGCGATCTACCTCGCCGGCACCGGACACCTTTGCATCTCGACGCTGCATGCGAACAACTGCGCCGAGACGCTCGACCGCATCATTAATCTCTACCCGACCGAGCAGCACAACCAGGTGTTCCTCGATCTTTCGCAGTACCTGCGCGCTGTGCTGTCGCAGCGGCTCGTGATGGGCAGGAACGGCAAGCGCGTCGCCGCGGCCGAGGTCATGCTCAACACGCCGCATATCTCGGAGCTCATCAAGAAGGGCGACGTGGTCGGCGTCAAGGAGGCGGTGCGTGCGACCACGGAGAAGGACATGCAGAGCTTCGACGTCGCGCTGTATTCGCTCTTCAAGCAGGGCAAGATCGAGCTTGAGGAAGCGCTCAAGAACGCGGACTCGCGCACGAACCTCGAGGCCAAGATTAATTTCGGGTGACGGATCAATGTTTGGTCAGCTACCCCGGACCTTCGAGATCCCCTAGAAGACGATCTCGGCATCGAACACGGGGCCGTCGACGCAGACGCGCTTCATCGCGGGGCCGTCCGGGGTCTTCACCTCTACGGCGCACCCCGCGCAGCCGCCCACGGCGCAGGCCATGAACTCCTCCAGCGATACCTGACAGGGGATGCCGAAGCGGCGCGCGAGCCGGGCGGTCGCGGCCAGCATCGGGGTTGGCCCGCACGCGAAAATTTCCACCTGTGCGAGAGCGGCCGCATCGAGTCCGGCCAGCCAGGCGGCTGCAAGATCCGTCACGTAACCCTGATAACAGCCGGCGAGATCGGCAAAGCTCGCAAGCCGGCTAGGCACCTGCCACTCCTCAAGGAGCGGCATGCAGGCGATCACGCCCGCGGGAATCCCGGGCACCATGATGGTCGAAGGGCGAAGCCGGAACGGAAACGGGATTTCTGAACCCATGAGCACGAGCGGCTTCCAGCCATGATCGCGCTGCGCCTTGAGCGACTCGGCGAGAAAGATCATGGGCGGAATTCCGACTCCGCCTCCCACCATGAGCGTGCGTGGCCGATCCGCGTGAGCGGTAAAGCCGTGCCCAATCGGTCCGATGACACTCAGGCTCACACCGACCGGCTGCGCGGATAACTGTCTCAGGCCCGGTCCAACAATCTTGTAGAGCACCTCGATCCACCCAGCCACTCGATCCGCGCGCATGATCGAGAGCGGGCGGCGCATCGGAATTGAAACGTCACAGGTGATGTGTATGAAGCTGCCGGGAGTCGCCGCCCGCGCGCAGCGGGGGGCCTCGAGGCGCAGGACGAACTGTTCGCCAGCAAACGCCTCGCGCGCGAGCAGCCGGGCATCCTCGACGAAAATCGTGCCGCGATGAGCCTGCTCGCTCATGTGGGTCGTCGCGACCGGATGATCGCGCCGCCGACCGCTTCGAGCACCGCCATGCGCAGCGCCACGCCGTTCGTTACCTGTTCGCGGATTACGGACTGCCTGCCATCAGCGACATCCTCGGCAATCTCGACACCGCGATTCATGGGGCCCGGATGCATCACCATCGCATCCGGACGCGCGCGTCCGAGGCGTTCCGCTGATAGGCCGAACCGCTTGAAGTAGGCTGCTGCATCCGGAATGTCCGCGCCGGTCATGCGTTCCTTCTGAATGCGAAGCATCATCACGACATCGGCGCCAGGGAGTGCGGCGTCGAGATCCTCGAAGCGCTGGCACCCGGCAAACTCGTGCGCGTCGGGCATCAGTTCCGCGGGCGCCACCAGGCGCAGGTCGTCGGCCCCGAGCGTCGAGAACGCCTGTACGGCCGAGCGCGCGACGCGCGAGTGTCGGATGTCGCCGACGATCGTGATGACCTGCCCCTCCAGCCGGCCCTTGTGGCGGATGATGGTGAACGCATCGAGCAGCCCCTGGGTCGGATGCGACAGGTGCGCCTCGCCGGCGTTCAGAACGGAAGTGGGCGAGTCGAGGTTCTCAGCGACGAACTGCGGCACGCCAGGCCCCGCATCGCGCACCACAAATACATCGATGCCCATTGCCGCGAGCGTATGGATCGTGTCGAGCATGCTCTCGCCCTTCGCGCGCGAGGAGAGATGCAGGTCGAGGCTGATGACCTCGGCGCCGAGCCGCATTGCGGCGAGCTCGAATGATGCGCGCGTGCGCGTGCTCGGTTCGAAAAAGAGATTGGCGACAGTGACATTCGCCAGAGCGTTCGATCGCGCCGGTGCACTGTCTCGGGGCCGCAGATAGCCCTGGGCGCGCTCGATCAGGCCTTCGATGAATCGCCGGTCAAGGCCTTCGAGCGTCAGCAGGTGACGCAGCGTACCGTCGGGATGCAGTTGGGAAGTCATGCAGGTGTCACCGGCGGTCGAGCCAGCGCTCGAGGATGATGCAGGCGGCAGTTCGATCGACGTCCTCCTTACGAACCCGCCGCGTGCGCGCGCCGCTCCGCCGTGCGTCGCGCAATTGGTGCTCGGCCTCGAGCGACGAGTAGCGTTCATCGCAGAGAGCCACTTCGAGCCCCGTTCTCCGCCCGAGCTCGCCGGCAAAGGCGCGCGCCCGCTCGGTCATCGGCGATTCGCTGCCGTCCTCATTATAGGGGATGCCTACGACCAGGACCGCCGGCAGCCATTCGTCGACGATCCGCCGGATTGCATGCCAGTCGCTCCCGCCCGGTCCAGGAGTCACCACGCTGACGGGATTCGCCTTGCGCGTGAGCGTGTCGCCGGCCGCCACGCCGATCCGCCGGACGCCGAAGTCAAATCCGAGAGCGAGCGTGGGTGTGGAGTTTGCGGTGGGGCCGCCGTCACGCATGACCGGCGGCGGAACCCAATCGATTGAGCTCGATGCCGAGCAGGCGTCCCGCGGCATGCCAGCGCTCCTCGAATGGCATGTCGAACACGATGGTCTCGCTCGCCGGTACGTTCAGCCAGGCGTTCGCGCGAATCTCATCCTCGAGCTGACCGGCCTGCCAGCCCGCGTAACCGAGCGCCACGAAGGCGTCCTCGGGGCCAGTGCCGCTCGCGAGGGCGGCGAGCACGTCGCGCGAGGTGGTTACGTGAATGCTCTCGGAAACCTTCAGCGTCGAGTCCCACTCGCCCCCCGCCCGGTGCACGACAAACCCGCGATCGGTCTGCACCGGTCCGCCCTTCAGGACGACGCGCTCACCGAGGCTCGCGTTGCGATTGTCGAGAGCGAGCTGTGTGAAGACCTCCTCGAGCGTCATCGGCAGCGGACGATTGATGATGATGCCGAGGGCGCCGCTCGCGGTGTGCTCGCAGATGAGTGTGACGGTCTGGGCGAAATTGGGGTCGGCCATGCCGGGCATGGCGATCAGGAGCTGGTTGCTGAGGTACTCGGCCGCAGCCATGGTCCTATTGTATCGCGTCACAGCGCGCCGCGGAGACTCGATACTATTCAGCCTGCGCCCGTACCTTCGTATCGACCAGCCGGCCATAGATGAACTGCCAGTCGTAGGCGAAACGCAGGCTGTCGTGCGACTCCATGAGCTCGCGTGGGAAAGGATCGAAGGGTGCGGCCAGTTTCAGGATCGCAACGGCCGCCTGATCGACATCGCGCGCGCCGCTGCTGCGGCGAACCACAACGTCCATGAGCTCGCCATGTGAGCCGATGGCGACCTCCAGCGTCGGGCTGCCGGTCGTCTCGCGATCGCGCACCGCAGTTGGAAAATTGAGTTTGCCTACTCTTTCCACCTTCCTGCGCCAGGCATCCAGATAGACGGCGACATTCGATTGCTGCGTGTTAGGCGTCACGACAAGCTCACGCTCGCTGCGCCCATGCAGTGCCAGTCGATCTGCTTCATTGGCTGTGGGCAGGGCGCTCTGGCGTTCGGCCATCATGAGCAGAGGTTGTTCCGACGCGTCGGCCGGATCGACGGCGGCGCTCGCAAAGTAGCGAACGAGTGGAGCACGAGCCGTGCTGGCGACGAGGCTCTCGTTGCTGTCGTCATGACCTGCCCGGTGCATCTCGAGCCCGTTGCCCTCGATGACACCCGGGTTGTTCATGGGCAGAGGAGAGGAAGGCGGGCTGGTAGGCCGCTCGCGCTCCTTGAGATTCCCGGAACCCTGCTGACTGCGCTGTGCGAGGTAGTCGGCCTTGTCGTTCGGCCGCGTCTCGGGCAGGTCTTGCGACACCAGCAGGACCTCAAGCGTCGGCACCCCATGATCGTCGGTCACCGCGCCGCTCGTGAACGAAACGCCCATGATCACGATGCCGTGCAGTAGGGCAAAAAGAAAGAGCGTCGTCAGCAGGCGGTCGCGGACGGGGGCGCGGCCTTGCTTGGGAGACAGGGGACGGATGGGTGTCATGCTTGCTTGCTGAGGTGTGCGCGATGCGCGCCGCATTATAGACACCGTGCGTGGCCTAGTGTGCCGCCAGGCGGCGCTCGATGGCGTCGATCAGCCGCGCACCTATGTCCGTGCCGCATTGCTTGTCGATTTCGCGGATGCCGGTCGGACTCGTCACGTTGATCTCGGTGACGAATCCGCCGATCACATCGAGGCCCACGAACAGCATGCCGGCCGCACGCAGCTTCGGGCCGATCTCGGCGGCGAGCCAGCGATCGCGGTCGTTGATCGGCCTGCCGACGCCGTGCGCGCCTGCGGCCAGGTTGCCACGATTGTCGTGCGCCGCCGGAATGCGAGCGAGCCCAAACGGAATCGGCTCACCATCCACGAGCAGCACGCGCGTGTCGCCGGTGGTGACAATGTCCGGGATGTAGCGCTGTGCGATCGCATAGCGCTGCCCGTAGTCGGTCAGCGTCTCGAACACCACGCTCGTGTTCTTGTCGCCGCTCTCGAGGACGAAGATCGAGCGGCCACCCATGCCGTGCAGGGGCTTGACGACGACACGGCCGTGTTCGCGCGCAAAGGCTGCCATGTCCTGCATGTCGCGTGTGATCAGCGTCGGCGCGCAGCACTGCGGAAACCAGGCGGTAAATACCTTTTCATTCATGTCACGCAGGCCCTGCGGGCCGTTGACCACGAGACTGCCCTCGGCTGCTGCGCGCTCGAGGATGTAGGTCGTGTAGATGTACTCCATGTCGAAAGGCGGATCTTTGCGCATGAGGATCGCATGGATGGTCGCAAGCGGCGCAACCTCCGGCTCGCCGAGTGTGAACCAGTTCGCGGAGTCCATTCGGACCGTGAGCGGGCGCGCCCGGCCGAAGGCCCTGCCGTCCCGCAGCGAAAGATCGCCCTGCTCGAGATACAGGAGCTCCCAGCCACGCTCCTGAGCCGCGCACAGCATCGCCAGAGTCGAGTCCTTGGCCGGCTTGATGTGAGCGATCGGATCCATGACTACGGCGCAACGGACGCGTTCTGCCATCGATTTGTCTCCGTCTCTGGAACCTGAGGCATGTTAACCCGCACCCGGCGGTCCGCGGACTTGACATGTTGTCCGGGCAAATCCCGCCAAGCGTCCAAACTGTGAACTGCATGGCGTGGCGGGGGCCCTACCGATATGTTAAAACGCCTCTCCATTGCGTGGGCTAGCTGGATGATTCGCAAGGCCTTTGCACGTTTGCCCTGCGTGCCCATTGGCAGCCCCTGAGCGGGCCCTTGAGTGGGAGATTCATGACTGTGATGGACGCGAAGCCCAAGCTCTCTGGCCTCAAGGTCCTCGTCATCGACGACAGCAAGACCATTCGCCGGACCGCCGAGACGCTTCTGTCAAAGGAGGGCTGCGAGGTGTTCACCGCCGTGGACGGTTTCGACGCGTTGTCGAAGATTGCCGATCACCAGCCCGATATCGTGTTCGTCGACATCATGATGCCGCGGCTCGACGGCTATCAGACCTGCT
>Ga0326726_10006516_pt1 | contig 10498 bp, 11 predicted proteins | sample MHFenrmetagenome_2_FD_207603 | JGI IMG/M metagenome (GOLD analysis project Ga0326726, IMG submission 207603) | Lab enriched peat soil microbial communities from Michigan Hollow, Ithaca, NY, United States - MHF15MN | ecosystem: Environmental > Terrestrial > Soil > Wetlands > Peat | place: USA... | reverse complement strand
ATTCGGCGGGCGATGGGCTTTTTTTGGTTTCGTCCATGTTCACACCTTCCTTATCGAACGGATTTGATAGATCGGGCAGGCCGGGCATCGACGGGCATGGCGCCGGGGAGAGAAAGATGCGGGGGGGGATGCGAAGGACGCGGGAACGATCGATGGCCTCATGGAACCGGCATGTCCGATGCCAAGAGGGCTTATATCACAAAGGCGCGGCGAGGGTCAATTTGAGTCGGGAAAAGACGCCCGGGCCCTTTCCGCGGGGGAAAAGGCCCGGGCGGGAGATGCGAACGATCAGAACTTGTACGTGAAGTTGAGGCTCGGCACCCACATCGACATGCCGTGCACGCCGGGCATGGTGCCTCCGCCCAGGGGGACGGTGACGTCGGCGCCCTTGCCGTACTGGATGGCCGCGTCGATGGCCACGGAGCCGGACTGGTAGCCGAAGCCGGCCGTGAACCAGTTGTACTTGAACTCGGGGAGCAGGATGTTCTGGGTCTCGACCGGGCCGGGGTTCGGGTCGAAGTAGTAGCCGGCCCTCAGAGCGAACGCGTTGGTGACCATGTACTCGGCGCCGAAGCGGAGCTGGGTCGTGTCCTTCCAGAGCATGTCATAGACCTGGTCATAGGGTCCGCCCGCGCCGAAGTAGCCTTCCCAGGTCGCGCTATCGAAGCTGATCGGGATCGTCTGGAGCTTCTTCCAATTGGTCCATTGGGCGTCCGCCGTGATCGTCAGCTTGTCGGTCGGCTTGATGGCGATGCCGCCGGCGAGCCACATGGGCCAGGTCGCCGAGCGCGTGCCGGGCTCGGTCGTCGTCGTCACGCCCGGGAGGGCGGTGGCGAACGGGATCGTGACGTCACCCTTGAGCTTGGCGGTGAAGGGCAGCTTGTAGGTCACGCCGAAGCTGAACTGCTTGACCGGCTTGACAAGAAGGCCGATGGTTCCGCCCACGGCCCAGCCCTTCAGTTTCTCCGAATACTGGCCCAGGGCGAACGGCTGGTCCATATTGAGGAAGCCGTAGCTGACGTCCACCGTGGCCCCAAGAAGGATCTGGTCCGTGACCTTGACCGCGATCGAAGGCGAAGCGGTGAAGATCCCGAGCATGCTGCGCCACTTGAAGGTCTTGCCGCCCGAGAGAGCGGCCAAGTCGGCCCCGTCCCAATCCGCGCCGGCTCCGGAGGGGGCATACACATAGATGCCGACGACCACACGGTCGCCGACGGGCTGAAAATAGCCCAGGCCCGGGATGAAGTAGCCTTCCTTGGCGTGGGATCTGGCGTCGATCCCGAACGCGCTCAGGGCATAGGTCCCCTTGGGCATGATGTCCGCGCCGTAGAGGGAGAAGCTGGCTTTCGTCATCTGGGCCAAGCCGGCGGGGTTCCAGTAGGCCGCGCTGAAATCGTTGGCCAAGCCGACGAAGGCGCCGCCCATGGCGTCGGATTTGGCGCCGGTCCCGTTCAGGTTGAGACCGTTGGCCGAAAGGCCGGTCGTCAAGCCCACGGCGAGAAGAGCGACGAGGAGCAGTCGAGAGAATACTTTCATTTTTCCTCCTGTTTTCCGGGAGATTCTAACTTATTTCGCTCAGAAAATCCAGAAAAAACTCCGTTGCCCTCTCAATATACTTATTTTCATTAATTTACAAGCCTAAGGGCGGGCGGCGCGGCCGTGGTCCTCACGGAGGAGGGAACGGGCGAGGACGATCCCCGAGACGGCCAGGCCGATCCCGGAGAATCCCCCGGCATACCCGTCGATGTAGCGGCCGGTCGCCAAGGTCAGGAGATTGTGGCCGAGGCCGTTGAGGACCATGACGCCCGCATAAAGAACGCTCGCCCGGCGGGCCCAGCGCCGGCCGACGAGCCAGAAATAGAAAAGGACAACGGGGATACAGAAGAGGATCCAGTTGAGGACCGCGAAAGGGACCAAGCCGAGCCGGTGGAGGACGACGAAGCCTCCCAGGATCTCCTCGAGGATGTGGGCTACATGAAAAGCGAGCAGGCTCAAAAAGGCGATGACGGCGTGAGGGTCGGCGGGCTGACCGGTCACGCGCGGGGAGCCTCCGTTTGGCCGCCACATCGCCGGCATCGTAACGGATTTCGGGATCCGCGGCAAGCGCCCCCTTTACGGCGGCCTCCGGCGGCGATAAGATGCCTCCGAGGCCGGGCTTGGGGCCGGCTCGAAAGGAAGTCCGATGAACACTGGCGTGCTCTCCGAGATCGCTTCCGTCCGGGAGCTCCTGCTCAAGCACCCGCGTCAGGCCTGGCTCGGCCAAGAGAATGTCCGGGACGAGTGGAAAGCCCTGGGCTATGCCGGGATGCCCGACTTCGAGAGGGCCTGTGACGAGTATGACGCGTTCATCGGGATCATCCGGCCGCACGTTCCGGAGATCCGCACCCTTCCCGCCGACCCGCGGACGGGCATCGATTCGATCTATGTCCGGGACGCCGCCTGTATTGGTCCGCGGGGAGTGATCCTGTGCCGCATGGGCAAGGCGCTCCGGCGGGGAGAGCCCGAGGCCGTCCGCGAATTCTGCCGGGCGGGCGGCCGACCGGTCGCCGGAGAGATCCGCGATCCGGGAACGCTCGAGGGCGGCGATGTCGTCTGGCTCGACGAGAGGAACGTGGCCGTGGGCCATGGCTATCGGACCAACGCCGAGGGCATCCGGCAGCTCCGCGATATTGTCTCGGCGGACGGAGTCGAGGTCATCGAAGCGCCCCTGCCGCACGGGGACGGGCCCGGGGACGTCCTCCATCTGATGTCGATGCTCAGCCCGGTCGCCGAACACAGGCTGCTCGTCTATTCGCGCCTCCTGGCCGTGCCTTTCCGCAAGCGCCTGCTGGACCTGGGGTTCGAGCTCCTCGAGGTCCCCGACGAGGAATACCCGACGATGGCCACGAACGTCCTGGCCCTGGCCCCCGGGAAATGCCTGGCGCTTCCCGGCAATCCCAAAACGGCCCGGGTCCTCGAGCGGGCCGGGATCGAGCTCCTGACCTACGAAGGCGAGGAGATCTCCCGCAAAGGCGCGGGCGGTCCGACGTGCCTGACCCGGCCGTTGGTACGCAAGGCCTAAGGGCCCTCGAAAAAAGAGGGACCGTCCCCTCCGGGGACAGTCCCTTTCGCGGTCCCTTTCTGCGGCTCGCCGTCCCTCGTCCGCCGAAATTGACAATCCCCGGGGGGCATCCTATACTTGGGGACCGGAAACTCTCCCTTTAAGGACGTGACAATGGACCTCTTCGAGAAATGCATCGGCTTCTATTCCGACCCCAAGGTCGCCCAGAAATACGGCTATCCTCTCAATCCCCGGACGGCCCAGGCCATGGGCCTTTTCCCCTATTTCATCCCCATCGAGCACGCCGAGGGGACCGAGGCCTTCATCCAGGGCAAGAAGTACATCATGATCGGCTCGAACAACTACGTCGGGCTGACGAATCACCCCAAGGTCAAGGAAGCGGCCATCGAGGCGATCCGGAAATACGGGACGAGCTGCACCGGCTCGCGCTTCCTCAACGGCACTCTCGACCTCCACATCCAGCTCGAAGAGCGGCTGGCCAAATTCACCGGGATGGAGGCGGCCCTCGTTTTCAGCACGGGCTTTCAGGTCAACCTGGGCACCATCCCGGCCATCATGGACAAGGACGACATCATCATCACCGACAAAGAGGTCCACGCCAGCATCATCGACGGCGTCCGGATGGCCAAGGTCCTGAAGAACGTCCACGTGCGTCACTACAAGCACAACGATCCGGCCGACCTCGAAACGGTCCTGAAGTCCCTGCCCGCCGGGCCGGCCAAGCTGGTCATCGTCGACGGCGTCTTCAGCATGGGCGGCGACATCGCCAAGCTGCCCGAGATCATCCCCATCTGCCGGAAATACGGCGCCCGGTTCATGTCCGACGACGCCCACGCCATCGGCGTCCTCGGCGGCGGCCGGGGCACGGGCTGGCATTTCAACATGCAGAAGGACGTCGACCTGGTCATGGGCACGTTCAGCAAGTCCCTCGCCTCGGTCGGCGGCTTCATCGCCGGGCCCAAGGAGGCCGTGCATTTCATCCAGATGTTCGCCCGCCCGTTCATGTTCAGCGCCAGCCTGCCGCCCTCCAACGTGGCCACGGTCCTGGCCTGCCTGGACGTCCTCGAGCAGGAGCCGGAGCGCGTCGAACGGGTCAACAAGATCGCGGCCCGCGTGCGGGGCGAGCTCCGGGCCATGGGCTACAACATCGGCGACAGCGAGACCCCGATCATCCCCATCGTCATCGGCGACATGATGAAGGCCCTGGAGGCCTGGAAGGTCTTCTTCAAGGAAGGCATCTACACCAACGTCGCCCTGCCGCCCTCCGTCCCGCCGCAGTTCTCGTGCCTGCGGACGAGCTACATGGCGACGCACACCGACGCCCAGGTCGACCGGGTGCTCGAGGTCTTCAAGGAAGTCAAGGACCTCGTCCACATCGGCGCGTGATCGACGGCTCGAAGCGGCCTTATTTATCGCACGATCCGAGGGCTCTTCTCCCCCCGGTCCCTAGAGTCGCGCCGGGACATATGCTATCGTCATTCTTAACAGCCGCCTTAACATTTGCGGCCGGGGCCGGGTATAACCATGCGGATGAATGAGACGGAGAAGGAGCTCATCACGATGGTCCTGTCCGGCCGCACCGAGGCCTTCGAGCCGCTGGTCACCCCGTACCGGGGGCCCTTGCTGGCGCTGGCCATGAGGCTGACCCGGAACCGGGAAGAGGCGCTCGAAGTCGTGCAGGAAGCCCTGCTCCGGGCCTTCCGCTCCCTCGGGCGCTTCGACCTCTCCCGCTCCTTCCGGAACTGGCTCTTCCAGATCACGGCCAACGAGGCCCGCGACCGCTATCGGAAAAGGACAAGGGAGGAGGCGGCCTTCAAGGACGTCGCCGGCGCGGGGGCCGCGGCGACGGATCCCGAGGCCGGGCACGACCGCGAAGAGCTCCGGACCGATATCATGCGCTCGCTCGCCGCGCTCAGCCCTAAGGAGCGCGAGGTCTTCGTGCTCCGGGACCTCGAGGAGCTCGACATCGCCGAGACCTCCCGGGTCCTGGGCTGCTCGAGCATCTCGGTCAGGGTCAACCTGTCCTCGGCCCGCCGGAAGCTGCGCGAGGCCATCCGGCGGGACTTTCCCCACCTGGAGGAGGGACGATGACGTGCCGCAAGTTCCATAAGCTCATTCCTCTGGCCGCCGGGAACGATCTTCGGCCCAGGCAGGCGCGCGCGGTCATGTCCCACATCGATGCCTGTCCCGCCTGCCGGGAGGAGCTCGAAGGCTTCCGCCGGGCCATGGGCGGGATCAAGGCCGCGGTCAAGGCGGAGCGCGGCGCCGAATGGAGCGCGGACGAATGGGACGCCCTGATATCGCGGGTGAACGCGGCGGGGAAGAAGGCCCGGGCCGGCGAAGGCCGGGCGCCACGGTCCGTCTTTTGGCCGCGGTGGGCCGCCGCCTCGGCGCTCGGAGCCTTCCTTGGTCTGGTCGTTCTCGGCGTGCTGTTCAACGGCCCGGCTCGGCCGACACGACGATCGCCGAACGGGGACGGCGCGGCCGCCGCGCCGGGCGCCGCGCGGCAGGACAAAGTGGCCATCACCATGGTATCGCCGGAGACCGGACTGCAAGTCGTCTGGTTCCTCGATAAGAATTTCGATTGGAAAGGAGATCAAGAATGAAGAAAGGGATTACCGCGTTCCTGGCCTTGGCCTTCGCCCTGGCCGTTGTGGTGCCTGCCTTGGCCGAGGACCCGGCTCCGGCCGCGCAGGATCAGAAGGCCGAGACCCAAATCCTGCGCAAGGAGATCGTCAAGCTCAAGTACGTCCGGGCCCAAGACATCCGGGATCTTCTTTATGCTTATGTCGGCCGCGAGGGCCACATCCAGTTCAACCCGAACATGCCCGGGGTCCTCTCGGTCAGCGACACGCCGGAGAACGTCGAGAAGATCCTGGCCGCCATCCGCGAGATCGACGTCAAGCCGGCCGACGTCCTCTACACGGTCCAGCTTGTGCTGGGCTCGGAGACCGACGCCGCGACGGACACCGAGCTCCAGAACGATCCCCTCATCAAGGAACTCCGCAAGCTCCTTCGATTCAAAGGTTATGCGATCCTCGATGCGACTCTTTTGCGGTCCGTCAACAGGGAGAGCGCGGAGGTCAAGTTCGGACCGAAAGCCGAGTTCGAGTTAGCGCTCAAGCCCGATGTCGCCGGGGACGCCAAGATGCCGGCCATCAAGACCGAGGTCCGGTTGAGGCGGATCGAACAGCTGGGCTTTTCGGCCGATAAGCCCATCGTCAATGTCACTATGCTGATCGATAGCACGCTCAACATCAAGTCCGGCGAGCGGACCGTCGTCGGGGTCTCGAAGCTCGACGGCGGCGACAAGGGCCTGATCCTCATCATCTCGGCCAAGATCGTCGACTAAGACAAGGTCGGGCAAGAGGGACAGTCCTGGCCGGGCAAGGATCCGGCTAGGGCCGTCCCTCTTTTTTTATATCGAAGATCGTTCCGGCCGGAAACGGGCCGGGTTAGCGGAGGCGGGGGACGCCGCGCGATCAGCGGCCAGCGGCTTTTTCGAGGCCTTCGAGCCGGGCGGCGACATTCCTGTACCCCGGGTTCCATTGGTGGATCTCCCGGAAGAGCGCGGCGGCCTTGTCCCTGTCTTCGGCCGCCTCCATGACCTCGGCGAGCTCGTAGACGAGGGCGTAATACTGGTCGGTGCCCGCCTTCGCCTCGGCCATGGCCGTCTTGAGCCACTTCGCGGCCTCGGCGAAGTCCCTCCTCTGCCGATGGCACTGGCTGACAAGGCTGTAGCTGTCGATGGCCAGCTTCCTGTCCTTGGCCGCCTCGGTCAGCTCCTCGGCCGCCTCGGAGAGCAGGCCCTGGCCCATGAAGGCGAGCCCGAGCTGATAGTGCGTCTCGGCGTCCCCGGCCGCGCCCTTCGATCTGAGCTCCTTACGGAATTCGGCGACGATGCCCGTGAGCTCCTTCTCGAGCGGGGAAGCCCCCGTCTGGAGCTGGCGGGCCCGGGCCGCGGCGATCCAGCGCTGCTCCTCCATGGCCGCCGCCCGGAGATCGTGGTACTTCCGCTCGCCGGGCTCGGAGCTGGCAAAGGGGATGATATCCGTTTCGGCGAAGATGTCCGCGGTGCTGACCTTCTCCCCTTCGAGGACCTCTTCATTGAAGGGAGCGGGCACGGTCCTCTTCCCTCCGCCCTTCTTGTCTTCCGCCTTCGGTGGCTCGGACCTCTTTTCCTCAGGTCCCGGCTCTTCGCGTTTCGGCTCTTCGCGTTTCGGCTCGTCGGGCCTTTTCTCTTCCGCCTTCTTCCCCGAGGTCTTTTCCTTGTACTGGGCCTCGAGGACCGTCGTCTTCTCGACCCGCCGGCGGATCTCGTCCTCGTCCATGTGGGTCCGGACCTCGTCGATGACGGCGATCTTCCGCAGGATCTGGGGGTCCTCGGGATAGCGGAAGCGGAGGTTCTCGAGCAGCCGGCGGGCGATCCGCACCAGACCCTGCTGGAGATAAAGATCGGCCTGCCCCATGACCTCGCGGATCGCGTCGCGGTCCTTTTCCGAGAGCTCCGGCGTTTCCTCCTCGCGGGCCTCCTCGACCGGCAGCTTGAGCTCGTTGCGGAGGGAACGGACTTCCCGGGCGAGCTCGGCGTCGTCCGGGCGGAGCTCGAGAAGCTCGGTGTAGACTCCGATCATCCGGTCTTTGTCGCCGACCTTGCGCATCTCGTCGAGAATGGCCCGGTCCACGACCTCGAGCTTCTTGACCTCTTTGTTCGACCGGTAGATCAGGGCCAGACGCTCCAAGGCCGGCAGGTGAGGCTTCTGGCTTTCGAGGATGAGCCCCAGCAGGCCGATGGCCTTTTCGTCCCGGTGCTTCTTGACGAGGTTGTTGATCAAGGGCTCGAACAGCTCGTAGGCCTGGTCGAGCTTGTCCTTGAGGATCTGGATCCGCCCGAGCTTGATCCGGGCGTTGACGTTGAGCGGATGGCCGGTCACGATGCGGGAGAAGATCTCCTCCGCTTTCTTGGTGTCTCCGGCCTCGAAATGGATATTGCCGAGGATGTTGAGGAGCTGGACGTTGTCGGGGACTTCGGCGAGCTCCTTCTCGAGCAGCGCGATGGCCTTGGCCGGCTCGCCCTTCCGCTTGTAGACCTCGACCAGGCTGACGACGCTGCGGGCGTCTCCCGGCCGCAGGGCCAAGGCGTCCCCGAGAACGGCCACGGCCGCATCGAACTCGTTCTTTTCAGTGTGGACGCCGGCGCTCTCGTTGAACTGTTCCAAGGCCGCCTCGAGGTTCCCGGACTCCCGATAGAGCCGGGCCAGCGCCCGGCGCGCATCATGGTCCTCCCGGTCGAGCTTGATGACCTTCTCGAAAATGGCGATGGCCTCGCCGCTCTTTCCGGCCCCGGACAGCCGGCCGGCGACGGAAGCGTAGACGTCCTTGGCGTCGGCGACGAATCCCTGCTGGGCGTAGAGGTCGCCGAGCTTGAGGGCGTAATCCGAGCTGTCGGGACTGAGCTTGTGGATCTTCTTGCAGATGGCCAGGGCCTGGGAAAAGAGCCCGCGCCTCTCGTATTCCTCGGCGACCTTCTGGAACGAGCGGATGGCCCGGTCGGGCTGGCCGAGACGGATGTAGAGGTCGCCGATGATGTTGAGCGTGCCGACGTCCTGCGGATCGCCGAGCGCGAGCTTCTCGTACTCGGCGATGGCCTCTTTGACCCGGCCGGTCCGGACGAACTTCTCGGCCTGCTCGATGACCCTGACCCGATCGCTGCGCGCGCTCATGGCTTGCCGTTTCTCAACCCAGCTTGAACGAGGTCCGATGGAGCCCCGTCGGTCCCTTTTCCCTCAATGCCCGGAGATGTTCCTCCGTTCCGTAGCCCTTGTTCCGGGCCAGGCCGAACCCCTCGTAGATCGAGTCGAATGTTCGCATAAGGCCGTCCCGGAAGACCTTGGCCACGATGGAAGCCGCGGCGATCGACCGGCACTTCCGGTCGCCCTGCGGGATGCCCATCTGGCGATACTTTACCCCTTTTATCGAGAAGCCGTCAACCAGGAGGATATCGGGGGGATCGGGCAGGCTCTCGACGGCCCTGACCATGGCCAGCTGGGCCGCCCGATGGATATTCAAGGCGTCGATCTCCTTGGCCGAGGCCAGCCCGACGCCGACGCCCAAGGCCTCGCGAAGGAGGGCGGCGGCCAGCTCGACGCGGCGGGCGGCGGTCAGGAGCTTCGAATCGTTGATGGCGCCGGCCCAGGCCGGCGGACGGCGGAGGAGCCAGTCGGACGGGAGGACGACCGCGGCTGCCACGAGCGGCCCGAAGAGGGAGCCCCGGCCGACCTCGTCGACGCCGGCAACGAGCCGGGCGCCGCCGCGGGCGAGCTCCTTCTCGAGCCTCAGGCTGGCCACGGCCCGCGGATCAGCCCTGGTCTTCTTTGAGCCGGGCGGCCTTGCCCTTGAGGTCGCGGAGGTAGTAGAGCTTGGCCCGCCTGACGCTGGCCTTGCGCACGACCTCGATCGTCTTGATCATTTTGGAGTGGAGCGGGAAGACGCGCTCGACGCCGACGCCGAAGGAGACCTTGCGGACGGTGAAGGTGGCCTTCAGGCCGCCGCCGCGCTTGGCGATGACGTCGCCGCGGAAGATCTGGATGCGTTCCTTGTCGCCTTCCCGGATGATGACGTGGACCTTGACGGTGTCACCGACGTTGAAGGGCACGAGGTCCTTCCGCATCTGTTTATCCTCGACCGCGTTGATGATGTTCATTCGTCTTTCCTTTCTTTCGGTGTCTCCGCCAGAAGAGCCCGGTCTTCCGGGGTGGTGTTCTTGACCAGGTCCGGCCGCTGCCGGGCCGTTTTTTCCAGGGCTTTCTTCCGCCGCCACCGCTCGATCTTCTTGTGGTCGCCCGAGAAGAGGACGGCGGGCACCTTCAGGCCGCGGAATTCGCGCGGCCGCGTGTACTGGGGATAGTCGAGGATACCGCCGCTGAAGGAGTCGTTCGTCACCGAGCCGGCCTTGCCGACGACGCCGGGCACGAAGCGCGCGGCGGCATCCACGACCACGGCGGCGGCCAGCTCTCCGCCCGAGAGGACGTAGTCGCCGATCGAGATCTCGCCGTCGACGAGATCGTCCGCGACCCGTTCGTCCACGCCCTCGTAGCGGCCGCAGATGAGGATGACCTGGCTCTCGGACGCGAGCTCGCGGGCCAGCTCCGCGTCCAGGGTCCGGCCCTGGGGCGAGAGCAGATAGACCTTGCCGCCGGCGTCCTCGCGGACGGCCTCGACGGCGCGGAAGATCGGCTCGGGCTTCAAGACCATTCCTTCCAGACCCCCAAAGGGCCGGTCGTCGACCTGGCGGTGCTTGTCGGTGGTGTAATCCCGAAGATCGTGCACCACGATCCGGACGACCTCCCGGTCCAGGGCCTTCTTGACGACCCCCCCCGAAAAGACGCCGGTGAACATCTCGGGGAAGATCGTGATTATATCAAATCTCATTCAAGT
>Ga0326726_10006515_pt1 | contig 10499 bp, 6 predicted proteins | sample MHFenrmetagenome_2_FD_207603 | JGI IMG/M metagenome (GOLD analysis project Ga0326726, IMG submission 207603) | Lab enriched peat soil microbial communities from Michigan Hollow, Ithaca, NY, United States - MHF15MN | ecosystem: Environmental > Terrestrial > Soil > Wetlands > Peat | place: USA... | reverse complement strand
ATCACTTTAAGCAACCTTGGGGGGGTGGTGACCAACGCGGATGCTACTCTCACCCTCACCCAGGTTGACCTTGATTCCTCCGTGCTGGCTCCGGCAGACAGCCGTGACTTGAGAGTCACGATAGGCTTGGGCGGCATAGTCAGGATGTGCGACCCCAATCTGGCCACAGGTTCCAGCCCAAGGGCATGTTAACGGGAATTCAGATCATGAATATACAAAATATTTCCTCTCAAAAACCTGTGCGCAAGGGAAATTCTGCGCAACAGGGTGTGGTGTTGCTTGAGGCATTGATTGCGATCCTGATCTTTTCCATGGGGGTCTTGGCATTGGTTGGATTGCAGGCGGCCATGATCAAGAACACCTCCGATTCCAAGTACCGTTCCGAGGCCAGCTTCATCGCACAGCAAAGGATAGGAATGATGTGGTCGGATCCCGACAATGTCCTCACATACCTTGAGAACAATACCGATATTTCAACACTGTTGCCCAGCGGCACACGAACTGTCTCCCAGCCGGCCGCCGGCCAGTTTATTGTTACCGTCACCTGGCAACAGCCCGGGCAGCCTCAGCATAACTTTACCACCACCGCCACGATCGCCGGGGGCTAGTATCATGAAATCGAACAAGCAACACTTACATATTAATCAAGCTGGGTTCAGTCTGGTGGAAATACTGGTCGGACTGGTGATCGGTCTGCTCGCGACCCTGGTCATCATGCAGGTTTTCTCGGTCTTTGAAGGGCAAAAGCGCACCACCACCGGAACGGCCGATGCACAGACCAATGGCAGCATCGCACTTTATTCGATAGCGAATGAACTGCAGATGGCAGGGTACAGCCTGCTTCCCTCTACCGATTCACCCCTGGAGTGCACGACACTGGCTTTTGGTGCCACCGGCATATCCGATATCTCACCTGTCACCATCACCGATGGGGGTGCGGCTGCAGGCGCAAGCGACAGCATCGTGATACGTTATGGGAATACATCATCCGGAGGGGTCCCTTCCTTGATAACAGCGACCGGCTTGCCGGGGCCACTCGATGTAACCATAGACAACAACCTGGGCTGCAGGGTTGATGACATAGCCATGATCGTCAACGGTAGCACTTGCAACTTGACGAGAGTGACAGGCCCTACTGACATCGCCAACCCGCCGGTTGTTTCTGCCCCGCCCAACCTCAACACCGTTTCACTGCAAAGTGCCGCCGGTGCCCTCGTCGGCTCCAATGTTTCCTGTCTGGGAGCATGGAACGTGACTTTATTCCGCGTGAACCCCAATTATGACCCTACAGTCCCGGCCAACTCTCAAGCTTACCTGGAGAGGAGCGGTGCTCCCAGTGTGGCTGACATCGTCAACATCCAGGCGCAATACGGGATTTCCGCCATAGCCAACTCGAATCAAATTACCCAGTGGGTAAATGCCAGCGGTGCCACATGGGCAGTTCCCACGGTCGCAGACCGCAACCGTATCAAGGCGATCCATATCGCTGTGGTGGCGCGCAACGGATTGCTGGAAAAAGACAACGTGACCAGCGCCTGCACCACGGCCAAGGGCACCGTCAGCAACGGCCCTTGTGCCTGGGATGACACCAATGTCGATGCCGCCCCGGCGATCGACCTGAGCAATGATCCGGACTGGCAGCGTTACCGCTACCGGGTGTTTGAAACCATCATTCCGCTGCGCAACATGATCTGGTCCAAGGACACGCTATGAAAACACTGCCAACAAGCATCGGCCATAAGCGCGGGTATGCGATCAAGCAGCGCGGCGTGGTACTGTTCTTTGCACTGATCGCGCTGGTAGTGATGTCGCTCGCCGCAGTCGCATTGATACGCTCGGTAGACACCAGCACCTTGATCGCGGGTAATCTGGCCTTCAAACAGGCGGCCACCACCTCCGGGGATAGCGGAGTGGAAAGCGCCATCGTTGCACTGGCAGCGACCGAGGCAGCGATGAAAGCCGCCAACAAAAACGTATTCATGGACGCCACCCACAGCTTCAACGTTACTGCTGCGGCCAACGGCTATTACTCCAATGCCGATCCCGCGCTGAACATCACTGACCCGGCCACATGGGTCAATGGCAGCAGCATGCTCGTCGGTACCGACAACAGCGGCAACGAGATCCGTTTTATCATCCAGCGCATGTGCCGCGATGCCGATACAGTGGCCAGCAAATCAAACTGCCTGTTCAGTGCCCCTGCTCTCGACAACAACGGGCAGAGCGTCCCTCTCCCCTCGGATATTTGTCAGGGCTCCGGCTGTCCCGCAGCCGGCCAGTCCCCGCAGTACCGCGTCACCAGCAGAACAGCCGGACCAGCTAACACGGTCAGTTACATCCAGGCTTTTGTCTATTAGGAGGTCACCATGAAATACCATCTGCGTACCGATTCCACCCTTCGCCTTGTGTTCTCGCTGGCTCTGACAGCAAGTCTCGCGCTTCCGTTGGCCGCGCAGGCATCCTCGATCACATTGGCGACATCTCCTCTGGCGACCTCCACGACCTCCACGGTGATGCCCAACGTGATGTTCTTGCTGGACAACTCTGGCAGTATGGACTGGCTACACATGCCGGACGATGCGACAGATCCCGGTAGTAGCGTGACGTTCTCGTATGGCTACTACGGAGAGCGCAGCAGTCAATGCAACCAGGTCTATTACGACCCCAACACCACCTATTTGCCGCCGGTAGATTCGGCAGGCGCGGCTTACACGGACGCCAGCTTTGCCAATGCACGCGTGAACGGATATTCCACCGCCGCCTGTACTGCGAGCACCTGTACCAATCTGGACACCGGCTATAAGGCAGCCGATCTGAATCCTGATACGCTGGGCCAGTCCGCCTATTACTATAGTTATTCCGGAGCGCAGCTCAGCCAACAACAGAAAAACTATAACAGCACCACCAACACCTTCTACAGCGAGTGCCATAACTCCACCGGCGGTTCTGTCAGTGCGATAGCCCCGGCCAGCGGGGTGGGGGGAGTTTTTACCAAACACAGGTATGCCACCACCGAAACAACCACCATTACCGTCAGCTCATCCACCGCAAACGCTACATTTACCATTACGGTTAGCGGGAGCAACAGCACCCCGGTAAGCAGCATCACGGTGGGCGGCACCACGATCACCTCCGGCGCTTCCACCGGCAGCAGCACCGACAGCACCGAAGCTTCCAATCTCAGAAGCAAGATCACCCAGAATGGCTATTCCGCCACGTCTGTGGGCGCCGTCATCACGGTCACCGGTCCGGCATCGGTTGGTGCGGCAGTGGTCGTCAACCTTAGCAGCGGGACGGATACATTTACCGTGAGCGCGATCACCACGATTTCCGTGGTCAGCGGCATCACAGTGGGCGGCACGCAACTGATGTCCGGTGCTGCCGCAATTTCCTCCAGCACCAGCACCACAGCCACCAATATCGCCGCAAAGATCACCCTGAATAGCTTTAGCGCCACCGCTTCTGGCAGCACCGTCACGATCAGCGGCCCGACGACGGCAGCCAATTATGCGCCGGTCATCACCTATACCGGCAGCGTGACGTTCGCTGCCGATGTGTTCCCTGACACCAGCGCTGCAAAGCTGACCAATTTCGCCAACTGGTACAGTTTCTATCGCAGCCGTCTGCTGATGATGAAGACCGCTGCCGGGCGGGCTTTCAAGACACTCGACAACCATTACCGCGTCGGCTTCACCAAACTCAGTTCATCCGCCACACCGACGCGGTATCTGGATACTTTCGAGGGTACCCAACGCACCAATTGGTATAGCTCACTATACGGTACCACGGCGAGCGGCAGCACCCCCTTGCGCGAGGCGCTCTCCAATGCAGGCAGGTATTACGCGGGGCAACTGTCGGGAACGGATCCGGTCCAGTATTCCTGCCAGCAGAACTTCACGATAATGTCCACCGACGGTTTCTGGAATGGCAATGCCGGCTTCAAGGTCGATGGCAGCAACGCTGTCGGCAACCAGGACGGCACCGCTGCAAGACCGATGTATGACGGAGCCAGCGGGGCCACGATAGTGACGACCATCTATTCACAAAATACCTATTCGCAAGGTGGCACAAGCTCATCCGGTTGTACTGGTAGCAAGCATAAACTCAAAACCCAGCCGCAAACATTCTCTTGCAGCGTAACCACCGTCAACGGTGTGGCAGGAGCCGAGACTTGCACCTCGCCGAGTAACAACGGTGGCGCGACCTACACAGGCCTGTGTGTAAATTCTGTGACGCTGCCGAGTCCCAATCCAAGCACCCGCGTATTTGTATCCTCAACAAGCGGCACGACCACCGTAGGAGGAACCAGCGATACCTTGGCCGACGTGGCGATGTATTACTACCAGACCGACCTGCGCACCTCCACGCTGAATAACTGTACCGGCGCACTGGGTGGCACGATCGATGTATGCGAGAACAATGTGTTCAAGACCGACACCGACAGCAACACCGCGCAGCATATGGCTACCTTCACGCTGGGTATGGGTGCGAGCGGAAAAATGAATTATTCGCCCAGCTACCTGACCGATAGCAGCGGGGATTATTATTCGGTATGGAAAGGCGTCACGGCACATCCGGCTGCTGCGACACCGGTTTGCTCCTGGCAAGCCGATGGCACGACCTGCAACTGGCCATTCCCCGGTCTGTCCGGCGGCGGCGACGGTTATATAGAGAACATCGACGACTTGTGGCATGCGGCGGTCAATGGCCACGGCGCCTATTTCAGCGCCACCAGCCCGACTTCTCTGGCTTCCGGCTTGTCCAGTGCGCTGGCGGCGATCGCATCCCGCAAAGGTTCATCCGCCGCCGCCGCCACCAGCACGCTGAATCCGGTTGCCGGCAACAACTACGCCTACGTCGCCAGCTACACCACGGTGAAATGGCAGGGCAACCTGGAAGCGCGCACCATCAACACAAGCAGCGGCGAGATCAGCCAAGCCGCCACCTGGTGTGTGGAAACCCTCTTGGCAGATTCTTGCCCGGCACCGGGCAACATCGTTGCCGACAGCAGCGGAGGCAGCACCGTCTATAACTGCGTCATTTCAGGTTCTACCGCTGCAGATTGCGCCGCCCCCAATGTGTTCGATGTCGCCACATCCGAATGCAGGTCACCACAACTGACAAACAGCTGCGTCGGGACCATGCCCGGCATGGTTGGCGCGAGCAGCGACACGCGAACCATCAAAACCGCCAACAGCACCGGCACCGCGCTGATCGATTTTGATGCCGCATATGCCACGGCCAATCCGACCAACTTCGCCGCCGCCCATATCAATACGCTCAGCCAGTGGACATCATTGACTGCGACGCAAAAAACGGCGGCGGAAGGCGTCAACCTGATGAATTTCTTGCGCGGACAGACCGGCTTCGAAGACCGCGCCATAAATCTGGTCGGCGCTGTCGATAACAGGCTGTATCGTTACCGCGAATCCACGTTGGGAGATGCTTTGGAGTCCCAGCCTATATTCATCAGCAAACCGGTATTCAGTTACGCCGACCCCGGCTACAGCGAGTATGTCACCTTAAAAGCCGGCCGGGTCGGGACGGTATACATGGGTACCAACGACGGTATGCTGCACGCCTTTGCAGCCAAAGATGATACAACCGCAAGCCCGGTTGAAATAGGCGGAAAAGAACGCTGGGCTTACGTGCCCAGCATGGTGATCCCGAATATGTGGAAGCTGGCGGACAAGGACTATGCCACCAAGCACACCAATTTCGTCAACGGCAGCCCGATCATCTCGGATGTATGCACAGCCAATTGCACCGATAGTGCAACGGCGGTCTGGAAGACGATACTGGTGGGCGGTCTGAATGCCGGTGGACGCGGCTACTATGCGCTGGACATCACCGTACCCGCCACGCCTACCCTGTTGTGGGAATTCACGACTGCCAACGATAGTGATATGGGCTACAGTTATGGCAATCCCGTGATCACCGCAAAATCGGACGGCACCTGGGTGGTACTGCTGACATCCGGCTACAACAATACCAGCCCCGGAAATGGCCAGGGCTACCTCTACGTGCTGAATGCCGGCTCCGGCGCGATAATCAGCAAGATCGACACCGGCGTGGGCAGCACCACGACCCCAAGCGGGCTGAACAAGATATCGGCCTGGAACGATGTGCCTGCCAGCAACCGGGCGACTTTTGTCTACGGCGGCGATCTGCTCGGCAATGTCTGGCGTTTCGACATCAACACGGTGGGTACGCCTTTGCTGTTCGCGACCCTGCTGGATCCCTCGGGTAATCCGCAGCCCGTCACCACCGCGCCGGTACTTGGCAAGATAGGGGGCAAGCGCATCATCTTCGTAGGCACCGGAAAATATCTGGAGACCTCTGACCTGACCAACACCCAGAGGCAAACCCTGTATGCGATCAAGGACGACAATGCGACTGTGACATTGTCCAATCCGGCAGGCAGCCCGAGGAACAGCACGACGCTGGTACAACAGACGTTGACTGAGGGGAATGGCGTCCGAACCGCATCCAACAACCCGGTGAATTTCAACACCGGCCGGGGTTGGTATGTCGATTTCCCGGACAGCGGGGAACGCTCGAACATTGAGAGCAGGCTGGTGCAGGGAACGCTGCTGATCGCAACAATCGTTCCTTCCAATACCGTCTGCTCGCCGGGCGGTTATGGCTGGCTTAACTTCTTTGATTATCAATCGGGCAGTTCAATTGATACCAGCGCTATCGTTTCCGCGAAATATGACAACACCATCGTCGGTATCAATGTCCTCTACATTGATGGCAAACCTGTTGTTGAAACCGTCACTTCCAATGACCCGACCCCTAAGGTAAATGATGATGTGCTGATCAAAGGCACAGCAACCGGATTTACCGGGAAACGGGTACTGTGGCGCGAATTGAATCCGTAGTTTGGGAAACCGCGGTTCCTGCTCGATCGGTTGAGATGCAACAGATACGAAACCCCCTGCAAACAGTGCAGGGGGTTTCGGTTTTGCATGATTGATCGCAAAGCATGCGTTGCACCAGGTTACAATAAATTCACCGCAACAAAAAAGCGACCCGCGGGTCGCTTTTAATTTGCTGTTGTTTCATTCAATCTACTTGACGATCGCCTTCAATTCTCCTTTGGCATAACGGTTTGCCATCGCTTCCAGCGAGATCGGTTTGATCTTGGCAGCCTGGCCGGCACAACCGAAAGCTTCATAACGCGACTTGCAAATCTCCTTCATCGCCTTGGTGGATACCGCCAGGAATTTGCGCGGATCAAAGTCCTTGGGATTCTGTGCCAGGTAACGGCGCACCGAACCGCTCGATGCCATGCGCAGATCGGTGTCGATGTTGATCTTGCGCACACCGTGCTTGATGCCTTCGACGATCTCTTCCACCGGCACCCCGTAGGTCTGGCCCATGTCGCCTCCGAATTCGTTGATGATCTTCAGCCAGTCCTGCGGCACCGATGAGGAACCATGCATCACAAGATGAGTATTGGGGATGCGCGCATGGATCTCCTTGACGCGGCCGATCGCCAGGATGTCGCCAGTCGGCGGACGGGTGAATTTGTATGCGCCGTGCGAAGTGCCGATCGCGATCGCCAATGCGTCCACGCCGGTTTGACGCACGAACTGCGCGGCTTCTTCCGGGTCGGTCAGCAGCTGGTCGTGGGTCAGCACGCCTTCCGCGCCGTGGCCGTCTTCTTTTTCACCCATGCCGCTTTCCAGCGAGCCCAGGCAACCCAGTTCGCCTTCGACGGATACGCCCACTGCGTGCGACATCTCCACCACGCGACGGGTGACATCAACGTTGTATTCGAACGAGGCGGGGGTCTTGGCATCTTCCTTGAGCGAGCCGTCCATCATCACGCTGGAGAAGCCGCTGCGAATCGCGTTGATGCACACCGCCGGTGATGCGCCGTGATCCTGATGCATCACCACCGGGATGTGCGGATAGGCTTCCACTGCCGCCGCGATCAGGTGGCGCAGGAACGCTTCGCCTGCATACTTGCGCGCGCCGGCGGAGCCCTGCATGATCACCGGACTGTTGGTTTCATCCGCCGCTTCCATGATGGCTTTGACTTGTTCGAGATTGTTGACGTTGAACGCGGGCAAGCCGTAGCCGTTTTCAGCAGCGTGATCGAGTAGTTGACGCATAGATACGAGAGCCATGTTTTTCTCCTGGTTAAAAATTAAAAAATCCGGTTTTTGCAGGTCGGAGCAACTGTTCCGTGCAACCCGACATCGCGCACACCTTGTTAAGTCCGTCGGTGGTGAGCCCGTCGAACCATGATACCGCCACCCAACCTGCGAAATCCCAACATCTAATGCTTGCTATAATCGCCTATACGAACGATCTTCATGGTGTTGGTGTGGCCAGCTTTACCGACCGCTTCGCCGACGGTTATCACCACCAGGTCACCTTCTTTTACCAATCCTCTCTCGACGAGTGCCGCCTCGGCGCTATGCATTTCTTCCGATTGTAACTTCGCTTTGGAATGGAAAGCGATCGGATGCACACCGCTAAACAATGTCACTTTGGTCAGCGTTTCCGGCACCGGAGTCAGCGCGAAGATCGGCACACCGGCATTCATGCGCGACATCCACAACGCGGTCGATCCGGATTGGGTCAATGCGACGATCGCCTTTACCTTGAAATGGGACGCAGTGAACAGTGCCGACATCGCGATGGACTGATCGATACGCGTGAATTTTTGAGCAGCAGAACGGCGGTCTATCGTACGGTCTTCGTCCTCGCCTTCCGCCTTGAGACAAATCCGCGCCATCGCTTCGATGGTTTCCACCGGATAGTCGCCTACCGCGGTTTCAGCCGACAGCATCACCGCATCGGTGCCGTCCAGTACCGCGTTCGCCACATCGGATACTTCCGCGCGTGTCGGGATAGGATTGGTGATCATCGATTCCATCATCTGCGTGGCGGTGATTACCAGGCGGTTCTTCGCGCGCGCCATTTTGATCATGCGCTTCTGCAAGCCCGGCACGGCGGCATCCCCGACTTCCACACTCAAATCGCCGCGCGCGACCATGATGGCATCCGAAGCATCGATGATGCCGGCCAGCGCCGGGATCGCTTCGGCACGCTCGATCTTGGCCATCAGCATGCTCTTGCCACCTGCCGCGTGCATCAGCTCGCGCGCCAGACGCATGTCGTCGCCGCTGCGCGGGAAAGAGACCGCCAGATAATCCGCCTTGATCAGCGCGGCAGTCTTGATGTCTTCCTTGTCCTTGTCGGTCAGTGCGGGTGCGGTCAGACCGCCGCCCTTGCGGTTGATACCCTTGTTGTTGGACAACACTCCGCCGCGCACCACTTTGCAAACGATTTGCGGGCCTTTGACCTCGGTGACTAAAAATTCCAGCATCCCATCGTTAAGCAACAGCACCGATCCTTTGCTTACATCCTTGGGCAGTTCTTTGTAGTCCAAGCCGACGCGCTGCTGGTTGCCCAGCCCTTCCAAAGCGGCATCAAGTATGAAGATGTCTCCATCGTTCAGGATAATCTTGTCGTTCTCGAATTTGCGCACCCGGATCTTCGGGCCTTGCAGGTCGGCGAGGATACCCACAGTGCGCCCCACTGCTGCTGCTGCTGCGCGCACGTTCTCGGCGCTTTTCTGGTGATCCTGCGCGGAACCATGCGAAAAATTCATGCGCACCACATCGACACCAGCACGTATCATTTTCTCAAGCACTTTCTGGTCGCTGGAAGCCGGTCCCAGCGTTGCAACTATTTTGGTTCTGCGCAGCATGGTTTCCTAGTTATTTTTATTCGCTCGTTGCTCCAGAATTTCCACTGCGGGCAATTTCTTGCCCTCCAGGAACTCCAGAAACGCCCCGCCAGCAGTGGAGATGTAGGACACTTTGTCGTAAATATCGTACTTCTGGATCGCGGCTATTGTGTCACCGCCGCCAGCCAGCGTGAATGCATTGGTTTCGGCGATAGCCTTGGCAATGGTCTTGGTGCCTTCGCCGAACTGATCGAACTCGAATACCCCGACCGGACCGTTCCATACCACCGTCCCTGCCTTCATGATGATGTCAGCCAACTCTTGCGCGCTCTTGGGACCGATGTCGAAGATCATGTCGTCGTCGGCTACGTCACCCGCATCTTTCAGCACAGCCGGTTCGTTGGCATCAAATTTTTTTCCGACCACCACGTCCACGGCGATAGGAATGGTCGCGCCACGCGCCTGCATCTTGGCCATCAGCGCTTGTGCGGTAGGGACAAGATCATCTTCACACAGTGACTTGCCGACGTTCTTGCCGGCGGCCTTGAGGAAGGTGTTGGCAATGCCGCCGCCGACCACGAGTTGTTCGCACTTCTCGGATAACGATTCCAGCACTGTCAACTTGGTCGATACTTTGGAGCCGCCCACGATCGCAACCATCGGACGTGCCGGGCTGAGCAGGGCTTTGGTCAACGCTTCCAATTCCTCAGTCAGCAGGATCCCTGCCGACGCGACCGGCGCGTACTTCGCCACACCGTGTGTCGAAGCCTCGGCACGGTGCGCCGTTCCG
>Ga0326726_10006514_pt1 | contig 10500 bp, 9 predicted proteins | sample MHFenrmetagenome_2_FD_207603 | JGI IMG/M metagenome (GOLD analysis project Ga0326726, IMG submission 207603) | Lab enriched peat soil microbial communities from Michigan Hollow, Ithaca, NY, United States - MHF15MN | ecosystem: Environmental > Terrestrial > Soil > Wetlands > Peat | place: USA... | reverse complement strand
ATCCTTTTAAAAAAAATGACTTCTCTGGAGTCGTAATTTTCAATAAATGAATAGTTTTTGCAATACCAATTAAAATCCATTAACGGTTCATTATTGTTATTATACTCCTTGCGATATTTCGATATAAGAAATTTTAGATCTGCAATTAGTATTGATATATTATTCTGCGCCGATAAAATGAAGTGAATTTTATTAACATCAAGAACTTTTCTTTTTATAATTGGTTTTGCTGAGGGGAAAAAGCAGCCTTTCACTTTACGCAATTGTAGCTCAGGAAAAACGTATGTAAAATGATCCTTATAACCATCATCAAAAGTAAGTAGACACGGATTAGCAGGAAGTGAGGATTTATTCTTGACCACATGTATCAGGTCATCAGTTGAGATAATATTATATTTATTGCACAAATAGTCTAATTGTCGCCTGAATGAGTCCAACTCAAGACCCTTGAGATTAGGGTAAAGTGATTTAGCGATTGGGCGCACGTAGTGATACATCACTATATTGATAGGTGTATACATTTTTATTTTATTTTTTTGATTTGTATATCAGAGCAAATCATTCTACATCATCGTACCGATATATGATTTGACCCGTTATGAATCTTCGAACGTTTAGTTCAGTTATCCATAATTCGCGAAGCTGATTGAAATTCAGCTATATAGTTGGCGAGTTTCATATCTTCAGCGGTATTGATATCGAAACCTTCAAGTGCGGGAATCACATGACCTCTGATTCGGCCACCGATTATTGTTCCCGTATCTCGAAGAATTGTAACTCGAGAAATGTATACGGCACTATTCTCTTCGAACAATGGAGTCCGCTCCTGCTGCCGGCGAGGGGCGTCAGGAAATAGACGAATTAAAGTGCCATCAGACTTCATCTGCCAGAAATCACCACGGTTCTCTGTCGTAGACATGAGGCAATCCTGAGCATCTGGCTCACGTTGTACTGTTTCTGCAAATCGACGGATAGTCTCCGGGCTGCGAAAAGGAGATGTTGGCGGTAAGGTCATTAGCCACTTTGGGTTGATGCCATCCTCGCCCACTACGTCCAGCACATGAAGCAAGACGCTTTCTGTTGATGCAGTATCGCTCGCAAGCATTTCCGGCCGCATAATCACCTTCACTCCACTATAGACACTTGCTAAACATGCGATATGATCATCATCAGTCGATACAAATACCGGACAGTTCAGGCCCGATGCAGCAATTGCGTCAAGTGTATGGTAAAGCAGCGGTTTACCTTGAAGATTCTGGATATTCTTGTGAGGCAATCGCTTCGAGCCGCCACGCGCAGGAATCACAATAATCATCTTATCCTGCTCCCGGTAGATCGAGTCGAACATGTTTAAGCAATTCTTGCATTGTGATTACATCGCGTAAAATAAAATCATCATCAAGAATAGGAATCAGACTGATTCCGTGACTAAGAAACATGGCCAGTGCTCGTTTCATATCTTTCTCTTTGAGAAACAAGATCCCATGGTGAATGAATGGAAGCAGTGATGAATAAATGTCGGTGCCGCGAAGTAACGCACGCACCAAGTCACCCTCGCTGATTACCCCGATTGCTTTGCCATTTTCTACTACGACAACGCAACGGCTGCGGTTGTGATCGATTGCATGTGCGGCATCAAGCAGCGTACCGCTTGATGCAATTGTGTAGTGACTCAGCTCAATTTCAGACATAATAAATCAGTACATAAGATTCTTGATGAGAAGTTGATCATCAATGGAAGTTTCCTGTAAAATTTTAAGGATGCGTTCGGCCGAACATCCATCTCCATACGGGTTTGTGCAGTCTTTAAGAGACTCTCGAAATTTTGGAGAGATGGCGCATTCAATAGCGTCTACACAAGAAGATACATCAAAAGGAGCATTGATTATGTTTTTTCCCTGTACACGATTGTTTTGACGTCGTCCGATATTTACGGCTGGTATTCCAAAAGTTGGAGCTTCCAGTAAGCCGGAACTGGAGTTCCCGACCATGGCGCTGCAATATTTGAGTAGTCCCAGATAATCTTTGCGGGTGAGGTTTTCGTAAATCTGGCTATCCGATTGACGTTGCCTCAGCAAAACCTGACGAGTGGTCTCTGCTCCGGCATCGTTGTTGGGAAGCATCCAGATTTTTTTTATTCTGAAATGGTTGAGTGCCTGCACCAGTACATTGACCTGATTTTCAGCTTGATCCATTTCTTCTGTGACGGGATGCACTGTTACCAATAAATAGGGCTCATTCTCCTCTATGTGGTAAGTCTTTGCAAGATCACTTCGAGAAGCAATGAGTCCTTCATTCAGTTCATCAAGTTGAGGTGCTCCAACGTTGTGCACTCGAAAGGGCTCTTCTCCCAGCCGAAGCAATCGCTCGGCTGCATCTTCATTTGACGCGAAGTGCAGATGAACAAACTTTCCAAGTCCATGTCGAGCAGTACCATCGATATTTCCTGAACGTTCTCCCGCTTGTATATGTGCAACAGGGGTGTACGTATATGCGCCGGCGATCGATCCCATGAGTTGTTCCCCTCTGTCGCCCGCCAGAATTATCCAGTTTGGTCGTTGTCTGTAGAGCACATCGATAAAAGAAGTAAGGAAAATGCCTAACGACTTGACCATTGTGTAATGATTGCTGCCTTCCAGAGACATATAGATCTCGTCATCCACATGAAAGCCATCTTTTTTTATCTCGTCTACCAGTCGGCCGTAACCTGGGAGCATCAGCATGTTGGTAGCACAAATCGAATAATCGATGCCTGCTTGCTCGCAACGACGGAGAATCGGGCGAATATATCCCCATTCTCCCCTTGAACCATTGATGAATAAGAGTTTCATAGTTTTTTTGTCCTTTCCAAATCAGCCCATGATACAGTCACATTACCCGGGATATCGCGAGTCGTTCGGCATCCAATAAGCTCATCCATTTGATAAGAGGGAATACCAGTCCCTGGTCGCTTGCTCCAAATGTCGTCTTGAGTGATAGTTGTCCCTTTTGTAATCGGGCGCGTTGTTACAATGCTGCGAAATGCCCAAGTGCGCACCGATTTTTCACGCTTATGGACAAACTTTTTGTTGCCTAAACTTGCTTCAACTTTGCGCACCCCATCAACTAATCGAGCAAGTTCATCGAATTCAATAGACACTGATTGGTCTGGACCTGCCTGATTTTTGTCAAGAATAACATGCTTCTCAATTAATCGAGCTCCTAAAGTAACTGCGGCAAAGCAGGTATAAATGTCGGATGTATGATCGGAATGACCGATGACCGCATTGGGAAATCTAAGAATCATTTCAGGTATGACACCAAGATTGAGGTCTTCATAAACTGGTGGATATTCACTTACACAGTTCATTAGAACCAAAGGAACATTTCGTCTTGTAAGCGCCTGATAAGTTCTATCTATTTCATCAAAGGTTGACATGCCTGTAGAAATTACCATTGGTTTTCCATAATTACCGATACGAACCAGAGATGGGATATCGGTCATTTCGCCTGACCCGATTTTAAATGCGGGAACTAAATCATTGATCTGCTGCGCAGCTTTCCATGAAAACGGCGTACACATGTAGAGAATACCTACATCATCACAATATTTCTTAAGTTCAATGTGTTGTTCAAGAGATAGTGAATATTTTTTCAGAAATTCATACAATGGCTCATTAAAATTATCGGACATCGGAGCTTCAGGAAGCATTTCCTCATCAGGTAAATGGTGTTGAAACTTTATGGCATCGGCACCGGCAAGTTTCGCTTCGCGAACCATTTCACGAGCTATATTAATATTTCCGAGATGGTTATCACAGCCTTCTGCTATGATAAAGCAAGGCGAATTATCGCCTATTTTTCGTTCTCCGATATTAATCTGTATCATATTATTTTTGTGAGGTTATAAAAATAGATAATTATTTTCTATATAGCTTACCATTTTGAGTGGTACAATTATAAATAATGTATTAAAGTTACATTGCGATATGATTATTGCTGTTGTTAACGATTAAATAATAAGAGAGTATTTGAGTATGTGCAGAATCAATACTTTTTATTGTAATGAATTGAAATGATAAAACAATTAGACAGAGTTAATCGGTTTTATATTAATCAATACATTAGATGATATAATAACTCCTTACTCATGAGTAAATAAAGAATAATTATTAAGCGTAAATCGAATAAAATCATGGGCATGATATTTGTTCATAGAGAGCATGCATTTCGGAGAACATTCGATCCGAACTGAACAAACGCATGAATCTTTCTCTACCAGCCTCACCCATCCTGATTAACATATCATGACTCAAGGACTTTACAGCAGCAACGATCTCTGATACATTGTCAGGCTCAAAAAGGATTCCTGTAACAGAATCCTCTACCAAATCAGTAATACCTCCAACTCTGCTGGCAATAACCGTACGACCGGAACGCATAGCTTCAGCTGCTGTTAGACCAAATCCTTCCCATCGAGAAGGCATTATCAATGCATCTGCTGTCTGATAATAGGCCTCTGTATTTTCGCGTGCCTGCCAGCCGACTAGAGCTACATTCTCAGGAATATTTGATATCGGTTCGCTGTTTACTACAGGAGCTCCTATGATATAAGCGAATGCGATTTCAAGCAGTTGTTCCATCGCATTCAACATGACATCAATACCTTTTTGACGGTCGAGACGACCGATAAATAATAGCTTAATCCTATTATCAGGCCATTTTACAGAAAACGAAGACTGTGGAGAATGTGTTGAAATCCCATTATGAATAAGTTTGAGGACGCTGTCACTAATTCCAATCTGAAGAGCTGAATCGTATTCTGATGTTGAGGTACAGATTATGGCATCACTAAAATGTGAAAATGCTACTTCAATAAATTTGATAAGAGCGTTAACTATATTTGGTGTATCTCTTTTAAATGCCCAACCATGAGGGCAATAAACAACCTTTGTATTTTTGTTGAGTAACCACATGGAAGGACGTAATGCAAATCCAGCATAAGTTGAATGTATGTGAATAACATCAGCCTTAAAACTATGATTTATAGTATGTATTTTTTTTATAAGCTCAAGCGTATTGAGAATTCGGCTTCCATGATCAGTAAATCCATAAATTGAGTCAGTATGAATATGCTCTAAATATTGTGTATGAGTCTCTGGAATGACAATACGGATTGAGTCTTGACCGTATGTATTACTTTGCAGTTTAACTAATTCATCGAGGTAAGTAGCTATTCCTCCGATGGCTGTTTCTGCAGCATGCAATACTTTAAAACGTTTCAAATTATTCATATCATATAAATAGCTATATAGAAATACTATTGAATCGTTTGATTGTACATGTGATGATAATGATCCTGCCTGTTAGGATACTCATATATATTTTAATCATAATGAATTTCATTAATGATAGAATAAATATTTTCAGCCGATTTCTTCCAGGAAAATCTTCTGCAATTATCAAATCCTTTAGAGATAAGATCTTCTCTTAATTGACTATCTTTCAATATTAACGATATCTTTTCAGCTATATCATTAATATTGTATGGATCAAAATATAAAACACTGTTCCGACATACTTCAGGCATACTTGCAGTATTGGACGCAAGTACTGGACAACCGCAAGACTGTGCTTCTATGGGTGGAATACCAAATCCTTCATAGTAGGATGGAAAAACAAAGCAGATAGCATTTGAATAAAGAGAGATCAATTCATTGTCATCCACTCGTCCTTTAAAGACGATATTATTATTCAGAAATATATCATCAGTCAAATCAATATCAGAAAAGCTCTTATTAAAAGATCCGACAAGATAAAGCTTTACATTTTTATCATTAAGCTTATTAAACGCTTTTACAAGAGAATGGAAGTTTTTCTGCATATTCAATGAAGAAACCGCAAGGATATACTTTTCATTATTAATTGATTTGCATGGTCTGAATTGATCACTTACAGCGTTATAAACAACATTAATACTGCCATTATTTAATGTGAATCTTTCAGTAATCTCTTTTTTTGAGAACTCACTGACTGAGACAATCGATTTTGAGTATCTAAGTAAATGCGGAATCATAATGTTATAAAACAGTCTGAATCGATTAGAAAATGATTCTGGATATATTTTATAAGCTATATCATGAATTGCAACAATTTTATTGTGATATAAGAGCGGCGCTGAGTTTCCGAGATTTACAAGAAGAGGAGAACTTATGGTTTTTAAATATACTGGTAATTCAATTTGCTCCCATAGATGGCTATTAAGGATTCCAATTTCCCTTACGCCTAATTCATTACTCAGTTCGCGATGTAAAATATTTTTTGGTGCAACGAAAATAATATTGGTATCGATTTTTTTTAACTCTCGTGCAATTTCAATACCATATCTTTGGACACCGGTGATTGGTTGGGTGAGAAATCGACTATTGAGCACTATAGACATTTATAATATTTAAACTGTTTGATTATTTTGTGTTATATAAATAACAAAATATACAGATGATAGTGCTGGAGATACGAAGAATGTGTATTGCTGTTAATAGCAGAACTATGAATCCTTGAAGCCTACTGCGATTATACCCAAAAGTAACCCGCCTGAAACGGTTTCTATAACATCAGCAGTTATCCCCACAAGTAGAATGAATATGCCTGCAATTCCTATTGCTTCGTACCATCGATTTTTACTTGAAGAAAAACGATATGCCGAGTATCCTAACCAAATAAATATGCATATACCAAAAATAAAACCGAACCAGCCAATTAAGTAGAGCAGAAAATTATCAGCAATACTTAATGTCTGATTAGCTAATTGACTCCCATACATATTATTTGCTGTTCCTACTCCACCAAAACCCTCGCCAATAAATGAATGCGTTATCGCTGAGTAATAATTAGGCCAAGTATTACTTAAACGATCATCAAATGAATAGAAAATCATATTTGATACTTCATTGTCAAATGATATCTCATGATTTTTGGAAAAAGATGATAACGGTAGATATATTGCAAAGACAAGTGAGAGAGTAAGTATAGCTATTCGCATAAATACAAATGGACGGAATAACAAAAATAAAAGTACAGCAATAGCTGCAAATATTGCGGATTTAGTTGTAGTAATTATTAATGTTGATATTGTGATAAAAATCAATAATATTTTAATTATAATATTTCGAGAATGTATCAGCAGTATAATTCCAAGTGCACCCGTATAAACCGACGCCGTACCTGACATTCGAGTAAATCCTGCAGGACGTTCCATTTCTATTCCAATTGTTGTCCATGAACGGCTCAACTCTATTGTTTTTCCATACAGTTCATACTCCCCTCCTTTCCACGGAAAATCTATAAAATAATCAGCCCATATTCCTCCTATTGTAATAATCCATAGTATGAATAAAAAGATAAGTATAATTTTTTGTTGATCGTTATTTGGCACAGGGAGCCTGAGCCCGAGAATAAATGGCGCCAAAATAAGGAACATAAAAGCAATTGCTGAATATGCAACAGAGTTATATATGGCAACCCAAATAGAAAGTGCCAACACAAAATAGACTAATAAAACACCAAAATTATAATTTCCGACTCTGCGTGTTGTATTATATATATAAAATGGAAATACGGAAATAACTAATGCAAGTAATTTAGGGATATATAAAAGTGACTCTATGTTGAATAGCGAAAAGTAATAACGAAGTGCTCCTCCGAATGCGTCGACACATAATAGTATATATGTCAGCAAAAACAAAAATGTTAATTTTTGATTTGTTGAAGTCGCATCAATATTATCTGCAAACTTTTTCATAAATATTCTTCCATTTATTTGTCCAAGCATTTATATCGGTGAATGGTAGTGAACTTTGTATAATTATATCTCTTTTTTGTCGCCATTTATTCATATTCTCTGCTATTTCCTTCATCGCATTTTCGAGTCCTTCAGGTTTATCGGGGTTAAACGATATTCCGTTAGTACCATTATCAAGTATTTCTGTTATCCCTCCCCTATCCGCACCGATCACAGGAACACCGAACATAAGTGATTCTGTGATAACCATTCCAAAAGGTTCTTCCCATATTGATGGCACAACACATATATCAATTGCCTTAAAAAAATCATCCTGTACACAACGACCTAAAAAAACAATTCGCCGATCTTTATAGCTGACTTTCAAATATTCTTCATACTTTTTTTCTCCAGTACCGGCTATATGTAAGCGCCAGTGAGGTTTGGCAATTCTTAAAAATGTTTTTAATAAGATTTCAACACCTTTGCTTGGAGATATTGTACCAATAAAACCAAAGATTAAAACGGTATCTGAATATGATCGCTTAATGTTAATTGCAAAATCATTAGCGTTGCGAACATTATGGATGACTTCACGTACTTTTGTATTGTTGAAATAACCGTAATTGATAAATTTATCAAGGATAAAATTGCTCACTCCCACTACGGCGGCAACTCTCTTTGAGTTTGAAGAATGCCGAAGACGCATGATTTTACAAATGGAACATTGTTTCGAACATATTTTATTTCCATCGAACATGGTGCTTTTTGGGCAGAGTAGATAATAATCATGCAAAACCTGAACGATTGGAATATTGAATTCAGATACAGTGTCCCAGGCAGCAATTGACCATCCTGTAAGATTATGGCATGAAACGACATCGGGACGTTCTGCAGAAATAACCTCTCTGATATGTTCCTTCATCATGAGATTGTAGATATCAATCAGATGCCAGAGTTGACGCTGCCATGCTGAATGTCTTGATTTGGAGTGATGAAAGTAGAGATTGCGTATTTTCGCCCGATAAACACTTACACCATCTATCACACTCTTACTGATACCAGCTTCCGGACCAGTGCACAGAACGCTGGTTTCGTGCCCGAGTTTCAACATGCTGTTTACGTGATCCTGGAGTATAATTTCGGCTCCACCTCCTATATGCGGAGCATACAAAGAATTGATGAAGAGAATCTTCATGCAATAAATCCGAACAGTCTCTTTATCAGCGAGTACCCATCTTCACCCACCATACCTCTGATAATCAGCTTGATCCTTAAATAGATCAATTGTAAAAATAATTGGCTAAGGCCTACGGACTTCCCTTTTGCATTAAAAAAACTCTGCTTTACAAGCCAATGTTCATAAACAACATCTTCATGATTACATGCTTTCGAGGTGATGCCTCCAATCATATAGTGACAGACAATAATATCGATTTTTTTAAAATCAGCATTTTCAAAAAGTATTAATCGATGCCATAGATCAAGATCCATGGAATACCTATACCTAAGATCATATAGATATTTTCGTTGAAGCAGAGTAGGAATAATGGCTGCCTGGTGGCAAATTGGATTTAAAAGCAGTTGCGAATTTAAAATCGCATTATGATCTGTATTAACTACTAGATTGCCGGCAAGTGCATTTCCATAAATTATTGTATTTTCTGGATAATTTGCTATCGAAAGGCTATCGGTTATAATAGTGCTATTATAAAAAAGATCACCGCAGTTCATATAAAGAAGGCTCTCTCCTGTAGCAAGCAATGCTCCTTTATTTAATGCGTCACTCAGGCCACGATCTATTTCGCTAATCCAATAATCAATATTTTCATCATATCTTTTGATGATGTCAAGAGTCCCATCAGTTGAACCACCATCAATTATTATATACTCTATATTTCCATAATCCTGACTGACGACACTTTGAATGGTCGATTCAAGATAACTGACACCATTAAGCACAATAGTGATTACTGTGATGAGAGGTTTACCTGAAATTGACTGCCGGAAGTTACCTCGTGTTCGTCGACCTCCCTCGTCATGAATTTTATTATTAATCCTTATCACGTTTACGAGCAAATACCGGTTTTTCGTAGTAACCCATTACATTCTCTATACAAACGATAACCAACTCGTGTCACTATATTTGATTTAAGCGTTGTAATTTTATTATCTCTTATCAAATCTGCGGAAAATATTCCTTTTGGACGTACATATGTAAATTTCTCACCACACATTTTTTTGTAAAAACCATATTTTATAATACCAAGATCATTTATATATGGTACAGGGAGTTTATTTCCAGTTGCAATATCTCGTAAAAATGATATAAAATCATCATGTGAATCAGGCCTTATACAGACACCGAGATCTTCGTAGTGCGCATTGCCCATTAAAATAGATAATTTGCCAGCATATGAAGCTTCAATCCCAATTGTCGATGAGTAAGTAACGACGATATCAGCGGCATCAATAAGTGCATAACTACTTACCTCTGAATCAGCAGGTATCACATAAAGCATTTCATGTTTTTTTGAAATTGCATTGATTCCTTTTATCTGTGTGTTATTTAATCCTTTTAGATTTGGGTGAACCCGAAGAAATACGCGAAGATTGTCAATACCCGAAAGATCTTCCATTAACCGGTCTATTCCGTCATTTTGATTTGCATAAAAAGGGTTAACCCAATCTTTAATCGTTACATATTCATCCTCTGATGAATTAAAAATAACTACATTAGT
>Ga0326726_10006513_pt1 | contig 10500 bp, 10 predicted proteins | sample MHFenrmetagenome_2_FD_207603 | JGI IMG/M metagenome (GOLD analysis project Ga0326726, IMG submission 207603) | Lab enriched peat soil microbial communities from Michigan Hollow, Ithaca, NY, United States - MHF15MN | ecosystem: Environmental > Terrestrial > Soil > Wetlands > Peat | place: USA... | reverse complement strand
AAATAGGGCTGTCACCTTTCATATAACACCTGAATTCAGTTTGTGGTTCTATTTTTCCGCAACACCTCGATTTGGGATATAAAGAGTTACGAATTGAAATCTACACCTTTAAATACAAGGTGTCAAATCTCGACTTCAGGAAGAAGCACTCAGAAGACCCACTACGGACTCTACAAGTCAACGAAGTTGCTAGGTCATGGAATTAATGAATACAGTTTCGAGGTGTGCACAGAGTTCAAGACCAAAAGAAGAACCCATTTTGATGCAATCTTTTGGCCTATATTAAGCGAAGGAGCAAAAGCAGGACACCACTCCTGAGGGAATGGAAGAGGAAAAGGGAAGCGGCGTTTATTGCAGATTATTGGCACCCACAACGATTAGGGTTTTGTTATTCCCCGTATACTCTTGTTGTATACTTTGCATAGACCCATAAAATACTCATTGCATCGTGATCAACGTGATGAATTTTCGTAATGTTTCCATTTTTCATGGCCGCACTTATACTGCAATCCCCTATGGCAAACAATCCCAGGATCGACGTGCACTCCCCGGTTCCAACCTTCGCGGACTCTGTGTTTGAGGTTGCTGTCACGGGGGCCTTGAGGTCGGTGTATACCCCTCCAGTCACCGGTGCAACCACCATTGCACATCCCATGAATGATCCTGCCGAAAACATGACAAGCAACAAGCAACCTATTATCTTTTTCACAATTTTTTCCCTCCTTTAATTTCTTTCGCTGTGGGTGCCATCCGAGATTAAGCTCTGTACTGATCCCCTACGTACAGCATGTCCCTAATTACACCAAGAAGTGAGGGACAGGCTTTTCTTATAACCTCAGGGAGTAAATTCTTTTCACAGGACACGGCTCATTACCACATGGGGTGGGTTGTTAACCACAGCCCACTCCGCCTTTCTATTTCTCCTCCTTTCTCCGTCTCCTATTAAATGCATTCTGTTTTTCGTCTCCTTCTCGCAGGGGGTTTGACTTTTTCGTCCCGATTGAATGGCTTTACTTGGATCTGTAATCACGCTACCTAATGTGATTTGAGAAATCAATAAATTGAAGACTGCATTTTGTGTAAAAAAAGACTGTATTTTACATCAACAAGTGACAGGAATTAGAAGGTCGGGTGGTCTGCTTACTCGGTTTTGGAATAGGGTCTAACCATTTCGTTCTGAAATATTGTATACACTTCCCAAATTTAGATTTAAGGACTACAGGAAGCAACATAGTATGAAAGTCAATATGACCCTTTGAGATTATCATCGAAATGGTAGGACTGTCCCCACCAAACCTCATCATTTCTAATGATAATGAACACTTCTATCCTACTTCCCATGGAGAATATCCGTCCACCTAATCGCCTTCTGATACCCTGTACGTGTAATGACTCTGCTTTGCAGTAGATGTCAACCGAGTTGAAAATGGGTGCACATCAAGGCGAACATAAATTGTATCTCCCCGGACTAACTCGCTCTCGCTGATGATCGCGCCCCTGAGAGCTTATTCAATGTCTTTGTATTAATTACGTTGATGACAGCGGAAGAAGAGTGAAGACAGTCGATATCTGAGGATCTTCCCTCTCATATTTACAATTCCATGGGTGGGGGGGACCTGCTTCGGGCAGACCCTTACGCAGTTGAATACGGTCTTGCAACCCCATACTCCTTGCTGGCCGTTTACGGCCTCCAGAATTTTTTCATTCCTGATGTCCCTTGGATCAGTAAGAAAACGAAAAGCCTTCGCCAATATGGCGGGTCCTAAGAATTCTCTATCCTTTTCAAACGCGGGACAGGTTCCGAAACAGATCCCACAAAGGATGCAGTTGATGTAGAGATCGATCTCCTTACGCTTCTCTTCTTCCATCCGGTATTCTTTTTGTGACGAGATGGGCTTTCCTCGGAGATAAGGTTCAATCTTACGATAGTGATCAAAAAAAGTGGATAGATCGACGATAAGGTCCCGAATCACCGGGAAAAGGGGGAGGGGTTCGATCAGGGCGGGTTTTCCCAACAGCTCTTCCGCACGCGTGCGGCAGGCCAAAACATCTTTTCCATTGACCCGCATGGCACACGATCCGCACACGGCTCCCCTGCAAGAATAGCGAAAGCAGAGGGTCCCATCTTGTTCATCTTGAATGCGGAACAGAGCCTCCAGAAGATTCATCCCTTTCCTGATTTCCACCTGGAACGTTTCGAGCCACTGCTGGGGATCTTTCTCTTTGTGAAAACGTCTGATTCTCAGTATTAAGAAAGATGATTTCATGTCTCTCTGACTTTGAGCTTTCAGCTTTGAGCTTTGAACTGTTTTAATTAATATGTTCTTTCTTTCGGTGGATAGGAGGTGATGGACACCTTCTTATAGTCGAGTTTCACCCCCTCCGTAGTTTTGAAAGCCAGGGTATGACGAAGCCAATGCTCATCGTCTCGCTTCGGATAATCCACCCTGTAGTGAGAACCGCGGCTTTCTTCTCTCGCCAGCGCTCCTTCCACGATAACCTCTGCCAAATGGAGCATCCCTTCCAACTCGCAATGTTGAATGAACTCATTATTGAAGGCGAGCTTTCTCCGTTTCAGTGCGATCTTTAAGAACCTTCGTTTCAGCTCCTTTATCTTCTCTTTTGCCGCGGCCAGACACGATTTGTCTCGAAAAATTCCTGCGTGAAAGGTCATCAACGCCTTCAGCTCATCTCTGATGGAAAAAGCCGTTTCCTCTCCTTTCCGTTGGAAGAGTTCTTCAAGCTGGGATAGGAATGCCCTCAGGCCTTCTTCGAAGACAATTTCTTGAGAGATTTTCTTCTCTGCTTCGACTTTTTCTACAGCTTTCTTTCCGGTTCTTGCACCAAAGACCAGGGTCTCCAACAGAGAATTACCGCCTAGTCGATTGGCACCATGGACGCTTACACAGGCACACTCGCCGGCAGCAAAAAGTCCAGCTAGGGAAGTCTCTCCATCGACATTTGTGGGGATTCCTCCCATAGAATAGTGCTGGGCTGGCTGAATGGGGATAGGATCTAAAATAGGGTCCACCCCCGCAAAGTCCAGGGCGATCTGGCGAATGCCAGGAAGACGATCCATGATCTTCTCTCTCCCCAGATGTCGGAGATCAAGATAGACATATCCTCCTTCAAATCCGCGGCCCTCGTCGATCTCTGTCTGCGCTCCTCTGGCCACAATGTCCCGAGGACCGAGTTCCATCAGATGCGGGGCATAGCGTTCCATAAATCGTTCACCCCTTGCGTTGACCAGATAGCCTCCTTCGCCCCTTGCCCCTTCCGTAATCAAAATGTTCGTTCCATAAAGAGATGTTGGATGGAACTGGACGAATTCCATATCCTCAAGAGGAACGCCCGCCCGGTAAGCTAAAAAACAGCCGCTTCCTGTATTGATCACCGCATTGGTTGATCTGAGATAGATTCGACCATAACCCCCTGTTGCGAGGATGACTGCCCTCGCCTCAATCGGAAAAATCCTTCCCTCGAAAAAATGGAGTGCAAGAATACCCACACATCTTCCTCCCTCCACAATAAGAGAAAGGGCATACCACTCTTCATAGACGGGAATGCGGAGGCCGGTTGCTTGCTCGTAGAGAGTGTGTAAGAGGTTGTGGCCGGTTCGATCGGCGGCATAAGCCGCTCGCGGAAAGCCTGCCCCTCCAAAAGGCCTCTGAGCAATTTTGCCATCTTCAGTGCGGGAGAAAAGAGTTCCCCAACGTTCCATTTCGATGACCCTTTCGATACCCTCCCGGCACATCACTTCCACAGCACCTTGGTCCGCCAGATAGTCGCTTCCTTTGATGGTGTCAAAAGCATGGTTTTCCCATGTATCTCTGAGAGGGGCGGGTGCATTTCCCAAAGCGGCATTGATCCCTCCCTGAGCCGCTACAGAGTGGGATCGCAAAGGATGAACTTTAGAGAGGATGGCAACATCGCAGCCAGCCTTCTTGGCTTCGATAGCAGCCCTCAAGCCCGCAAGGCCCCCGCCAATGATTAGAATGTCGTGAGAGAGGAGTTCCATGGCAATGAAGAATCAAGGCTGAAGCCCTGAGTGACTCTGTAGCTCAACCCTTTTGGGGTTGACATGCCGTTCAGAAAAAATAGATATAGGAAAAGGCGAACAAACCGGCGCTTACAATCGTGAAAGCCCAGAAGAGCAGGTTTTCCTGTTTCATCATTCCTAAATCGATCAAAAAGAGTCGGAGTCCGTAAAGGGCGTGGAAGATGAATAGAAAAATAAGGGAGAAGTCAAGGTTCTTGCTTAAGTGGAGGTTTGTAAGCCAGGACACTCCTTGAATCTTTCCAATCAAAGCATACCCGGAAAGGACCTTTAGTCCCACCAGAATGAAAAGCAACGGACCGCTAAATCGAATAAAATAGTAGGGAACCATATCACCTTTGGAATTCGGTAGGGAACGGTTTGAAACCGTTCCCTACAGGAGTTCGGAGTTTTTCAAAATTATCTTCTTAAGATTAAATCCGCGATCAGAAATCCCTGCCTATCGGCCCCGGTCCCGCACTATTAATAGACCGATGGCGGGGCAGGAAGGCGCATTCCGCATTTTTATTGACCCAGGGTGGCTTTCTGGCGGAGGGGTTTCAACAAAAAGTCGAGAGCGTCCAGAATGTCCGCGAAGACCAGATCAGCATTTTTGATGGCTTCTCCAGAAGATCCCTCCTTATTGATGACACAGATGCCAATGCCAGCTTCCTCAATTATGGCCGCATCGTCCATACCATTTCCGATGGCAACACACCGGGTCGGCCCTAGCTGCCGCAATAAGTCCAATTTCCTCCTGGAAGAATCTCCCTCTGCCAAATAGATGATCTCGGCCTTTACCTTTCTCAGCCTCTCTTCGATCAGCTCTTTCTTCTGTGTGGTTAGGACGTAGATATTGGTTCGCTTGGAGAGAAGGTTGATCTTATCCTTTACCTTAGGATGAACCCGTCGGTCGATGGCAAGGGTTCCATCGAAATCTAAGAGGATAGATTCGATTTCCAGAGGATCTCGCCCGGGTCTCTCAATAGGTATCATCGTTGTCCTTCTCTCGCAAACCGTTGTCTCATCACTTCATAAAGGATGATTCCTCCGGAAACAGAGGCATTAAAAGAAGAGACAGGCCCCTTCATCGGAATTGAAAAAAGTCTGTCACACTTTTTCTTTACCAGAGGCCTGATTCCTTTCCCTTCCGCACCCACGACAATGGCGAGATCCATGTCGAGATCAAGTTGATGGATGAGATCTTTCGCTTCTCCCGAGGCACCGTAGACCCAGATTCCTTCTTTTTTTAGAGCTTCAATGGCGGCAGCGATGTTCACTACTCTTGCAATGGGAAGATGGGCAGTCGCTCCTGCAGAGGCTTTGACAACCACCGGAGTGATTCCAACAGACCTGTCTCTTGGAATGATGATCCCATGGGCGCCACACCCCAATGCAGTTCGAATGAGAGACCCGAAGTTTTGCGGATCCTGAATTCCGTCAAGGATGAGCAAAAGAGCCTTGGTTCCAGTCCTTTTCCAGGTGGAAAGAATCTCTGCAACTTCCGTATAAGGTGTTTCTCTGACAAGACCCACGACATTCTGATGAATACCACCCTTTGTCAATCGTTCGAGGGATTCCCTTGTGGTAACTGTCACAGGGATATCCCTTTTGCTGGCGAGGTCGATGATCGATTGGAGCGGTGGGTGAGGGGTTTGAGTGCCAATCAAAATCTTTTCAATTTGGAGGTGAGGCGATTTCAATGCCTCTCGAACGGGATGAATTCCATAAATGATTTGAGCCATCTCCCCTCACTCTCCCCTCTCCCCATGGGGGAGAGGGATGGGGTGAGGGGAGATACTTTATGAGATATCCTCGATGATTTTCTGAACTGCCTCGAGGGGGTCTTTTGCCTCTTTGATCGGGCGACCGATCACAAGATAGTTCGCCCCTGCAGAGATTGCTTCTTTCGGTGTGAGCGTTCTCTTCTGGTCATCTTTTTTATCGGAAGGAGCGCGGATCCCCGGTGTCACAATGAGAAATTTTTCTCCGCATCGCTCACGAATAATTCCGATTTCTTGAGGAGAAGCAACGACTCCATCTACTCCTGCCTTGGCAGCCAGGGAAGCAAGACGTCCTACTTCTTCCAGGACGGAATTTTGAATGCCTACTTCTCTTAAGGCATTCTCGTCCATGCTGGTGAGGATGGTCACTGCTAAGATGATGGGTTTTGGCACGCCGAGACTCTTAGCCGTTGCCCGGGAGGCCTCCACAGTCTTTTTCATCATTTCACTTCCTCCCAGTGCATGGAGGTTAAACATCGACACATTCAGTTTGGTCGCCTCCTCTCCTGCCCTGGCGACGGTGTTAGGAATATCATGGTACTTGAGGTCAAGGAAAACGTTTTGCCCTTTTTGACGGATCATGTCCACCACCTTTGGCCCGGCATGGGTGAAGAGTTGTTTCCCCACCTTGAACAAACCGATATGGTCTTTTAAAAGATTTACCCAACGCTGGGCGTCTGCGAAGTGGTCAACGTCAAGGGCAAAGATGATCTTGTCTTTAGGATGAGCCATGGAAAAACGCCTCAAAAAGTCCGATTAAGATACCCTATCATATAAATCTTCTAAAGTGGATGTCAATGAATTATTTATGCTTGCTCACTGTTAGTATACTGACCAAATGACTTCACACATCTCGTCATTCCGGACTTGATCCGGAATCCAGTCTTCTCAATCTGGATTCCCGCTTTCGCGGGAATGACAGCCTTAGATCGTTGCAATGCTGTCATTCACGCCAGACTCGTTTTATTTTGGCCATGACACGGGCGGGCTCCTCGGTAGCTCCATAAAGCCCATGCGACCCGAAAAGGGTCAGGTCATTTAGATTCCTTCCTTTACAGGGATGACCCCGTTTGTTATAAAAAAGAGGGGAGTTTTGGATGAAGAGTGAGATGGAAAGGGAAGTCAGGGAGGAAAACCGGAGAATTCGTTATCTTCGGCTTCTGGTCGATTTTTCTATCTTATCTATTCAACAAGATGACCTCTCACTCGAAGAGGCGCAGAAACTCGTAGAGGATGTCAAAAAGGCAGCCTGTAACCTTTTTCCCGGAAAAGAAGAGACATTTGAATTGATCTATCGAGCAAGGTTTAACCGGGTGATTGAAGAGAAGTTTAGCCTATCCTGAAAGCTAACAGGCTGCTGAAAAATGCCCCTCTGCTGCGTTTCTCTGATCCTTCGTCATTGCGGCGTACCATTAAGTACGCCTCACTCCTCAGGATTTCGAGGGCCTTGCATCCGGGCATCTTTGAGCAGCCTGAGGCAAGTAAACTTCTTCAGCAATCTGAATGGAAGCTCAGTCTTCGTTAATGACGATGATTTGGTCTTTAGAATGGGTGAGTTTTTCTACTCCCACTTCGTTCACCACATAATCGTCCTCAAGAGCGACAGCACCTGTATCGGGAAAAATGAACTTGGGCTCGAACGCAAAGACCATTCCGATTTCCAGAGGTTGCGAGAATCCCCTGGCGAGAAGCGGAAATTCATCAATTTCTAAGCCGATCCCATGACCGACAAAAGGAGCCTGGTTCTTTCTCGTCCCGATGAAGTAATCTTCCAATCCTCTTTTTTTTACAATTTGTGAAGAATGATGGTAGAGGTCGGAGCAAAGACGCCCAGGTCTTGCGATCTTTTCCATTTCGTCCCGAATCTCTAACGCTACATCATAAGCTTCCATCAATTTTGGGGGGAGGGTTCCGATGACATAGGTCCTTGCCCCATCCGTAATGTACCCGTTATAGGCGATACTGAAATCAATTTGTATGGGCACATCTTTTTCGATTCGATTGTAACTGGACCCTTGAGGGAAGGCTGGGGAAATGCCCGGGCCAATGACGGAGACATCCAGATGAGTGCGCACACTGCCTGAGTTTCCTGATAACACGCAGGCGTTGACCATGTCCTGATTCCAGGCCCTCATCCGTGTGAGCCCTTGATGCCCCCGAAGCCTTCCTAGCTCGATCAATTGAGATTCCGCCTCGATTTCAGTGATCCCAGGGGTGAGGACTCTTTCTGCATATTCAAACACCTCATCAAGAATTCTTGCGGAATGTCTCAGTTGGTCAACCTCGTAGGGGGATTTAATCATCCTGACCTGTTTGATTGCTTTTGAGATATCCACGAACTCTGACTGAGGAAACATCTTTTCGAGTTGCCTGAATTGGTTCACGGGCAGAATATCGCATTCGAGGCCAATGCGTCTTAACCCTTCTTGTTTTTTGAGAATGGGGGAGATCGCTTTTGGACGTTCGATCGGAACGATATTCTTCAGAGGAGATTCCTTCCTGGCTCGATCAAAATCCTTTTGAACCATGAGAAGAGGCTCCCCCTCTCTGGGGATGAAAAGGTAAGAGTGCTGGATGGTTCCGGAGAAGTAAAAGAGGTCGACATTCTGAAGGATCAAACAAGATTCAACTTTCTCTTTTATCAAATAAGATTGGAGGCGTCCGACCCTTTTCTCGATCTCTTCCTTTGGCGTCAATTCCATTCTTAGATGTTCATTTCCTGATCGATCAATTCTTTGACCTTGCAGAGGGCTTCTTCCCGGTTGATCAACAGGACCTCCCCCGTTCTCCTCTTTTTAATCTCGAGCAATCCCTTTTTTAAGTTCTTCTCCCCCAGGGTGATCCTCAATGGGATCCCGATGAGGTCGGCGTCTTTGAATTTCACTCCCGGCGTCTCTTCCCGGTCATCGTACAGGGCTTCGATTCCGTTTTGCAAAAGGGTTTGATAGAGCCGCTCGGCTGTCTCCTTGAGCAAATCCATCTTGATGTTGATGGGGAGGATGAGAACCTGGAAAGGCGCGACGGGCATGGGGAAGATGATCCCATTCTGATCATAGGACTGTTCGATGACAGCGGCCACCGTCCTTCCAACCCCGATTCCGTAGCAACCCATAATGATCTCCCGTTCTCTTCCCTGCTCATCCAGGAAGGTTGCTCCCATGGCTTTGCTGTATTTGGTCCCGAGCTTGAACGTTTGACCGACCTCGATTCCCCTGTCCAGTCTGGTCTCTTCCCCGCAGCGGGGGCAGAAGTCTCCAGGAGTAAACGTTCGGATGTCAACAAATCGGGAGACTTGAAAATCGCGGCCTGTGTTCACATGGATGAGGTGTGCATCCTTTTCATTGGCCCCAGTGACAAAGTTCACCATCTCCTGAATGTCGAGATCAGCGAGAATGGGAATGGAAAGACCGATGGGTCCTGCAAACCCTTTGGGGGCATGGGTGATCTTTTCAACGGTTTCCTCGCTGGCCAACTGAATGTTTTCAGAGCCCCATAAGGGTTCGAGCTTCTTTTCGCTGATCTCATGGTCTCCCCGGACCAGGGCGGCGAAGCATCCGTTATCCGATTCAAAAATAAGCGTCTTAACCAATTCGCGAGGCGAGACCTTGAGAAATTCGGTTACCTCTTCTACGGTCCTCTTTTCCGGAGTGAGTACTTTCTGAATCGGTTTTTGAATTCCCTTATCGGGTGCTTGCCCTTCTTTTGACGGTCTTCGAAATTCGGCCTTTTCGATATTGGCGGCGTAAGAGCAGCGAGTGCAGCTGACAATGGTCTCTTCCCCGGTCTCAGCCAGAACCATAAATTCATGAGAGTAGGATCCTCCGATCAGACCGGTATCAGCCTCCACCGCTCTAAATCTTAAGCCACATCGAGTGAAAATCTGCGTATAGGCCTCTACCATCTTCTGGTAACTTTCGTCGTTTCCCTTTGCATCGACATCGAAACTGTAGGCGTCTTTCATGATAAATTCCCGTGCACGCATGACGCCGAAGCGGGGCCGGACCTCATCCCGGAATTTGGTTTGTATCTGATAGAGATTGAGGGGCATCTGCCGATAGGATCGAATCTCCTTCCGGGCAATATCCGTGATGACCTCCTCGTGGGTAGGCCCGAGACAACAATCTCTGTTGTGACGGTCCTTTAACCTGGCGAGTTCACCTCCGTATTCTTCCCATCGATGGCTCTCCTGCCAGAGCTCTGCGGGTTGGACAAAAGGGAGCAACACCTCAATGGCGCCGGCTCGGTTCATCTCCTCGCGGACGATGGCCTCCACCTTGCGAATGGCTCGAAGGCCAAAAGGCAGGTAGGAATAAATACCGGAAGCCAATTTTCGGATCATTCCCGCCCGGAGCATCAATTGATGGCTGGGCACCTCTGCTTCAGAGGGAATCTCTTTCAATGTGGGCAGGAGATATTGTGAATATCGCATTTCGATTCCTCCTTCCTCCAAACGGGGCGAGGGGACATTCCTTGATTTTTCTTCCTATCTAATATATATAAACTTCTCACAAATGAAAAGAATCGCTCCCATTCAAGCGTTGACCCTTTTTTTCCTGATAGGGTTGGTCGTTTTGACTCTCCTCTTCCATCGCCAGATCCCGCTCTGGCGCTCTCTACTGCTGAATTACTTCATCATACTCGGTCTTCTCCTTGCTTTCAAATGGTCATCAGACCAAAAAG
>Ga0326726_10006512_pt1 | contig 10500 bp, 8 predicted proteins | sample MHFenrmetagenome_2_FD_207603 | JGI IMG/M metagenome (GOLD analysis project Ga0326726, IMG submission 207603) | Lab enriched peat soil microbial communities from Michigan Hollow, Ithaca, NY, United States - MHF15MN | ecosystem: Environmental > Terrestrial > Soil > Wetlands > Peat | place: USA... | reverse complement strand
CGCGCCATTTCAACAAAGGCATCGACGGCTGCGTGCAAGTCGCGCGCGAGACGCGCGAGGTCGTTCACACGGCTATAGTGCGTGAGGTATATGGCCTTCGGCTGATACTCCATGAGGCGGTCGATGGTTGCGTGCATGGCTTCGGGATCGAACTGCACTGGCGTCGTCGTCGGGAAAATGAACTCGCCATGGCTGGTATCGAAATCGCGATAGGAAATACCGAAGTTATCGCCGCTGAAGATCACGCGCGTGTCAAGATCGACGATCGCATAGTGATGCAGCGCGTGGCCCGGCGTATGAATCAGCTCGAGGGGTCGCCCGGCGAGCGACAGGCGCAAGCCATCCTCGGCAATCAGCATACGTTCCGCGGGCAGCGCAACGAGCGTGCCGTACAACTCGCGAAACACCTTCTCGCCGTAGACCTGGATCGATCCGGCGATAAGTTTCGCCGGATCGCTGAGGTGCCGCGCCCCACGCGGATGGACGACCGCACGTGCGTTCGGGAGCGAGCGCATGAGAAGTCCGGCGCCGCCCGCGTGATCGAGATGCACGTGCGTGAGCAGGACGTAGTCGATCGCTTCCGGCGTGAGGCCGCGCGCGCTGATGGCCTCAAGAAGATTGGGCACCGCCGAATTCGCCCCCGTATCGACGAACGCGCCGCGTCCGTCACGGACGATCAGGTGGCTCGCAGCGAGCCGTGGGCGCAGGTAGAGCGTGTCGATGGCGGTGATGCCATCGGGAAAATCAGTGAGGAGCTCGGCGATCGACATCGCTTCTGAGACCGGGTGCGCCGCGGGGGCGCGCTCGCAGGGGTATTGCCGGACTAGTGCGGCGGCTTCGCCGTGGCGAGGCCCGGCTGCTGCCGCTCGAAATAGTGGGCAATATCGCGGATATCTTCATCCCTGACCTGGCCGGCGAAGGTTGCCATCACCGGATTCTTGCGCGACCCTGCCTTGTACTCGCGCAATGCCTGCTCGAGGTAATCGGCATGCTGACCGGCGAGGGTCGGATAGATCGGCAACAGCGCGACGCCGTCCGCGCCGTGGCAGGCCACGCAAACTTGCACTGCCTGGGGCGCGGCGGCCGCGCTCGCTTTGCGCTCGATATGCGCCTCGCTCGCGAAGAATGCCGCGATATCCCTCATATCCTGCTCCGACATGGTGGCCGCGTGCGAATGCATCGTGCCGTGGCCGCGCGTACCGTCCTTGTAGCCGGTGAGCGCGATTACGATGTACTCGGCCGACTGGCCAGCGAGCTTCGGCACGCTGTACATCGGGTACGTGTTCTTGTAATTGGCAATGCCGTGGCATCCCATGCAGGTATAGGCGAGCTTGCCCCCGCGCACCGCATCGCCATCGGCGGCCGCGATCGACGGAACGATGAATGCCGCAGCCACAACCCAGGCGAGAGCGAACGCTCGTGAACGCATATCGACGATCTCCAAGAGCTCCCTGCGCGTGTATTCGCAGGTCCGGAAAGGGTCCGGTCGAAGGGCCGCCATGTTAATGATGGTGAAGGGAAAGTTCCACCCGTGGATGGGGCTGCTGCTCGCCGTCCTCGCAGGCACGGCGCTCGTCGTCCTGATGCTGAGACAGCCGGCAACGCAGGAGAACAAGGCCATGCCTGTACCCGCCGCTACGCCGGCAGCGAGCAATGCGCTGTCGGCGCAGGGGCCACCTTCCAGTGCGGTCGGTGCACGGGGTGGGGAGATATCCGCGGAAGAGCTCGACCGATTTCGCAGGAACCTGCGCGGCCTGATGTTGCGCATCAGCTACCCGTGGATCGTCGGTGCGCGCGCGAGGGAATTGTTCCTCGATGGCCGCCTGCGCGAAGCGGTTGAGGCAGGCGAGCGCGAACTCATCGCTCGGGCGGGCGACGGCGATCGAGACGCAGCGGCGACCCTGCTCGGACTACGAAGCGAGTGCGACGACCCGGAATCTCTCAAGTCGAAGCAGGCCACCGATCAATGGGCGCCCGTGACGGCGTCCATGCGCAACATTGCCATCGATCTGAATCCCACGACACGCGCCAAGGCCATGGCTTTCATGGATTTGCGCGCCGATGAGGCCAAAGTGCTGCCGACCGTGTGCCCGGGCCTGAGTCAAGTCGATGCCGTGGATCTGGTGGAGAAAGTGCGGCAAGCCGCTGCGGATGGTCATGCGCGAAGTCTCGCCACGCTGGCGGCGATGACTCAGGATCAGCGCCTTCGAGAGCGTTACCTGCTATCCGCATCTCTTCTCAGTGACGCACCGGCACAGCTGACCCTAGCGCGGCAGTATCAGTTGCGTCCGTTCAGCGACGCCGCTTCGAAGGACCGGGGGAAGGCTCGATTCTGGCTGGAACAGGCGGCCGGCTCGCTGCCCGCCGCATCATTCGAACTCGGCGTGTGCCTGCTCGGTGACTGCGATGGCCAGCCGGCCAATCCCGGGCGCGCGCACCAGCTCATCGAGTCCGCGGCAAGGCAGGGCTACGCGCCTGCCATGGACTTCATGACGCGCAATGCCGGCGATGACGAGGCCAGCGACAAGTATGCGCACTACGCATGGCTCGAGTTTCGTGCGCGCCTGGCAGACGCGGGTTGCTATCAGTACTTCTTGTCTTTGCTCGAGACGGGCGATGAGGCCGCTCGCAATGCTGTTCGAAATTCCTTCCTTCCCGGCGAGCGCGGTACGGCCGACACCCGCGCCGGGGAACTCTACTCCCTGTACGGTGCCCAGGCTCGTGCTGCCGCGGGCTGCAACTGATTCCTACAGCGCGTCCGCGATATCGGTGAGCAATCCCTTGTCATCGGGCTTCGTGGTCGGCGGATACCGGCGCAGGATCTTGCCGTCGCGGCCGATCAGGAATTTCTCGAAGTTCCACTCGATGTCGCCGGGAAAGCCGTTCGCAGGATCGGTGAGCCAGGCATAGAGCGCGTGGCGTCGCTCGCCATTGACCTCGATCTTCTCCGTGAGCGGGAAACTGACCTGGTAGTTCGTCGAACAGAAACTCTGGATCTCGGCAGCCGTGCCTGGCTCCTGTCCACCAAACTGGTTGCAGGGCATGCCGACGATCGCGAAATTCTGCTCCTTGATCTCGCGATAGAGATTCTCGAGCCCCTGGTATTGCGGCGTGAGGCCACACTTGCTCGCGACGTTGACGGCCAGCGTCACCTTGCCGCGCAGCTTCCCGAGCGCATCCTTCGAGCCGTCGAGCGACTTGAGCGGAAAATCGTAGAAGCCTGTCATGTTCACTCCGTGCCTAACGCTGGATCGAAAGATTCTTGCTGTAGATGACGTTCATGACGTTCTGGTGCCAGCCGCGCACATAGGGCTTCACCAGATGCTTGTTCACGTAGAAATAGAGCGGTGCGAGCGGCTGATCCGCGAGCATCATGCGCTCGGCCTGCTCCATCACCGCGCGCCGCTCGCTGATATCGACGGTCGCGCCCGCGCGGCGGATGAGCGCATCGTAGGCGGCGTTCGAGTATCCAGGGTGATTGACGCCGAAGCCGGTCTGCAGGATCTCGAGGAAATTGAACGCGTCGTTGTAGTCGCCGATCCAGCTCGAGCGAAACACCTGGGTCACCTGCTTCTGGCTGATATCGACCAGCAGAACCTTGAATTCCTCCCGCACGAGCCTCGACTCGACGCCGAGCGCGCGCTTCCACATGTCGGCGATTGCCACCGCGATCGCGTTGTGCACCTCGCCGGAGTTGTAGCGAATTTCAACCACCAGAGGATGCGCGCTGGAATAACCGGCGGCAGCGTACAGGCGCCGCGCTTCCTCGAGTCGGCGCTCGGGTGTCCAGTCGCGGTAATCGAGTGTCTGTGGCGTGTAGCCGCTCGTGCCAGGCGGCACGAAGCTGTATGCAGGAACTTCGCCGACGCCGGTAATCGATTCGGTCAGCCGTTCACGATCGATCACCATCGACAGCGCACGTCGCAGGCCGAGCTGGTTCCTGAAGGGCGGACGCGTCAGATTGAAACCGTAGAAGTAAGTCGACAGGTAAGGAGACACGTGAAGCTCGGCCGCCAGATTCTCTTTCAGCCAGCGGTACTGCTGCTGTGGAATCGTGTACGTCACATCGAGCTCTCCGCCGCGGTAGGACTTGAGCTCCGAATCTGCATCGCTGTGGTGGTACAGCTCGAGTTCGTCGATCTGATTCGCCGCATTGCCCCAGTAGTAGGGATTGCGCCGCGCCAGGACATGGGATCCGACGGACCAGTCGACCGCTGAGAACGCGCCGTTCGAGACCTGCACACCGGGCTTCGCATACTCCGCGGGCCGCGCGGCGAGTGTCGCCCGATGCACCGGAAACGTGCTCGGATGGGCGAGCAGCCCCAGGAAGTACGGCGTGGGAGATGCGAGGTGGACGACCAGGGTTGCCGCATCCAGCGCCTGCACCGCCAGTTGATCGGGCGGGAGCTTGCCGGTCGTGATGTCGCGGGCGTTGATGACGGCATTCAGGATCTGCGCGTACTCGGACGCCGTTGCCGGATCGACGAGGCGGCGCCACCCGGCCACGAAGTCATCGGCGACGAGCGCATCGCCATTCGACCAGCGCGCGCCCGGCCGGATCGTGAATTGATAGGTCTTGCCGTCGGCACTCAACTGCCAGGAACTCGCGGCCGCCGCAATGACGTTGCCATCCCCGTCGAGCGCGGTCAGTCCTTCGAAGAGATCACGCGCGATGTTGAATGCGGACTCGGAGCGGGCGAGCTGCGGATCGAGCGTCTCGGGCTCCGGACCATTGCCCCTGCGCAGCACCACCTTGGCCGCCGCCGGCGCGCTCCCCGTGTCGTGATTACCGGAGTCGAGCGTCGATCTCGTGAGATACCAGAATGCTGCGCCGACGAAGGCGAAGACCAGCAGCAGACCGAGCCGGCGCATGCGAAGCTTCAGGCGGCGCGGCCGCGCTTCCTCAGATGAACGAGCAGGAGCGACAGGGCGGCTGGCGTGACCCCGGGCAGACGCGACGCCTGGCCGAGCGTCGCCGGCCGTGCCTCAACGAGGCGCTGCCGGACTTCGTGTGACAAGCCCCGGACACCGCCGTAGTCGAGGTCCGCCGGCAGACGCATCTCCTCGTTCTGCCGCTGCCGCTCGATTTCGTCCCGCTGGCGCGTGATGTACCCGGAGTACTTGGCTTCGACTTCGAGCGCGAGCTTCACCTGGGGCACGAGCCGCTCATCGGCCGTCGCAAAATCCGCCTGGCCGACCGCTGCCATCGACGCAAGGCGGTCGTAGTCGAGTTCCGGACGCTTGAGGAGGTCCGACGCGCGCTGCTCTCGCGTGAGCGCGCCGCCCGGAAATGCCGCTGCCTCGGCTGCGGAGAGATCCTCCGGGCGCACCATGAGGCGCTTGAGGCGTTCACGCTCGGTGTCGATCGCGGCCCGCTTCTGCTCGAAAAATCGCCAGCGCTCCTCGTCCACGAGCCCGAGCTCCCGGCCGTGCGCGGTAAGACGTGCGTCGGCGCTGTCTTCACCGAGCAGCAGCCGGTGTTCCGCGCGGCTGGTGAACATGCGATAGGGCTCCGGCGCGCCGCGGGTGATGAGATCGTCGATCAGTACGCCGATGTAGGCCTCGCTGCGCGCGGGTGTCCAGGGCTCGCGGCCGGTCACGGCGAGCGCGGCGCTGAGGCCGGCAATCAGGCCCTGTGCGGCGGCTTCTTCGTAGCCCGTGGTGCCATTGATCTGGCCGGCAAAATAGAGGCGCGAAATGCAGCGCGTCTCGAGGCTCGTCTTGAGGTCCCGCGGATCGAAGAAGTCGTACTCGATCGCGTAGCCCGGCCGCGTGATGTGCGCCTGCTCGAAGCCGCGGATGCTGCGCACGAACTCGTACTGCACGTCGAACGGCAGACTCGTCGAGATGCCATTCGGATAGACCTCGTGTGTATCTAGGCCCTCCGGCTCGACGAAGATCTGGTGCGAATCGCGCGACGCGAAGCGCACGACCTTGTCCTCCACCGACGGACAGTAGCGCGGGCCGACGCCTTCGATCACGCCCGTGAAGAGCGGCGAGCGATCGGTTGCCCGGCGAATGATTTCGTGCGTGCGCTCGTTGGTCGCGGTGATGTGGCAGGGCATCTGGCGCGGATGTTCGCTGGCACGACCGAGGAAGGAGAACACCGGGCGCGGCTCATCGCTCCACTGCTTGGCCATTACCGAGTAGTCGAGCGTGCGTCCATCGATGCGCGGTGGCGTGCCCGTCTTCAACCGTCCAACGCGCAGGGGCAGCTCGCGCAGGCGCTGCGCCAGGCGAATCGACGGCGGATCACCGGCGCGGCCGCCCGCGTGCTGCTCGAGCCCGACGTGAATCTTCCCGCCGAGAAACGTACCGACCGTAAGCACCACGGCGCGCGCCCGGAACTCGACGCCGAGCGCGGTAACGGCCCCGCAGACGCGCTCGCCCTCCACGATGAGGTCGGCAACCTCCTGCTGGAACAGCGTGAGGTTCGGCTGATGCTCGAGCGTCGAGCGGATCGCCTTGCGGTAGAGCGCGCGATCGGCCTGCGCGCGCGTCGCCCGAACGGCCGGGCCCTTGCTCGCATTCAGCGTGCGCAGCTGAATGCCGGCTCGATCCGCGGCGCGCGCCATCACGCCACCGAGCGCATCGATTTCCTTGACCAGATGACCTTTGCCGATGCCGCCGATCGCCGGGTTGCAGCTCATCGCGCCCAGCGTTTCTACGTTGTGCGTGAGCAGCAGCGTGCGTGCGCCCATGCGCGCCGACGCGAGGGCTGCTTCGGTGCCCGCATGGCCACCGCCGACGACAATCACGTCGAATTCGTCAGGGAAGCGCATGGGGGAAAGGGCTTGCCGGGTCAACGGGTTATCGGCCGCGCATTCTATTCGTGAGCCATTCCCCGCGCCAGCATTGTCATGTATTACGCGTGATGATCCGGCCGGATGCACCTCGCATCACGATCTTTTGTGCGAGACTTCGACCCCGGTTTGATCGGGCTGCTGCTCGTCGCTGCTGGAACCCACTTGCACGCACGCTACTCGTCAACGCCGCCGCTGCCAGTTCTTCTGCTGCCAGCTCTTCTTTGGATGTCAGTTGCCAGCGGCCCGCTCCGTGCCGCCAGCGCACCGGCGCTCGATCTCGCCGACTGCCGTCTCGAGCACCCGTCGGGGCTTCGGTCCGTCGCCGCGCGCTGTGGGTACCTCGAGGTTGCGGAGAATCCCGCCGAGTCGCGCGGTGTGAAGATCCGCGTGCACGTCGCGGTGATTCCCGCATTGAGCAAGAAGACCGCGGCCGAGCCGCTGTTCATCATTTCCGGTGGCCCGGGAAGCGCGGCGAGCCAGTTCTATGCTTCGGCCGCCGATGCATTCGAGCGCACGCGCCGCAATCGCGATCTCGTCATCGTCGACCAGCGCGGGACCGGCCTTTCGAATCCGCTAGACTGCGACTACCCGGAGGATTTCGAGTCCGGGCAGCTTTCCATGCAGAAGCTCCGTGAGGTGACCCTCGCCTGTCGCAACAAGCTCAAGGCCGGGCTCGCGTACTACACCACGAGCGTAGCCATTCACGATCTCGATCAGGTGCGTGAGGCGCTCGGCTATCAGCACATCGCCCTGTACGGCGCCTCATACGGTACGCGCGTCGTCGAACACTATGCGCGGCGCTTTGCGGCACACACGCATGCGGTAATTCTCGACGGCGTCGTCGTGCCGGAGCTGCCGATCGGGCCAGCAATCGCGCTCGATGCTCAATCTGCTCTCGATCGGATCCTCGCCGCCTGCGCACACGATCGCGACTGCGCGCAGAAGTTTCCCGATCTCGGGACGCGCTTTGAGCAGCTACTCGATTCGATCACCCACAGGCAGCGCACGCTGGACCTGCCCGATCCTCTGACCGGCCGGCCGCAGAGAATCGAGGTGACGCGCGATCACCTCGTCAGCGCGGTGCGGCTGCTCAGCTACAACTCGGCGACGATTGCCGTGCTGCCGCTGCTCATAGACGAGGCGGCGCGCGACAATCTCATCCCGCTCGTCGCCCAGGCCATCATGACCACAAGGGCGCTCGCCGATCAGATGTGGATCGGCATGCACAACTCGGTGGTGTGCGCCGAGGATGTGCCGTTCTACTCCTCCGCCAATGTCGATCGGGCCGTGCTCGCGCGCACCTACATCGGTACGAACCAGGTCGACGGGCTTCTCGAGATCTGCAAGATCTGGCCACGCGGGATCATCGATGCCGATCTGCATGCGCCGCTCGACTCGCGTGTGCCGGCGCTCGTGCTCTCCGGAGAACTCGATCCGGTCACCCCGCCCGCGAACGGTGAGAGAGTGGCGAAGGAATTCAGCGATTCGCTGCACATCGTTGCCGCCGGTCAGGGCCATGGTCAGCTCGCAACGGGTTGTGTGCCAAGGTTGATGGCCGAGTTCCTCGATGCGGGCACGACTCGCAGCCTCGATGCGAGCTGCGCAAAGTCGATCGCGCCCCTGCCGTTCTTTCTGAGCTTTTCGGGGCCTGCGCCATGATCGAAGCACGTGGCCTCAACAAGCGCTTCGGCGAGGTCATCGCCGTGCACGACGTGTCGTTCGCGGCTCGTGACGGCGCAATTACGGGCCTCGTCGGACCGAATGGCGCGGGCAAGTCGACGACCCTGCGCATGTTGTACACGGTGCTGCGCCCCGACGCCGGTACCGCTGCCATCGATCAGGTGGACGTTGTGCGCGAACCGCTGGCTGCGCGCGCTCGGCTCGGCGTCCTGCCCCACGCGAGCGGCCTCTATCCGAATCTCACCGCGCGCGAAAACATTCGCTACTTCGGTGCGCTGCACGGTCTTGAACGGGCGCCTCTTGAAGCGCGCGTCGCCGAGCTGCTGCGCCTGCTCGAGCTCGAGAGCATCGCCGATCGCCGCGCCCGGGGATTTTCACAGGGAGAGCGCATCAAGGTTGCAATAGCGCGGGCGCTCGTGCACGCGCCGCGCAACCTTATCCTCGACGAGCCGACCAATGGGCTCGACGTGATGGCGATCCGCACGCTGCGCGACGTGCTTCGGCGCCTGCGCGACCAGGGCACCTGCATTCTTTTCTCGAGCCACGTGATGCAGGAGGTGACGGCGCTCTGCGACGCCGCGATCGTGATTGGCCACGGCCGCGTGCTTGCCGAGGGTAGTCCCGCGTCAATCAGCAGCGAGACCGGTAGCGCGGATCTCGAAGACGCGTTTGTCGCGCTGCTCGCACAGGCGCCGCAGGGGCCGTGATGCGCACGCTCGGCGTCGTGTTCTTCAAGGAAATCCTCGAGAACTTCCGCGACCGCCGGACGCTGCTTTCGGCGCTGCTGTTTGCGCCGCTCTTCGGCCCCGCGATGTTCGCGGGCATGATCAGCCTGATCCTGAACAAGTCCGTGAAGGAAAGCGACGAGCAGCTGGTCCTGCCGGTCGCCGGCATCGAGCATGCGCCCCATCTCATCTCATTCCTGCGGTCGGTAAACGTCGCCGTGCGGCCGGTTCGTTACGACGACCGGGCGGCCCGTCGGGCGATTCGCGCGGGCAAGGAGCAACTGGTGCTCGTCATACCGGCCGACTATGGCGAGCGCCTGCAGAGCGGTATGCCTGCGCCGGTTTATCTTTACGCGGACGGCTCGAATACCCGCATGGCGAAATACGCCGCACAGGCACGCCAGGCGCTCGGTGGCTATGCGCGCATCATCGCGATGACGCGTCTGCAGATACGCGGCATCAATCCGCTCATCGTAACGCCCGTGGTCGTTCACGACGTCGACGTGTCGACTCCTGCCGGGCGCGCCGTGTTGATCCTCGGAATGATGACCTACTTCGTCATGTTCGCGATGTTGATGGGTGGCCTGTATCTGACGATCGACGCCACCGCCGGCGAGCGCGAGCGCGGATCGCTCGAGGCGCTGCTGACGACACCCGTCAGTCGCGACACTCTCATTTATGGAAAGATCCTGGCGGCGTGCTTCTACATGCTGGTCTCGTTGACGATCACGCTGGCCGCGTTTTCGATCAGCCTGCGATTCGTGCCGCTCGAGGAGCTCGGCATGACGACGAACTTCGGTCCGGCCGTGGCAGTCAAGATGCTGCTGGTGGCGGCGCCTTTCGTTCTGCTCGGCGCCGCGTTGATGACCGTCGTCGCCTCGTTCACGCGCTCCTATCGCGAGGCGCAGAGCTGGCTCACGTTCGTGTTGCTGGTGCCAACCATGCCGATCGTGTTCGCCGGCCTGCTCTCGGTACGGCCGTCGATGGCCCTGATGATGCTGCCGAGCATGAGTCAGCACCTGCTGATGACGAGCCTGCTGCGGGACGAGCCGTTGACGGCAAGCTACGTTCTTGCCGCGACGGGCTCGACGCTCATTTTTGGCGTCGGTCTCGCCTGGGTTGCCGGGCGTCTCTATCGGCGGGAGGCGATTCTCGGCTGAGACGGTCCGCCTGTCGGACGGCGGCTACTTGCCGATGCAGAAGCTCGAGAAGATCCTGGCGAGCAGGTCCTCGTTCGTGAACTCGCCAGTGATCTCGCCGAGCGCCGACTGCGCCGCGCGCAGCTCCTC
>Ga0326726_10006511_pt1 | contig 10500 bp, 8 predicted proteins | sample MHFenrmetagenome_2_FD_207603 | JGI IMG/M metagenome (GOLD analysis project Ga0326726, IMG submission 207603) | Lab enriched peat soil microbial communities from Michigan Hollow, Ithaca, NY, United States - MHF15MN | ecosystem: Environmental > Terrestrial > Soil > Wetlands > Peat | place: USA... | reverse complement strand
CGGAATCGATGCGTTTCTTCAGGACGTTCTCGATCGCTATTCCGCCGGGAAGATGGGTGAGGGGGCTGGTATCAAGGTAGGTTTCTTCCAGCCTCTTGAGCCGTTTAGCCATCTCGGAGAACGAATTCGAGAGCTCGCCGAGTTCATCCTGATTATGGATATCAGGGGAATAGTCGAACTTCCCTTTGGATATCTCTTGGGTGGCATTCTTGAGCCGAATGATCGCACTCGAAATATTCCTGGTGATCGCGAGGGCGGCGCCCAAGCCGATCATAAGGCTGAAGACGCAGAATACAAAATAGATCCTTGATGACGCCGAACCGATGATCGAAGCCGTCCGGGTCTGTTGATTCAATTCGGAGGAGGTTATGCCCGACATTTCCCGCAGGAGGCCGATCAATTCAGTCTGTTTTTCTCCTATCCGTTTCGGCGAAACAACCTGATCAGAGATGACCCTATCGGCCGACTTCAGCCAATTCTCAGAGATCGAGCTGTACTCAGCATGGAGAGTCGACAGCCGATCGATCGCGTCTTTGTCCGAGCCGGGCAAACTGCTTATGATGCTGAGCTGGTGCTGGAACTCCTGCTTTTCGGCCTCATAAAGCTGCATGTTTCGCCCGCTCCGGAGGATCATGAAGCGGTCCGCGTAGAGTTCCTGGGAATAAACACTGCTGACCATCTTATCCACTGCCAGCAGGATCGGGATGTCCCGCTGAACGATACTTTTGTTGATCCCGTTTAATCGGCCGAGACTGGCCAGGGCATAGGCCGCCATCAGAACTGTCAGAATAACGAGAGGCAGAAATCCCAACAGCAGCTTGTTGCTGATATTAAGTCGAAGATATCCTTTTTTGGTTTTCTCGAGCGCGCCATCAAAATACCGCTTATGGGCCATGATCAGATATTTTCAAATCATGCACCCGATTATTCAATGAGGAAAGGAGTTCCCTTTCTGTACCCGGCCGGCAAGCGCCGGTTCCGCGAACGAGATCAACCGTTCCGATCACGAGGGGAGGATATCTTGGCCGGGGGCAGGAGTCAAGAACTCAGACAGACACGCACCTACTTATAATCGCGGATCCGGGCTTTCTTGCGCAAATAGGCCAGGGCCTGACTGACCTCTGATTCGGACTTCCCTTCGAGTTGAATTGTCTTATCTTTACCCGCGTGCGCCCCTACTAAGAGTCCTGTCCCCAATCCGATGGGCATAAACAACAACACCCCCCCATCGCCGCGCCGAGTTTATTAAAGTCTCCTTTTTGAGTTGAAGTATATATCATGGTCACCGCCCATCCGGCAAAGAGTCCCCCAATCCCTCCCCGCAGGGCCTTGGATTTCTTGGTGATTCTGATGCTCCTGATGCCAGCAAGGTCGACGGACTCGTCTTTCCCGGCCAGGTTGAGCAAAAGAAGCGAATCCGGTTTGACCGCGATGAGCTCTCCCCCAAGATAATGCCCGTCTTTGAGCGTAATCGTGAGCTCGGCCCCCCGCCTCTCCGCGGCGGAAGGGGCTCCGGGAAGCGCGAGCAGCAAAAGGGCGAGGAATGTTCCGGCCAATCTATTGCGGTTCTTTCCCATCGAACACCTCCTCCATCCGCCCCTAAGATGATCGCGCCCGAGAATGAGTTGTCAAAAATCCGTCAATAAGTTGTGAATAAGCGGGGAGGCGTTATCCTGTTTGCGCTCGAGCCCGGGTCCTTCTTCCCCTGAACTTGATTCAGGCTCTTGATGAACGACTGGACCATGTTTTTTTCCACCTGTGATCTCGCGCTCTGTTCCATCGTCCTGGCAAGCTTCTTGGCCTCTTCGTACCGGCCCAATCTGGCCAGCACGGTCCCAAGCATGATCTGATTCGAGAAGCTCCCTGGCTCGAGGTCCACGGCCTTTCGGGCCAGCTCGAGAGCACGATCCACCTTCTGGTCGTCCAGGAGAAAGAGCCTGGCGAGGGCGATATAAGCGGGGGCAAAGTACGGGTTGAGATGGAGGGCTCTCACCAGGCTCGCCTCGACCTGCCCGGCTCCGTCCTCTGTCGTCGCCAGCTCGGTCAGGGTCAGCGTGGCGTGGTAATAGTGGGCCAGGAAGTTCTTTGAATCGCCGGCGATGGCCTTGTCGAACCAACGCAAGGCCTCTGTGCGATCACCTTGCCGCATGAAGAGGAACCCCAGGCTCTCCTGGGCGGAGGTCAGGTCGGGCTGCAGGCGCAGGGCCTCTTCAAGCAGAGGCCTTGCGTCCTGCGGCCGGCCGTCCTGCAGATGGAAATCGCCGAGCCTCGCGGCCGTCTCGGCCGCCGACAGCACCCGCGTTCTGAAGTCCTTGGGCGTGCCTGCCGCCTTCGTTTTGATCGAGACGTAGGGGAAGGCAGACCGTTCCATATACCTTCCCAGGTCGGCCTGGAGCTTGTCGGGGTCGTCGAAAACCTGGCGGATCGCCTCGTCCTGGTCGACGCCTCGGCCGAGCAGGGACAGGAATTGGGACAGGCGGTTGCGATGGCCGGCCTCCGTCCTCTCGGCAAGCATCAGGTAATGCGTGAGAGCCCACGACTCGGCATAGAACATCGGCACTTTAGCCGCTTCCGTATAGTCAGGGGAGTCGTAGGTGACCTGGAAGAGTTCCGCGAGCGGGAGCCGCTTGCCCTCACGCAAGGTCTGGATGAGGTAGGCGGCCGGCCGGCCCAAACCGACCTCCTTCTCGCCGATCGTGCTATTACCGTAGAACTCCGCCAGCCCCTCACTCATCCAGAGGGGCAACGAGCGGACATTGAGATCCAGAACCATATGGGTATACTCGTGATAGACGGTGCTGTAAGGATCCTCCCCCCCGGCGTCCAGCCGCATGAACGCGTAGATCTTGTCTCCGCTGGACTGGAACCCTCCCGCGGGATGGACCTGGCCCTTCTTCTCCCAGAACTCGGGCATGGCCGCTCGCATGGACTTCTCGTCCTTGAAGGCCATCACGACGAAGGGCTTGCCGGACTCGACACGAAGCCTCAGGGTTTGCTCGAAAACGGACCTGATCGCTTCGTATTGGTCCGCCAGCTGCCGCCCCTGCCGCTCGCTCCCGTTGGTCACGACGGAGAAGTGGGGGCTTTGAACCTCCGTCCATTTCTGGGTCTTGTCCTGGGGGGCGGCCCGGGAGGCCAGGAGAAGGACGACCTGAAGGGCGATGAGAAACCGGACCAACCGTGCGGGCTCCTTCATGAGGCCACCCCCGTGTCCCCTGGATTACTTTCGAATATATATCAGCGAGTTGAGCAAAGGCAAGAGAGATCGACTGACCAGGCCGGCAGGAGGCCGGGGGTCCATGAATTGGCGCGGGCGGGCCGAGCTCCCAAGGGAGGTGGCTTTTTATCCGGAATCCTGATATAAATAAGCACCGCGATGATTCCTATGCGGGGCATCAGAGTCCCCGCCAAACCGGAATGGAGGAAGAAATGGGCTTGAGGCGTAAGCAGATCGTCACGACGCAGAAAGCGTCGTTCGAACAAAACCTGAAGGACCGGCTGGCTCGCCTGGCGGAGAAGGGGATCAAGGGCCGGCAGGCCGATAGGGACCCCTTGGTGAGACAGCTGAAGGCCGATATCAAAGCCACGGCCAAGAGGCTGCGCAAGATCGTCGGGGACGAGAACAGAACCGAGGAAATGGCCAGGATCAAGGCGGAGAAGGCGGCGGCCCCCAAAAAGGAACCGGAATCCGCCAAAGCCGGAAAGGCCAAGGCCGCCCCCAAGGAAGGCAAACCCAAGAAGGCGAAAGCCCCCGAGGGCGCCAAGCCTCCGAAGAAGGCGGAACCGCCCGCCGAAGGCAAGCCTGTGGAAGCCATGCCCGCCGAGGGCAAGCCGGAAAAATCCGAGTAGCCTATTCCGCGACCTTGGCCCAAGCTCCCGACTTGGCGGAGCGGACCGCGGCGTCGATGACGCACATCATCTCGTGACCCGTTCGGAAATCGGGGAAGACCGCTATGGCCGGCTTCCCGGCCCGCTTGGCGGCCAGCGCTTCATAATAATCCCGGAACAAGTTGAACACGGCGTCGTGATACCCCAGGGGATGGCCCGTGGGCAGGGTGGCATACTTCCGCGTTTCGGCCGTCTGGAGCTGCGAGGATTCGTAGAAGACCTCATTGGCCTTCTCCCTGTGCCCGATCCAAAGGGCATTGGGATGGACGTGGCTCCAAGCGTAGGATTCCTTCGAGCCGAAGATCTGGATCTCGAGATCGACCTTGCGGCCGGCGGCGGCCTGGCAGGCCGTGAAAGACCCCCGGGCCCCGTTCTCGAGCTTCAGGAAAAGTGACGCATAGTCGTCGAGCGTGATCGTGACGTCCTCGGACGCTCCTGCCTCTCCGGCCCCGAACGACAGCGGTCCCGCTTTGGGCTTGCGCCTCTTGGGCAGGCAGGTATGGAGCTCGGCCATGACCTCGACGATCTTCTGCCCGGTGATGAACTGGACCAGGTCGAACCAGTGGCTGCCGAGATCGGCGACGACGTTGGCTTGGCCCGCGACCTTGGGGTCCAGGCGCCAGGTGTAATCGGTCTCGAAGAAGAGCCAATCCTGGAGGAAGTGGCCCATGAACGCCCGGACCTCGCCGAGGTCGCCCCGCCTGGCCCGGGCCGCGGCTTCCTGGACGACCGGGTAATAGCGATAGCAGAAGTCGATCGCCGTCAGAGTGCCGTGCTTCAGCGCCATTTCCAAGAGCTCGCCGGACTCCCGCGAATCGAGCGCTAAGGGCTTCTCGGACAAAAGCTCTTTCCCCGCCCGGATGGCCTTGGCGTTGATGTCGAAGTGGACGCTGTTCGGGGCGCAGTCGTGAACGACCTCGACCTCGGGGTCGGCGATGAGGGCGTCAGAGTTCTCATAAACGCGTCCGATGCCGAATTTCCCGGCCGCCGCCCGCGCCAGATCCCCGTTCGTGTCGGCCACGGCGACGACCTCGACGCCGCCAAGGCGCCTCAACATTTCGAGATGGACGAGGCCGATATATCCCGTCCCGATGAGCCCGACCTTGATCGTCTTCATAGGCGCCTCCCCAGGAGACCATTCTCAGATATCGCAGAAGTTCGGCTCCGAGTCGCTCTGCCGCACTTCTGCTTTTCGAGGATAGCATAAGCCAACGGACGGTCCGGGGTAAAGGGATGTCGTCCCTGTTGCCAAGTCCGCCCAAATCGTATAAATAAATTCCATGGCCCACTTGGCGGCACGGACCGGATATCAGGGACTTGTCCACAGGCTGAACCAAGCCCCTCAGGGGGCGCCGCCATCGGAGCGTCTTTATACGATCCTCAAGATCCTCATGAGCGAGAAAGAGGCTTCGCTCGTGGCCCTCGTCCCGCTCAGGCCGTTCACGGCCAAGACCGCAGCCCGGGCCTGGAAGATGACGCCGGCGGCCGCCCGGACCGCCCTGGACGAGCTGGCCTCGAGGGCCCTGCTCGTCGATATCGAAGGCCGCAAGAACCGCTATTATGTCCTCCCGCCGCCCATGGCCGGCTTCTTCGAGTTCTCGATGATGAGGCTGCGGGGCGATGTCGACCAGAAGCTCCTGGCCCAGCTCTATTATCAGTACATCACCGTCGAGGAGGATTTCATCAAGGCCCTGTTCACGCAGGGGGAGACCCAGCTCGGCCGCGCCTTCGTCAACGAGGCGATCCTGTCGAACGAGAACGCGCTCCACGTCCTCGACTATGAGCGGGCGAGCGAGGTCATCAGGACCGCCTCACACCGCGGCGTCGGCCTCTGCTACTGCCGGCACAAGATGGAGCACATCGGCCGGGCCTGCGAGGCCCCGCGCGACATCTGCATGACCTTCAATACGACGGCCGCCTCGCTCATCCGGCACGGCTACGCCCGTGCGGTCGACGTCTCCGAGGGGTTGTCGCTCCTCGACGAGGCCCGCGGCCGCAATCTGGTCCAATTCGGCGAGAACATCCGCAATCGGGTCAGCTTCATCTGCAACTGCTGCGGCTGCTGCTGCGAGGCCATGATCGCCCAGCGGCGCTTCGGCCTCCTCAAGCCCGTCCACACGACAAACTTCCTGCCGGCCGTCGACCGCGGGACCTGCACGGGCTGCGGCGATTGCGTCGCCGCATGTCCTGTCGAGGCGATGACCCAAGTCTCGGCCAACGACCCCCGGCATCCGAAAAAGAAACGGGCGAGCGTGGACACGACGATGTGCCTCGGTTGCGGGGTCTGCGTCGCGGCTTGCCGGACAAAGAGCCTCTCGCTCGAGTCCCGGCCCGAGCGGGTCATCACGCCGCTCGACTCGACCCACAAAGCCGTTCTGATGGCGATCGAGCGCGGCAAGCTCCAGAACCTGATCTTCGATAACCAAGCGCTCGCCAGCCACCGGGCCATGGCCGCGGTCCTCGGGGTCATCCTCAAGCTTCCCCCGATCAAGCAAGCGATGGCCAGCCGACAGGTGAAATCGCGCTATCTCGAAACCCTGATCGCCCGTCTCAGGATCTGATCAGGGGGGCCCTCGGTCAGTAACTGATGCCGAGGAGAGCCAGCAGGCATCGGGTCTTGATGGCCTCGCCCGGCGGGGGGTCTTTCATGATGTTCGCCAGGCCGTAATTGTAGCGGCCTTCGACGGAGATCGAGAAGCCGGGCCGGCGGAACGTCAGGCCTGCGCCCGCAACGACCCCGAAATCGAATCTCAGGTAGTCAACAGTGAGGTTCTCTTTTGACGTCACCCCGTCGGCCGTGATGACGCCTTGGGCCCGGATCAAGTAGGATCCGTAGACTCCCCCGGCGATGAACGGGCAGACGGGTCCGGAAGGGACGGCGTTCAGCTTGAGCAGGACCGGCACCTGGAGGGTGTTGAACCGGTACTCGAGGTCGTTGTCGACATCGATCGTGTACCTCCCGCCCGTCCGGATATAGAGCACCTCAGGCTGCAGTGACACCAGGCCCCAGCGGCCCTCGAACGCCAGCCCGCCGGCAAAGAAGGGGAGATTTCCCCAGGTGAACAAAAGAGGCTCCGTCGCAGTCTGGTGGATCATGGCCAGGGAGAAGCCGCCCTTAAACCAAACGCCGGCTTCAAGAGCCCCGGGGACAAGCGCCGCGGCGCACGCCACAACCAGAAAAACGACGACCGGCTTTTTCATGCGAGCCTCCTCTCATCCATCCCTCTTTTCTTTTATCTTACCACGGACGCGGCGCGGATGATCAGAAGCAAAAAAAAACGCCCCACCCCGCCGGGGTGAGGCGTCACAGGAGGGTGCGGTTCGATCCTGAGATCCCGGCTCAGAAGCTGACGCCGATGAGGGCCATCAGGCATCTGTTCGACATGGAGTCGCCCGCCGCGGGAGCCTTCATGATGTTCATCAGTCCATAGTTGTAGCGGCCCTCGACGGAGAGGGAGATCAAGGCCAGCTTGAAGGCCAGGCCGGCGCCTCCGACGACCCCGTAGTCGAACCTCTGGTAGTCCGGCGTCAGGTCCTCCTTGTCCGCGCCGATGACGCCTTCGGCCTTGATCAAGTAAGAGCCGTAGCCGCCGGCGTAGATGAACGGACGTACGGGTCCGGCGGGGACGATGGCCAGCTTGAGCAGGACCGGGACCTGGACGTAATCGAACCGGAACTCGAGCTCTCCGGCCGCGTACTTCCCGCCCATCCGGACGTAGAGGATCTCGGGTTGCAGGGAGATGAAGCCCAGGCCGCCCTCGAAGGACAAGCCGCCTGTGTAGAAATGAAGGTTCTCCCAAGCGAAGGCCAGCGGCTCGGTCGATTGCTGGCTGAACTTGGCCAGCGAATAGCCGGCCTTGATCCCGACACCGGCCTCGAGGGCCGTTGGGAGGAGGGCTGCCGCACCGAATACGATAAGACACGCGATGGCTGATCTTTTCATGAAACCTCCTGAAGGGTCTTCCTTCGCTTCCGACCTTATCTGAGGACGAAGCCTCTGACATCCTCCCTTCCGGTGTTATTCGGGGTGAATTCGCCTCCTCGCGGCTCATCTCCCGGGGGGATTTTCCGGTTGACCGGTCCGGAGCCCCCATGCTATAAGCCGATGAGGGCCTTTCATGGAAAGACGGGAGTTCATGAAATCTGGCGGGATCGCATCCCCGGCCATCCCGCTCGGCAGATCTCAGGATCGGATGATATGAACTCCTACGCCCTGGTCGAAGTGGTCGTCGTCCTGGCGGCTTCCATCCTTATCATCTACGTCTCCCACAGGCTCAAGATGCCTTCGGTCGTCGGCTTTCTGCTGACGGGCGTCCTGATCGGGCCGGGCGGCCTGTCCCTGGTCAGGAACAGCGAGACGGTCAAGGGCCTGGCCGAGATCGGCGTGGTCATGCTCCTCTTCACCATCGGCCTCGAGTTCGAGCCGGCCCGGCTCAAGCGGATCCGGCGAAGCTTCCTGGTCGGCGGCAGCCTCCAGGTCGCAATGACCACAGCCGCCTGCGTCGCGCTGCTGACGGTTTTTTTGCGGTTCAGCGCCCGGGAGGCCCTGTTCTATGGATTCCTCGTCTCCCTGAGCAGCACGGCGGTCGTTCTCAAGATCCTGGGCGACCGCGGCGAGACCGATTCTCCCCAGGGGCGCATCTCCCTCGGCATCCTGATCTTCCAAGACCTGGCCATCGTGCCCATGATCGCCCTCGTCCCTGTCCTGGCCAACGCCGGCAGCATGTCGCCGTGGACGATCGCGGCCCGTTTCGCGCTGAGCGCGGCGGTCGTGGCGGGGGTCTTCGTAGCGGCCCGCTTCCTCATGCCGTACGTTCTTCACCGCATCGTCATGACGCGCATCCACGAGCTCTTTCTCATCGCCGCGCTCTTTCTCTGCCTGGGGATGGCCCTGTTGACCTCTTCGCTCGGCCTGTCTCTCGCCTTGGGCGCCTTCCTGGCCGGCGTGATCCTGGCAGAGTCCGCCTACAGCCATCAGATCGTCTCGGACATCCTGCCCTTCAAGGACGTGTTCAACAGCCTGTTCTTCATTGCGGTCGGGATGCTCCTCGATGTGGGGGTGGTCTGGAAGTTCCTGCCGATCGTCCTGGCTCTTGTCGCCGCCGTGCTCGCCCTCAAGGCCCTTGCCGTCGCCCTGACCGTGGGGTTCCTCGGCTTCGGGCCCCGGATCGCCGTCCTGACCGGTCTGGCCTTGGCCCAGATCGGGGAATTCTCGTTCGTTCTGGCCGGAGTCGGGCGGGCCAACGGGTTCATGACGGCCGACATCTTCCAGGCCTTCATCGCGTCGTCCATCCTGACGATCCTGGCGACGCCCCTCCTGATCCGAGCCTCGCCGGCCCTGGCCGATCTCGGCGCGCGCCGGCTCCATTGGAAGGTCCGGGTGGAGGAACCGGCGCGGCCCGGCCCGGCCTTCGAAGGCCACCTGATCATCGCCGGTTACGGCCTCAACGGCAAGAACCTCGCCCATGTCCTCAAAGAGACGGGCATCCCCTACGTCATCCTCGAGCTCAACCCGGTCACGGTCCGCGAGGCTGCGGCCGAGGGAGAGCCGATCATCTTCGGTGACGTCTCCAGCCGGACCATCCTCGAGGAAGCCTGCGTGGAACAAGCCAAAGGCATCGTCTTCGCCATCTCGGACCCGCTCATGACCCGAAGGGGCGTCAAGGCGGTCAAGGACCTCAACCCCGAGACCTTCGTGATCGTGCGGACGCGTTATGCCGCGGAGATCGACGAGCTGTTGAGGATCGGGGCCGACGACGTCATCCCCGAGGAGTTCGAGACGTCGATCGAGATCTTCACCCGGGTCCTGGAGAAATATCACATCCCCCGCAACCTCGTGGACGCCCAGGTGAAGGTGCTCCGCGGCGAATGCTACGGCATGCTCCGCGGCGCCTGCAGCGCCATCCGTCCCGTGACCGAGAGGATCGCCGATCTCCTGGCCGCCGGAACGGCCGAGACCTACTTCGTCGGGCGAGGCGCCTGGCCGTCCGGGAAGACCCTCGGGGACCTCGATCTGCGCGGCAAGACCGGGGCCACGGTCATCGCCGTCGTCCGCGGCGAGGAGTCCTTCACCAGCCCGGGGGCGGATTTCAAGATCGAAGAGCAGGACACGCTGGTCCTCGTCGCCAGCCACCGCGATATCGACCGGGCTTTCGCCTACCTCGCCACCGGGGAGCCGGACGAGGCTTCCGGCGCGGGAGGAGGCGCCTGAGCTTGACCCGCACGCCGCCCCGGCCGTGGCCGTCCCTGCTGCTCGTGGGTCCGACGGGCTCAGGGAAGACCCCCCTCGGTGACGAGATCGAGCGGCGCGGGCTCCTGGGCCGGCGTTGTCTCCATTTCGACTTTGGCGCCAACCTCAGGGCGGCCGCCGAACGGGCTGGAGATTACGGACTTACCCCGCGGGAGCTCGAAACGGTCCGGGCCTCTCTCTCCTCCGGAGCGCTGTTCGAAGCGGGGGACATGCCGATGATCATCAAAATCCTGGACCGGTTTGCGGAGACTCACGGCCTGGCCGGCAACGCCCTTCTCGTCCTCAATGGGCTGCCGAGGCATCGGGGTCAGGCCGAAGCCCTCGCCCCCGTCGTGACCGTCGAACGGGCGGTCTCACTCGAG
>Ga0326726_10006510_pt1 | contig 10501 bp, 7 predicted proteins | sample MHFenrmetagenome_2_FD_207603 | JGI IMG/M metagenome (GOLD analysis project Ga0326726, IMG submission 207603) | Lab enriched peat soil microbial communities from Michigan Hollow, Ithaca, NY, United States - MHF15MN | ecosystem: Environmental > Terrestrial > Soil > Wetlands > Peat | place: USA... | reverse complement strand
GTCCTCGATTGCCATTCCTAGCGCTGCGACATCGGTTTCTGTGGCGGCAAAGAGCTCCCATCGACCGCGGCGAAATACGCCGCATCGAACGATGGCTGGCTACGGCTCGCGTTTTCCTCGCCATTTCCGCGCTGGTCGCCATCCGGATGGATCCGGAGGAAATCCGCTATTCCTTCTGGGCCTACGGCTTGCTGGCGTTTTACATCGCCCAGGGTGTCATCGTCATGTTGTTGCTGCGGCGGCGCGAAGAGTCGACCGTCTCATTCCGAAGGTTAGTGCATGCGGCGGACATCGTTTGGCCGGCATTGATGTCGATTTTCGCCACCGGCGTAGCGAATCCATTTTTCCTGTTTTTTGTTTTCGTGCTGGCGGCGGCTGCTTATCGCTGGGGTATGTGGGAGACAGTAGCCACGGCGGCGTCCGCGGTGTCGCTCTTGTGGCTGGAGAGCCTGGCATTTCAGTTGAGTTTCTTTGACTGGGTGGACCACGTGCTCGCCCGCTACCACCTTCCGCAGTTGGGCGTGCGGGCGGCGGATTTTGAGCCCAAGCGCCTCTTCATGCTCTCCATTTATCTGTTGGTCATGGGTCTGCTGCTGGGATACCTGGCCGAGCAGCAGAAACAGCTGCGCGCGGAAAAAGCGGTCATCGCCCGCATTTTGGGAAAGGTGCGAGTTGAGGCCGGTTTGAGCGGCACACTGCATGAGATCGTAGGGGAGTTGCTGGTCATGTACGGCGCGGAACGGGCCTTGATTGCGTCCCAGGAGGCCACCGGCCATCGCATCTATGTGGGTGAAATGCTACTCCGAAACGGGGAGGCTTCCTTCTTTCGCTGGCTCGATCCTCTGGCTTCCGACCGGGAGACATACCTGTTCGATTATTCCGCAGAAGCCTCCTACGCCTGGCGCAACGGCCGTAGCGGAAACGAAAGCTTCACGCTGCTGGCCCTCGACCGTGCGGGGCAGAAGCTTCCCAGCGCGTCTCCGGCATTTCTCGACCGGCTCGCGCGCCAGCACCGCTTCGACAAACTCATGATGGTTTCCTTTGTCTTCGGAAAGGAGTGGTGGGGCCGGATTTTCTTTCTGGAGCCTGGGATGACGGGAGAAATTACAGAAGAGTTGCGTTTCCTGCAGGAGTTGGTGCGCCAGATTGGGCCGGCAGTGTACAACGTGTATCTGCTGCGGCGTTTGCGTCTGCGAGCTGGGGCCCTGGAACGGGCCCGATTTGCTCGCGAACTTCACGACGGCGCCGTGCAGTCGCTCATCGCGGTGGAAATGCAAGTGGATGTACTGCGGCGCCAGTCCGTGACCCGCTCGGAGATGGTGCCGGAGGAACTGGGCCGAATTCAGGGACTGTTGCGCGAAGAAGTTCTGAAGCTCAGGGAACTGATGCAGCAGATGAAATCGCTCGATGTGGATTCCAGAAAGTTGATTGCTTTTTTGGGGGACACGGTGGAGCGATTTCAGCGGGAAACCGGGATCACGGCTCGCTTCTCCTGTGATCTGGAGGAACCAGACATGCCCCAGCCAGTGTGCCGCGAGTTGACTCGCATCGTGCAGGAAGGGCTGGTCAACGTCCGCAAACACAGCCACGCCCGCACCGCACTGGTTCGGTTGAGCGCCAGAAATGGGCAGTGGACGCTGGTGATTGAAGACGACGGCCAGGGGTTCCCCTTCGAAGGGCGGCTGACGCAGACGGAATTGGACGCGCTGGGCAAAGGACCGTTGGTCATCAAGGAACGGGTTCGTGTCATTGCAGGCGAACTCGCGATAGAATCAAACCCGGGACAGGGTTCTCGTCTCGAGATCAGCGTTCCGCAAAAGCCGGAAGCGGCGTATGGACAATAATCGAAGATCCCAGCCAATACGTATTGTGATCGCCGATGACCATCCTATTTTTCGCGACGGTCTGCGTCGCCTGCTGGAGGCGGAATCGGACCTAAAGGTCATCGGAGAGGCCTGCGACGGAACCGAGGCCGTGAAAATGGCCCGCCAGTTGAAGCCCGACATCATGCTGTTGGACTTGGCGATGCCGCGAATGCCGGGGCTGGAAGCGTTGCGTGAAATGAGCACCGGTCCAGCCCACACGGTCCGCGTTATTCTTCTGACTGCCGCCGCCGAGAAGAAGCAGATTGTCGAAGCTTTGCAACTGGGGGCCCGGGGCGTGGTGTTGAAGGACTCTGCCACCCAACTGTTGCTGAAGAGCATTCACACCGTGATGTCAGGGGAGTACTGGGTGGGGCGAGAGAGCGTTTCCAACCTGGTGCAGTACCTGAGGAACCTGGTGCAGTCCTCGGGGGAGGAGGCCAAGCAGAAGAAATTCGGCCTCACGCCTCGAGAATTGGAAATTGTCTCCGCCGTGGTGGCCGGCTATTCCAACAAAGAAATCGCGGAATACTTTAAGATCAGCGAAGACACGGTCAAGCATCATCTCAGCAACATCTTCGACAAGCTGGGCGTTTCCACCCGCCTGGAACTGGCCCTTTTCGCCGTAAACCAGGACCTTCCGCTCAAGACCATCGCCTAACGACCTAGCACTTTGGTGCTACTTGTTTCCACATTTGGGCTATTGGCAGTCTGGCCTAGCCACAGTTACCCTAACAGGAGACTTAAACTCTGAGTTTAGCGCCTGCTGGAGTTCAGGCTGGACGTGTACTCAGACAACGAAAATTCAGCAGGCCGACAGGTGGTCCAAGGAGGGCGCCGATGGCAAAGTGGCTGCAAAATATCTGGCACGACGATCAGGGACAAGACGTCGCCGAATACGCCGTGATGCTGGCTGTGATTCTGGTAATCGTAGTCGGTACGATCCGGTTGATCGGTTCCAACGCCAATAACGTGTTTTCTTCGGTCGGAAGCGCGATTCAGTAGGCTCGAACCCCGGATTGGCCCCCAGCCTCCAACCGGGTTCAGGTTTCAGGGTCCCCCCCTTACTCCTCTTGCTGACTCCCATCGCCTAAGCAGGTTTTCCCGCCGGGTCCAGGTTTCGCGACCATGCGATCCCCGTTTGTGTGGGGCGGACACTCCTATCCGCCGCAGTTGACGGTGATCTCTTGGGGTGATCTATGCAACCCGCAAGGTCCAAAGGCAAAGACAGAGAGTCAAAGTCAAGAATCAAAGTCAAAGAATCAAAGTCAAAGAGTCAAAGTCAAAGTCAGAAAGTCAAAGACGTCGGACAGGAGTGTCCGACCCACACATTCATACTTGGACCCACACATTCATCTTACTAAGCTAGCTGAAACACAATGTGCACCAGGGCGGTGTAGTCGGATGGTTGTCCATCCCGCTTGGCGGGCTTGAAGCGAATCTGTTCGGCGGCATGAGATGCAGCCTCATCCAGGCCGTGGCCCAGTCCCTGCACTACACGCAGGATGCGAAGCCTACCGGAAGCCTCGAAAACGACCTCGAGCACGACCTCTCCCTCAATACGCAGCTTTCTGGCTTCTTGCGTGTAAGTGGGAGTGGGTTTGAAAATGACCTCCGCGGGAACCATCTTGCCCGCGGTATCGTCGGTTTGCTTGGGACGAAGTTGAGCCAGGGAGACGGGTTGAGTGTCGCCAAAGCCGCTCTTCTGCACCCCGTTGCCCCGAGAAGTGTTTATTTTCCCGCTGCCATCACCGGTCGCGATGCCATTGCCGAATCCCGCGCTGGCCACGACGCCACGAGCGCCTTTGGCGCCACCGGTACCGTTGCCGTAGCCAGGTCCGGTGGGCAGATCAAAGGAACCCGCCGGGGCAATGTTCACCGGTTTACCGTTACTTTCACGCGCGGGAACTCCGTTCGGATCGCCAAATCCTCCGGTCTGAACGTTCTTGGGGGCCGCTGCGATCGTCGGCAGGGCCGAGCTGCCGGTAGAGAAAACATGGGTCTTCACCAGTTGCCGTGGAATAACCGGTGCGGTCGGCGGAAGGGACACTGGCCTGCTGGCCGCGATGTCCACTTTGGGCGCAACCGGCACTTCCTCCGGCGAAATCTTCGGAGGTTCCTCGGGCGGGGGCACGCGCAGCACTTCAGCCGGTGGAGTTTCCATGCGCGCAACCCGCGGGGGCGGAATTTCTCGCACCGGTGCCGGCTCATGGTTTACCACGGGCGGGGTTTCCACCAGTCGAATGAAATGATAGTCGTGGACCGGGGCATCCAGCACTGCCAGGTTCAAGACTGCGGCCCAAGCCAACACAAACAGAGCCACCCCTTGCAGGCCCATGGTAAGGACAAACTCCTTCCAAGGCGGCCGCCGGTCGGGAAGCAAAGAAAACGGAGCATTTTGGCACATCTCAGACATAATCCTCGTCCGGTTGGGGGGCCTATCAATTAATGATGTTGATGTACGACGATTCTAAATAGCTGCCTTATTTTCAAACATTCTCTTAACAACATTATCGCACCTGGGACGACGATAGTAACGTCATCCCAGGTACCAGTCTGGGGCCACTCGCCCGCCGTTTTCGGTGCACGAATAAGGCCACTCCCAGACGAGGAAAAAGAAGGAAGCGCTTGTTCAACAGGCAGTTAGCTTTGCGAAGGACAAGGGTATCAAACGCCCATGGCGCGACCGGAAAATTTTTGCACAGCGGTGGGTAGGATAAGTGTCGTTACGGGAAAGAGACCCTCAAGGTTGGTCGTCAGCCATCAGCACTGCTACTACAATCGACTTTCGAGGCCCTGCACCAGGGCCCCGGCAGCGCTGCCTGGCTCCCTAGCAGCGTACGATTTTTGGACTGTCGATGCCTTTGGTTGCGTTGCGCGTGTCGACCACCAGCTGGGACTCGCGCACAATGCGCTTGAAGTCGTAGTCCGAATGATCAGTGACGATCAGCACACAGTCGTATTGGCCAAGATTGTCCAGCGGCGCGCACGTCATTTGCAGGTCGTACTTGCGGCCTTTTCCCACCGTGGGGAAAAATGGGTCGTTGTAGCTGACTGCCGTTCCCTGCGCTTGTAGTAGCTCGATAATGGTCAGCGCTGGCGATTCGCGCAAATCGTCAATATCTTTCTTGTAGGCTACTCCCAGCACCAGCACCTTGGCGCCGTTGAGCGCCTTTTTATGTTGATTGAGCGCCTTGGCGACGTGTTCGAGCACATGATAGGGCATGCCGATGTTGATCTCGCCCGCTAGTTCGATGAAGCGCGTGCGGAAATCCCATTCCTTGGCTTTCCAGGAAAGGTAGAACGGGTCGACCGGGATGCAGTGTCCACCCAGGCCGGGGCCAGGGTAGAAAGGCTGAAAGCCAAAGGGCTTGGTGGCGGCCGCCTCGATGACCTCCCAGATGTCCAGTCCCATGCGCAGCGAAAGCATCTTCAACTCGTTGACCAGGGCGATGTTCACGCAGCGGTAGATGTTCTCCAACAGCTTGGTCATTTCCGCCGCGGCCGGCGAAGACACGCGCACGATGCGGTTGAAGATGGTTCCGTAGAGTGCCGCCGCCATCTCCGAGGCTTGCGGATCGAGACCGCCCACCACTTTCGGAATGTCTCGCCGCGCCACCGAAGTGTTACCCGGATCTTCACGCTCGGGGGAAAAGGCCACGTAGATTTCCTGTCCGTTAGGGGGCCCTCCCCGGGAAGCCTTCAAACCGCGTTTGTTCCCTTGTTCCAGGATGGGGACCATGACCTCTTCGGTGGTGCCGGGGTAGGTTGTGCTCTCGAGGACCACCAACTGACCGGCGCGCAGGTGCGGCGCAATGGCCTTGGCCGTGTCCGTAATGTAGCTGAGGTCGGGCTCGTGATACTCGTTCAGCGGCGTGGGGACACAGATGATGATGGCATCCATGTCTTCGAGGCGGGCATAATCCGAAGTGGCTTCGAATCCCTGGGAGCGGGCCTGCTGAATTTCGCTGGGCAGAATACGGACGATGTAGGAACCACCCTGGGTCAGGGTTGTAATCTTGCGCTGATCGATGTCGAAGCCGGTTACCCGAACCTTCTGGTCCGTGTACAGCAGGGCGAGCGGCAGGCCGACATAGCCGAGACCGATGATGGCCACGCGCACCTGGCGCCGTTCAATCTTGGCTTTCAACTCAGAAACAGCGTTGGTGGTGGCGACTGGAGAAGTTGTCATTTGAGATTTGGGTTTGCCTCAGAATTTTAGCACGCTGGTGACGTCGTCCCCGATGAGGACACCCTAGGTTTTCAGATTTGCCGCGGCTCGTTGAGAGATTTCAGCAGATTGCAGTTACGGGGGTAACTGACAAGCGTCTGGGATGGGAGCAATACTGGGAACCGGGCAAAGAAGAGCGGCCTTTTCGGGAAGGAACCGTTTTTGGAAACCCGCATACCTGAACAGCGATATGTAATTGACGCCCAACCGGGCAGGCGCTACGATAACAAACAAGAATCGTACTTGATCGGAGTTGCGCATGAGTGTCTCCAGGCTCCGCAACATAGCCTGCTGGACCATGGTTGCGGTCGTACCCGCGTCCCTATGGGCGGCGGATTCCAGCCCGGCCATGCTCTATGCCAAGGGAACGGCGTGGATTAACGGCGGTACCGTGCCCCGCACCTCCGCGGTCTTTCCCGGCGACATGGTACAGACCAGGTTCGATTCCATGGCCAGCATCAACGCTTCCGGTTCAAGCGTTGTAGTTTTGGCGGACTCTCTGATCAAGTTCGAGGGTCCGACGGTTGGGCTCGAACATGGCGGCTTGACCGTGGCCACGTCCAAAGGATTAGGCACCCACGCCGGCGATGTCACCGTGGTTCCGGTTTCGAATGGGTGGACACAATTTGAAGTGAAGCAAGCTTCCGACGGAACCGTCCAGATTGTGGCGCAAAAGGGTGATGTCAGCGTGAGCGATGGATCAACCACATCCACGCTTGCACAGGGACAACAGATGGCGGTAGACAGCTCAGCGGAAAAGAAAAAGAAGAAGAGGAGAAAAGGCGGCGGGGCCATCCCAGCCAGCGGCGGGGCTGTTCTGGATTCTCCTTACGTAATTTACGGGGGAGCGGCGGCGGTCGGTGGGCTTTTGACCTGGGTGCTCCTGCAGGACAGCAGTCCGGTCAGTTCGTCCGCGCCCTAGCCCACCAGCTGCAAACTAACTCTTCAGATTGGCTCTTGTAATCCTTCTCGCTGCACAGATCCGGACTGATCAGAGCCCGGAATCCCCTCTACCCGATTGACTCGGTGTACGGATTTTCGCCGGGTCTTGCCGAATCTTGATTCCATAGCGGCCACCACACAAAACACATAGAACAAGCCGGCATTGGCCGGAATTTGCAGGTTGAAGTCCACCAGACTATGGACCAGTATTCCGGTGACTCCGACCATTGCCGCCAGAACCACCGCCCCGTTGGTGTCTTCTGACCAGTGTTGCAGCTTGCGCCCCGCATTGCGAAACAGGGCCCACAGAAACCACAGCATGGTCGCGAATCCCAGTCCTCCCATCTCCACCAGCAGTTGCAGATAGTCATTGTGGGCTTCGTTGATAAAAAAATTGGAGGGAAAACTGCGGAATTGGGGATAGACATCGGGGAACACCCCCAATCCCCAGCCCGAGATGGGCCTGCGGGCAAACATCCGGAGCGCGTCCCGATCAATGTCCAGGCGGGTGCCGCCGGATAACTCGGTCCGGGCTTCGGTGTGAAGGGTGGCCAACCGCTGGGCGAGTTCATTTCCGCCCAGCCAAAGCACAAGTCCAACCCCGATAACCAGAAAAGGGGCCAGGGCCCAAGTCACCGCGCGACTCTTCTGCCGCCAGGCCAGAATTCCCGCTAGCCCGCCGAGCTGCGCCACGAAGGCGAACATCCCGCCGCGCGACCCCGAGAGAAAGATGGTACTGGCCATCAGAGCGGCCGCTATCCCCGCCATGGTTTTTCGGGGACCCCGGGCGGAGTGGGTGAGGGAGAAAATCAGTGGGATGGGCACCAGCATTTCCATCAGCCCGGCATAATGATTGTGGTTTACATAAGGACCGTAGATCCAACCCCCATTGTGGGGTGTCCGCACCCAGTACAGTTTGGTAGTTGACGATAGGCCCTGCAGCAAGGCAAATGATGCCAGCAGAAACCCGTAAACTGAAAAGGTTGCCGTGAGTGCCTGGACCTGCGCCGTACGGCGCAAGACCTGTACTACCAGAAAGCAAAGAATGCCGTAAGCGCAGTACAGCAGAGCCGCAGAAAAAGTTTCATAGCGATATTCCGTTCGACCGGTCACGAGCTGCAGGCCGATGCAGAAGGCAAACGCCAGCATGGGCCCAAACAGGGGGTTCCAGGACACGGAGAGCTCGCCGGACGCCACTTGCCGAATGGTCCACAGCACCAGCAACAGGGCGGCTCCGGCCTCCAGTATGAAAATGGACCAGGGCTCGACCGCCCCAAAGGCCAAGGGCCCAAAGAGCAACAAGCCAAATACCCCATAGAGGACCACGAGATCAGGTGCCGAGGCACGGGCCGGCTGAAGCGCAACATCGGTGGCGGGCGCGGTCAGCACCGGGAAAGCTCGAAGCCGCGTAATCTCATTGCTCTTGTTCCTGTTCCTGTCCTACGAGACGGACAGTGTCAATCCACAGTTTTCCTCGAATCGGCATTCCCGGAGGTTCACGTTCTACGCGTAGCAACAGGAGTCTGGTATCGGGGCCGGTGGTGAAACTCCCACTTACTTCTTTCCAGAAATCGGCGTTTTTGAGTTCGTCGCTGGTGAAGTAAGGGGCTGCGGTGTAGAGGTCCTGAATGGCGAAGCGCGGTCCGCCGGCGCCCTGTATGTCGTCGGCCTTGAAGTAGGCCGAGAAATCATACCCGGTGGAGGGCTGGACCGGCACCAATTGGCCAATCCCGGCATCATCGATCTTCTGAGCGTCAAATGTGATCAACAGAGAGCGATGTCCCCCGTGCGATTGGGTGGGGTCAAGGGCCAGCGAAACCTCTTTGGACTGGTGATACTGCCAATCGAACCCGCCGTTCAATACATTCAGGCTGAAGTCGCCATTGACGATGAGATTCTCCGAGGAAGGCTGGTAGGCCGACAGCCCGCACAGTGTGGCAGCCTGTTGCCACACCAGGCGGGCCTGATCGACCTCACGCTGTCCAACCAGATAGCGAATGTAGAGAAAAGCCAGCGAAGGCGGGAGGGGCTGGCGCAGTTGGGCGAGTTGGGCCCAGACTTTGGCCGCCGCCGCAGTCTCCTTTTGGCCGAGGAGAAAATCCAAAAACATTGCGTAAACTGCCGGGGTCCGTGGTACTACGTCGCGCAGAAGCGCGTCGATGTCGGGCCTCACGCGCCAGCAAAGCTTCAAGGCCACCGGGGGCATGGAGGGATCGCTTTCCATAACCACGCGAAATTCCCGTAATGCCTTGTCGGTTTCGCCCTGCACCAGATAGAAGTTGCCCGCCTCCCAGGCCAGGTCGGGCGTAGTGGGGTCGGCCACCAAGCCGCGCTCCAGGGCTGCTTTCTGCTCTTCCGTGTTGCCTAGTAACTGATACGCTCCCGCCAGATCGAACCAGTAACGGGCCTGATGTGGATCCAGGGCAACCGCGGCGCGATAGGCCTGGACGGCGGCGTCAGGTGAGCGCTGGACCAGAAAGAGATAACGTCCCAGGCGATGGCGATAGTCCGCGTTGCCCGGCTGCCATCGCACCGCCCGTTGCAGACTGGCGAGATCAGGCCGGGTGGAAAAGTAAGCGCCCCCCAATTCGCGGCCTGCGAACCATAGGTATCCGGCCAGAAACAACAGCGACGCCAGCACCAGGGAAATTTTCCTGGCAGGACTGTTAAGCGCAATTCGCATGTTGGCGTTTACAGGATCAGTGATTACAGGAAAGCGCAGACGTACGCTCGATGGTTACGTTATGCGCCGCTCGAAGTGGCCCTTGAAACCGAGTCCTCGTCTTCCACGGGTTCGTCTTCCTGATAGTAACGCTGGCCGTATTTTCCCTGGTATTCGTAATAGTAGTAGTAATCGGGCGAAGTCAGATCGACTGCGTTCAACAGCACGCCGGAGACCCGCGCATTGACCTGCATGAGGAGGTCGCGGGCGCGCCGAAGTGCCTGCTTGGTGGTTTGCCCGGAGCGAATCACCAGCACCACGGCATCGGCCCGGGTGGACATGACGACTGCATCCGTCACCGACAAAGTGGGAGGTGTATCCACGATGATGTGGTCGTATTGTTCCCGGAGTTCGGCCAGGATGTCCTTCATGTTGGCGGAGGCCAGAAGCTCGGCGGGATTGGGTGGCGGCGTGCCTGCGGTGAGCACGAAGAGCGTGGGCAGGATGTTCGAGCGCACCACCGCCTGCTGCAGAGTGGCGTTGCCGGTCAGCACATTACTGAGACCGGTCTTCGGACCCATGCCCAGGGTCTTGTGAATGCTGGGACGGCGCAGGTCAGCATCGATCAACAGGACTCGCGTACCTTTCTGGGCCAGAACGATCGCGGTGTTGATGCTAGTGGTGGTTTTTCCTTCCTGCGGAAGCGCGCTGGTGATCAGGATCACTTTCGGCGGTCCTCCCAGAGAGGTCAGCAAAAGGGAGGTACGAAGGGCGCGGTAAGATTCCGCCATCTGGGACTGGGGT
>Ga0326726_10006509_pt1 | contig 10502 bp, 9 predicted proteins | sample MHFenrmetagenome_2_FD_207603 | JGI IMG/M metagenome (GOLD analysis project Ga0326726, IMG submission 207603) | Lab enriched peat soil microbial communities from Michigan Hollow, Ithaca, NY, United States - MHF15MN | ecosystem: Environmental > Terrestrial > Soil > Wetlands > Peat | place: USA... | reverse complement strand
CGCTCGACGAGAAGACGCCCGTAGAGGCCCACTAGGGGATGGCGCGGCCCGCGAGCCGCTTCGTCTGCCAGTCCTGCGGCGAGTCATTCCTCCGCTGGGAGGGTCAGTGCCGGGCGTGCGGCGCCTGGAATTCCCTCGTCGAGACGCTCGTCCGCCAGGATCCACGACCGCGCGCCCCGCGTCCGTCTGCGGCCGGCGGGAGCCGGCCGGTACCGCTGCATGACCTGGCCGAGGCGGACCTCCGCCGCGTGCCCGTCGGCATCGGGGAGCTCGACCGCGTGCTCGGCGGGGGGCTCGTGCCCGGCAGCATCGTGCTGCTCGGTGGAGAGCCGGGGATCGGCAAGTCCACGCTCGTGCTCGCCGCCGCAGCCGGGGTCGCGGCCGGACGGATCGCCGCGGGCGCCGGAGCGGCGCGCGTCGCGGGGGCGCCCGTCGCGGAGGTCCCACGGATCCTGTACGCGAGCGGCGAGGAATCGGCCGGCCAGCTGCGCCTGCGGGCACGACGGATGGGACTCACGGAAGGCACTGCCGGCGATGCAATCCGCGTCCTCGCCGAGACGGACGTCGAGCGCATCCTCGATCACGCACGGGCAATGCGTCCGGCGCTCCTCATCGTCGACTCCATCCAGACCATGACGGTCGACGACCTGTCGGGCCCGGCCGGCTCGGTCGGCCAGGTGCGGGAGGCGGCGCTGCGGCTGCTGGAGTATGCGAAGGCGGACGGGGTGCCCGTCGTCCTCGTGGGCCACGTCACGAAGGATGGCACCCTTGCCGGCCCGAAGACGCTCGAGCACCTCGTCGACGCGGTCCTGACGCTCGAAGGGGAGCGGGGCGGCACCCTGCGCCTGCTCCGGGCCACCAAGAACCGCTTCGGTTCCACCGAAGAGGTCGGCGTGTTCGCGATGGGCGAGGCCGGACTGCGTGAGGTCGCCGATCCGGCGCGCGCCTTCCTGGTGGATCACCCGGCGGCGGCACCCGGATCCGCGGTGGCCGCGACCCTCGAGGGCACGCGACCAATCCTCGTGGAGGTGCAGGCCCTGGTCGCCCCGGCGGGTCTGGGGCTGCCCAGGCGAACCGTGAACGGCCTGGACGCCAATCGCCTCGCGTTGCTCATCGCGGTGCTCGGCCGGCGCGCCGGCGTCGGGCTGGGCACGTACGACGTGTATGCGAGCGTGGCCGGGGGCATGACCGTGCAGGAGCCGGCAGTTGACCTGCCGCTCGCCCTCGCGCTGGCATCCTCTCTCCGCGATCGGCCGCTCCGAGAAGGGACGGTTGCCGCCGGCGAGGTGGGCCTCCTCGGAGAGCTGCGGGCCGTCGCGGGGCTGGAGCGGCGACTGCGCGAGGCCGAACGCCTGGGGTTCGAGCGGGCGATCGTGCCTGCCGGCGGACGCGCGGGCGAGCGCATCCCGGATCGCATCGGGCGCCTCCATGTGGTTGCCTGCGCGACGCTCGCCGATGCGCTGGCTGCCGGCCTCGCCGTGGTCCCGCCAGCCGGACCTGACCGGGAACGTGGCGCGCATGCCGTCGCCGACCTCCCTCGATGATCCTGCTGTGCTACGCTCGGGCGCCGTATGTCTAGGTTCGTGCGCGTGCTCGGGGCAATCCTGGGCATGCTGGTGGCGATCCAGCTCGCATTCACGTCCACCGACGTCACGGGGAACCGGCTGTTCCAGGACTCCCCGGTCGGTGGATTCCTGCTTGCCGTCTGGGTTATCGCCTGGCTCGTCGCCGGCCTGCTCCTGCTGCCCTACCTGACCATCGAGCCGGCGGCATGGCTCGTCCGCGGCGTGAGCGCACTCTCTACCGGCGAGTTCGTGACGGCGGTCGCGGGCCTCCTGCTCGGGCTGCTCATGGGATTGCTGCTCGGCCTTCCGCTCAGCCGGTTCCCCGACCCGTATGGGCAGACGCTCCCGCTCGGCGTGTCGCTCGTGCTCGGCCTGGCCATGCTGGGCCTCACGGTGGCGAAACGGCACGACCTCCTGGAGGGCGTGGAGGCCCTCGGGCTCATCCGCCGGCCGACGGCGGAAGCGCCGGGCACGGCACCCGGATCGCCCTTCATCGTGGTCGACACGAGCGCAATCATCGACGGGCGCATCGCGGACATCGTCGAGAGCGGCTTCCTCTTCGGCACCCTCATCGTGCCCCACTTCGTCCTCGCCGAGCTGCAGTACATCGCGGACCAGTCCGACGTGCGCAAGCGGAGTCGCGGCAGGCGCGGGCTCGACATCCTCGCGCAGCTCCAGAAGAGCGACCGGATCTCCGTGGAGGCGACCGACGTGGATCCACCCGGGCCCACAGAGGTGGACGAGAAGCTCATCGCACTCGCACGCGAACGGGGCGCCGCGATCCTGACCAACGACCTGAACCTGAACAAGGTGGCAGAGATCCAGGGCATTCGGGTCCTGAACGTGAACCTCCTCGCGAATGCCGTGAAACCGGCATTCCTGCCGGGCGAGGCCGTGCACGTGCGCGTCATCCAGGAGGGAAAGGAGCCGGGACAGGGCGTCGCATTCCTCGACGATGGGACCATGGTCGTGGTCGAGGGCGGGGTGCGGTTCCTGGACCACGAGCTCGACGTAACCGTGACACGCGTGCTCCAGACCGTTGCGGGCCGCATGGTGTTCGCACAGCCGCACTTCGATTGACATGCAGATCGGGTTGGACGCGCGCGCGGATGCCGTCGTCGCCGCGGCAGGTGCAAGCCGGCGGATGGGCGGCATCGACAAGCTCCTCGTCCCGCTCGCCGGGCGTCCGCTGCTGGCGTGGACGGTCGAGGCGCTGCGCGCGGCGGGGTCGATCGACCGGATCGTTGTCGCCGCCGATCCGGGGCGTGCCGCGGAGCTCGCCGATGCGCCGTGGCTCCGGGCATGTGGCGCGACGGTCGTCGCCGGCGGTTCGCGGCGCCAGGAGACCGTGGCCGCGGGGGTCGCGGCGACAGGTGCATCCCTGCTACTCGTGCACGACGGGGCCCGCCCGCTCGTGAGCCCGGCGCTCGTCGATGCGGTGGTCCGCGCGACCGCAACGCACGGCGCGGCGGTGCCGGTCGTCCCCGTGGCGGAGACCCTGAAGCGGATAGACGGGGACCGTATCTCCGGCACGGTGGACCGGTCGCGACTGGCGGCTGCCCAGACCCCGCAGGGCGTCCGGCGCGATCTGCTCGAGGCGGCATGGGCGCGCTTCGACCCTGCCGGCGGCACGGAGTTCACCGACGAGGCGTCGCTGCTGGAATCGGCCGGCATCCCCGTCGCGGCGATTCCCGGCGAGGCCACAAACCTGAAGGTCACGCTGCCGGAGGACCTCGATCGGGCCGCGGCCTGGCTCTCGGCCCGTACTGGTCCGGCCCGGACCGGCGTCGGGATGGACGAACACCCGTTCGGGCCCGGCAATGACCTCGCTCTCGGGGGGATCGCGATCACGGGCGCGCCGCGCCTCCTCGGCCATTCCGACGGCGACGCGGTGCTGCATGCGATCGCCGACGCGCTGCTCGGTGCGACTGCCCTGGGAGACCTCGGACGGCACTTTCCGGCGGGCGACCCGGCGACGAGGGGCGCGTCCAGCCCGGACCTGCTGCGGGCCGTCCTCGCGCGACTGGCATCGTCCGGCTGGGCTCCCGTCGCTATCGACGTCACGATCCGTGCGGCCCGGCCGAGGCTAGGCGCGTCGCGCCTGGAGGCCATGCGGGACGCGATAGCCGGGCTGCTCGGCCTCGCACCGGCGAGCGTCGCCGTCAAGGCGTCGACCGGCAACCTCATCGGCTACGAGGGGGCGGGCCGCGGCATTGCCGCCACGGCGATCGCCACAGTGGTGCGGCGATGACGCTTCGTCTCATGAACACGCTGACGGGGCGCCTCGACGCGCTCGAGCCGCTGGAGCCGGGCCACGTGCGCATGTACACGTGCGGGCCCACCGTGTATGCACCGGCGCACGTCGGCAATTTCCGGAGCTTCCTCTTCGCCGACCTGCTCCGTCGCTACCTCGCCTGGTCCGGCTACCGCGTCACCTGGGTGATGAACATCACGGACGTCGACGACAAGATCATCCGCGACGCCGGGCGCGAGGGTGTGCCGATCGGGGAGTTCACCGCGCGGCACGCGGACGCATTCCTGGCGGACGCACGGCAGCTGCGCATGTCGACGCCGGACGTATTGCCGCGCGCCACGGCGCACGTCCCGGCGATGGTCGATCTCGTGCAACGCCTGCTCGAGCGCGGCCACGCGTACCGGACCGAGGACGGCTCGATCTTCTTCCGCATCGCGAGCTGGCCCGCGTACGGGCGTCTCGCCCGGCTGGACCCCGGGCAGCTTCGCGTCGGCGAGCGCGTCGAGGCCGACGAGTATGCGAAGGACGACGTGCGGGACTTCGCGTTGTGGAAGGGCCCGCGCGACGGCGAGCCGCGCTGGGAGACCGCCGTCGGCCCGGGGCGACCGGGCTGGCACGTCGAGTGCTCGGCGATGAGCATGGCGTACCTGGGCCCCAGCTTCGACATCCACACCGGCGGGGTCGACCTCGTCTTTCCGCACCACGAGGACGAGATCGCCCAGTCGGAGGCGGCGACGGGGCAGCCGTTCGTCAGCATCTGGCTCCACTGCGCCCACCTGCAGATGGCCGGTCAGAAGATGGCCAAGCGCACCGGCAACATCGAGCGGCCCACGGACGTCTACGCACGCGGGATCTCGCCGGGCGCCCTCCGGTACGCGCTCCTGGCGGTGCACTACCGCGCACCGCTCGACTTCGGCGACGACTCGCTGGCGGCCGCAAGCGCAGCGGTCGCACGCCTGTCGACCCTGCTCGGAACGCTCGACTCGTACCGGGAGGCCGCGTCCGACGATCCCGACCTGCCGGCGGTGCTGGCCGCCGCACGGGCAGGGTTCGCCGGGGCACTCGATGACGACCTGAACGTGTCGGAGGCGCTGGCCGCGGTATTCGAGCTGGCTCGCGAGATCAACCGCCGGATCGACCTCCGCAGGCTGTCCACCGGCGATGCGGCGCGCGCGGCCGCCTTCCTGCGCGACCTGGATCGCGTCCTCGGGGTCATCGTGGCGGAGGCCGACGAGCTCGAGCCGGAGCTCGCCGATCTCCTCGAGCGCCGATCGGCCGCGCGCGCCGCCCGCGACTGGGAGGCGTCCGACCGGCTTCGGGGCGAGCTCGCGTCACGTGGCGTGGTGGTCGACGACACCAGGGACGGGCAGCGATGGCGCCGGGCCGTGGAGGTGGGTGGTGGCTGAGCGTCCGCGGAAGCCAGGCCGCCGCGCCGACACGCCCGGCGAGGCACCCGGCCCGTCGGATACCGGCGATGTGGGCGGTGACAGTGGCCCGGGCGAGAGCCACTCGCCGCAGGACCAGGGCGCCGGCTCACGTCCCACCGATGGTCCGGGCCGTGGCGACGCGCCGGCTGGAAGCACCCGGGGTGGCGGGCGCAACGCCGGCTCGCCCGGACGGGCGCCTGCGGCCGGTCCGTCACGACAGGTGCCCCGCGGCGGACGCGACCGCCCGCGGGATCGCGGCAGTGCAGGGGGCGCGAAGGGCCCTGCGATTGGGCCACGGTCAGCGGGACCGGGAGGGTTCCGTCGGGGCGGCACCGGAGGCTCACGCGGCCAGGGCGCGGCGCCCGGCGGCCGACGGACCGGGCCTCCCGGGCCGGATGCAGGGGATACGCCGCGGTCCGCCGGCGCCGGTGGTACGGGCTTCGGGCCTGGCGGACGCTCGTGGGTCGAGCGGGCCCAGCAGGCCGGGCGCGGCCCCGACCACAGGCGCGGGGGAGAGCGTCCCGACGATGGAGCGCGGCCGCCGGACCGGTACCGGCCGCGCGATCGGCGGGACGTACCGGCCGATCGGGACGGGCCCTCGCGCGAGCACGGGCCGTGGCGCGACGATGCCGGGCGCGGGGAACGCGGCGCTGGCGGCCGCTCCCCTGGGAATGCGGGGCGGCCGTTCCAGGGTGGCGATCGACCGCGGACGCCCTCCCGGCGCGGCGAGGGAGACCGGCCGCCATACGATCGGCGGCCGTGGGGGGAGACGCCAGCGCAGCGTCCGTTCCCGGCGGGCAGGCCGGAGCGTCGCGATGACCGTCCCTTCCGCCCGCCGCCCGGAGGGCCGCCCGGGGAGACTCCCCATCGCGACCGGCCGTTCGCGCACGGGCCGGGGCCGTCTTCCTCCGGAGCCCGGCCTGGCGACTTCCGGCGTCCGGTTCGGCCGTTCCGGCCAGGGGACGGGGACAGGGCGCATCAGGATCTGCGCGTCCGACCCCCGTTCGACCACGGCGGCGACCTCGGTCAGCGTCCTCCCTGGCGCGGTGTCGCAGGCACGCCACCGGAGCGCGGCACCGCCGGGCCGCCGGGCGGCACCGCCGGGCCGCCGGGACGATTCGAACGCATGCGAGAGCCCGATGCGCGTGGCCGTCCCCGGTTCGGGCAGGACCGCCCGGGCTACTTCGACCGCCGCCGGCGCGCGCCCGGCGACTGGCGACCGCCCGTCCAGCCGACGGCACCGGCGCCCCCTTCCGGGAAGTTCCTCGAGGGACTCGTGGGCGCGGACGAGGAGCTCGTCGCCGGAAGGCGGCCGGTCGAGGAGGCGTTCGTGGCGAGGCGCGAGGCGCACCGCCTGCTCGTCGTCCCGCAGCGCCGGGAGGCGCTCGAGGCGCTCGTCCTGCACGCGACGGCGCTGCGGATCCCCGTCGTCGAGGTCGAGGGCGGCACGCTCACGTCGCTCGCCGGCTTCGACGGTCACCAGGGGGTTGCGCTGGTCGTGCTGCCACGTCGATGGGCATCGCTCGACGATGTCCTGTCGCTGGCCCTCCAGCGAGGCGAGCCGCCGCTCGTGCTCGTGCTCGATTCCCTCGAGGATCCGCAGAACGTCGGCACGCTCCTGCGGAGCGCCGAGGCGTGCGGCGTGCACGGCGTGATCTTCCCGACGCGGAATGCGGCGCCGATCACGCCTGCCGCCGTGAAGGCGTCGGCCGGCGCGACCGAACACCTCCTGCTCGTGCCCGTCGACGATCTCCCGGGCACCCTCGTCGACCTGCGGACTCGAGGCCTGCACCTTGTCGGCACCGACGCGGAGGCGCCGCTCGGCTACCGCGACGCGGACCTGCGAGGCCCGCTTGCGCTCGTCGTCGGCAGCGAAGGGCACGGCCTGGGCGGGCCCGTCAGGCGACGGCTCGAGCTGGTGGTCCGGATCCCGATGCGGGGCAGGGTTGGCTCGCTCAACGCCGCCGTCGCCGGCTCCGTCCTGCTGTTCGAGGCCGCGTCGCAGCGGCCGCCGGGATCGAGCCCTGGCGGGGACGCGCCCGGGGCGTTCGGCGCGCCCGCGGCCGTGGGAGCGTCCGGCCTGGACGATACGGCGAGGCCGGAGCAGCGCCCGTCGTCCACCCCGTCGCCCGCGCCCGAACTGGCCGCGGCCGAGCCTGTGGCCCGGCCGGCTGCCGCTGCACGGCGGCGGCGCGCCGCCACGGTAGCCGCGGTAGCCCTTCCTTCGGAAGGGGCGGTCCTGCCCGTGGCAGAGGAAGCGCCCGTGACCCGCACGAGGCGGAAACGTGCGGCACCCGCCGAGGCGCCCGTCACCGAGCCCGCGACCCGGGGGCGCGGCCGCATACGGCCGGCGGCCGCCGCGCAGGCGCGTGCCGCCCCTGCGGACGCGAGCGTGCCCGATTCGACCGACGTGGACCCGGTCCCGCCCGCAGCTGCGACCGACGACCTGCTGCCCGAGTAGGGGCGCGTGGCAGGTCCCCGGCCCCGGCTTGCCGATCGGCGGGCCGGCCGGTATCCTTCCGTTTGCGCGCGGACCCACAGTCCGTTAGATTCGTGCGCCGTGCCGACGTAGCTCAATTGGTAGAGCAGCGGTTTTGTAAACCGCGGGTTCCGGGTTCGAGTCCCAGCGTCGGCTCCAACAGAAGAGGAAGCTGCGTACCCCATCTGTCACCACGCGGGAGCGATCCCGGAACGCAGCAACTCCGTGGGTAGGTTGAGCAGGTGGTGAGCTCAGCTGACTGTAAATCAGCCGCCTTCGGCTGTAGAGGTTCGATTCCTCTCCTGCCCACCAGCCCGATCCCAAGCGGGCCCACATAGCTCAGTCGGCAGAGCACTTCCTTGGTAAGGAAGAGGTCATCGGTTCGAACCCGATTGTGGGCTCCATCCCTTTCCTGCGGCGAAGCCGCGCTCTGAGGAGTCGATAGCGCACGCGATGGCCAAGAAGAAGTTCGAGCGCACCAAGCCTCACGTCAACGTCGGCACGATCGGCCACATCGATCACGGCAAGACGACCCTGACCGCGGCCATCACGAAGTACCTCGCGCTGAAGGGCGGGGCGGAGTTCCGCGCCTTCGACTCGATCGACAACGCGCCCGAGGAGCGCGAGCGCGGCATCACGATCGCGATCGCCCACGTCGAGTACGAGACCGCCCACCGCCACTACGCCCACGTGGACTGCCCCGGGCACGCGGACTACATCAAGAACATGATCACCGGTGCCGCCCAGATGGACGGCGCGATCCTCGTGGTCGCCGCGACCGACGGTCCCATGCCCCAGACGCGCGAGCACATCCTGCTCGCCCGCCAGGTGGAGGTGCCGTACATCATCGTGTTCCTCAACAAGGTCGACGCGGTCGACGACCCGGAGCTGCTCGAGCTCGTGGAGCTCGAGGTCCGCGAGCTGCTCACGAAGAACCAGTTCCCCGGCGACGAGCTGCCGGTCATCCGGGGCTCCGCCCTGAAGGCGCTCGAGGCGACCGGCGGCACCGACGATCCCGCGTACGCCTGCATCCAGGAGCTGCTCGACGCGGTCGACTCGTACATCCCCGACCCGGTCCGCGCGATCGACAAGCCCTTCCTCATGCCGGTCGAGGACGTCTTCGGCATCAAGGGCCGCGGCACCGTCGCCACGGGACGCGTCGAGCGCGGCATCGTGAAGGTCTCCGACGAGGTCGAGATCGTCGGCATCCGGCCGACGCGCAAGGTCGTCGTCACCGGCGTCGAGATGTTCAAGAAGCTGCTCGACGAGGGCCGCGCGGGCGACAACATCGGCTGCCTCCTGCGGGGCATCGAGCGCGACGACATCGAGCGCGGCCAGGTGCTCGCGAAGGCGGGCTCCGTCAAGCCCCACACGACGTTCACCGCCCGGGTGTACGTGCTCACCCGCGAGGAGGGTGGCCGCCATACCCCCTTCTACAACGGCTACCGCCCGCAGTTCTACCTGCGCACGACCGACGTGACCGGCAACATCACGCTGCCCGAGGGCGCCGAGATGGTCATGCCCGGCGACAACGTCGACATGGGCGTCGAGCTCATCACCCCGATCGCGCTCGAGACCGGCCAGCGCTTCGCCATCCGCGAGGGCGGCCACACCGTCGGCGCCGGCGCCGTCACCGCCATCACGGAGTAAGGCGCCATGGCGAAGGTCGAGAACCGTCCGACGATCCAGCTCGCGTGCACGGAGTGCAAGGAGCGTACGTACACCACCGAGAAGAACAAGAAGAACGATCCGGGGCGAATCGAGCTCCGGCGATACTGTCCGCGCTGCAGGCGGCATACGCTGCATCGGGAGGCCAAGTAGGAGAACCCACAGGCGCGTAGCTCAATTGGTAGAGCTCTGGTCTCCAAAACCAGTGGTTGTCGGTTCGAGTCCGGCCGCGCCTGCCACATCAGCCCCCCGGACGCTCCCGTCGCCAGGTAACAGAAAGAAGGACGAGTCCCTGTGGACCGAATCCGGCGCTTCGCCAACGAGGCGTGGTCCGAACTGAAGAAGGTCACGTGGCCGTCACGCGAGCAGACGCGCAACCTCACGGTGCTCGTCGTCGTGGTGAGCGCCGCGGTCGGCCTCTACATCACCGTCTTCGATCTCCTGTTCACCAGGGTCGTCGAGCTGCTGACCGCGTGATGACATCTCCCGACGTCGCCCAGACCGCGCGCCCCGAGAAGCACTGGTACGTGATCCACACGTACTCGGGCTACGAGAACAAGGTCAAGGCGAACCTCGAGCACCGCATCGAGTCGATGGGCATGGAGGACAAGATCTTCCAGGTCCTGGTGCCCATGGAGGACGAGATCGAGATCCGCCAGGGCCAGCGGCACACGGTGCAGAAGAAGGTGTACCCGGGCTACGTGCTCGTCGAGATGATCCTCGAGCCCGAATCGTGGTTCGTCGTGCGGAACACGCCAGGCGTCACGAGCTTCGTGGGCGGTGGTAACATCCCCGGCCAGCGCAGCGAGCCCATCCCGCTCGCCGAGCACGAAGTGAAGCAGATCCTCCGCCAGATGGGCGTGGAGGCACCCAAGTACCGCGTCGCCTTCACCAAGGGGCAGAGCGTCCGTGTCACGGACGGCCCCTTCGCCGAGTTCATCGGCACGGTGGACGAGGTCAACCCCGAGCGGAACAAGGTCAAGGTGCTCGTCAGCATCTTCGGCCGCGAGACGCCGGTCGAGCTGGACTTCCTCCAGGTCGAGAAGCTGTGAGCGCCACTCGGGCGGCCCATGCCCGCGTTCTCGGCTCCGCTCGCTCGCTCACGCACC
>Ga0326726_10006507_pt1 | contig 10505 bp, 12 predicted proteins | sample MHFenrmetagenome_2_FD_207603 | JGI IMG/M metagenome (GOLD analysis project Ga0326726, IMG submission 207603) | Lab enriched peat soil microbial communities from Michigan Hollow, Ithaca, NY, United States - MHF15MN | ecosystem: Environmental > Terrestrial > Soil > Wetlands > Peat | place: USA... | reverse complement strand
AGGCCTCGTGCAACTGGCGCAGGTTCACCTCGTCGCGCGCCACTGCGGCGAACAGGTCGTCGGGCTTGCCCAGCCCCAGCTTTGCCGCAAGCGCCTCGAGGCTCGCTCCAGAGCGGCCCTCGCGCTTCATCTCGCGCTCGACGATGGCGCGGCCTTCTGCCACGGTCTCGGCGAGGGCCTGCGCATTGAACCACTGTCGGATTTTCTGGCGCGCGCGCGGACTTCTGGCGAAGCCGCGCTCGGCGCTCATCCAGTCGCGCGACGGGCCGCCCGACTTCGCCACGGTCAGCTCGACGCGCTGGCCGCTCTTCAGCGGCGTATCGAGCGGTACCAGGTGCCCGTCCACCTTGGCGCCGCGGCAGCGGTGGCCGAGGTCGGTGTGCAGCGCGTAGGCGAAGTCGATCGGCGTGGAGCCCGCCGGGAGGTCCACCACCTTGCCTTGCGGCGTGACCACGTAAATCGTGTCGTCGAGCGCGGCGCGCTGCGTCTTTTCGACCCAGGAAGCGCTGTCGGCCACCTCGTCACGCCACGCCAGCAACTGGCGCAGCCAGGAGATCTTGTCGTCGAAGGCGCTGTCGGCGCGCGTCGCCTTGCCCGCCTCCTTGTAGCGCCAGTGCGCGGCGACGCCGAGCTCCGCGTGGCGGTGCATGTCCTCGGTGCGGATCTGCACTTCGAGCGTCTTGCCGCCCGGCCCTATCACCGCGGTATGCAGCGACTGGTAAAGGTTGCCCTTCGGCCGCGAGATGTAGTCGTCGAACTCGCGCGCGATCGGCGCCCACAGGTTGTGCACCAGGCCGAGGGCGGCGTAGCAGTCCTTCACGCTCGGCACGATCACGCGCAGCGCGCGCACGTCGTGCACTTCCTCGAAATCCAGGCCCTTGGCGCGCATCTTGTTCCAGATCGAGTAGATGTGCTTCGGGCGGCCGTGCACCTCGCCCTTGACGCCCGCGGCCTCGAGCTCGCGCGCGAGCGCCGCCATCGCCCCGGCGATGTACTGCTCGCGCTCGAGGCGCCGCTCGTCCAGCATCTTCGCGATCTTCCTGTAGATGTCGGGCTCGAGGAAGCGGAACGACAGGTCCTCCAGCTCCCACTTCAGCTGCCACACGCCGAGGCGGTTGGCGAGCGGCGCATAGATGTCCAGCGTCTCGCGCGCGTAGGCGTGTCGCTCCTCGCCCGGATGCTTGGCAAACCAGCGCAGCGTCTGCGTGCGACTGGCAAGGCGAATGAGGACCACGCGGATGTCCTCCACCATGCCGAGCACCATCTTGCGCAGGATCTCGCTTTGCTGCGCGACGTTGGCGCGCGTCAGCACGCGCAGCTGGTAGAGCTTCTCCACGCCGTCGGCGAGCGCCGCGATCTCCGCGCCGAAGGCTTCCACGAGCTTCTCGGTACCGCCGAGAGACTTTGGCGCCGCGAACAGCACGCCTGCGGCGCGCGCCGCAGGGTCCATGCCGATTGCGGCGAGGCTGGCGGCGATGCCGAGCGCGTGCGGCCACATCGGCTCGCCGGTGGAGAGCGTCTGGCCGGCGTACAGCGGCTCGGCGAACTCGAGCGCGCGCGCCAGCAGCGCGCGCTCCTCGCCCGCGAGCCCCTCGGCGATTGCATCGAGCGCGGCGGCGGCGCCCTGAGGACGCAGCTGGACTACGGAGACCATGCGGTATTGTAGCGAGGACCATGCCCGCGCCCCGCTCCCGCGTCTCGCCTCACCTGCTGCTCGCGCTCACCGCGTTCTTCTGGGCCGCGCACTGGATCGTCGCGCGCGCGGTGCACCCCTACGTCTCACCGATGAGCCTCGCGTTCTGGCGCTGGGTGTCGGCGCTCGCTTTCCTTGCACCGTTCGCGGCGCCGCTGCTCGTGCGGCAGTGGCCGGTTGTGCGCGCCGCGTGGCGGCCGATCCTGTTCTTCGGCACCTGCGGCACTGTGCTTTACAACGCGATCGGCTACGTCGGCATCAAGCAGACCACTGCGACCAACGCGGTGCTGCTCCAGTCGGTAACGCCCGCATTGATCCCGCTCTTCGCCTTCGCGCTGTTTCGCGACCGCATCCGCCCGCGCACCGCGGCAGGCCTCGCGCTCTCCTTTGCCGGCGTGCTCGCCATCGTGCTGCGGCTCGAGCCGACCGCGCTCGACATGCCGCGCCTGAACCCGGGCGATCTCTGGCTGCTTGCCAACGTCTCGCTGTGGGCGCTCTATACGGCGTGCCTGCGCTGGCGGCCGAAGGACCTGCACCCGCTCGCCTTCATGCTCGCAGCGATGCTCGCGGGAATGCTCACGGGCGTTCCCGCTTATCTCGTCGACCTCGGCACCGGCGGGCACTTCGAGGCAAACCTGGGCTCGGTCGTCGGCACGCTGTACCTGGGACTGTTTCCGTCGGTGATCTGCTACGTGATGTGGAACCGCGGGGTTGCCGAGGTGGGGCCTGCGCGCGCGGGCGTCTATCTGCACCTGATACCGCTCTTTGGCGCGCTGATGGCGGTGGCGCTGCTCGGCGAGGAGCTGCGCCCCTACCATCTGGTCGGCATTGCATTGATACTCCTCGGCATCCGATGGGTTGGCTGAAGGACTGGAAGCGCCGGCGCGTCCTCGCCCGGCACCGGATCGACGACACGCTGTGGGACGCAGTGGTCGCGCCGATGCCGTTCCTGCGCGGACTCTCGCCCGAGGAGCTGCGGCGGCTGCGTGAGCTCGCGCTGGTGTTCCTCGCCGAAAAGCAGTTCAGCGGCGCGCACGGCTTGCGCCTGGACGACGCCATGCGCCTGTCGATCGCCGTGCAGGCGTGCCTGCCCGTGCTGAATCTCGGCCTGGACCGCTACGACGAGTGGAGCGAAATCGTCGTGCACCCGGGCGACTTCAGGGTGCGCATCACCGAGACCGACGACGAGGGCGTGGTGCACGAGTTCGACGACGAGCGCGCCGGTGAATCCTGGCCCGGCGGCCCGGTGGTGCTGTCCTGGGACGCGGCGGTGAACGCGCCGGACATGAACGTCGTGATCCACGAGTTCGCGCACAAGCTCGACATGGCGGGTGGCGAGGCCGACGGCATGCCGCCGCTGCATTCCGGGATGGATCGGGGCGCCTGGACCGAGGCATTTCGCAGCGCCTACGAAGGCTTCTGCGACGCGGTGGACCGCGGCAGGGACACCTGGCTCGACCCCTATGCTGCGGAATCGCCCGGCGAGTTCTTTGCGGTGGCGAGCGAAGCCTTCTTCGAGGCGCCGAACGAGACGCGGCGGCGCTATCCCGACGTGTACGATCAGCTCAAGCGCTACTACCGACAGGACCCTGCGCTGCGGCTGCCGACGTGAAGACCCTGCTCATCGTCTACCACACCGGCGGCGTGAAAACCGCGCAGATGGCCGACGCCGTCGAGCGCGGCGCGCGCGCCGAGGCAGGCGTGCGCGTGGTGATGAAGCGCTGCGCGGACGCCGGACCCGCGGACGTGCTCGGCGCCGATGGCTTCGTTCTCGGCACGCCCGAGAACTTCGGCTACATGTCGGGAATGATGAAGGACTTCCTCGAACGCATCTTCTACGCCTGCGAGGGCAAGGTCGAAGGCCGGCCTTGGGCGCTCTTCGTCGGCGCGGGCCAGGATGGCACGGGCGCGGTGACCTCGGTGGAGCGCATCGTCACAGGGCTGCGCCTGAAAAAGATCAGCGAACCGATCGTGGTCGTCAAGGAACTCAAGCCGGAGCAACTCGTAGCCTGCGAGGAACTTGGCGCGGCGATGGCTGCGGGGCTGGCCGCAGGCATCTTGTAGATTGATGACGACAGCGTGTCGCGGCAGTCGGATCGATGCTGGGCCTGCATGAAGCTGCGCAATTTCATTTCGTCGCTACTGGCGGGATTCGGCGCAACCACGGTCCATATCGCTCTGATGGCCATCAAGCATCGGGCCGGAATCCTGCCCGATTTCGAGCCCTACGAGGACCTGCAGCGGCTGCTGTCGTCCATGACGGCGCGATCCCTCGAATCCCCCTATTCGTGGTTGCTTCCCTACCTCAATGGCGCATTGATCCTGGGTTTCGTGTTCGGAAGACTTTTCACCCGCTTGCCCGGCAGCACGGCGATCGTCAAAGGCGGCGCATTCGGCTTTGCGGCGTGGCTGGTGATGGGCCTCGGGCTGCTCCCGCTGGCCGGTCGCGGAGTTTTCGCGCGTGAGCTCGGACTCGGGGGTTTACCGGCCGCGCTGATGTTGGCGATGCTCATGATCTACGCGATCGTCATGAGCCTGCTGTATGCATGGCTGACGAGCCCGCCGCGCGCGAAAGCCGACGGCGATCGCCGCAAGTAGCTCTTGTAAGGTATTCCTTGTCCATGCGACCAATCCCCGGCAGATCATTTCTGCCGTCCAATTTCTGACAAGGAGTCACGCGTGAAGAAACTATTGACGATGATATTTGCAGGTTGCATGTCCCTCGGGATGGCCAGCGCAAACGCCGGCGACATGAAGAAGGACGAAATGAAGAAAGACAGCATGACCAAGAAGGACAGCATGGCCAAGAAAGAAAGCATGACGAAGAAAGACCCCATGAAGAAGGACTCTATGGGGAAGGACGAGATGAAGAAGTAGCGCGATCCCGGCGATGGTGAGGCAGGGCTTGGCTCTGCCTCCTCATTGCCACGCCAGGTCAGGTGACCTGCCGGCTGCCCGATCGGAACCAGGCAGCGTGGCATCCGCTTGTAAGGGTTAGGATTTGATTCACGACAAAGAGCCAAGCTTGAAAAGACGAGACATCGCTCCGATGAATGCGGCGCAGCAAGACCGTCCGGCGGAATGGGTCCAGATCCACCCGTTGATCGTTCGCATTGCGCACTGGGTTAACGCGCTTGCGATCCTGATCATGGTGACAAGTGGTTGGCGAATCTACAACGCGTCGCCATTGTTCGATTTCCGCATTCCCGGTGCATTGACCCTTGGCGGATGGCTTGCGGGCGCCCTGCAGTGGCACTTCGCTGCCATGTGGTTGCTCGCGGCCAACGGCCTGGTGTACGTCTTCTATGGCATCGCCTCCGGACATTTCAGGCGCAAGCTCTTGCCCATCACCTTTGCCGCAGTACTGCATGACGTTCTGGCGGCGCTGCGCGGCGAGCTCGCCCACGGTGACTTGAGCGTGTACAACGCCGCGCAGCGCGCGGCGTATGTCGCCATCATCGTCGCGGGCATCGTGTTGGTGTTCTCCGGCCTCGCGATATGGAAGCCTGTGCAGTTGCAGGAGCTGACGGCCCTCTGCGGCGGCTACGAAGGCGCGCGCCTGGTGCATTTTTTCGCAATGGCCATTGTCGTGTTGCTCGTGCTGGCGCACCTCGTGATGGTGATCTTGGTGCCGCGCACTTTCCCCACGATGATCACCGGCGGCGCAAGGAGGGCGTGATGAAGAAGCGCGCGATGAAATCAAGTCTTGCGGCGCACTCCGCACCGCAGATACAAGCAATCGAGCGACGCCTGTTCCTCAAACAAGGACTATCGCTCGGCGCGCTCGCTCTGCTCTCGGGTTGCGAGTTGACGGAGGATGGCGCGGTGCAGCGGGTGCTCACCTCAATGTCACGTTGGAACGACGCGGCACAGGGGTGGCTGTTCAACCCCGATAAGCTCGCGCCGGAATACCCGGCGAGCGCGATCACGACACCGTTCCCGTTCAACGCCTACTACGGTGAAGACGAGGTACGCGCGGTCGACGCAAGCAGCTACCAGCTCGAGCTTGCCGGGCTGATTCGCGACAAGAAACCTTGGGGATTGCTGGAACTCTACGCCCTGCCACAGACCTCGCAGATTACGCGGCACATCTGCGTTGAAGGATGGAGCGCAATCGGCAAGTGGGGAGGCGTGCGCTTCAGTACATTCCTAGAGCGCATCGGTGCCGATACTTCAGCGAAGTACGTTGGCTTCAAGTGCCTCGACGATTATTATTCGAGCATCGACATGGCGTCGGCGCTGCACCCGCAGACGCTCCTCGCGTTTCGCTACGCAGACCAGATCCTGCCGCCGAAGTACGGCTTCCCGATGAAGCTGCGAATTCCCACCAAGCTCGGCTTCAAGAATCCCAAGCACATCGCGGCCATGTTCGTCACCAATACGCACCCTGGTGGTTATTGGGAAGACCAGGGTTACAACTGGTTCAGCGGGAGCTGAACCATACATGCGACGCAAGGAGGAATAGCTGGCATGAAACTGCTTATGGCGCTCGCCACGGCAGTGGCGCTTGTCTCCGGGGTCAGCGCCTATGCGGCAGATTCAAATTCCGGCCCCGGCAAGCCGATGAAGATGGACGAGCCGATGCCAACGAAGATGAAGAAGCCAGGGATGAAGAAAGGCGACGTGAAGAAAGCCGCCGAAAAGAAGCAGCGCGAGATGACGCCGATGATCGAAAAGGAGTCAGCGGACGCGCCCAAGCACTAATACGAGCCTCTTAGCTACAAACGAACGCGGGGCGCTCCCGGTGCGCCCGGCGCAAGCCGCCCGTCATCCACCGGCTCGCCCAGCACCTGCTTGATTGGCACCACGCCCGCCCAGATCGGCAGCGCGTAGTCCTCCTCCTCGTCCACCGGCGGGCCGGTGCGCACCTTGGCCACCGCCTCCTCGATGTGCATGCCGAGGACCGTGGACGCCTTCAACTCCTGCTTGGTCACCGGCCGCAGTTCTTTCCACCGCCCGGGGTAGAGACGCTCGACGAACCTCTCCATCTTCGCGAGCTTCTCCTCCGGCTCGGTCACCTTGTAAGGCTTGCCGAAGATCATCGCCGAGCGGTAGTTGATCGACTTGTGAAAACCCGAGCGCGCCACCACCAGCGCGTCGAGGTGCGTCACGGTCAGGCACACTTGCGGGCTCTTTTCCAGCGCCATCAGCATCCGGCTCTTGGATGAGCCGTGCCAGTAGACCGCGTCGCCCTCGCGCCAGTACGCTGTCGGCGTCACGTAGGGGTGGCCGTCGATCACGTAGCCGATGTGGCAGATGAAGCCGGCGTCAAGGATCGCGTAGACGGTACCGCGGTCGTAGTGCCCGCGCTTGGGCAGGCGCCTGATCTTCGTGCGCGCGGTGGGGGTGAAGTCGTTCACTCGTGGCTCCCGGTGGCTGCCGCCATCTTAGCAGCGGCGCGCGGCGGGTTCGCCAGCCAAACGAGCACCGCCAGCGCGAGGAACAGCACCGCCGATAGCCAGAACAGGTCCACCGTGGAGAGCATGCGCGCCTCGACCTCCAGCGCATGGTCGATATGCGCGAGCGCCTGCTGCGCCGAGAGGCCCTGCGCCTCGAGCGCGCGCAGCATCGACTCGGTGGCCGGATCGCCGCGCACCACGTGCTCGACGAGGTGCGCCCGGTGCACCTTCGCGCGGTCGTCCCACAGCGTGATGGCCAGCGAGGCCCCCACTGCACCGCCCATGTAGCGCAGGAAGTTCTGCAGGCCGGTGGCGGCGGGCATGCGCTCGGGCGATATGCCGCGCAGCCCGAGCGCGGTGAGCGGCAGGAAGAACATCACGTTACCCGCGCCTTGGACGAACATCGGCGCTGCGATCGTCATCCAGTCGGCCTGCATGCTGAATTCCGAGCGCATGAATGACACCAGGGCAAAGACGACGAAGCCCGCGCAGGCAACCAGGCGCGGATCCAGCACCTGCACGCTGCGCGCGACGAAGGGCGCGAGCATCAGCGCGAGCACCCCGAAAGGCATCATCATCAGGCCCGCCCAGATCTGGGTGTAGCCCATGTATTGCTGCAGCCAGAGCGGCAGGACGACGATGGCGCCGAAGAACACGGCGTAGCCCACCGTAAGCGCGGCGGTGCCGGTCCAAAAGTCGCGGTCGCGCAGTAGATGCAGGTCCACCATCGGGTGCGGGTTGTCGAGCAGCTCCCAGGCGAGGAACAGGACGAACCCCACGAGCGCGACGCAGGCGAGCGCGACGATCTCGCTGGAGGCGAACCAGTCCAGCTCCTTGCCCTTGTCGAGCATCACCTGCAGCGCGGCGACCCACACCGCGAGCAGCACGAGCCCGACCACGTCTACCGGCACGCGCCGCGTCGGCGTCTCCCGCTCGCGGTACAGCAGCCAGATCATGCCGCCCGCGAGCAGGCCGACCGGGACGTTGATGTAGAAGATCCATGGCCAGGAGATCTGCTCGGTGATCCAGCCGCCGATGATCGGCCCGGTGATCGGCGCGATGGTCGCCGTCATCGACCACACGGCGAGCGCGGTGCCGGCGCCGCCCGGCCCGAAGGTGGCGAGCAGCAGCGATTGCGACACCGGCACCATCGGGCCGGCCACCAGCCCCTGCACCACGCGAAAGACCACCAGCGAGTCGAGGCTCTTGGCCAGCCCGCACAGCAGGGAGGCTGCGGTGAACAGCAGCACCGACCAGACGATGACGCGCACCTGGCCGAAGCGCCGCGTCAGCCAGCCGGTGAGCGGCATGGCGATCGCCTGTGCCGCGGCATAGGAGGTGACAATCCAGGTGCCTTGCGTCGCGCTCACGCCCAGGTCCCCGGAGATGGTGGCGACTGAGACGTTCGCCACCGTGATGTCCAGCACCACCATGAAGGTCGCCGCAGCAAGCATCACCGCGCCGAGCATGCGCTCGGCGCCTGCAAGAGGCGCCGCTGCGGGGACCGAGCTCACCGGTGCGCGGCGATGATGGCGCGCACGCGCGCCTCGGCCTCCGTCGCAGGCGCAGAAAACGCCTGCGTGGCGTACGCCGTGCCGCTGCGCGGCGCCGCGGCGAGCTGCGCGCCGCTCGTGTCGCGGATCTCGACCTCGGCCTTCATCGACAGCCCGATGCGCAAGGGGTGCCGGCGCAGCTCGCCGGCGTCGAGGGCAATGCGCACCGGCAGGCGCTGCACCACCTTGATCCAGTTGCCGGTGGCGTTCTGCGGCGGCAGCAGCGCGAAGGCGCCGCCGGTGCCGGCGGCGAGGCCCGCTACCTTGCCGTGGTACTCCACGGTGCCGCCGTAGAGGTCGGCGACAAGGTGCACCGGCTGTCCGATGCGCATCTCGCGCAGCTGCACCTCCTTGAAATTCGCGTCCACCCACAGGTTTTCGAGCGGCACGATGGCCATCAGCGGCGTGCCCGGCGCAACGCGCTGCCCCACCTGCACCGAGCGGCGCGCGACATAGCCGCCGACCGGCGCCGGGATCTCGACGCGCTTCAACGCCAGGTACGCCTCGCGCACGCGCGCCGCCGCGCGCAGCACGCTCGGCTGCTCCTCGAGCTTCACGCGCTCGGTGAGCACGCGGTTGGCGGCGAGGCTCTCGCGCGCGGCGGCGAGCGAGGCGCGCGCCGCAGCCATCGTGGCGCGCGCATTGTCGAAGTCCTCGCGCGTCACCATGCCCTTGTCGGCAAGCGAGGTACGGCGCGCGAGCGCTTCCTCGGCGCGCTGCAGCTCGGCCTCGCGCACGCGCACGTTCGCCTCCAGCGTCAGGTTGTTGGCGTACAGCGTCCTCGCCTCGCGCACCGCGCGCGCGAGATCGGCTTCGGCCTGGTCGAGCGCCACCTGCGCATCCGCCGCGTCCAGCCGCACCAGCATCTGGCCGGCCTGCACGCGGTCGGTATCGTCCGCGCCGATGGCCACGACCGTACCCGCCACTTGCGGCGTCACCTCGACGAGATTGCCGGCGACATAGGCGTTATCGGTGGACTCGTAGTAGCGCCCGACCTTGTACCACCACGCCGCCCAGCCGCTCCCCGCCGCGAGAAACACGAGGATCAGAACCAGCAGCGTGTGGCGCCGGCTAGCCACGGTTGTCGAGCACCCGGCGCAGGAGCGCCTTCAGCTCGTCGAGCTCGGCGCGGCTGAAGCCGCGCAGGTGCTGGTTCAACACCTTCGCCGCCATCACTGCTATGTGCTCGGTGAGCTTGCGGCCCGCGGCGGTGAGCTCCAGGCGCAGCACGCGCCGGTCGCTCTCGTCGGGCACGCGGCGCAGGAGGCGCTTGGCAACCAGGCGCGCCACCATGCGCGTCATCGAGCCGGTGTCGTAATCGTAGTCGCGCGCGATGTCGGCGGCGCGATCCCCGCGGCCGTGCGCGATGTAGATGAGGATCGAGCCCTGCGCCGCCGAGATGCCCCAGGGCGCGAGCTCGCGGTCCACCGCGGCGAAGATTGAGGCGCGCACCCGCGTCACCAGGTAGCCGACGCTGTCCTCGACCCGATAGGTGTCCGCCCGGTACAGCCCCATGCCGCTCCCCCGATTGCTGCTATGGCAGCAAATTACCTGCCTGGGCAGCCAATGTCCAGCCGCGGCGTGCGCCGCGGTAGACTTGCACCGTGACCTGGGATGCCCTCGCCGCCTACGACGCCCTCACCGGGGGGCGCAGCCGATACGTGCGCGTGGACGAGCTATGCCGCAACGCCGCAGAGCGCTTTCCGGGCCTGGTGCCCGGCGCGGAGGCGCTGGCGGCCGAGGCGCGCCTTGCGCAAAGGGACAAGAAAGGTCTGGAGAAATCTCAAGGGGCGTTCCTCGCCGCCGTGCTCGCGGACCCCGCGGCCGGCGCGCACCTGTGCCATGCCATGCTCCTGCCGC
>Ga0326726_10006506_pt1 | contig 10505 bp, 8 predicted proteins | sample MHFenrmetagenome_2_FD_207603 | JGI IMG/M metagenome (GOLD analysis project Ga0326726, IMG submission 207603) | Lab enriched peat soil microbial communities from Michigan Hollow, Ithaca, NY, United States - MHF15MN | ecosystem: Environmental > Terrestrial > Soil > Wetlands > Peat | place: USA... | reverse complement strand
CCGGCCCGGATTTTGCCAAGGATGTGCCGCAGAACGATCGCGACGGCACGCGGCGCAACATGCTGGGCGCTTCAGTGCTCGACATGGCGCGCCAGCCGGTGCTGCGCCTGACAGTGGACAGCCTGGCAGGCGGGCCCGCCGATTTCCAGGCTCAGGTACGGGTAGGCCTGCGCGGCGAGGAACGCGTCATCGCCGTGCCCTTGACCCTCGAGGCCGGCGACGGAAAATTGCGCGCCCACGCGAGCTTCAAGCTGCATCACGCGGACCTCGGGCTCACGCCCTTCACCGTCGCGCTCGGTGCGCTGCGCGTTCGCGACGAGATCGAGCTCGACTGCCGCCTCGAGGCGAAACGCGCCTCAACGCCCTGAGTTGATCTCGTCCAGCAGGGCCTTCGCGCCGTAGACCTGCTCGAGCGCGACCTTGATGTAGGCCGGATGCACCATGACCGAGCGGTTCATGCGGTCGTCGAACCAGTAGCTGCCCGCGATCGAGTGGATGTTGCCGTCGAAGGCGAGCCCGACGATTTCACCGGCCGCATTGACCACCGGGCTGCCCGAGTTGCCGCCCAGGATGTCGTTGTTGGTCGTGAAATTCGCCGGCGTCGTCATGTCGAGGCGATCCTTCGCGGCCAGCCAGCGATCCGGGATCTTGAACGGCGCCTCGCCGGTCGCGCGTTCGAAGGCGCGGCCGAGTTCGGTCCAGGGACGCACGTCCTCGCCCTTTTCCTTCCAGCCCGTCATCGCGCCGTAGGACAGGCGCAGCGTGAAGGTCGCATCCGGGTAGATGCTCGTGCCGTAGGTGGCGAAGCGCGCCCTCGCGATCGCCTCCTGGCCGCGCTGCACCGGCCCCTCGACCTGTTCCTCGAAACGCTTGCGCAGCGCGCGCGCGTCGGGATCCACGACCGCAGCGAGGCGGATCAACGGATCCTGGCTTGCGTCCACGGCGGCCTTCCCGCCTTCGTAGAGCGCCATGCGCGCGGCCGGATCGGCGAGCGTGCTCTGGCGTACGAGCCGGTCGGCCAGCGCGTCCGGCGAGTCGTTGCCGAACACCTTGCGTACCAGCGGGTCGTCCGGTCCCAACCATTCGCGCATGCGCTCGAGGCCGAACGACAGGCGCAGGACCTCGAAATCCGGGTAGATCGGCGCCGAGGACTTCAGGTTCTGCACGACGGCCGGCAGGCGCGCTTCCGTGTATTCCGGCAGGCGCTGGTCGTTGGGCTTGGCGCGTTCCTCCGCCGCTCGCACGATCGCGCGCGCAATCGGGAACAGGGTGCCATTGAATGCAGCGCCGCCTTCGATGAACGTGTGCGGCACGAGGATGTCGCGCCACACCTGCTGGGCCGAGGCGATCTCGTCCCAGGCGCCGGCCGTGGAAGCGAGCGACGGGTTCGCGGCCACTGCATCGCGCAGCGCCTGCTCGTTCCTGCCGACGGCTTCGAAGAGCGCGGGATCGAGCAGCGCGTCGAATTGCTTGCGGCGCACCTTGATCGAGTTCTCGATCAGGTTCAGAAAGTGCTCGGTGGTGCGGCGCGGCTCGTCGCCGCTCTTCGAGTACTGCAGCATGCGCCCGCGCAATTCGGAGAAGCGCATCAGCCAGAACGGCATGAATGTATCGCGCTGCAGTTCGAGCTGCGCAAGCGTCAGCAGTCGGTCCGAGTTCCCGGGATGGCCGGAGACGAATGTCGCGTCGCCGGGATCCGGGCCCGCCCAGTTGAAGCGCAGGCGATTGGGCGTCTTTGCCGGCTTGTCGTTCTCGTAGACGCGCAGGATCGACATGTCGAGGCACCAGCGCGGGAACTGGAAATTGTCCGGGTCGCCGCCGAAGGCCGCGATGTCGCGCTCCGGCGCGAATACCAGGCGCACGTCTTCATAGCGCTTGTACTTGTAGATCCAGTACTGGCCGCCCTGGTACAGCGTCACGCGCTCGCACTTCTGCGCCCCGGTCTTCGACTTTGCCGAGGATTCCTCGCAGGCCTGTTCGAGCCGGGTCAGTTCCGCGCGCCGCGTCTCGACCAGCGCGTCCGGTGCGACGCCCGCGGTCGCCGCGGCGACCTTGGCCGTGACGTCCTCGGTGCCGACCAGCACGGAGATCGCTTCCTCCTGGCACTTCGGTTCCTTGTCGCGCGTGGCCGCCAGGAAGCCATTGCTGACGAGGTCGCTTTGCGGCGTCGAGTTCTGCTCGATGCATTCCTCGCCGCAATGGTGATTCGTGAGGACGAGGCCCTCGCCGGAGATGAAGGAGCCGGTGCAGCCGCCCTCGAGGCGCACGGTCGCCAGGCGCAGCCGGTCGAGCCAGGCGGCGTCGAGCGTGACGCCGTACTTGTCGGCAATCGCGGCCCGCGGCGGGTTGTCGAAGGTCCACATCCCCTCGTCCGCAAAGGCAGACAGGGACAGCATCGCGGCCAATACCGCAATCAGGATGCGCATCATCAGGAAGCTCCCATGCTACTGGAGGGCCGCTGGCTGGCGGCGAATGGTCAATGGTACCCGCTGGCCGGCGGGCGGGGACAGGGCGGCCCACAGGTCGCCGCGCCCGGCGGGCCGTTCATCGTGTCCGGATACCGCCGGCGGCGGGCGGCCCTGCGATGGCCGCTTGGGATCCGGCGTCAGGGACCCGGGGCAGCTCGCCTGGTTGGGGTCGAAGAACAGGGACAGGAGCGCGATCGCGGCGATCGGCTGGCCATTGCGGTACGCCGGCGTCATGCGCGACCCCCTCGCGATCGCGAGCGCCGAACGGTCGAACAGGCCCTTCGGTTCCGAGGACAGGATCCGTGCCTTGCGGATCCGGCCGGTCGCATCGGCCTCGACCTCGAGGCTGACCTGCCCCGTCTGGCGTTGCTCGCAGGCCTGTATCGGGAAGGGCGCGCTCGCGAGCGTGATCGGCGGCAGGTCGTGCAGCGTGGAATCCGGCAGCCGGAATTCAAAGCGCCGCGTCATGCGCTCGGCCGGTGTCCCGGCCGGAAAGCGCCAGGAGCGGATCGCATCCAGCGCCGCCACCTCGAAATCGCCGCGCGGCATCGCCGTGATGACCCGCGGCTTCTGGATGCCCCCGTCCGCCGCGACCTGGAACTCGAGTTCGGCGTAGCCTTCGACGCGATCCGCCAGCATCCGGGCCGGATAGACCGGGTCCGGCCGGTCCTTGCTGGCGAGCGGGCGGCCCGCCGCATCCACCGTGTCCACCAGCGTGAACCGCAGGCGCGTCAGCATCCGGCATTCGACGGGAACGCCGTCCAGGCGCGCCGGCTCGAAGCGCCAGCCGCGCACGCCGATGGCCGCCGCCTGCTCGAAATATCCGGCTGGATCGGCATGCACGACGCTGACCCAGCCGACCCTGCCATCGGCCAGGATGGTCATCGCGATTTCGACCGAGCCCTCGATGCCGATTTCGCGCACCGCTGCGGGATAGAGCGGCGCCTCGCGCGAGAGCGCGACCGGCGGGGTCAGGCCCACCTGGTCGCAGGACGGCCAGGCGAACGCCGCGGGCGCGGCGAGTGCGAGCAATGCCGGAATGAGGCGTTTCATTCGGCGGTCGTCAGCAGAAGCTGCGTGCCTTCCGGCGCGACCAGCAGCGCATGCAGCGCAGGATCGAGCTCGCCTGGCGGCCGCCCGGGTTCGATGCCCTTGTCCGTAAGCGCCTGGATCCGCGCGGCCATGCCGGCATCCGTGAACAGCAGCGCCGGGCGCTTGAGCAGGCCCTCGGCCACGAGCGCGATGTTGAGCGAATCGCTGATCAGCCCGGCATGCGGCAGCGGTTCCGGGTTTTCGCCGGTCGGCACGAAGCCGATCTTCTCCCAGAATTGCTCGGCTGCCTGCGCATCGGCGACCGGCAGCACGTAACCCTCGAACCATCCGAGGCGCGAGGTTTCGCCGGGCTTGCGCTGCGACGGGGAAAACGTGCGCGCTTCGAGCAGGCGCAGCAGCTGGCCGCCCGGGGTCGCGATCGTCGCTTCATTGAATACGTCGCCGCCGAGCCTGCGGTTCAGGATCCCGACGCCCAGACGCTCGAGCGCGTCGAGATGACGGTGCAGGTCCGGCAGCACGAAAGACAACAGCGGCGATTGCGGGAGTTCGCGCTGGTGCAGGCCGATGCCGAGCCGTCCGTCGGTGACGACCGCGTAAGGATAAGGCCAGGCTTCGCCGGTCGGGGCCTGCGAAAAGCCGAGCGACTCGTAGTATTCCAGCGACGCCAATGCGTCCGGCGCATGCACGCTGACTTCGAGGAAGCGCCCGATCACGGCCTTGCCCGCGGTGACTCGCGCAGAGCCGTTTCGGTGACGATCCGCGCGAGGCATTCGACCTGGCCGGGCGCATCGTTGAGCGCCGGAACGTAGTCGAAGGACTCGCCGCCGGCCGCGAGGAAGCTTGCGCGGCCGCGGATCGCGATCTCCTCGAGCGTCTCGAGGCAGTCCACGGCGAATCCCGGGCAGCAGACCACGACGCGGCGGCTGCCCGTGGCCGCGAGCGCGCGCAGCCGGTCCTCGGTGTAGGGCTCGAGCCAGCGCGCGGCGCCGACCCGCGACTGGTACGCGATTGACCAGGCGTCCGCGGGCAGCGCGAGGCGTGTCGCCACCAGCCGCGCCGTCGTCCGGCACTGTTCGTCGTAGGGATCGCCCGCGGCGACATAGCGCCGCGGCAGCCCGTGGAATGAGAAAAGAAGATGGGCTCTGGCGCCGAAATCGGCGATGTGCCCGGCGAGCGATTCCGCGAGCGCCGCAATATAGGCCAGGTCGTCGTAGTAATCGTCGACGAACAGGATCGCGGGCCGCCAGTCGATGCGGCGCAATGCGGCCTCGACCCGGTCGAGCACCGATGCGGTCGTCGTCGCCGAGTACTGCGGGTAGAGCGGCAGCACCAGCAGCCTTTGCGCACCGCTCGCGCGCAAAGTCTCGAGCGCCGTGGCGATCGAGGGATTTCCGTAGGTCATTCCGGTCGTCACCGGCATCGGATCATGCGACACGGAAGCCAGCCGCTGCTCCAGCGCGCGCGCGAGTGCAAGCGTATTGACGAGCAGCGGCGAGCCCGCCTCGGTCCAGATCTCGCGGTAGGCGCGGGCGCTCTTCTGCGGGCGGATGCGAAGGATGACGCCGTGGAGCAGCGGCAACCACAGCGCGGGCGGCAGGTCCACGACGCGCCGGTCCGACAGGAATTCGGCGAGGAAGCTGCGCACGGCCTCGGTTGTCGGCGCATCGGGCGTGCCGAGATTGGCGACGAGCACGCCTATCCTGCCGGTCATGCCCTGACAATAACGCATGGCCGGCCAGCCCGCGAAGCGCGGTGAATGCGCAAAAAAAAGCGGCCGGGAACGAGGTTCCCGGCCGCTACATGGAGACCAGCGGTCTTAGAAGTTGAAACGCACGTCGATCACGTAGGACGACGCGTCGCTGCTGTGCTGATACTCGGCACCCAGCGCGAAGGTATCGGTGAAGAAATAACGGCCGGCGACCACGCCCGTGGTCTCATTGCCGTTATTTCCGCCGAGATCGGAGTACATCAGGCCGCCTTCCAGCTCGACCTTGTCGCCGACCTTGCCGCGCAAGGCCGCGGAGACCATATAGCCGTCGTCGTCGGCACTCACGCCGCCGCCGCTGGCCTTGACCTTCAACCAGCCGGCACGGCCGACCAGGTCCAGGTTGTCGGTCAGGCCATAGTGGCCGCCGAGGCCGACTGTGGTCTGGTCCAGGTCGAGGCCCGAAGCGCTGACGCGTGAGTACTCCGCGAATGCGAAGTAGTGCTCGGCGAAGCCGATTGAACCACGGACTCCGAATCCGTCGAAACTCGGGCCGACGCCGTCGATGTCGGTGTTGACGTAGCCGAGGTCGATGTTCGAATAGCTCATGTCCTCGGCATGCGAGGCCAGCGGCAACGCCGCGAGCAACATGCTTGCAGTCATAGCTGTCAGGATCTTCATGATCTTAATTTCCTATATGGATGAGGGGGTTACAGTCGCACCAACCGTCCTGGGGAGGAGCGGCTCATGGGCGGGCGGAGAGGGGGTGTCCGCCAATCCCGCGAGCAGCATACAGACCCCCGGGAAGGGGTCAAGTTCAATTTATTGCACAGCAAAAAGGGTCAAATTGTCGTTTAAAAACAACGACCTGTGGAGACGCAAGTCGCAGATTTCGGCGACCGGAGTCGACAGTCGCCAAACGGACGTACCATGAGCGAAAAATCGGCAGTGCCGCTGGCGGGGTGAGGGGACACATCAAGGCTGGTATCGGCATCCGCGAAGGCCTGATCTTCGCGTCGTTATTCCTCGCGGCGGAGTCGCTGCCGGCCGCGGATGCGGCGCTCGTCTACAACAAGAATTACCAGTGCGGCAAGGAGATCGTCCAGGGCGCCTATTGCCGCCGCGACAGCGACGAACCCGGCATGCCGCCGACGCGGGACGCCGACAACTACTGCCAGGTGTATTACCTGGACCGGCCGAAGAACAATTTGGGCGGCACCGCATTCGGAGTCGAACTGCGCGGGGACCTGGAGAAGCGCCTCACTGCCTGCGGCGCGCTGGTCGCGGCTCAGCCGGCACCGCAACCTGCAAGCGCGCAGCCGACCACATCGGCCGGGACGGACGCGCAGGCATACCTGGCCCAGGGCAGTCAGTACATCGACGCCAGGGACTACCCGAAGGCCATCGAGGCCTACCAGAAGGCGGCCGCGCTCGATCCGCAACTGGCGAGCGCCCGCGACGGGCTTGCCAGCTCGTACTACAAACAAGGCCAGTACGCAGCCGCGATCGCGGCATGGCAGCAATTCCTGGTGCTGCGACCCAACAACGCAACCGTGCTGGGCGCAATCGGAATGGCGTACCGCGACCTCAAGCAGTACCCGGAAGCCATCGCGTACCTGCGCAAGGCCATCGGCCTCGGCCCCGACGCGAACACGATGAAAGATGCCTGGTACTGGCTCTCGGCGACCTACGAATCGGCGGGACAGACCGATGCGGCGCTGCAGGCCGCAAACCAGTTGAAGGCGCTGGATGCGGCGCGCGGACAGAAACGGATCGATGAGATCCAGCTGTCCGCTTCGCGAAAAGCCGCATACGACGAGATCCTGCGCGGGCAGAAATTCTACGACGCGAAGGACTATGCGAAATCGATTGCCGCCTTTCAGGCGGCCATCCCGCTTGCGCCCGATGCGACGACCGCGGCGCTCGCCGATCGCTGGATCGGCAGCGCCTACCGGGAGCTCAAGAACTACGACCAGTCGATCGCAGCGCTGCGCGAGTCGCTGCAGCTGGAACCGGGCAGTGAGAACAGCCAGTTCGGGCTGGGCTGGACCTATTACCTGGCCAAGCGTTATCCGGAGGCGCTCGCGGGCCTGCAAGAAGCGGTCCGCCTGGCGCCCAATGACGCTGATAATCACTACTGGATCGGCGAGGTCCAGTTATTCGGCTTGAATCAGCCGCAAAAAGCGCTGGCTGCCTATCAGGACTCGTTGCGGCTCCGGCCGAATGACGCGCGGACGATCAACCAGACGGGCCTCGCCTACGTTCAGCTGAAGCAGGGCGAAAATGCGATCGCGGCATTCAAGGAAGCCGTGCGGCTGAAGCCGGACGAGCCGATCTACTACAGGAATCTCGCAATTCAATACGCGAAGACGGCCAAGTTCGATGATGCCACGCGCGTTTCGCAGTCCCTGCGGAAATTCAACGCAAAGAAAGCCGACGAGCTGGACAAGGAGTTGCTCGACATGCAGGTCGCCGCGGCAATCGACGGCCCGCCGAAATCCTAGGCAGGCCGCCGCAGCGACGGTTACTGCAACCCGCCGGCTGCCACTGGGCACCGCCTGCTACTGGATACCACCTGCTACTGGATACCACCCACGCAGACGTACTTGATCTCGGTGTATTCGAGGATCCCGTACTTCGAGCCTTCGCGGCCGGTGCCCGATTCCTTGACGCCGCCGAATGGCGCGACCTCGGTCGAGATGATCCCGGTGTTGAGCCCGACGATGCCGTACTCGAGCGCCTCCGAGACCCGCCACGAACGCGCGAGGTCGCGCGTGTACAGGTAGGCCGCGAGCCCGAACTCCGTGTCATTGGCCATCCGGATCGCTTCCTGTTCCGTATCGAATCGGAACAAGGGAGCGACCGGTCCGAAAGTCTCTTCCTTCGCGACCATCATCGCGGTCGTGACGCCGGTGAGCACCGTCGGCTCGTAGAAGGTCCCGCCGAGCGCGTGACGATGGCCGCCGGTCGCGACCTTGGCGCCTTTCGCGAGCGCATCGGCCACGTGTTCCTCGACCTTTGCGAGCGCGTTCGCGTCGATCAGCGGGCCCTGGTCGGTCTCGCCGACCAGCCCGTCGCCGATCCGCAGTTTCCGGACGGTCGCGACCAGCTTCGCGGCGAAGGCGTCGTAGACGCCCGACTGTACCAGCAGCCGGTTGGCGCAGACGCAGGTCTGGCCGGTGTTGCGGTATTTGCTCGCGATGGCGCCCTGCACCGCCGCGTCGAGGTCTGCATCGTCGAACACGATGAAAGGCGCATTGCCGCCGAGTTCCAGCGAGACCTTCTTCATCGTCTTCGAGCACTGCGCCATCAGCAGCTTGCCGATCTCGGTCGAGCCGGTGAACGAAAGCTTGCGCACGCGTGCGTCACCCGTCAGAACGCCGCCGATCTCGCGCGCGGGTCCCGTGACGACATTGAAGGCGCCCGCCGGCAATCCGGCCCTCTGGGCGAGTTCCGCAAGCGCGAGCGCGGAGTAGGGGGTCTGGGTCGCCGGCTTGCAGACGACCGTGCAGCCGGCCGCGAGCGCGGGCGCGACCTTGCGCGTGATCATCGCAGCCGGGAAATTCCACGGCGTGATCGCGGCGACCACGCCGACCGGCTGGCGCAGCACGAGGATGCGCTTGTCGGGCTGGTGGCCCGGGATGATGTCGCCGTAAAGCCGCTTTCCTTCCTCGGCGAACCATTCGATGAAGGACGCGGCATAGCCGATCTCGCCGCGCGACTCGGCAAGCGGCTTGCCCTGCTCGGCGGTCATCAGCACTGCGAGGTCGTCCGCGTTCGCCATCATCAGGTCGTGCCAGCGGCGCAGGATTGCCGCGCGGTCCTTGGCTGTCTTCGCGGCCCAGGCCGGGAATGCCGCGTGCGCGGCGGCGACGGCGGCCTCGGTGCCGGCCGCGTTGATCGCGGGCACGGTGCCGAGCTTCTCGCCGGTCGCGGGATTGGTCACGGGGAGCGTCGCGCCGCCCGCCGCATCGACCCACTTGCCGTTGACGTGGCATTGCTGGCGGAACAACGAGGGATCCTTCAGTTTCATCATGCTGCCTTCACCACGCGCTGGTCGATCGCGCCGAAGATTGAATGACCGCCCGCATCGAACATCTCGATGCGCACGCGATCGCCGAATGAGAGGAATGGCGTCACGGGCCGGCCCTGCTCCAGGGTCTCCAGCATGCGCCGCTCAGCGATGCAGGTGGAGCCGAGCGAGCGATCCTTGTTCGAGACCGTGCCGGAGCCGACGATCGTGCCGGCGCCGAGCCGGCGCGTCTTCGTTGCATGCTCGATCAGCTGGCCGAAGTCGAAGGTCATGTCCACGCCGGCATTGGGCCTGCCGAGCAGCCCGTCGTTCAGGTGAACCACCAGCGGCAGGTGGACCTTCCCGCCGTCCCAGGCCTTGCCGAGTTCGTCGGGCGTGACCGCGACCGGCGAGAACGCCGTCGCCGGTTTCGACTGGTAGAAGCCGAAGCCCTTCGCGAGTTCGCCGGGAATCAGGTTCCTGAGCGACCAGTCGTTGACCAGCATCACGAGCTTGATGTGCTGACGTGCGGTCATCGCGTCCCGGCCCATCGGAACGTCGTCGGTGACGACGGCGACCTCGCCCTCGAGATCGATGCCCCAGTCCTCGCTCGCGAACGCCGCATCGCCCGTCGGCGGCAGCAGGTCGTCGGAGCCGCCCTGGTAGACGAGCGGATCGGTCCAGAAGGAGTCCGGCATCGCCGCGCCGCGCGCGCGGCGCACGAGCTCGACATGATTGACGTAGGCGCTGCCGTCCACCCAGTGATGCGCGCGCGGCAGCGGCGCGAGCGCCCGGGCCGGGTCGAATGCGAAGGATTCGGCGCCGCCGGCTTCGAGCGACTGCGCGAGCTTTTCGAGGGAAGGCGCTGCGCGCTGCCAGCCGTCGAGCGCCGACTGCAGCGTCTGCGCAACGCTGTCGGCGAACACGGCGCGCGACAGGTCGCGGCTCACGACCAGGAGCCTGCCGTCGCGGCTGCCGTCTGCGAGCGTCGCCAGTTTCACTTTGCGGCGCCCTTCCAGCTGTCCACGTAGCCGGTCCATTCGACCGAGGCTGCAGCCGCAGCAATCTCGAGCGCATCGCGCGTGTCCACCATCACGGCGTATTCGTCGGTCGCGGGCTTGGTCTGCACCAGCATGCGCTCCAGCGCCTTGGGATGGGGCCCGTGCGTGAAGCCGCCCGGATGCAGCGTCATCATCCCCGGGTGGATATTGTCGCGGCTGAAAAAGTCGCCCGCGTGATAGAAGATCACCTCGTCGTAGTCGTCGTT
>Ga0326726_10006505_pt1 | contig 10506 bp, 14 predicted proteins | sample MHFenrmetagenome_2_FD_207603 | JGI IMG/M metagenome (GOLD analysis project Ga0326726, IMG submission 207603) | Lab enriched peat soil microbial communities from Michigan Hollow, Ithaca, NY, United States - MHF15MN | ecosystem: Environmental > Terrestrial > Soil > Wetlands > Peat | place: USA... | reverse complement strand
GTTCAATGCACGAGTTCCGAAAATCATGGAAGAACTTGTCAGTCTTCCCGGCGTCGCCCGGAAGACGGCCAACATTGTTTTGACGAACGCTTTCGGAATAAATGAAGGCATTGCTGTCGATACACACGTCAGGAGGCTTGCATACAGAATCGGGCTTACAAAGAATGAAGATCCTGTCAAGATAGAACAGGACCTGATGGTATTAACGCCGAAGGAAGAATGGGGGAATATTTCTCATCTTCTCATATTCCACGGAAGGAAAATCTGCCAGGCGAAAAAGCCGAAACATCAGGAATGCGTCCTCTATAACATCTGCCCTTCGAGAAATATCTGAGCTTGTTGATAGCATAGCTGACAGTATTCAAATCCTCTCTGGACATATAATGCCATTATGAAAGTATCTATCGGGAATTAATCTGTTGGAAGGATATTTTGCAGGTGTTTAAATAATGAGGGCTGATTGAGAGCATTTATCTCTTCATAAAACTGGACACCCAAAAAATGAGTCTTGCCTATCTTCGTGTTACTTACAACTCGTCCTTCAATCGAATCAGTTTTTAATCCGCCATCAAAAGATATGAAATTGGTGGAAATTGAAACACTTGTCTCAGCTTTTATTGAACTGTAGGAATACAATCCGATTCCTCGCAACGAGATATTGGCTATTAGGGTTTGAATTGATTGGATCTCACCCCTTTTTTTAAAGTCAAGGGTGGCACTTCCCGCTATTGTTATTCGCTTATGCTTGCGTTTGGTTATCATAATTCTTTCCTGAAAAGAGTCATACCCGGTAATAATTAAATTCACCTATATGCAGCGGCAAAGAATAGTGACAGATATTCCATCCTCCTGCTTTCTATCTGTAATATAGCATTCCAGAGCAATTATTAAAAATCATTCTTTCAGGAAGCAGGATCAGACCTGCAGCCTGCCGCGGAGGATGGATTATTCTATGCGGGATTTTGCTGTTTTTATAGCGAGATCTTTATCTTTCGTAAAGAACCTCCACTCCATTCCTGAAGAGTGAATCCCGGCTTTTTTGTCCTGGCCCCGGCAAAGATACCAGTGTCCAAAACGCTCTACAACAGCGAACGGGTGATTGCCCTGGCAGAGGAAGCCGCACGGCTTAATCTCTTCAAAAAAAATCGTTTCGTCGGGGTCTTCGTCGTACTGCAGGTCATCAGGCAATACTATCTGAGATACATCAACACCTTCCGCTTCTTTTTCATCTAACCATTCCGAAATGGTCATTTCAATGATACCCATACAAGGGAGGAATAAAAAAAGCCCTACGCATTTTTCATGGCTATTGATTCCAGGACGTCGGCAACATCCTCGCACTTATCAGATGCATTTTCGAGATGTTCGTATATTTCTTTCCACTTGATCACGAGAACCGGGTCTTTCGTTTTGTCGAACAGTTGTCCGAGTGCGTCTCTGAAGATTCTGTCCATCTTATTTTCGAGCTTATTGATCTCAACGCAGTATTCCTGAATATGGGCGTAATTCTTTTCTTTCAGGTTATTTATTGCCTTCTGTACAAATTCAACGGTAGCAAGGAGTTCTTTGGACATGACGACCGCTTCCTTCGTGGATTCCGTCATCTTGAATACGGCAAGCCTTTCAGCCGTACCCCAGATGAAATCTAGGATATCATCCAATCTCGATGCAAGTGCATGGATATCTTCCCTGTCGATAGGGGCGACAAAGGATTTATTCAGTTTCTTGATGATATCGTGCGTCAACAGATCCCCGTCCTCCTCCAACTCATGCACTTCTCTCGCCCAGTTCTCCAGATTCGTGAAGTGCTCCATAATGGCGACCAGCATCGAGGCTGCGTGCGAGATGTTCGCCGCTACTTTATCAAATAATTCAAAATAGTCCTGCCCCTTCGAAAATACGCCCATATAGTCCTCCTAAGTCATTTTAATCTTATTTTTTGAAACCGCCGCAGAGAGAATATTTTCGCTCATTCTCGGTCGTTCCTCGCATTCATTAGAATATACAACATCCCGCCCCTTTTATTCCGTTGAAGAGCTCTTCAGCCTGCCCGCAGGGCTTCGACGATATTCATGCGCGACGCTCTGACGGCAGGTAGGACGCCGCCCACAAAGCCCATCACCACCCCGAAGGCCATAGACCTGTAGACGATTTCGAAGGTTAATGAGAAGGAAAAGGCGAGTTCTGAAAATGTCTGAAAATTCATTGTCGATATCGTGAAGAGCTGGAGAAATGACGCGAAGAACAATCCTATGAAACCGCCGACAGAGCCGAGGAGAAGGGATTCAAGGATAAAGGCCATGAGAATGCTTCTCCTCTGAAAACCGATCGCCCGCAGTGTGCCGATTTCGGCTGTCCTGTTGGAGACTGATGCATACATGGTGATCATCGCGCCGATCACCGCGCCAAGGGAAAAAATAACAGTGAGCGTCAGCCCGAGTATTCTGAGGAATTTTGCCATCATCTCCGACTGTTTTTTGTAGTACTCAGGTTCACGCATCACTTCCTGCGTAAGACGCGGATCGTTCTCTATCCGTGACTTGACCCTTTCAAATTCAGATGAATTGCGCAGACGGAATATGAGGGATGAAAATCCCATCCTCCTGAAGGCCTGCATAAACTGGTCTGCATCTCCCCATATCTCCGAATCGAACCCTGTGTTCCCTGCATCGAATATACCGACAACTGTCCAGTTCCTCATGCCGAAGCGAAGCGTTTCGCCGATACCCCCTCCTTTGAACCGTTCAGCAATACTCCGGCCGGCGATGATCTCGGATGATCCCGGTCTCGGGATACGGCCCTGAGCGAGTTTGACCTGAGGACGGAGCAGCAGGGAATGCTCTCCGATCCCCCGGACAACGATATTTGACGGCTTGTCCGTCCCGCGTTTCGGCAATGCAATGAGCACCACCATTTCTTTGGCGACGAGGCGTTTTCCATCTGCACCGAGTGCGATCTCAGGTTGGGTTTCGATTATTGACGCCTGCAGCCTGTCAACGCCGCTCTGCACTTCCGATCCCGCAGCCTTCCGGATTACTACCACATTTTCATAGGAACCTGTCTCGACGAGCGTCTTCTGGAGCCCCTCGGCAAGCATGAGGACCGCTGCGAATACGAAGACCACCAATGCCATGCCGGCAGCGGTGAGGAATGTTGTCAGCCTGCGCGTCCAGAGGTTACGCAGGCTGTATAAAAACGGAATCTTCACTTCAGAAGCCCCTCACACCAATTCTCTCCCATAATTCATCCTATTCTCCTCAGCCCGTCGGCTATCCGGATATGGACAGCCCGCCATGCCGGGAAGAGAGCAGCGACTGATGCCACAACGAGGGCCGCGACGATATCCATATAGATTGTTTCACGGTCCACATTGAATATCGGGAAGAACTGACTCAATTCCTTGCCAAATATCCGGGCTGCGGGAAACGTGAGAATTATTCCCAGTGCAGCCCCCAGCATGGTAATGCACATGGACTCACCCAATATCAGCCCCGTGATATGCATTCCGCTGAAGCCCAGTGTTTTGAAGATCGCATACTCACCGATACGCTCGCGCGCGGTCATTGCCATGGTGTTCGCAACAACAGCCATAATGATGAAAATAATCACGAATGAGACAAGCTGTATCGCGACGACAATAGCCTCTGACATTGATATAAAGCTCAATTGGAATGCCTTTTCGGTCTCCGTGAGCGTTTCCGCGAGAGAATTTTTAAACGTCTTGTCGATCCTGAGCGTTACGTCTGCGGCTATATGCGGGTCTTTGATCTCAATCAGATACCATCCGACCTGGTCGGTCCAGGAACGGCCGGCCTTTTTCAACACCTCATTGAGATAATCCCACTGGAAGAAAAACGCGGTCTCATCCACTGTGTTATCTCTGCCCCTGTATATCCCCCGGAGGACAAAGTCCCAGTTGCCCGGGAAAATCGTCCCTTTCAACGTGATGATATCACCGATTTTCCAGCCGTAGCGTTCGACAAGCTTCCGGCCGGCGACCGCGCCTTTCCGGTCCCTGAGAAACGCTGACATCTGATCAGGCGGGGTGATGATTTCCGGAAACATTGCGAGATAGGTTTTCGGCTCCATGGCGTAGTTTGCGAAAAAATTCTTTTCATCGATATAAATGCCGCCGAACCATGTGCCGTAGGAGACCCCCTTCACGCCCTCGATCTGTCTAATCTTCTCCCTGTACGACAAAGGGAGTGGAAAGACAAGAGAGACCGCGTTCCTCGTGACGAGACGGGTCGCGGAAGAAGCTTTCACGCCTGCATACCAGGCGTCTATTACAGTCCTCAGAAGTCCGAAGGCGAGGATCGCGATGGCAACGCCGAGCACAGTGAGAAAAGTTCTGAGCTTGTGCCGGAATGAGTTTTTAAAAATGAGTTTGAGGATATGCATTCAATACACCTTTATCAAGATGCTTGATGACGTGGGCCTTGTTCGCGGCACGGGGGTCGTGCGTGACCATAATGATCGTCTTGCCGAGTTCATGAACAAGCTGTTCCATCAGTTCAAGTATCTCTTCTGCCGACTGGCGGTCGAGATCGCCTGTCGGTTCATCTGCAACGAGTATCGCAGGATCGGTCACAACGGCGCGTGCAATGGCGACACGCTGCTGCTGCCCGCCTGAAAGCTGACCGGGATAATGCTCCATCCTGTCGGCAAGATTAACAACACGCAGCGCTACCTCTACATGTGCCCGGCGTTCCCGCTTGGAGAGTCCTGAAAGAAGCAGCGGCAGTTCAACATTTTCATACGCGCTGAGAACCGGGATGAGGTTGTAAAACTGAAAGATAAAACCCACATTATGGGCCCGCCATTGGGCGAGTTCTGTTTCGGAGAGGGTAGTAATCTCTATCCCACCCACCCTGATAGAGCCGCTGTCCGCCTTATCGATACCGGCAATCAGGTTCAGCAGCGTAGTCTTTCCCGATCCCGACGGCCCCATCAGGGCCATGAATTCTCCCTCGTCGATATCCAGGGACAGACCGTTTAAAACAGGGAGGATTTGGCTGCCGCGGCGATATGATTTGGAGAGATTTTTTATCTCGACGATCAGGGGTTTATTGCTCATCACTTTTCGGCAATTTTTATCCTCTGGCCGTTCCGCATCCGATCAAGCGGTTTGAGCACTATGCGATCCCCTGTTTTCACACCGCTCAACACCTCAACCATATCCCCAAGCTTTTCTCCCAGGGTAACCTGCGTCTCAATCACCCTGTTCTCCGTTATCAGGAAGACCGTTTTCTTATCTTTGCGGGCAACGATGGCAGCCGGATTAATAACAGTGCGCGACTTCTCTTCATCGCCCTTCACCTCCCGCGAGAGGAACGCTACCTTCGCGCTCATTTCGGGCAAGATGCGGTTGTCGCTATCGATGAAACGGATTTTCACCATCACGGTAGCCTTTGTTCTGTCCGCAGTCGGTACGATCATATGGACTGCTCCCCGGAAACGATATTCGGGAAGGGCATCGAGCAGTATCTCACATGGCTGTCCTGTCTTCACCTGCTGGAGGTTCGACTCGGAAACATCGACCTCGACCTGGAGGGAACCCATATCAGCGATCGAGACAACAGCAGCCTTTGCGTCCGCCGCAGCGCCGATCGGAGTGACGATATCACCGATGTCGGCATTCTTGGTCAGAACAACAGCGTCGAAAGGAGCGCGGATTAAGGTATATTCGTAAGCAACATTGGCGCCCTGAAGCGCTGCGACACTCGCCTGAATCACGGCCTCTGCTGCCGATACTCCGGCCTTGGCCTTCCTGAAACGGGCTTCGGAAGTGTCATATTCCGCCTGCGCAACATACCCCTGTCCGATTAGCTCCTTATTGCGGTTGAATGTAATCGCGGCGTCATTGAACTCGGCCTTTGCCTGTTCGAGGGCGTATCGGGCGGCATTCAGATTGGCCTCGGCCTGATCCCGCGCGGCGGCAACGTCATCGCTTTCGAGCCTGGCGATCACCTGCCCCTTTCTTACCCTGCTCCCTTCTTCAACAGAGAGAGATATGAGCCGTCCCGTGACCTTTGAAGCAACAGCGGCCTTACGCTGGGCTACTACATATCCGCTTGCGTTTAAAAGGGTAAAGGTCTGGGAAGGATACATCTGTGTGACACTGGCGGCCTCAACCTGGACTGCGGGGGCAAAAACCCCCTGCATATAGAGAATTCCGGCAAGAATCAGCACAACCGCTGCGCCGACCAAGTAAAATAGTTTGCGCCGTTTACGCGGCTGAAAAATTCCGGCAGCCTTGTCTATCTTCAACTGTGAAAGTTCTTCATTCGCCATGGATAGAGACTCCTTGCGTATTATAGATATGTACGACTGAATTTATTATTTTCCCGGCAAAAAATCCATGAAAATGTCATGCCCCGGCTTGATCGGAGCATCCAGTCGTTTCTGGATTCCCCGGTCAACCCGGGGAACGACGGCTTGCAGGTGTTTAAATACCGGTTCAATAATTATAACAGATCGGTTTCACTGCACTCAGCGTTTTTTATCTCCTCAACACCTATTTATTGGTTATAATATTCTGCCGGACACTGATGATGAAGGTTTCTGAAATGAATAAGCTGACTGCCATTGGTATATATCTGATCGGCCTGGGTATGACACTCCTCACTGCGCGTGTCGATGCCAGAGTGCCGGACAGTATCGTACAGCAGAAAAGTGCTGTTGTGACCGTACATGTGGACGACAAGAAAGGAAGGCACGTTTTTTCCGGAAGTGGCTTCGTTCTTGACAAGGACGGCACTATCGTTACCAATTGCCGGGTCGTGGCAAAATGGTTCGCGAAAGCCGAGAATAGAATCCGCATAGAAGCAGAAGGGGGCACGCAGTATCCCTTCGGGGATTTAGTCTCTCCACGCTGCGAAAATGATCTTGTCCTGATCAAGGCAGAAGCAGAAGGACTTCCGGCAGTCAGACTGAATGCTGATTACAGCCCGAAACAGGGAGAAAAAATCGTTGTCGTGCGGAATCCCTCAGGGTCTGGCGCCGCTATCTCGGAAGGCACTGTCAAACATATTTTAAAAAAAGGCAAACTCATCCAGACCTCAATTCCCGTCAGCCGGCAGAACAGCGGTAGCCCTCTATTCAATATGAAAGGCGAGGTAATAGGTGTCTTCGTATTCATGAAACAGAACAATACAGCCGTCCTTCTGAAGGATCTGATGCTACACCTGGAAAAATATAAAAAGCGCAAAACCCTCCCCGCACGTGTTTCTAAGAATACCATGAAATTACCCGTGCATGCGAAAACGGATACGGATGATTATTTCACCCTTGGGTGCAGCTATGAAAACTCAAACAGGTATCACGAAGCGATCGAAGCGTACAAACAGTCCTTGCAAATGAATCCGGACCATATGGAAGCGTACTTGAACCTCGGTGTGATCTATTACAAGATAGGGAAGTATAGCGATGCCATCGAGATTCTGAAACAGGCCCTGGCAGTAAACCCCTATGTATTACCGGCTTATAATAAACTCGGGACTGCGTACATCATTCGCGGGGCCTATGCGATGGCCATCGATACGTTCAGGAAAGCTGCTGAGATCGACCCGAACGACCCGACAGCGCACTTCAACCTCGGCATCGCATATTTTCTTTCCGGTGATAAATCCGCGGCGTTTGAAGAATATGTCACGCTGAAAGACATTGATAAAGAGCGGGCTGATATCCTGCGCGATATTATTATCAATTAACGAAGCAGGGCTGTTACGGGTTGATTTCTATCGGGACCCCGTCTGGCACGAGCCGCCAGATCTCTTCGATCTCCTGGTTGGTGACTGCGATACAGCCGTCAGTCCAGTCGGAAAATCTGTGCTGCTTTCCTGCCTTTTTAAACTGTTCCGCTAAACCGTGAATCATGACGTCACCGCCCGGAGATACCCCGAGCTTTTGTGCAACCTGGACATCCGAATCGTTCGGATACGAGATGTGAATCGCGAGATGAAATTTGCTGTCCGGATTTCTTGAATCGAGGGTATAGGTTCCCTCAGGGGTCCTTTTGTCTCCTGCCTTTATCTTACGTCCCTGGGGGCTTTTCCCCAGGGCGACCTTGTATGCCTTCAGGATTTCCCCGTCCTTCATGAGCATTAAAATCCTTTTGCTTTTGATGACGATGACTTTGTCGGCTTTCTCTAACGCTGCAAGGGCTTCTTTGGAGGGCGGCAGAACAACACAGAAGCTTCCGATCAATATCCCGATGACTACTGCCCGCGCATATTTCCGGAAGGCCGTGATCGTATGGGACACGGTTATTATACTAAGCATATTAAAATTTATTATAACAGAAGTTAACTCTGAAAATTAAGCAGAAAATGCATTTCTGCCGGATGACGGACTGTCATGAGTCAGCAAGAACTGCATGAGGGATAAAAAGGCTGGGTGCAGTTCCCTGCACCCAGCCTGCGGCAGCGGTATCGATTATCGCTATTGTATACGCTTACTTCAGCCGTGCCTCGACAGCTGCCCAGTTAATGTTCTTGAAAAACGCCCCGATATAATCAGCCCTCTTCAGTCCGTAGTCGATCATAAAGGCATGTTCGAATACATCCATAATCAGCAACAGGTTACACCCTGCCGGATGCGCCACATCATGCTCATTGATCCAGAAGTTCATCAGCCTTCCGTTCGTTGTGTCCTGATAGAGCGCCACCCAGCCAATTCCCCTCATCGCGCCTGTCGCCCGGAAGTCTTTCTCCCACAGCTCATACCCCCCGAATTCCTCTGCCAGCTTCCTGCCGAGTTTCCCGTTCTTGTCAAGGGGATTCTTCCCCCCGAGGTTCTCAAAATAATATTCGTGAAGCCGCATCCCGTTGAACTCCCACCCCAGCCGCCTCTTCAGCTCGGCATACTCCGGAGTTCCGGCCTTTTCCTCCTTCAGCATCTGCCCGAGTGTATCGAGCAGCTTGTTCGTATTTGTCACATACCCCTGATACAGCGTGAAATGGTTTTTCAGCAGCGTCTCGCTGAACCCTTCCATCCCGATGAGTTTTGCATAATCCTTCGCAGTATACGCCATCTTTCCCTCCTTTTTTATTTCTGCTATTGACGGAAACCCTCCCAGAACAGCAAGGGCCGCTCCGCCTATTCCTGCAATTAAAAATGTCCTCCTGTTCATCATGGCACAACACCCTGCATCATTGTGCTTCACCTTCTCTCTTCAGGAACTGAGTTTTTTTGCAATATCAACCGCTATCACAAAATCCGGGGGGTTTGTGAGCTCGGGAACGATCTCTTTATAGCGGATGATATCCTCCTTATCGAGCACAAATATTGACCTTGCGAGGAGACGCAATTCTTTTATCAGAACGCCATACGCAACGCCAAAAGATGCATCTCTGTGGTCTGAAAGGGCAATGACCTTATTGATACCCGCGATCGTGCAAAAACGGGAGATTGCAAAGGGAAGGTCCATGCTGATATTGAGCACCACAACATCAGGACCCAATTGCGCGGCTTCCTGATTGAACCTGCGGGCCTGCATATCGCATACAGGGGTATCAAGTGACGGCGTTACGCTGATGACTTTAATCTTCCCCGTGAAGTCCTTCAGGCTGACCTCCTTCAACTCCTGATCGAGAACGGTAAAGGCCGGCGCCTTGTCTCCCACCTTGATTTCCGGCCCTGTGAGGGTAAGGGGGGTTCCTTTCATGGCAACAATATTTCGTCTTTCCATTCATTCTCCTTATCTTAAAAACCCATTATAGAATCATTTCGCCGCTGTGAGAGTCTGCGCGAAGAGTTTCAGGCTGTTGAAAAGTATCTTCCCCTCTTCCCCTTTCACTGATCCGGAGAGGAATGAAACAAGCCACAGCATTGTCATCGCGAGCAATACAATCTTAAAAAAGTCTATCCCTCCGGCTGCCGATCTTCTCATTTGTACTCCCCTACAGCAATGTTGCCTTCCTTTTGTTTCCTCTCCCGGCCGCCATCTTTTCAGGGGCGCCGGCCATAGTATAGGCTTCACTTTTTTTCATCTTCCCGAATTGTCTTTTGACGATTTTTTCCGCCTCGAGCCAGTCGTCAAAATCGTATCCCGGGACGCTTCCCCTTTTCTCATAGAGTTCATATGCCGTCTTTGAAATCATTTCGTTCAAATCCCTCTCTGCAACAACATTTCCTACATCCACGCGCTTTGCCATGCAGACCTCCGATTTTTGCGGTCAATATATATTAAGGCCGTCTTGCCCTGAAAAGACCCTTTTGGGGAAAGATGGTCAGAAGACAATAAAATATTTGCAAAAGGGATGCCAGAATATAACTGTTTGATTTTGCTTTGATTTTGAAGATGCAGAAGGAAGATCAGCCAGACAATATGCCTTATTTCAAGGCATATTGTCTGACAGGGTTGGCTGTTCCTATTTCCTGGCCCAGTTGCCGTTGGCGTCCTGTATCCACCAGCCTTTTTTGGCATCATCGCGTCTGATCGCAGCGAACTGTTCAACTGCCTGGGGCCCAACCTGTTTCAGGTTCGCTTCATTCTCGGGGACC
>Ga0326726_10006504_pt1 | contig 10506 bp, 8 predicted proteins | sample MHFenrmetagenome_2_FD_207603 | JGI IMG/M metagenome (GOLD analysis project Ga0326726, IMG submission 207603) | Lab enriched peat soil microbial communities from Michigan Hollow, Ithaca, NY, United States - MHF15MN | ecosystem: Environmental > Terrestrial > Soil > Wetlands > Peat | place: USA... | reverse complement strand
GGAAATGGCCGCCATAAAAGTTGAATTAGCCCTCTCTAGTTTCAATACACAATTAAACAGCCCGGAAAAGGTTAAAGGCATTAATCTGGTGTCATTGGAACTACCCGAGACGGATAAAGATACCCTCGGAAAATTAGCCGATAAATTTCGCGAGAAATATCCTGAAAAGGGGATATGCGTGATTGGGACAATTTCCGGGGAACAGGTGATTGTCATGGCGGCTGTCACGCAGGATTTAATAAAAAAAGGCATCAAGGCTGGAGACCTGGTTGGACATATCTCCCGACAACTCGGTGCGGGCGGTGGAGGTGCTCCTCACCTAGCCTTTGGCGGAGGTCGGGATCCCGAAAAGATCCCCATTGCCCTTGCCACGGTGGAAACCTGGCTCTCGGCTAAACTGAACTAACATCCAATCCTGACTAAAAAAAGTCAGGATTGATTTCTTATTGGTCTGGCTGCCAAATTAGTTAGTGGTAGTCGCCATTCTTTAGAAAGGAGATTCTTATGTTAAAGGTACGTAAGTTCTTGCCGTTATCGGTTGTCCTATTTTCTCTCTCCTGTGGATTGTTCTCACAGGCCTTAACTGTCACGCAGACCCCTGTCCCACCTGCATCTCCCCTGCCTGCCACTCCCACTTCGCCGGGTATCACACCGGTCACCCCTTCACCGGAAGTTACGGCTACCTTCGCCCCCTCAGCTACGAACACGTCGACGCAAATTCCCACAACAGTTCCTACAGCTACGATCGATTCACAGGCCGCAACAGGGGTAGCCATGGTGGGTTCAATGGGAGCCATTACGAATATCGCACTATATTTGCACCCGGTGGGTACACCTCTCTCGAGTTGGCGTTCCGTTCCGATCATGTCACAGGCCACGGCAGGTCAGGAATTCCCGGGGAGCATCTATAGTTACACCGCCACAACCACCCTCGCCCAGGCCCGTCAGTTTTACGAAGGTAAAGCCCAATCGCTGGGTTTCAGCATGGCACCTGCCACGGGTTATGCCGGTCTTGGTAGCAACGCTTCGCACGAAGTTACATTTATCTCATACTCGTTGACAATCTATATGACCTCGTATGATAACGACACCGGGCACGTGATCGTGGTCATTTCCAAGCTTCCATAGCGAATTGATAATAAAAAGAATAGGTTTTGCCTCGGCAGATCTCCGTTCAAGGCATTTTGTTGCGTTTATTCTCAATCTGTAGACTAACCCGGTTTGTGTTAGATTTCCACGTCTCGGCTCAAATATTAGCCGGTCAGCTTTCAACGTTATAATTGGGGAAGATGAAGACTCATGTCATCAAACTGGACTCACATGACGATGCGACCTCCGTGCGCGACAAAATGTCGTGGGCCAAGACTGAACGCATCCTGCTCGTCTTCCCGCCGCGTTCTCGTATCCTTGCCCGCACTCTTGACCTGCGTCTGCTCCAGCGCCACGCAGACACACTGGGAGCGCAACTCGCCATTGTAGCCCGCTCTGATGACCAGCGCCGGTCGGCCGAAGACTTAAACATCCCGGCTTTTGCCATGGTCGACTCAGCCCGACGTAAATCATGGGACCGGGAAAATGCTCCCCGAAGACCCAGTCGCCGGAATGAACGCCCCGACTTGAACCAGATGCGCCGCGTTGCATTTCTCCCCGAGGCACCCTGGCGCACCAATTTTGGTTTGCGCTTGGGTATTTTCACAATTGCTGTGCTGGCAATTCTAGCGGTCTTTTCGCTTTTCATTCCATCAGCTACCATTCTTCTGAACCCGGCTACCGGCCTGCAAACCCTGACAATAAGCGTGAGCGCCAGCCGGGAGGTGACTTCCGTCAACCTGGCAGGCAGCCTGCCGGCGCGACTGAGCTCGTTGATAATTGAACAGAGCAAAACGATTCAGGCCACTGGCACGGTGTCCGTCCCCGTGGCGCGGGCGCAGGGTGATGCCACCTTTCGCAACCTGACCACCGCACAGGTCAGTATCCCAATTGGGACGGTCATCCGTACCCAGTCCAACCCGTCTGTCCGGTTTGCCACCACACTGGATGCGGATGTAGCAGCCGGCATCGAAAAGACGGCGGACGTTCCCATCCGGGCAATCGAAGCGGGGACCACGGGCAACCTGCCGGTTGGAGCTTTGGTCTCCTTCGAAGGCGAATTGGGTACCAGACTGGCTGTGACCAACTCCGCTCCAACAACGGGTGGCACGTATAAGTCAGCCCCCATCCAGACCGCATCCGACCGGTTGAATCTTCGAACTGCTTTACTGGGTGATATCCTCGGGCAGTGCGGCACGAAAATTCAACAAACCTTCACGGATGGTGACTTATACTTCCCGGATACCCTGGATGTTTCCCAGGTCCTTTCTGAAACATACTTCCCCGCCGAAGATCAGAGTGGAGATACGCTGTCCCTGACAATGCGAGTGCAATGCCAGGTGCAATTCGCCGTGCAACCCGATCTTAACGCCCTCTCAAAGATTTCGCTGGATGCCACCCTGCCCGAGGGGTATGCACCCATCTCAAATGACCTGAAAATATTGCATTCCAGTACGCCTCTCACGGGCACGGACGGGGTAACGCATTGGGAGATACAGGTGCAGCGTGTTCTGCGTGCTCGCCTGGATCCAATGAACGCAGTGCAATTATCTGTGGGTCGCAAACCTGCCGATGCGGTTATTCAATTGAAAAAATCCCTGCAGCTTGCCGGATCGCCAGTAATCCAGGTTAAACCAGCCTGGTGGCCCTGGATGCCGCTCATCCCGTTCCGGATTACGATTTCCTCTGGCAATTGATGAGAATCCTTGCAGTAGACCCAGGTTCCAGGCGCATCGGACTTGCCATCAGCGATCCGACTGGTACCATTGCCAATCCCCTCTTGGTTCTCGAGCACGTTGCCCGTCTTGTGGACGCTGCCGCAGTCGCGGAAATTGCGAAAACCAATGATGTTGGTCTCATCGTGGTCGGGCAGTCTCTCGATGATGACGGCCATCCCACCTTTGAAGGGCGTCGCGCTGGTCGCTTTGGCCAGGCCTTGTTGAGCCAGACTGGTTTACCGGTTGTGTTTTGGGATGAATCCTTCACCACTCAGGATGCCCGTGCAGCTCGCATATCAATGGGCGTTTCCCGAAAAAACCGTCTCGGACATCTTGACTCACTCGCTGCCACTGTTCTCCTGCAATCCTATCTTGACGCTAACCCTCAAAAATGAAATCCCGAAAAGGCTGTTTTCCCTTGGTACTCCTGCTGGTCACCCTGGCTGCCCTCGGCCTGGTGGCCCTGGCTGTTTTTGTCCCCCAGGCAGCCCGGAAATCTTTTGGGCCGCCAGGTCCGGCGCTCAATACCTGGCAGCGCATCAGTTATGGAGTTCAACTGGTCTGGAATGCGGGAAATTTAACCCAGCCGCGCGATCCTAACGGAGCAGAGCAATTGTTTATCATCCCGTCAGGCGAAAGTGTGGTTTCCATCTCGAATCGGCTTGAGCAGGCTGGTTTGATTCGCAGTGCAGATACCTTTCGCACTTACCTGCTCTGGACCGGGCTGGATACCGTCATCCAGACCGGCACCTATCGCCTCAGCCCGGCGCAGACCGGGTTTGATATCGCCCAAATGCTGAAATCCACCACTCTCACCGAAATATCTCTCACCATACTGCCCGGTTGGCGGATGGAAGAGATCGCCGCGACGCTTCCAACCTCCGGCTTGGATTTTTCGCCGCAGGAATTTCTGGCTGCCGCGGCTGCCCCTGCTGCAACGGACCTGTTTCCTGCCGGTGTCTCTGCAGAGGGATTTCTCTTCCCCGATTCTTACGTCCTGCCTCGCACGACCACGCTCGACCAATTGGTTTCCACCCTCTTACAGGGTTTCCGCTCCCATCTCCCGGCCGAAATACTTGCCGCGTTTGCCAGTCGCGGGTTGACTCTTTTCCAGGCCGTGACCATGGCTTCCATCGTCCAGCGTGAAGCGGTCGTGGATAATGAGATGCCGCTGATCGCCTCGGTTTTTTACAATCGCCTGGCGGTCGGCATGAATTTACAGACTGATCCAACGGTCCAATACGCCCTTGGGTATAATGCCGCCCAGGGTACCTGGTGGACCAATCCGCTCAGCGCGGACGATTTGAAATTCGACTCCCCCTTCAACACATACGTTTATCCGGGCTTACCGCCAGGACCAATCTCCAATCCTGGTCTGGTTGCCCTGGAAGCGGTCGCCCACCCGGCGGAGAGTGATTATTATTATTTTCAGGCAAAATGCGACGGGTCCGGCTTGCACAATTTTGCTGAGACCTTCGATCAGCACCAGCAGAATTATTGCCCCTAGACGCAGTTTTACTGGTTTGGAGGACAGGGGGTCAGGTAATGCTTGTATTGGATTGGATGTATTTCTCCAGGTGATCAATAACCACCTTTTGCTCGTCGATCAGGGATCTCACCAGGTCACCGATCGTGACGATCCCGATCAGGCGGTTTTTTTCCATGACAGGCAGGTGCCGCACGTGCTTGGCAGACATTAATGCCAGTCCTTGATCAACTGTATTGTCCGGCTCGATAAATATGGGCGGCGATGACATGATTTCACTCACCTGTATCTCCTTGGAACTCTTACCGAGCAGGATAACCTTGCGGGCATAATCCCGTTCTGAAAAGACCCCGACCAGTTTTTTGCCTTCCGTTACTAGTAAGGCACCCACGTCCTTATCAGCCATGAGCTGCAGTGCGTCGAAAACACGCGTTGTCGGGGTGATCGTCCAGGTCGTGCGCCCCTTCTTTTTCAGGATTTGACGGATTGTTTGCATGACACCTCCATTTGGCGAACGGTGGGTTGGTTACCAAAATTATAGCCATTATTTACTTGGAATCAAGCAGCAAATTTGGCTGTCAGGGTTCCAAACGGTTTGAGACGTAAATATCCGCCTCCCGCATCGAGGTCAGGTCCTTCGAATAGTAATGGTGAACGAAATACAGGGTTTTCCCATCCCTGCTTAATGAGGGTTCCCCGGCGAAGGTGGAGATGATTTCCTCGGACTGCCCCCAAGACCCATCCGGCTGCCGCATTGACCGGAAGGTCGCTGGGCCGGGCCTGCCATGGGTGCTCTGCCCATTGAACCACAACTCCTGCCCATCCGCGCTGATATCGGGCCAGCCCTCATCAGCGGCGGTATTTATTGTCGGGCCAAGATTGGCCGGTTCACCCCATCCGCTCGCGGTTTTATTCGATACCCATATGTCCAGCCCGCCGGAGCCTCCGGGGCGCGCAGAATGGAAATATAACTCCTGCCCGTCCGCGCTGATGTGCAGCTCTCCGGTTTGGTATTCGCTTTGTTTGAGCTCGTTTCCCGCAGATTGCCAGTCCTGCCACAACCCATTTTTGAAATCAGCGCTGAACCACTGGATGCCGGTATACCCTTCCCGGGTGGTGCAAAAATACATCAGGTTGCCTGACACGAACTCGCAGCCGTCGAGTGCCAGTGTCCCCGGATTTTCCAACCGCACGCGTGCCGGTTCGCTCCAGGTATCCCCGTTGCGGTGCGCAATCCAGATTCCGGTTACGCCGTCCAGGAGTTGTTTCTCAGCCGGAACCCTCACGTCCGGGGTGAAAAAAAAGTAAAAATCGTTCCCATCCGCCGTGATGAATGGGCTGTCTTCAGCCCCTGCCGTGTTAACCAGACCTGGCATCGGCACCGGTTGGCTCCATCCCGTGGCCGCGCTTGGAGGCCAGAAATCATCGGCGGGTGTCACCTTGACAGCCTCCGCTGGGATGGCGGAGAGACGGTCCGCTATTGGAGTGGGTATTGTTGTGGGAGGTGTCTGCCCGCAAGCCAGGATGGCAAGAAAAATGACCATTATGGGAAGGGTGACTCGGTTCATCGGGCGCATCCAATTCAAATTTATAAAAATAACGGGTATTGTCTTTTTAAGAAATTCTTAGGAATACCCGTCTAGGAATATTCAGCGGTCTTGACCGGCTTTACGGAGCTGACCTGAATGAGTCCCATATCGCCAACGCTGGTTTTGGGGTCCGATCAGACTTGGTCAGGCCGACGAAGGCGAACATGCCAAGGGTGTTGATGTTGGTCCCTTGGCCCTTCTCGTTCATCAAAGATGCATAAGATGCCAGGTTGAAGTCATTGATGAGCAGGTAGATCCAGAAAGCCAGCCGGTCGCCTCCAATCTGGGAGTGTATGGCTTTCAGGTAATCCACCTGCGATTGAGCGTCGCCGTGGAAGGGACCCACCGGCTCTGAGGAATATCCACCCTCGGCGACTGCCAGTGGTTTCGTTGTCCGGGCGAGCAGCGGAGTGTAATAATCAGCAGGGATGTCTGCACCCGAGGAGAAAATCACGAATGGGTATGAAGAGATCGCCCATATATCCAGGTTCGGCTCGAACTGTTCCACCTGTCCCCAGTTCACTGAATAGGGTGCCCCTTGGGCCACGGATGGCATCAGGTTGTTGAGTTCTTCCCATTGAAAGGTCACAAAAATTTGTGTATCTGGCGCTTCAGCCTTGACCTGCGTGTACACTTCTTTGTAGAGGCTCAGGTAATATGGAAAATCTTCAGGGTGGGCGTCGTTGTAAGTGTTGATCTCGGAAGCCAGACCGAGATATTTTGGGTGAAATTCCCGCACGATGCGGAGTGTATAGTTGCTGAAGGCCGCCCGGACCTGGGGGTTGGCGAAACTGGCTTCCCAGCCTGCCGGCAACCCCTGGAATTCGCTCCGGTTCAACCCGTTGAGTGGGTCCACCACGAAGATCACTTCCAGCCCGTTCTGGTGGGCTAGGATGTATTGGTTGTGGATGTCGGTGATTGCTTGCGATTGGGCTTCAGCACCTGCAGAAAATGCTTCCCAGGGGATGTTCTGTTGGAGCAGTACCACGTCCCCGTGCTGCCCGATGGTCTTGTAGGTGTCGATGACGCTTTGAGTGGAGGCTTCGGGTGGGGACGGGAAGAAACCATATACGGTTCGTCCCAGATCGAAGGGTGATGATTCCATGGTCGGGATCGGCCCGGGGTTGCCTTGCGAAGGTGTCCCGCATGCAATTGTCGCCAGTATGATCGCCAACAGGGGAAGTGTGACTCGTTTCATGGAACTATCCATGGTTGAAAAAATAACCCTCCGAAACAAAGACTAGGCCGCTATCCGGATGGCGGTTATAGCCAGATTAAGGCGTTGATTCGGGCTGTTCCAGTTTTATTTTGACTTTAATATAGGAAGACCCGATCCAGGCGCCCAATCCAAGCACACACAAGACAATGCCCGGTACGATAATCCACCCCGAAAGGGAGCGAATGATCGAACGAAGCAGTTCGAGTCCCACGCTGGGGATGTCTGCAGGGATGAAGGTCGGAATTCGGGGGGCAATGAACCAGGTCCAGGTGGCATTAAAAGCCGGGACTACGGATATACCCAATACGAGGGCGATCGTTCCGGTAAAGAAAAAGGGAATGCCCCACCAGCGCATCCAGCTTTTGATATTGCGCACCGCTAAAAGTGTCACCAGCAGCAAGAACACCAGGGGGATGAGCAGACTAAGGCGCATGACCAGCCTGATCGTGCGCAGTGTGGAGATCGGGTCTGCTCCAAATGGTCCGCTCCCTGGGATGGGTGCCCCGGGTGCAGGCGACTTGATGATGAATGCCTTGTCAGGTATCTGCGGGACGACCGTGTTCAAAAGGTCCGGTAACACCGCCTTCACGATTGAAATCATATCTTCCGGAGGCTTGCAAAAGACCATGCCTCCCTCGCTCGTTCCAGAAATTAATTGGGATAGATCTTGCTCGTTGCAGGGTTGTTGCGATTCTAATAGTTGCATGAAAAGAGCTGTACCCGACGCACCCAACAGGCGTTGTTTCAAGGTATCCAGTGGGACAAAAACTGAATCCGCCTCTCCATTTAGGTAGGCAAACATTTGATCGAGTGTACCCTCGGTCATCGATTTCAAAATCTCTGGAGGAAGCAGGATCGAGAGGATGGCTTGCCAGTCTGCCTTAGTGAGGTTCTGCATGAAGGGTGGCATTCCGCTGCCATCAGTCCCCGATTGCGGGTTGGCTGCCTGCCCTGCTCCATATCGGTCTAGGCAGGATTGCGCATGTTGAAGTTCTGTGCTGGTCGGGCTGCGCCTCCCGCTTCCGATCGCCTCGTAAGCGGTTGTTCCCAAAGCAGTCGTCAGGCAGGTCTGCAATTCTGGAGAGGCTCCGTCCATGCGGCAAGCCAGTTGATTTTGGGCGCATGGATCATTCATAAAACTGGTGGTGATCGCGCTTCCAACTATCGCAGGCAGGCGGTCATAAATATTTTGTTCCCCCAGGGCATTTTTGTACAGGCTGGAATTATACATCTGCCCATTGAGGGTGGTCAACAGGATGGATAGAAGGGCGGTGATCACAAACATGAAAGCAAATATCGCTGCAATTACCCTGCCAATCACGGTTAAGAATTTGCGCAAGCTACCACCTTTCGGTCATTCCACTGACCAGGCGTGCATTCTTTTTAACCCCTGTCACGCAGGCAGGTTGTCCATCATTGCATTGTTTTAATTCCGCCAGTTATGCCTTCTCGCCGGCTATTTCGACATAGTCCCGCGTAATTGTATTTTCCAGCGACCCGCCCAGCAGGCTGATGAGTTCCGAGGTGCAATCCGCTTTTTCTTCAGCGTCGCGGCGGCTCCAGGTGCGGCTCTTGATTTCAAGATAATAGCCAAGGTCGGGAGTTTCGACCCTGTCCAGGTTCACGAAAAACTCTTCATTTTTATAGCGCACCAGCCAGCGCAGGCGGTCCTTGTCCACGGCAATTTCACTCGCTGGTTTGAAGTATTCCCGGTAAAAACGCAGGCTGTTGGCTGCCGGAGCAAAATAACGAATTCGGCTCAGAAGCACGTCGTGGGCAAAGTCTCCCTCGCGGGATGGACCGATCAGGGTCAACCGACCTCTCACCCCCGTAATTTGCTCCTTCTCATCGATCATCTCATCCTCACGGTAACGCAGCCAACCCTGCTCCGGGTCGGCAAAGGTGAAATACATATCGTGCTGGTGGTAATGTTTTTTGACCAGGATATCGATGCCGGTCTTTTGGATGGCTTTCAGCACAGGTGCCGGGTCTTTTAACTTTACTTTGACCTGGACTTCAAATGATTCCTCTTCTGCTGAACCGCCCAGCGCCACCAGTTTCGAGAAGACCGATTGCTCCCTTGCCATCAGGAAAACGTCGATTTTCTGGGCATATTCCTGTGCGCAGAGCTTCAAATCCTTTTCGTCGAGAGTCAGGAGTTCGCGGTTGTGCATCAGCCATTTTCCGTTGACCATGACGTCGCTTACGTCCGTGGCTTTCCCGGTATACACCAGCTGTGCGTAGATGTTATCAGCATCCCGGCGGAAGCGCGGTGAATTGTGAATGCCTGAAATATCCACCAGGATCAGGTCTGCTCGCTTGCCTGCTTCCAGGGTACCGGTCACTTGTCCGAGGTGCAGCGCCCGCGCTCCCAAGCGGGTGGCCATTGTCAGGGCAGTGATCGCCGGGAGGGCGGTCGGGTCGTTGCTCACGGTTTTCGCCACGAATGCGGCCAGGCGGACTTCTTCGAACATATCCAGGTCATTGTTCGAGGCGGGTCCGTCCGTCCCGATGCCGACATCCAGCCCCAGGTTTAACATCTTTTGGACCGGCGCGAATCCGGAGGCCAGTTTCAAGTTGGATGAAGGATTATGGGCCACCCCCGCTCCCGCATGCAGCAGGGTGCGCATTTCCCCTTCGTCAATGTGGGTGCAGTGGGCTGCCAGCACTTTGGCGTCGAAAAGGCCTTGTTTTTTAAGAAATGGAACCACTGGCATTCCATTATCCCTGCGCATGGTTTCAACTTCCAAGGCAGTTTCAGAAATGTGAGTATGCAGGGGCACGTCGAACTCGGCTGCCAGTTGGGCAGTGGCTCGCAGGATTTCAGGAGTGCAGGTATAGTAGGCATGCGGGGATACCGACGGCGTAATCAGCGTGTGGCCTTTCCAGCCTTCGATGAATTCCCTCGCCGCAGCTAGCGAATCTTCGAACGAGACTGCATCCGGAGCGGGGAACTTGAGCACGGTTTGCCCGCAAACGGCGCGTAAGCCTGCCTCGGCAGTGGCCTTCGCCACGTTTTCCTCGAAGTAGTACATGTCGGCGAAACAGGTCACACCGCTGCGGATGAGCTCCGCGCAGCCCAGTTGCGTTCCCAGTCGGACGAAATCGGGCGAGACGAACTCCCGCTCCACCGGCCAGACGTACCCCTGCAGCCAGACGTCCAGGCGCAGGTCGTCTGCCAGGCCACGCAGGAGTGTCATTGGGACGTGGGTGTGTGCATTGACCAATCCTGGCATTAAGACCCGTCCGCCGCAGTCCACCTCGTGCGCGGCACGGCAAGTTTTACGGATTTCAACCTCGAGGCCAACCGCCAAGATCGAATCCCCGCTGACGGCCACCGCACCGGGTTCGTATTGGTGCATTTCCTCGTCCATGGTCAGGACGATGGCATTAAAGAGGAGAAGA
>Ga0326726_10006503_pt1 | contig 10507 bp, 12 predicted proteins | sample MHFenrmetagenome_2_FD_207603 | JGI IMG/M metagenome (GOLD analysis project Ga0326726, IMG submission 207603) | Lab enriched peat soil microbial communities from Michigan Hollow, Ithaca, NY, United States - MHF15MN | ecosystem: Environmental > Terrestrial > Soil > Wetlands > Peat | place: USA... | reverse complement strand
CGATGCGCTCGAGCTTCGGGGGCCCGGCCCAGTACGAGGCGTTCGCCTCCAGCACGATGCGCACGTTCTTGTCCCACGACACGAACTTGAACGGGCCGGTGCCCACCGGGTGGCTCGCGAACTCCTTCCCGTACTTCCTCACCGCGGTCGGGCTCACGATGCGGCCGGTGTTGAGCGTGAGGTTGTTGAGCAGGGGCGAGAACGGCTGCTTGAGCGTGAAGCGCACCGTCCCCGGGTCCACCACCGTGACCTCCTTGATCGCCCCGTAGTAGAACGAGGCGAACGGGAAGGGCCCGGTCTCGGCCTGGGGATGCTTGGGATCGAGCAGCCGGTCGTAGGTGAACTTGACCGCGTCGGCGTCGAACGGGGTGCCGTCGTGGAACTTCACGTTCTTGCGCAGGGTGAAGGTGTAGGTGAGGCCGTCCGGCGACATCTTCCACGCGGTGGCCAGCCCCGGCTCCTGGGTGAACGAGCCCTCCTTGAAGCGCACGAGGGTGTCGTAGACGCTCGAGAGCACCCGCATCGAATTGATGTCGGTGAGCTGCCCGGGATCCATCGAGGTGGGCTCGGCCACCAGCCCCACCACCAGGGTCTTGGCCGCCGCGCGCGCCTCCGGCGCGCCCGCGCCGATCAGCGCGGTGAGCAGCAGCACCGCCATCGCCGTCGTCTTCCGCCATCCTCTCATCGGGTGTCCTCCTCCTGCGGGGTCACTGCCCAGAAACGCGTCACCGTAGTCTCGGGTCGAGCGCGTCGCGCAGCCCGTCGCCCAAGAGGTTACAACCTAGCACCAAGAGAAAGATCGCGAGCCCGGGAATCGCGGCCACGTGCGCGGCCACCGTGATGAACTGCCGGCCGTCGGCCAGCATCGTGCCCCAGTCCGCGGTGGGCGGCTGGGCGCCCAGGCCGATGAAGGAGAGCCCCGCGCTCTCGGTGATCATCACCCCGATGTTCATCGACACGAACACCAGGATGGGCCCCGCGATGCCGGGCAGGATGTGGCGGCGCAGGATGCGGCCCTCGGTGGAGCCGACCGCGCGCGCCGCCTCCACGAACTCCTGCTCGCGCAGGAGCAGCACCGCGGCGCGCACCCCGCGCGCGTAGAACGACACGTTCACCACCGCCACCGCGAGCATCGCGTTGACGAGCCCCGGCCCGAGCGCGGCCACGAGCAGCATCGCGAGCAGGATGTAGGGGAAGGCCATGATGAGGTCGATCCCCCGCATCGCGAGGTGGTCGGTCAAACCGCCGTAGAAGCCGGTCACCAGGCCGACCGCGGTCCCCGCGAGCATCGCGAGCAGCGTGGCCAGGACTCCCACCACCAGGGAGACGCGCGCGCCCCACACCACGCGGCTCAGCAGGTCGCGCCCCAGGTGGTCGGAGCCGAGCGGATGGCCCGGGCTGAGCGGCGGCGCGAGGCGCCCGCTCGGCTGCGTGCGGTTGGGGTCGGCGAGCGGCAGCGCGGGGGCGAGCGCGGCGGCCACCGCGACCAGCGCCACGATGAGCGCGCCGACCGTGCGCCAGCCGCCGCGCCGGCGCGCGGGCGCGGAAGGAGCCGGCGCCTCAGTGGACATGACGGACCCGCGGGTCGACCACCGCGTACAGGAGATCGGTGGCGAGGTTGATCGCCACGTAGGTGGTCGCGATCAGCAGCACGCCCCCCTGCACCAGGGGGAAGTCGCGCGTGAGGATGGCGTTGACCATCATGAACCCGACGCCCGGCCACGCGAACACCGTCTCCACGTAGACCGCGCCCGCGAGGAGGTAGCCCACCTGCAGCCCGAGCACGGTGACGAGCGCGACCAGGGTGTTGCGGAAGGCGTGCCAGCCGATCACGCGCGGCTCGGAGGCGCCCTTGGCCCGCGCGGTGCGCACGTAGTCCTGGGCGATCACGTCGAGCATGCTCGAGCGCGTGAGCCGCGACACGATGGCCAGCGGCACCAGCGACAGGGTGACCGCGGGCAGGATCAGGTGCGCGAGGAGATCTCCCGTGCCGCCGTCGCCCGCGGGCGAGTACATGCCGGTGCCGGGCAGCCAGCCGAGCCGTACCGAGAACCCGATGATCAGGAGGAGTCCGACCCAGAACGCGGGCATGCTGATCGCCACCATCGCGACGACCTGGGAGAGGCGATCGACCGGCGATCCCGGCCGCGTGGCCGCCAGCACTCCCAGCAGGATGCCGGCCGGGAACGCGAGCACGAAGGCGCCGCCGGCGAGGATCAGGGTGGCCTGGAAGCGGCGCGCCAGCTCCGGCAGCACCGGCCGGCGCAGCATGATCGAGCGGCCGAGGTCGCCCTGCGCCGCGCGCGCGGCCCACCGCCCGTACTGCACGATCATCGGCCGGTCGAGGCCGAGCTGAGCCCGCAGGTTGGCGAGCTCGCTCGGGGTCGCCATCGGGCCCAGCAGGACCTGGGCCGGATCGCCGGGAGCCAGGTGCAGCGCGAGGAACACCACGAAGGAGACGCCGACCAGGACGAAGAGGGCGGAGAGGAGGCGGTGCGTCAGGTATCGTCGCATGCGGTCGGCGCGAGTATAGAAGCGCCCGGCCGGCGGGGGCAAGGCGGCGAGCCCCCACCTCCGCCCCACGCGCGCCCGCCCCTTGACAGGGTCGTTCGGGCGGCGCAGTATCGCCCCGGCCGCGACGGCGTCGTCCAAGCCCACAGCACCACCCAGCCGCACCACCGATCACTGGGTCAAGGGGGGCAACATGGCGAACGAAGCCACCAGCGAGCTCAGGGCCGACGTTCACCGCATCGAACCCATCCCGGAATCCGACAAGGACTCCACCGGCCCGCAGCAGATGTGGATCTGGGCCGGCGCCAACATCGCCCCGATCAACTGGGCCCTGGGCGCGCTCGGCATCGTGCTCAAGCTGGGCCTGTGGGAGACCATCGCGGTCATCGTGCTGGGCAACCTGGTGGGCTGCGCGATCTTTGCCGCCTTCACGGTGATGGGCCACAAGACCGGCGTGAACCAGATGGTGCTGAGCCGCTCCGCGTTCGGCCGGCGCGGCGCGTACCTGCCGAGCGCGCTGATGTTCCTCATGACGCTCGGCTGGATCGGGGTCAACACCTACTTCCCGGTGAAGATCGCGGTGGCGATCCTCGGGCAGTTCGGTGTCCCGGACGTCTGGCTCACCAACTTCGCGGTGGTGACGGTGGTCATGGTGGTCCAGGTCCTCATCGGCATCTACGGCTTCTACGCGATCCGCACCTTCGAGAAGTACACGGTCCCGATCACGGTGGTCCTCATGGCCCTGATGAGCTACCTGGCCTGGACGCGGCCAGGAGTCGTCAACTGGAACCTGACCAGCACCCTGCCGCCCGCGGCCCACCTCGCGATGCTGAGCCTGCTCACGACCGCGATCGGGGTGGGCTGGGGGATCTCGTGGGTCACCTGGGCGTCGGACTACTCCCGGTTCGTCCCCCGCCGGGTCTCGTCGGCCTCGGTGTTCTGGTACAGCTACGTGGGCATGTTCGTGCCGACGGTCTGGCTCGCCATCCTCGGCGCCACCATCGCCAGCACCACCCTCGACACCGATCCGGCCAAGATGGTGAGCGCGGTGTTCGGCGGGGTCACCAGCCTCCTCGTCCTCCTGCTGGTGCTGCACGGCCCCATCGCCACCAACATCCTCAACGTCTACTCGGCGGCCCTCGCCGCGCTCAGCATGGGGGTGCGGGTCTCGCGCGTGGCGATGGCGGTGGTCGCGGGCCTGGTCGGCTACCTGGTCACGATCTACTTCGTTTCCCAGCCCTCGTTCGCCAAGGCGTTCGACAACTGGATGATCAGCCTGCTCCTGTGGATGAGCCCGTGGGCCGGCGTGGTGCTGGCCGATTTCTTCATCGCGCGCCACGGCAAGATCGAGGTGACGGAGCTCTACCGGGATCCGGAGCGCAGCGCCTACGGGGACGTCAACTGGGGCGCCATCGTGGCCTTCATCGCGGGCCTCCTGGCGGGCTGGTCGGTGGAGGACGGCCTGGTGCCAGCCCTGCAAGGGCCGATCTCGACCAAGCTGCTCTCCGGCGCGGATCTGAGCTGGCTGGTGGGCATCGTGGTGGCGGGCGGGCTCTACCTGATCCTCGGCCGGCGCGAGGAGCCGGTGGTGGTGGCGCCGGCGATGCGCGGCGGCCGGTAGCGCGCGCGGTCGCATGGACGAGTTCCTGCGGGCCGCGCTCGAGGAAGCCGAGGTCGGCTTCTCCGAGGGCGGCATCCCGATCGGCTCGGTGCTCGTGCACCAGGGGCGTATTCTCGGGCGCGGCCACAATCGCCGGGTGCAGAAGGGCAGCGCGATCCTCCACGGCGAGATGGACGCGCTCGAGAACGCGGGCCGGCAGCCCGCTCGCGTCTACCGGGAGTGCACCATCTACACCACGCTCTCGCCGTGCGCGATGTGTAGCGGGGCGATCCTTCTCTACGGGATCCCGCGGGTGATCGTCGGCGAGAACCGCACGTTCATGGGGGAGGAGGCCCTGCTGCGCAGCCGGGGCGTGACGGTCGAGGTGCTCCGGGAGCCGCGATGCCAGGAGCTGATGGCCCGGTTCATCGCGGCCCACCCCACCCTGTGGGCGGAGGACATCGGAGAGTAGCGGTCAGCGCTCCCACGGCAGCGGCGTGCCCTCGCTCCAGGCGTCGGGCCGGATGCCGAAGGCCTCGATGAAGCGCTGCCAGCCCGAGGCGACGGTGAGCGCGGCGCCCAGCTCGAGGATCTCGCCCTCGTCGAAGTGCTGCCGCAGCTGGGCGAAGAGCGCATCGTCCACCGCCGGCCGCTCGCCGCTCAGGCAATCGGCCAGCCGCAGCGCGGCCACGGTGCGGGGGGGCAGCCCGGCCCGGTCCAGGTCGCCGAGCGCCTGCTGCACCTCGTCTTCCCCGAGCCCCTTGCGCACCAACGATGCGCTGCGCGCGAGGCTTCAGTGCACGCACTGGTTGCGCTGGGCGAGCCGGATGCGGCACAGCTCGACCAGGCCGGGATCGAGGCTCGAGCCGCCCGCGTAGATGAACGACACCCAGGAGAGGAACAGGTCGAGCACCGCGGGCCGGCGCGCGAGCGTCAGGAAGAGGTTGTCGTCCCGGTAGGCCTTGGCGAGCCAGACCTCCAGGCGGCGTCGCAGCGCCGGATCGAGCCGATCCGGATCGGCCTTGGGCAGACGGCCATGCACGTTGGCCATGCGGGCGCCAGTCTAGCAAACGTGCTATGGTCCGGTGCTCCAAATCGCGGGACGCAAGGAGGAACGCATGCAGACCGTCCAGATGAGCCGGGAGGAGATCGAGGCCCGCACCGGGCGCTTCGCCGCGCTCCAGCCGATGGAGTTCATGAAGAACGACACCGTCGTCTCGCAGGCCGCCAAGGACATCATCCTCGCGCGCAAGCTGATGCCGGTGGTGCTGGAGCGGACCCAGTCCGCCTTCGGCAACGACGCGCCGATCTACAACGCGGCCGGCCTCACCATGTTCATCTCGATCATGCCGTCCGGCCAGGGCCCCTGCCTGCACGCGCACGTCAAGACCTTCGAGACCTTCATCGTGCTGGAGGGCAGGCTGGAGTTCTCCCTGAACGACGACGGGGGCGAGAAGATCGTGCTGAACCGGTGGGACACCTTCTCGTGCCCGCCCGGGGTCAACCGCGGCTTCCGCAACGTGGACACCAAGGACAGCGTGCTGCTCACCATCATCACCGGCGGCATCAACGATCGGAACGACATCGGGCTGCCGCCCGCCATCGCCCGGCAGATCGAGGCGGTTGACCCGCACGCGCTCGAGGTGTTCAAGACCAAGATGGGCCTGCGCTTCGACGCCGGCCCGGCGGTGTGAGGCGGCGGCCCCTCAGGGAACGTAGCGGCGCTTGTCCACCGTGACCGGGCCCGTGGCGGGGACGGTCACGATGTGGAGATCGCCGTACTCCACCGGCCCCAGGCCCGAGCCGCCCAGCCGGCGGTAGACCGCCTGGAGGTTGCCGGAGGCGTTGCCGACCCACACGACCACCGAGCCCGCGTGCCGGTCGAGGATCTCGTCGACGATGGCCCCGGCGGAGAAGAGGCTGACCGCGGCGGTGCGGGTGATCTCGATCCCGGCGTGGCGCGCGAGCGGGCGGACCGTGTCGAGATTGCGCTCCAGATCCGGGCTGTAGATCGCGGTGACCCCCATCCCGCCCACCGCCGCGACCAGCGCCTGCGCGCGCTCGCGCCCGGTCGCGTTCAGCACTCCCGAGCCGGGGTCGGTGTCTCCGTGCCGGGTCAGGATGACGGTGGTGGTGGTGCCCGGGCGAGAATGAGCCGCGCTCGCAGCGCAGCTGCCGAGGCCGGCCAGGAGCACCGCGGCGGCCAGGCCGCGGAGCGCGCGGGCGACCCGGGCGCGCGCCATCTAGGCCTTGCGGAAGCGGTGGATCCCGTCGTCGCCGACGAGACGGCTCGCCTGGCCCAGCGCCTCGAGGAAGTGCAGGTGCGCCACCGTCTCGCCGATCGCGAAGCCCAGCTGGTGGGCGTCGAGCTGCCGCCGGAACAGCACCGGCACCAGGTCGTGGGCGGTGCGGGGCTCGGCGAGGGCGTCGATCGTCTCGCTGAGCCGCTCGTCGTGGTGGTGCTGGAGGTAGTCGAGCCGCCGGTGCAGGCCGCGGAACGGCAGGCCGTGGGACGGCAGCACCAGGGTCGACTCCGGCAGCGGGCGGAAGCGGCCGAGCGAGTCGAGATAAAGCTTGAGCGGGTTGCCGTTCGGCTGATCCGGCCACACGCTCACGTTGGTGGTGATCTTGGGCAGCACCTGGTCGCCCGAGATCAGCACGTTGGCCTCGGGGGAGAAGAGGCAGGCGTGCTCCGGGGCGTGCCCCATCACCGTGAAGGCGTGCCACGCCCGCCCCCCGACGGTGACCACGTCGCCCTCGCGCACCGCCCGGAAGTCCGGCGCGACCGACGGCACGAGCTGGCGGAAGTGGTTCCCCCGCCCGCGGAAGGCCTCCACGGCCGCCTCCGGCACGCCGTGACGCCGGTAGTGGTTGAGCCGCTTCTCGGAGTCGTTGCCGCCCATCCCCTGCCAGGCGAGCTGGGCCATGAGCCACTCGGCCTGCGGGCACCACAGCTCGACGCCGAAGCGCTGGGCGAGCCAGTCGGCGTTGCCGATGTGATCCGGGTGGAAGTGGGTGACGAGCACCCGGACGATCGGCGTGCCGGAGAGCTCGCCCGCGAAGAGCGCCTCCCACAGCGCCCGGGTCGGCCGGAGCCCGACCCCGGTGTCCACGACCGTGACCCCCTCGCCGTCGTCGAGCAGCCACAGGTTGATGTGGTTGAGCTGGAACGGCAGCGGCATCCGGATCCAGCGGATGCCGGGGGCGACCAGGATGCTGGCGCCACCCTCGGGAGGCTCGGGCCAGGGATGAACGAGGCCGGGGGCGGGCGCGGCCAGCGGATGCTCGGGCTCGGGTCTCATGGGCCCGTCACTTCTTCCGGTAGACGTTGAGGCCGATCTTCTCCTCCCGCTCCGGCACCGTCACGTTGCCCTCGGTCGAGGCCACGATGATGGTCTTGCCGGAGGAGGAGGGTCCGAACTCCTTGGTCAGGTCGACGGTGATCGTGAGGATGTTGCCCGCGATGGTCATCTCGACGTTCTTCATCATCTATCTCCCGTGGGGCACGCTAGCCTGGTTGGCCTCGAGACCTCTATGATATGCCACGGACGAGACGAACACCGGCAGAACTGCCGGGGAGGGACGAGACATGACGCGATCCGATCTGGCCACGACGCTCGGGGCCCTGATCCTGCTGGCCGGCTGCGCCACCGCGACCTCGACCGCGGAGGCGCCCACCGAATCCAAGGACCGGGCGGAGTGCAAGGAGTACGCGCGCCCGTTCGAGCACTCCGGCCGCATGAAGGACGCCTGCCTGATCAGCCGGGGCTACACCGTGAGCTACAGCACGAACGGAGGCGGCGTCGACGTCACCGCCCGGGCCCAGCCCCGGCCCGCCGCGGAGGTCGTGGCCACCGACCTCAAGGCCTGCAACGATCAGTCGGGGATGGGCTACGCGGGACGGCTGCAGTTCGCGCGCTGCATGACCCCGCGGGGCTACGCGGTGTGGAGCGGCGACTAGCGCCGCTCACCCGAGGCGGTCGAAGAAGCTCCCCGCGAGGAAACGGGGGCCCGCGGGCGAGGCGGCGACCTCGGCCTTGAAGGCCGCCCACTCCGGGAGCGCCTGGCCGACCACGTGCGGGGTCTCGGGCAGCCGCTTCGTCTGATTGAGCAGCGGGCGGCCCCCGTGCTTCACCGCGAAGTCGTTGTAGGCTTCGTTGAGCGCGTGCCAGTCCGGGTTGTTGGGCTCGTTGTGCACCATGTCGAGGGTGAAGGCGTGCTCCCGGGGGGCGAAGGCGAGCCGGGACCGATCGTCGGCGCAGATGAAGTACACCTCGGTGAACAGGGCCGGGCGGAACCGCGCCCGGTGCTCCGCGCAGAAGGCGATGAAGTCGGTGACGACCCGCTGCCACTGGCTCACCGGGTAGGCCCAGAAGGTGAAGTCGAAGAAGGTCACGCGATCGCGGGTGAAGTCGATGTTCGAGTCCGAGCGATACGCGGTGAAGCCGTGAAGGGCCCGGAGCACTTCCGGGGTGAGCAGGTCGAAGATCTGGAGCAGCTTGTCGCTCGCCGACACGTGCGGCGCCCGGCTCAGGTCCCGCATCTTGTCGAAGAGCGACCCCAGGCCGCTGGGGAGCAGGTTCTTGAGCTGCGCGAGCGGGTCGAACACGTGTCCCACGGTGGTCAGGACGGTCGTGGCCTCGCTGGCGCCCCACTCCCAGAGATGGTCGCGGATCTTCCGCTTGAGGATGTCGGCGTGCCCGATGACCGCGTCCGGGGCCCGGCGCCGGCGCTCCACCAGGATCCCCGGCCGGTACGGCTCCAGGAAGGCGAGCACCGCTTCCGCGTCGCCGAAGATCTGCTCGATCGAAGGTGGCTCGCCCGGCTTGAACGTGATCAGGTCGTGGGCATAGCGGAGAGGGATCGCCGGCTGCACCTGGAAGGTCACCTCGTAGATGATGCCGCGCAGGCCGTAGCTCGACCGGATGTCCCGCAGGGCGTCCCCGGACAGCGTCAGGTCCTGGCCCTCCGCGTCGATCATCTTCACCCGGGTGACCGCCGAGCCCACCTGGCCGAACCCGGGGGCCACCGCCGGCTCGCGCCCGGTGACGGGCGGCCGCTCGAACAGCGAGGAGTCCTTGGTGCCGGAGCACGCGACCGAGCCGGCGGTGGCGTTGCCGATCTCCGGCGTCACCGGCAGCTCGAGCCGGTAGGGCCGGAGGGCCTGGCGGACGTCGAGCAGGGTCGCGCCGGCGCCCACCGTGACCGAGGCCGGCGGCTCCACCACGCAGGAGCGGAACGCGTCCATCCGGACCTGGGTGCCCCCGTCGGCCGCGAAGCAGGCGTTGACGGAATGCAGCTCGCCCGCCGCCCGCACCGGCAGATGCGTGGCGGTCCTCACGACGTCCTGCAGCTCGGCCACCGACTTCGGATGCACGACCACCTGCGGCTTGCTGTCGGCGGAGCGATTCCAGTTGGTGAGCAGCGTAGGCATGCGCGTGATCCTCCGGCGGCCCTACTCCCCGAGGAGCGCTCGGGCCGCTTGCACGTGGGGGAGGTCGGAGCCCTCGGTCATGGCCTGGTAGGCGCGGCGCAGCGCGACCAGCGACGGCACCGCGCCGCCGCGCTCGCGCTCGAGCCGGACGAGGCTGATCGCGGCACGCAGCGCGAGGAGCGTGGCCCCCTGCTCCTGGGCGATCTCCACCGCCTGCTCGAGGGCGCGCGCGGCCTCGGGATCCCCGGGCGCGCGTCGGGCCAGCGCCTCGCCCTTCAGGCGGTAGAGCTCGGAGACGAGCCCGCACTCGCCGGAGACGCGCGAGTGCTCGAGGACCTCCTCGAGCCGGCCGAGCGCCTCGTCGACCGCCCCCAGGCTCAGCAGCGCCTCGGCATGGTGGGCGCGCAGGCGCAGGCCGACGCGCTGGCTGGCCGCGCGGTAGCGGTCGAGGCCCTGCCGCAGCAGCTCGGCGCCGGCGGCGCGCTCTCCCTGCGCGAGGCGGGCCCAGCCGACTAGCCCGAGGGCGAGCGCGGTGAAGAAGGCGAAGCTCTGCTCGCGCGAGAGGTCGAGCAGCTCCTCGCCGAGCCGCCCGGCCAGCGCGGGCTCGTGCCGCTCGCAGCGCACCAGGCCGGCCCAGTTGAGGGCCACCGCCAGCGTGAGCGGGTGCCCGCTCTCCCGTGCCCGCGCCACGCTCTCCTCGGCCAGTCGCGCGGCCCGGTCCGGCTCCCCGGCGAGCGCGCAGATCCAGCCGAGGAAGCCCAGGGCCGCCACCCGCATGTCGTTGCCGTAGAGCGCGATCTGCGCCTCGGCGAAGCGCGGCTCGTGCACCGCCAGCACGCGCTCGAAGTGCTCTCGCGCCCGGAGGATACGCCCGCGGTAGAAGTCGGTGATGCCCGCCGCGATGGAGGCGGGAATCAGGGCCTGGGGATCGCTCCCCGCGGCCGCGAGCATCTGCTGGGCGA
>Ga0326726_10006502_pt1 | contig 10508 bp, 6 predicted proteins | sample MHFenrmetagenome_2_FD_207603 | JGI IMG/M metagenome (GOLD analysis project Ga0326726, IMG submission 207603) | Lab enriched peat soil microbial communities from Michigan Hollow, Ithaca, NY, United States - MHF15MN | ecosystem: Environmental > Terrestrial > Soil > Wetlands > Peat | place: USA... | reverse complement strand
TGTGGAGATGATCGCCGCACGCCTCGGCGGGCGCACATCGGTGATGTATTCGTAGATAATATAGAACATGATGGCCGTCAGGAGCACGATGATCAGCGTCGGCACGACGCGCGCAAGGCTTGTCTCAAAGAAAGGCCGGAGCGCGGCCACGCGGAGCGCCCAGGGTCTGAGAAATGTGTAGACCCAGACGGAAAAATTGGAGAGCAGGAAGAGGACGAAAGCAAGCGCGATGAATCCGACGTCGTGAGCGAGACCGGCGAGAACCCCGCGGGTCCGTTTCAACTCATACACCCGGTGGAGCGCGCTGCGGAGTGCATCGACGAGTGAGGTCGTTGTCCAGAGAAGCACGATGAATCCCACGATGCCGATCGACCTGCGATACGTTATGATGTCGGAAATAAGTGCGCTGATCGTAGTCCGGATTTCCTCCGCGAAGGGCTGTTCCGGAAAGATGGCATCGAGCACTTCTCCCATCTGCTTCATGCTTGCCGCATCCGAATTCAGGATCGTTCCGATCACAGCCGCAGAAAGGAACAAAATCGGGATGAGCGTGAGGATTCCGTTAAACGCGAGGCCCGACGCCAGAAAGAGCACATCGTCCTCGGTGGTCTTCCTCCATATTCCGCGCACGTAATATCGGACGGCTCCCGGAAAATGCCAGATATACGAGAAGAATCGCTGGATCCGTGATGACATGAGGTCGGTCGGTTTCTATTTGGGCCGGAGGTTTGCAAACTTCAGGAGCAAATGCTTTCTGCCCACCGAATCGAACTCGACGATGGCTCGCGCATTCTCCCCCCTCCCATCGATGGACAGGATGCTGCCGGCGCCGAATGTTTCATGCACGACGCGTGTCCCCACCTGCACCTGATTTGGCACCTGTGATTCCCCCTCATAGTCAGGCATGCGATCGCTGAAATACGAGCCGCCATCGTCAACCCTGGGCTTGCGTCGCGCGACCCCGATGCGCCCCGGCATGCCGGCATGTTCCCTGCCGGGGATTCCCCGGGCTCCGGCGGGCGAACGCAGATCTCCCTCCTGCCGGAGGAGGGAGCTGTCGATCTCATCGAGAAAGCGCGAGCGGGTGGACACGGTCACATCGCCGAACCGGTAGCGGCTTGCAGCCCACGAAACATAGAGCTTCTGCATTGCTCGAGTGACACCCACGTACATCAGCCGCCGCTCCTCTTCCAGCTCGCTCCGGTCTTCCATTGAGCCGCTGATCGGAAAGAGCCCCTCCTCCAGGCCTGCAATGAAGACGACCGGAAACTCGAGTCCTTTCGCAGCGTGGAGGGTCATCAGGGTGACGGCATTCCGTCCAAACTCCGCTGTGTCCACGTCCGATACGAGTGAGACCTCTTCCAGAAAATCCTCCAGCTTCGCATCGGGGGTGCGGTCGCCGAATTCCGAGAGGGCCGAGACAAGCTCCTGAATGTTCTCCCTTCTGTTCGATGCCTCAAGGGTATTTTCTTCTTTCAGGGCCTGCAGTATTCCTATTTCGTCAACAAGGGTCCGCGCAAGCTCGCCCACCGACATCCGGTCTTTCAGTGAAATATACTTGGAAAGCAATGCATGAAACTGCCGAACGGATTTCAGCGTCCGGTCGGCAATGATCCCCTCAAGCTGCGGTGACCCGAGAGCTTCAAATATGCTTTTGCCTTTCTTTGCGGCCGCAGATCGGATTTTCGCGAGACTTGTCTCACCAATCCCGCGCGCAGGAACGTTGACGATGCGCAACAGGCTTTCCTCGTCACGCGGATTCGTTATGGCCGAAAGGTAGGCAAGGATGTCCTTGATCTCTTTCCGCTTATAGAATGCGATACCTCCGACGATGATGTAGGGAATGCTGCTTCTCCGGAGGGCATCCTCCAGCGATCTCGATTGGGCATTGGTGCGGTACAAGACAGCAAAATCCTTGAGATCAAGCTTTCGCCGAATCAGCTCCTCCTGAATGCGGGCAACGGTTTTGTACCCCTCATCCCGGTCGTCCTGGCACGAAAGCAGGGTGACGGGGTCGCCTTCGGCGTTGGCCGTCCACAATTGCTTGGGAATTTGGTCGATATTGTGGCAGATGATGCCTGCCGCTGCGGCAAGGATCGTCCGGGTCGAACGGTAATTTTCTTCCAGACGGAAGACTTTGCAGTCCGGGTAATCCTTCTCAAAATCGAGGATATTGCGGATATCCGCGCCGCGAAAGGCATAAATGCTCTGGGCATCATCCCCCACGACGCAGATGTTACGGTGGATCTGGGCAAGCTCACGGATCAACTTGTACTGCACCCTGTTCGTATCCTGATACTCATCCACCATGATGTACCGGAAGCGGTACTGATACCGCTCGCGCGCGTCGGGATGTTTTGAGAAGACTTCGAGGGGCTTGAGGAGCAGGTCGTCAAAATCCATCGCGTTCGATTTCCGCAGCCTGCGTTCATACTGTTCATACACCGCAGCGGTTCGTTCGATGAGAGAATCGGACGCGGACTCCCGGAGCGCGGCGGGAGAGACCATTGCATTTTTCGAGGCGCTGATTCGGGAGCGGATCGCCTGCGGACTGAACTGTTGTCCCGGGATGCCGAGATCGCTCATGATCGATCGGATCACTCCGAGGGAATCATCGGAATCGTAGATGGTGAAATTCCGCTGGTAGCCGATCCGCTCTGCTTCGAAGCGGAGCATGCGGGCGAACAGCGAATGAAATGTTCCCATCCAGACGTGCCGGCTCGCATCACCCACGAGCGCGGCAATCCGCCCTTTCATCTCGGACGCTGCTTTGTTGGTGAATGTGAGAGCGAGGACGGTTTCCGGCGGCGTTCCGGAGGCAAGCAGATGCGCGGTCCGGTAGGTGAGAACGCGCGTCTTGCCGCTTCCGGCGCCAGCGACGATCAGGACTGGCCCTTCGATGGCGGCAACAGCCTGCCGCTGTACGGGATTGAGTGCATCGAGAAATGACATCACGAGAGTATAACGAAAAAGAGGGGGGAAGGCAACGATGAACACTGCGGGGGCGCGCGTGAAGGGACACGCTGCGTCTTTCAGATCAGCAGTGACCCCTCAAGTCGAAGGAGAAATTCTTTGGTCTTCAGTCCGCTCGCGTAACCGACAAGCGAACCGTCGGTGCCGATCACGCGATGGCAGGGAACGATGATGGGAACAGGGTTGCTCGCATTCGCCCGGCCGATTGCCTGAAACCCGCGGCTTGTGCCGAGGCGTTTCGCAAGTTGCTTGTAGCTGATTGTTGTTCCGTAGGGGATTTTCGTGAGCTCGCGCCAGACGCGCATTTGAAACGGAGTGCCGATGAGATCGACGGTGCACGTGAATTTCGCAAGCTTTCCGTTGAAGTATCGCGTCATTTGTTCGATGACGTCCCGGTTGCGCGACTTGTTGTCGGCGACCTGACTGTCGTCAAAATTTTCGCGCAGCCATCGGAAGAAATCTCTCTTCGTTTGCCGCGGCAGACTGACCTTGCACACCCCCTTCTCTGTCGAACCCACGTAGATCAGCCCAACTTTGGATTCAAATGATGTGCAGTACACCATTGAGCGAGACACTGATTGTTACAGCGTGAGAGCCGAAGCGGAAATCTCGCTGAGAAGCGCAGCGGGGCAACGGTGAGTATAAACATTTGAGGTTTGAAAGGCAAGAGAAATCAGAAGAAGGCGCGGACTTCCGCTCTCGCCGTATGAATCGGAGAACCGCCACCCTCCGACCGTCCGTCGTAGTTCACTGACGACTGAATGAACTGAGTCACTCTGTAGTCAAAGCCGACCCGCCAGATCCATGTCTTCCCGGCAACGCGCCCACCGGTAAGCTCGTATGGAAACGAATCTGTCGCCCGACCGAGCTGAACCTCCTCACGCGAAAGTTCTCCGCGCATCTGACCTGAACCCAGGAATGCATAGATCGCCCGAAATGACTGTGCATTCAACGCTGCATCCAGCGTCGGGGACTGATATCTGTCTTTTGCCTCACCGAGATCGAGCTTGATTCCCAGCTCGAAGTTTTGCTCAGGCCGGTATGATACGTCAAAACTGACTGAATTTGAGAGAATATCACGCAGCCTTCCTGAACTTTCCTGCGAAGTCAGCCGGTCCGTCTTGTTGACGAGGTCGAGCTGGTTGGAAATTTCCGGAACAAGCTGCCAGCGAAATCGCAGTGAACGCTCACGCGAATACGATCTTTCTATTCCTCCCGCAAAATTTACGAGACCTCTCCCCTGCGAGTAACGCAACCGCGATGAAAAGAGCGGATCGCCTTCAAACAAAAGAATGTCCTGAGTAAATAGTTGTGTCCCACTGATTGTCGTCGAATCGCGAAGGAATCTCTTGAGGTTGAGCAGGTAAATCTGTTTCAAATCACGCTCGGTGCTCTTCTCTTCAAGACGCACATAAGTTTCAGTCGAAAGGGGTTTGAGTATCCTTCCCAGGACTCCTGTTTCCTGAGGCAGGAAGCGGGCCGGTGTCAAACGGAGACGGAGACTTGTATTCACATCGATTATGGGAAACAATGCATCGGTCGGGATGGTCAACGCGATGAAATCTGCGTCAAATCGCGAGGGAACAAACTCCGCTTCATCGGCCAGCCCGTTGCTGTTGAGGTCGCCCAGGTATTTGTACGTCCCGGTTCCCGTCGGTACCCGCACGAAAACACGTTCAAGTTTTGAGGAGCGCTGGGTCTCCACCTGATAAAAGAGGTCAGCTTCCACTGCTCTGGATTGGGGAGCATAGCGGGATTGACTTTTTACGAGAACCGTCTGAAGGTCAGAGTTCCCCAATTGCTTGAACGCAGGTGTGAAGCGTTTCTCCCTCAAGGTGACATCAAGAGACGTAGTGAAGTCACCCCTGCCGGAAAGTCTGCCGCTGTATGACTGAGTGACGGAGTTTGCCTCTCTTATAAGAACTCCATTGTTCAGAAGGTTGTCATCGCGCCAGGCAAGTTCTCCCGAGAGAGTGACCGGGCCCAGGTCCTTGATCACAAGCCGCGGACCAAATTCATCGAAACTGAATGTCCCGGTTTTGTACGAAGTTCCCGCAACAGGCGTGATGGTCCTCTTCTCCCCTTCATAGGAAAATGCGGGCGTGAAAATGCCCATGGTATATGCGGCGGTTCCTTTCTGTCTGACCCATACGCTCGCATTGTCCGTCGGAGCTTCGGTGGCTTTCACTCTTTCAATCCTGTAATTCACAGCAGGTAAATCTTTCCCCTGTAACACAAGGTCCCCTTCAGTCCTTGTGGAGCGGAGAGCATCACCCCTTTCTATGCTTCCATATGAACCCCCGACGACGAGTCCCACCGGCGAGAGGTATTGCACAGAACCCTCCCGGATTTCTTCATCTCCTGCGGCCAGGCTATCGACCCCCCATTTCCTGGTGAATTCGATGTCGTTGGTCCTGTCAATCGGTACGAAGGCGCTGCCGACCTTCCGGTCGTACACCGCAAGATCAAATCCTCCGATGGCAAAGTCTCCGATACGCACATTCCGCGGGGAATACGAGGCAGAGAACTTCATGGCTTCCCCTGAAGTGGTCACTCCCGGCAGAGTAGAAAACCTGTTCGCATTGAATGCGCTGCGTGCGTACTCCCCGCCCACCTTCAGTGCCGACAGAGGCGTCGCATCGAACGCCACATTGACAAGCTGCTGTGATTGAGGAAGCGGCAGGTAGCGAACAGGCATGTAGTCCCCTCCACCGGGTCCCTGCCAGACAAAAACGCCGACCTGCTGACGAACGTATTCTCCCTGTCCGGTTCCGACAAAGGAGAATGCGAGTTGATACTTTGCATTGGGATCACCGGGTGCATAGCGGTAGTACTGCTTCGCGATTCCGCCTGCAATGACTGTATCAATCTGTACGTAGGTTCCGCCACTGTCCACCCTGGTCACGCCGCTCTGGGTCGCTTTGTTCCGATCTCCTCCCGCCGCCTGCAGGACCGCACGCGCGCTGTCTGTTACAGCAAAATCGATTGGCGCGTCGGGGTCGTCGGCCTCCCGGGCAAATGTCAGCGTTACCCTCGCATTGTTGTCGAAGAGACCTGTCACCGCCTGGGCGGCAAAGAGTGATCTTGCGTACTGTCGATCGGTGTATTCGAAATCGATGACGATGCGTGACGCCGACGTAATCAGCCGCCGGGGAGTGAACGTCAGCTCGGCGAGGGAATAGTCGATGGTATAGTCATTCGTCTCCCCCCGCGTTTGCAGTTCTCCGTTGATGTAGACACGCTCGGTTCCTGCAATGACGATAATCGCTCTCTCCCCGTTGCGGCCACTCAACCGGTACGGACCCTGGACGGCTTCCAGTCCGTTGAACTGCATCGTCGTGAACTTGCCCCGGGTGACTGCGCCTGCCACGAGCACGGATTCGCTCATTGCCCCGGAATGGAATTGGGCATTGCCCTCGGCCCCCTGCAGTTTTCTGCTCAGCCGGGCAAATTCCGGCCCGGTGATGTCCAGAACGAAATCTCCGAGCGTGGCTGCCACGGAGGTGCTCCTGATTTCGACGAATACTTTGTCGAATTCCTGAAGGGTTTGAGTGGTCCCTTCGGGCTGGATTGGCGTATTTTCGTCCGTCAGGGCGGCGGCAATATCGATGTCCGACGCGATCTTGCCTGCAAGCTGCATGCGAAACCCCGAGTTGAGCGACAGATCCCTGTTGGAAGCCACGGTGAATCCGCGCACGATGCTGCCGCTTTTCTGGAGGTTTGGGCCAAAGATCTCTTCCATGGAGAAGCTCTGCTGAGGCCTGGCAATCCGAATGGAATCCCTGCCTGTGGTGTCGGGCCGGGCGACGAGGACACGATGCGCGTAGGATTCCTGGAAATGGAACGGGAAATACTGATACCGCACGCTCAGGTGATGGCGGGTTGCCACAGTGTCCAGGGAAAGTGTGGCCACCACGGTTGAGTCGAGACGGAGGGTTCCGAAGCGATAGTCGATGGCATACTCCGTACTGCGGCGGAGCACACGGACCGAGTCGATGATAACAGTATCAGTTGATGACGCGATGAACTGGTGAGGAAGTCGAAAGAGAGAGTCGCGTGAAGCCCGGGCAAAACTGAAATCAGATCTGCCGGAGGGTAGCGATGGGCTTGACTGTCCGAAGCAATCCCTGGCGGTGCCGAAAAACAATACGGCCGCCAGCGGGAAGCTCATACTACAAAAAGTGAGGAAGGGGTTCCTGCTCATCTCACAACCATGCATTCAACGAACTGTAAGGTGGTATCGATGAGCGGGAGTGGCTAATCCTGATTGTGTTTGGGGACGATCTTATCTATATTTAGTGCGGTTCACGCCAAAGTGGCGGAATTGGTAGACGCGCAGGACTCAAAATCCTGTTCCCGATAAGGGAGTGTCGGTTCGAGTCCGACCTTTGGTACTCAAGAGCAGCTGGCAGCCGTCAGCGGTCAGCAGTCAGCCGGCAACACCTGCCCTCCTCACCCCCTGCCCCCCTTAATCTTAACCTCAACCTTATCCTTAATCTCAATCTCAATCTTAATCTCAATCTCACCCCAGCTTCACCCTGGCTCCTAATCCGCAAACCTGTACTTCCTCAGCGTCACCATGCTTTCCTGCAGCACGACCTTGATGAAGCCGGTCGCAGGAACTGCAAGGAGCATGCCGAGCATGCCGAATAATTCTCCCCCTGCGATAATTGCGACCAGAACCAGGAGCGGATGGAGGTTTACGCCTTTCGCAACCAGCATCGGCTGAATGATAACGTCATCAATCAGCTTGAGGGCAATAAACGTCACGACGACGGTGACCGCCTTGCCTGCGTCGCCGGTGTCAAACAGGGAAACCGCCACCGCCGGAAGCGCGCCTGCGATCGGGCCCACATAAGGGATCAGATTGGCAAGACCTGCGAATGCGCCGATGAAAATGAAATATTTGACGTCGATGATCCAGAGCGCAATCGTTGTCAGCACGCCGAAAGCGATGGCATCGGTAAACTGACTGCGCAGATAGTTTCCGAGCTGCATGTCCATCTTGTACAGCAGGTCGAGGGAGAACTCGAAATAGCGGTTTGGAACGAGACTGATGAGCGCTTTCTTCATGTCCCTCCCCTCCTTCAGGAAGAAAAAGACCATGAAGGGGATCGTGACGCAGTGTATAACGACGGAAAGCCCTTCGTTCACCACAAAATCGAGGATGCGATTTCTCAGGTTTTCACCAAAAACGCGGATGCTCTTTGCAAGGTCAAAATCGCCGAGGCCGAGGAAACCCAGCTTGGCCCTGATGAACATCTGGAGCCGGAGGATCACTTCGGCGGTTCGCACGTCGTTTGCGCCCTGCTGCAGCGTCTGTATCTGTTCCACAATCACCGGCGCGAGAAAGGCGAAGACCACCCAGAGGATGCAGGCCACGAAACCGAAGAAGACGATCGTGCTCACGGTCCTGCTCAGTCCGCGCAGTTCAATCGCCGTCACGATCGGATCGAGGATGTACGCCAGGAGGACCGCGATCAGAACCATCCTGAGGACTTCCGGTACAAGCAGGCTGAGTATAACCAGACCAGCGATAACCGTGATGGCGATCCAGCGGTTCAGCGTGGCAGTGCGCGTGCTGGTCATCGTTCTGTCATCCTTTTGCGGGTCCGGGTTTTCGCACGTCCTGCTCCGTTCTCTTTGGCCCTGGCCAGGTACGATTCCATTCGTTCATTTGCAGCGCGGAGCCGCATACCGATGATCGAAGCGAGACTCAGAACGATCTTCACTCCCAGGCGCGGATTTCTCTCGATGAGCGCGTACAGGTCCGGCTGGAAGAAGCCATAGATCCTGCATTGCGTTTTTGCGATGGCGGTCGCCGAGCGCGCCCCGCCATCGAGCAGCGGCAGCTCACCGAAGAACTCGCCGTCACCCAGTTCCGAAACGCTGCTCCCCATCTCGTCTGAAACGATCCTCACTCTCCCCGATTCGATAATGTACATTCCGAGGCCGGGTTCCTCCTGCCTGAAAATGATCTCATTTGCCTTGAACTCCCGCAGATGAAGTATGCGCTCCACAGCGGCCAGCTCCCTCCGGCTGAGCTCGGTAAAAATGGGGATGGACTTCAGCGTCTCGCGGACATTCTGTTCCGCCGGCTCACGTTTTCCGCCCTGGAAGAGATTTTTCACAACAAAGCTCATGATCGGGGCTCCGGTTATTATTTCATCAACGATTCTATCGTCTGCTTCTTGTAGTCCTGCGGTACGGTGAACAGATCCATCTGGAGCTTTTTGGGTTCAATCCGTACGACTTCCTGAGACTCAATGACGTGTCCCTCGATTCGCGTCGATGCCAGCAAGGGGTAGATCCCCAGGCGCATGACCTCGTCGGGCCATCCTGCTTCCTGACTTGAGGGCTCATCCCCCAGAGCCTTCGCCATCGCCGAGGAGAGCGACGCGAGAGCTTTTGTCCCCCAGATCTCCGTTTCCGACTCACCCTGCGATATCAGCACTTGCTCGCACCGGTAGCCGAGGATTTTTTTCGTCTTACCGGTCCGCCTGATCCTGGGCTTGTCAGTTCCCTGAGACATCGGCTCGCCGGAGTCGTCGCCCTGGACGATCTCCGAGTAGGTCTTGTCCTCTTCGTTGACCAGCCAAATCATCTTCAGGTCATTGCGATAGATCATGGTGGACGCCGGGATCGAGGGGTTTCCCGTCGACGAAACCCGCGCCATTGCAGCCTTGACCCACACTGTCATGACGTAGCGTTGAACGGCACCTGTTTCATCCGTGGTCGTATTGGTGCTTTCGACGATGCCTTCGAACTGAGCCAGAAGTGTGTTGCTTGCAAGGAGGGAAAGGACGATCAGAAATCGGGCCATGTGGGTTCGGTTCCTTTATCCGGAGCGCCGGCGACGCCGGAAACGGTCCAGCGAAGGAACATACGAACAATCTCCTCAAGATGAAAGGATGCGACTTGCGCAGGAGTGGTTGGTTCGAGCTTCCCAGCCTCGCGTCTGTGCCCGGGTAAGCCCTTTCGTCACCTTGAGTCCGCTGCAGGCGGAGGGGGGAGTTGAACCCATTCGACAAACCTACTTATGACATCATCCCCGATAAATCCAAACTCACCCCCACCCCCCTCTCTTCGGGCGTCGAAGAGAGGGGGACTGAGGGGGTGAGTTCTGGAGAGTGCCAGAGACGATCACCCGTCCGATATCACCCGACCGAATCTTCTCGGCGCAGTTGGCACGTAAACCTCAAGGTGACAAAGGTGAAAATATACATGCCACCCTTTCTGGTAACCTCTGGTTGCGTCCTCACAGCTTTCTGATGAGCAGAAAGACGGGGAGCAGAACGGCGCCTGCAACGAAACCGCCGGCATGGGCCCACCAGGCAACGCCTCCAGAAGCCTCCCCCCCGCCGAAAGCGCTCATGGTACCCTGCAGGAACTGCATGACGAACCAGACGCCGAGAAAGACATAGGCCGGAACTTCGATGATGGGGAAAAATACAAAAAGGGGAATCATCGTCATCACCCGCGATTTGGGATAAAGCAGGAAGTACGCGCCGAGAACTCCGGCGATGGCCCCGCTC
>Ga0326726_10006501_pt1 | contig 10512 bp, 8 predicted proteins | sample MHFenrmetagenome_2_FD_207603 | JGI IMG/M metagenome (GOLD analysis project Ga0326726, IMG submission 207603) | Lab enriched peat soil microbial communities from Michigan Hollow, Ithaca, NY, United States - MHF15MN | ecosystem: Environmental > Terrestrial > Soil > Wetlands > Peat | place: USA... | reverse complement strand
CTATTCAGAGATACCCTACGGCATTCCGGAATGTCCTATCCTGATCCGACAAAAAAAGATGAGATAATTACCCTAAAAGTTACCTGCAAGAGGTAGGTCCCCAGCGGTATTATCCCATGCGAGATAGGCGAGTGAAATGTCAGGAGATGATATGATGCCTGCAATTTCATTATTTAGCTATCTGGTTTTATTTTTTACTATAGGAAAAAAGTCAAAATAATAGAGATAATGCACTTATCATTTTAAACTCATAAAAAAATGGGAATTTTATGGCTCAGTTGGCGGAGTATAAGAATAATATTTTCCTTTATACTCAAAAAAAGTCTCGCTTTCTCCAGTTGTATGATTTGCAGTCGCCTCTGGATACCTTCCAATAAACTTTTGTTTATCTTCCCAAGATAACATTACTGTGTATTCGATTCTTGTTCCATTCGCATAATCTATACCTCGTTTGGTATTATCACGAATTACTGGTGCTAGCATAGGAAATTCTTCAAAATCCTTATCTGATAGATGGGTAATAGTCCCTTGGGGAATCCCGCTCTCATTGATTTTAGTAAGGGTAATGCCGGGAGTTGGACTTGTAAAGAGTGGAATGCAAAATAGCACAATTCCGATAACAATCACCAGTATCAGAAGAATAATTCCGATATTTTTTTTCTCAGAAAACACCATATCATGAGTTACATTGTTTATAAAATATATATTTCTTCATGTATGAAATTTGTTTAACAATGTGTATGAGGGGGGGGCTTCACTCTTTCCTGATTGTTACTCCTTTGCCCCCGGTTCTTTATTGTCGATTATCCCCGCTTTCACTGGTATTGCAGGGATTGTTCTGAGGCTCTGTTATGAAGAAAATTCCTCACCAAATATCTTTATGGGTCTCAGGAATATTGCAAAAGACCCGTTTTTTGTCTGGTTCCCTTCATAGGGTAATCTGGGGAGGCACCCTTCTGCTGGATTGGAACATAGTTAAAATAACCCCGTATCGGGCTCCGATTTCCCATTTTCCCCCTCCGGAAAACCCCGCAAAACGCCCGGATTGGACCTTGTTCCGAAAATCTGTAATTTGAGACTTGTTTGGCAAAATATCCAAATTTTGACCTCGAATTCTGACCCTCAAAGCTGCGTGAGTTTCGATCCTGACCCTGCTTTAGCCTTCCATAGTCGGGTTCGGCCATACAATCACCATTAGCAGCCCTTTAAACCAGGGTTGAGAATAGAAGATAATTTAAGACTATTTTCGCTAAATAACGGTGATTTCTGGTTATTTTCAAACGACGGAGAGACAATTATGTGAAGAACAAGATCTTTTCACGAATGAAGGGGGTTGGAAATTATACTCTCTGATTTGATTCGTTACAATAATTTAAAAAAAATTACTTCGGTAACGAACTTTTCTTTTTGATCTCTTCGGAGCAATACTGATCAACAGAGTCCAGAAGTGCTTTTTTTGCTTTTTTAACCTGCATCTCATCATTCGAGAAGAAATCATTCGCTATATACCTGATGGTTGTTGCGTAGTAGAGTAAATACGGAAATTCTTTTTCGAATTCCGCAATCCGGTTAAGCGCATCCGTTTTATCACCGTTGAGAAGATCAAAGGCAACATCAAAAAGGTAGATCATGTGGACAGGCATGCCCTTCTGGTTCGCCAGCTTCCTGAAACTGTGATAGGTGATCTTTTTTTTCGTCAGGAGAGAAAACCTGAGCCCGAGATAGATGGGTTCGAGATCATCCGGGTACTGCCGGATGAGATGATTGAGTACACCTGCAGCACCACTGGCATCACGGTTGTCAAGATAATAATAATACATCACGCGCAGAAAATGAAAATCATTGTAAAACCGCTCAGAGCTTATATCCAGCAGCCGCTTCCTCATCTCGGTGTCATGAGCAAGAGCTGCGTTCTCTAACCCGATCTCAAGGAACCATCTCTCACTGGGGAACCATTCGAGTCCCAGGAAAATCATCTGCCAGAAAAATTTCTCAACGAACGACGGGTCTTCGAGATCCAGCTGTTTAATCCGGTGTAACGGTGTCGATGTGTGTGCAAGATTCAGCAGGGTTTCCCTTGCGAGAAGTTCCATCTCACCGGGACGCTGGCTTTTTGCAGACTCATCATCACACCTGAACTCGCGCAGGGAAAGGGCATAATAGCAGTATGCTACTGCGGTGCCAACCTTGGCATCGAGATTACGATAATTTTTCAGATAATCGATAGCATGGGGATAGTCCCCGACTTTTAATAATTTCAGGCCTACGACAATATTGACTCCGGTTTCCGCGTCTTTTTTCTTTTTAAAGCGAAGAGCGTTATGGATAATCTTCCTGACAAATTCAAAATCGCCGCTGTTCTTACTTGCATCCAGCACTTCAAACGTGATATGATCGATAAATTCGTCATATGATTCATCAGGGATATCGGGAAAAGAATTCTCGAGTGCTGAGACCACATGTCCATAAAAAACCGGAAGGTTGGAGTCCACTTTTTCCGTATTACTCCTGATATAGCCAAAAAAATCTTTTTTCAACAGGTTCAGCTTTTCGTATACAATCGCATCTGAAAGCTTCTCTCCCCGCATACAGGAAAAATGGCATGTTTAAATATTAAAAGGTATGACAGGCAGACATGGTTTTTTGCCCTGTCTGTCCAATCATCCCTACCATATTCAGGAAAAACATAACGAGAACTTCCCGGCGTACTTCTGTATCTGAATATCGATAACCTAAAAATAACCCGCGTCCGGTCAAACAAGGCTTGAGGAAGTGTTGATCTTGTTAATTTTCTGTCGTGAACGATGATGCCAAAAACGGTTCAGAAGGATTGCATAGTATCGGAGTGATAAAGGGATGGAGGAGAAAACCGGGCATCCCACCCTTTTTTGTCCCTGTGCTCAAAGAGCGATGATAACGTAATTCCTGGTTTTAGAGATATCGCAGATACCGCGTCCACAAAAAGACTGGGGGTAATAATCCCGTTGGAAGTTTTAGACTTTTCATCCATCTTTCCCGGCTGATAAAACAATACACTTTCCATGAAATATCAGACAGGATGATAGGCATTATAATATACACCCGGTGTCTCGAGACTCATGTGGTACGAATCGATATTCTCGACGCTGATAATCATGTACATACTGGCATTTGCTGTCCGGATTATTCTGTATGATGTGCCCGGTTTCACAATCTCTTCTCCCGCAATGATACCCCCGGTGTCTGCATAACAGAGAGCCATACGAAAGTCAGCATACTGAGGCTGATTTTCTGCAACAACTGTGGTATTAATCACCCAGATCGGGTAGGGCACAGAAAAAACCTGGGTCAGACCTCCCCGGGTATTTTCAATGATTGCAAACGGTACCAACTCCTGTGATTGACGGGGTGTTTCGGAGGCTCCGGACGTTACCAAATTTTCGGGGAGTCTATACACCGGGTAGGTAAAGGGTTTGTCGGTGTAAAAAATGCGGTACGGGAGGACGTCGGGTTTTGGCTGTACTGGTGTTATGACAGGAACCTGTTCAGGATAGTCAGGCAGGATAGTGACAGGAAGAGTGGTTTGTCCGATTGTTTCTGCAGGTTTCAGCAGAGTTTCAGAAGAGGTCTGCAGTTCCGACAAGTACTGGGGATTTGTTATTATTGCCAAAAAAATCACGATAGCAATACCCGCAATGAGGGTAAGAACATCACCAGATTCCACATACAATACTGGACATGGGGCAATAAAAAACCTCCATGAGACACATGTAGCCCGGATCTAATCCATGATATTCTGGTTTATCTGACCCAATAAAAATTTTGTGCCGGATTTACCATAGGTCTTACCATTTTCTTGGAAAAGGAGAGAGTCATTCTGTACAATAAACGATAGTTATTATAGAATAACACATAAATAAAAAAAATATAAGGTGGTATAATTACAATCATTACTTTTTCTCACCATAAAGGAGGTACTGGCAAGACAACCTCCTGCCTGAATATTGCCGGCTTTTGTCAAAAAGCCGGGAGAAAAGTACTGGTTGTTGATTGCGATCCTCAGGCGAATGCAACCGCCGGGCTCGGTATCGACCCCAGTGCTGCTTCCGGCAAAAATATGTACCAGGTATTCATGAGTGGAATTGATGATTTTCCTAAAGTCAGGATACAGGACATCATCATAAAAACTTCTTCCGGCATTGATCTCGCACCTGCCCACCTTGATCTCGTCGGTGCGGAACCGTATCTCTATCACGCGAAATTCCCCACCGGAGTGCTTAAAGAAGCTCTCGCAAATGTCTATGACCAGTATTCTTATGTTTTCATTGACACTCCGCCAAGTTTAGGTCAGTTTGTGATCAATGGACTCTTTGCAGCTGATCATGTCATAGTTACCCTCGATTCGGGATCGTTTGCGCTTAATGGGGTGACAACCCTCTCCACAATATTCTCTGATATCAAAGAGGGTCTGGGTAAAGAAATCCGGCCGGATATGGCAATCGTCAGCCGCTGGGGCGAGGGGTTACTTCAATCGGGTTCACAACCTGAAAAAGAAGAGGGAAAAGGACTTTTTACTCAAATTCGGAATATTTTTTACAAACCACCTGAACCTTCTCCTGAGAGCCTGAAGGCTGCAGAAGAGCAGAAACAGGAACATGCACGGCTGCTTGCAATGCTCAATCAGATAAAGCGAAGATTCCCCAGCGTGTACACCGTCCCGTACTCTACTGCAGTGTACGAAGCCCAGAAACGCGGTATGCCGATTTCTCATGTGGCACCAGACAGCAGTGCCGGAATTGCGTATAAAACCATTGCAGAAGAGGTTATGAGATGGAACTAAAAGAACTAGAAAATACATTAAAGAAAACCAGTGAAGGAAATTTCTCCGCCCGTATCGACGAGAATAAGGTTAGTATCGAATTAAAAGCAGTAGCTCATATGCTGAACCAGACTCTTGAAAAGGCTGCAGTGGCAAAGGAGTTAAAGCATCGTGCAGATGTGATGATCCAATACAATCCTATGGCGATTGCCATACTGAGAAAGGACAAGACGAGGATCCATATCAACAAAGCCTATGAAACCTTCTGGCGCGGAACCCGTGAAGAACTCCTCAAAAAGAAACTCAACGATTTTGATATTGCTATTCTCTCCGGGGAGCACTTCTACGCCTGCTTTGAGACAAAGAAACTCTCTATCACTGAATGTCTTGTCACATTCCCTGACGGTGTCAGGAAATATCTCACGCTCAATGCCATCCCCATTCTCGATAAAAACGGGGAAGTGGACGGTGCTTTCTATATCTGGATCGACCAGACGGAGCTTCACGGGAAGATGGAAGCAGTAAAAAAGGTGGAGCAGCGGGTGGACCGGATCATTCAGGAAAACCCGTTTCCCCTTTTTACGATCGATGCCGAACTGACCGTGAAAATCTCAAACCTGGCATTCCTGGAATTCACCGGCTACTCCAAAGAAAATGCATCTTCCCTTTCGATGAAGGACTTCAAGTACCTCAAAAACAAAGGAGATACCGTCGAAGGAACAATAAAGTCCAAGAAACGCAGTCATGGCGAATCGACGATAGAATTCCCCCGGGGTACATTCGTTCTTGAATGGTATTACATTCCCCTGCTTGATACGGACGGAAATGTCGAAAGTTTGTTGATCGTGTTCAATGACATCACCGAACGGCGAAAGAAGGAAAAAGAAGTCAAGACGTTGATGGAGGAAACGCAGAAAAAAGCCGAAGCGCTCTCGGCAAGTGCTGCAGTCCTGGAAAGCGGGCTGGAACGAATCGCAAAAGGGGATCTTACCTTCCATATCCCACTTGTTGATGGAGATCCGTTGATCAAACTGAAAAAAGATTATAACGTATCTGTCGATTCAATCAAGAAGGTTATCGAGGAACTGGAAAAATCAATAAAAAAGATTGAAGTAACCACACAGGAAACCAGCCGGGGAACAACGGAAATCTCAAGATCAACCGAACAAGTTGCTGTGGGAACACAGAAATCAGTTGATGGTGCAAAAAAGCAGCTTGAAGAATTAGAGAAGGTTGGAAAAGAAGTCTCCGACCTCTCAGCTTCCATTGAGGAAATTGCCAGCACCTCGCAGGATCTCCTGAGTCATGCCCAGAAGGCAGCGGTGGAAGGGAATAAGGCTTCCGACCTTGGCAAGGTAGCAACTGCCAAGATGACGATGGTTGAGAAGATCGCAGGAGAGAGTGTAAGTGAAATCACCGCACTCAACGATCGGATGAAAGAGATCTCAAACATCGTGAAGATGATCGCTGATATCTCCAGTCAGACAAACCTTCTTGCACTCAACGCAGCGATCGAGGCTGCACGGGCCGGTGAACATGGGCGCGGTTTTGCTGTAGTTGCCGGCGAAGTCCGCAACCTTGCCGGTGAATCAAAAACCGCAACGAACCATATTGAGACGCTTATTGGTTCCATCCAGAACAACAGCGATAAAACCGCAGCTGCAATTAAAAGTTCATACAAGGAGATACAGGCAGGAATTGAGAGCGTAAACAAGACGATTGAAGCCTTAAACCGGATTATTGCTGAGTCGAATGTGGTTGCACAGGGCGTCAACGAGATCACCAAAGCGACCGAGGACCAGGCAGAAGCAACGACCCGCGTGGTTCATGGAATGGAGAGATCCAGCGTTATCACCCGCGAGAACCAGGGACGGATGGAGGATATGGCGGCACTTGCACAGGAGACCAGCGCATCGACTGAAGAGATCGCAAGCGCATCTGCCGAACTTGCTGAGTTAGCGAATCGGCTGAAGAAGATAATGGAACAATTCAGGTTGCGGTAAAAAAATGGACTCAACGGTCGATGTAGTAGAATTTGTACTGGGGGGTGAGCGGTACGCCCTCGACATACAGTTAGCGCGGGAGATTGTCGAGATGATACCTATCACTCCCATTCCCCGGGCACCACCTTACATTTCCGGTGTAATTAATCTTCGCGGAGAGATCACCAACATTATGAACCTCAATACCCTGCTCGGATTACCCCCTCAGGAAACACGGGAAAATCAAAAGATTATCGTACTGGTACCGGAAGCTGCATCCGGAAGCAATGTTGGGATCATCGTCGATGAAGTTACCAGTGTCCTTCAGATTGCAGAAACCGATATTGAACATCTCGGTGAAGGACTCTCGTCTGAGGTCTCCAGTTTCGTAAAAGGGATCATAAAACTGAAAGGTGATGGGTCCGACAAAAAGAGTACAGGGCTGATCATCTGGATTGATATGAAAAAAGTTCTTGAGGACGTGGCAACAAAGTGAGCGGCAGGAAAATATCATGACAAAAATTACTCATACAGGACAATTGACGGGGGATTGGATATGACAGAACTACCCGGGAGAAAAGCATTATTTACCGGCGCGGTAGCCCCGACAACCCCGGCCAATCCTAAAGAAGAGATTGCACCTATCAGAGAATCTGAACAAACGATCGCAGAACTCAGACAAAGGCTTGATGTGATGGTCAGTAATAATCCGGTCCCCATGCTCCTAACCACTCCCGGGTTCTCAATCGTTGAGGCAAATGCTGCCTATATTGAGATGAGTGGCATCAAGGAGCGAGATCTCTTAAAGACAAATCTTAAAAATTTCAAGATTGTCAGCCAGAATGGAGAGGGGGCGAAAGTCGCACTTCAGGAGAAAAGGCGCTCGTTTGGCGAAGTGACCGTAGAATTGCCTTCCGGTACACGCATTCTCGAACAATACTGCATTCCGATTATGGGCATTGACCAGACGATCACCAGTCTGCTCTTTGTTTACAATGATACGACTGCCCAGAAAAAAAAGAGCGAGGAAATTGAACAGCTCAAGCACCGTTCCGAGACGATAGTACAGCAAAACCCGATGCCGATCATCCTCGTTGATATGAATTTCCATATTCGCGTTGTAAACGAGGCCTATGCTTCGTTAAGTGGAATCAGTCGCGTGGATCTGCTGAAGATGACCCTGCGCGATTTCAAGATACTGGACCAGACAGGTGAAGGAATACGGCAGGCAATCCAGGAGAAACGGCGGGTGGCAGGTGAAGTCCTGGTCGAATTTCCTACCGGCACAAAAAGGCTGCAGCAGTATGGCATTCCTATTTTTGACAACGGCAATAATGTTACCAGCATTCTGATCGTCTATAATGATGTCACTGAGGATCGCCGGCAGATGGATGAGATCACCGAACTGCACAGGACATCAGAAACCATTGTCCAGCATAACCCGATCCCCATGCTGATGACGAGTCCCGGCTTTGTCGTCGTTGAAGCAAATGAAGCTTATGCAAAAATGAGCGGCATTCCCCGTGACCGCGTCATTGGCATGAATCTTCGGGAGGTAAAAATTCTCGAGCAGAAAGGAGAAGGCGCAAAGGTGGCTGTTGAGAAGAAACAACGGGCATTCGGTGAAGTTACCGTCGAACTTCCCAGTGGCACGCATATCCTCGAGCAGTACGTAATGCCGGTTCTTGATGGCAACAATAAAATCTCAAACCTCCTTTTTGTCTACAATGAGGTCACCGCTCAACGTACAAGCCAGCAGGAATTGCAAAAAAAGATGGAAGAGGTTGCTCTCCTCAAACTGCGATCCGATATTATCGTCAATCAGAATCCCATGCCAATCATGCTGATGAATACCGCTTTCAAAATCATCATGGTGAATGATGCATATATCTCCCTGACCGGCCTTACCAGAGAACGGCTCCTCGGCATGAGTGCAAAAGATTTCAAGATCCTCGAACAGCAGGGCGAAGGGCTCAAAAAGGTGCTCCTGGAACAAAAGAGGAGTTTCGGTGAAATAAAAATTGAATTCCCGACCGGAGTTCATATCCTCAACCAGTATGGTATCCCTATGGTTGATCCAAAAGGGATTCTGCAGACCATTGTCTGTGTATATAATGATATTACGACACAGCGTGAACAGGAATCGAAGATCAAGGAGATGATGGAGGAAGCACGGGCCAAAGCTGAACTCCTCACCGTGAGTGCAGATGAACTCCAGATGGCACTCTCAAAAATTGCATCCGGGGATCTTACATATCGGGTGAGCATAGATGATGCCGATCCGCTGGTCAGGCTTAAGGCAGATTATAATGCGGCAGTTGATTCTATCAGGACCGTCTTATCCGATCTGATGCAGGGAATGATCAAGCTTGATGTCACGATCAACGACACTATCAAGAGCACAGAAGAAATTGCAAAAGCCACCGAGCAGGTTGCAGTTTCGTCCCAGAAAGCTGCCGACAATTCAAAACTGCAACTCACGAATGTGGAAAAGATTTCGACCGATATCTCAGATATATCTGCATCAATCGAAGAGATTGCGAGTACATCTCATGATGTAATGACCCATGCTGAGAAAGCATCCAAAGAAGGAGCACAGGCAGCGGAGATCGGCCAGCTTGCTACGACCAAGATGCAGAATGTGGAGAAGATCTCCAAGCAGAGTGTCGATGAAATCACCGCGCTGAACGAGCAGATGCGTGCAATCTCAAAAATCGTGAACCTTATTACCGACATTGCCAACCAGACCAACCTTCTGGCACTCAATGCTGCGATTGAAGCTGCCCGGGCCGGAGAACATGGGCGTGGCTTTGCAGTAGTCGCCGGTGAAGTCAAGAATCTTGCTGGTGAATCCAAGAAAGCAAGCAGCCAGATCGAGAACCTGATCAAATCAATTCAGGCTAAGAGTGAGCAGACTTCAACTTCAATGAAAAACTCTTTTGAAGAGATCAAGACAGGTATTGACAGTGTCAACAGGACCGTCAATTCGCTGAATCTGATCATATCTGAGGCAAATATTGTCACGCTTGGTGTGACCGAGATTACCAAAGCAACAGAAGACCAGGCACAGGCAACCAACACGCTTATGACCGGTATCGAATCCGTATCGACCCTGACCCGGGACAACCAGAAACGGATGGAAGATATGGCAGCTCTCGCACAGGAGACCAGCGCCTCGACAGAAGAGATCGCAAGCGCTTCGGCAGAGCTTGCAGAGATGGCAGAACGCAGCCGGAAAATGATGGAGAAGTTCAACCTGAATTAATGCGACTCCTCCATCTTTTTATTGAAAAAAAAAAGTAACACTACCTTAAAAATTAACCTATATTTCCCAAGGATAGTCCGAGAATATCATGGATGGTTTTGCATCGCTGAAAAGGTTCATCGAACATACGTTGACCATCCAGTGTTCAAATTACAAAGAGGACTACATCAAGCGCCGGCTACTCTCACGGATGCGTACGACCAACAGTGCAAACTATGAGGATTATCTGGCATATCTGAAAGCAAATCCCCCCGAACTGGAGAACCTGCGGAATGCTCTCACCATCAATGTCACTGAATTCTTTCGGGATAATGATGTGTACGATTCCATGAAAAAGGACCTCCTCCCCGCATTATTCAAAAAAAGAAAACGGTTGCGTATCTGGTGCGCCGGATGTTCAACGGGAGAAGAACCGTACTCACTTGCCATGATGCTCACCGATCTCATGGCACAGGACCCCGGGATCT
>Ga0326726_10006500_pt1 | contig 10512 bp, 11 predicted proteins | sample MHFenrmetagenome_2_FD_207603 | JGI IMG/M metagenome (GOLD analysis project Ga0326726, IMG submission 207603) | Lab enriched peat soil microbial communities from Michigan Hollow, Ithaca, NY, United States - MHF15MN | ecosystem: Environmental > Terrestrial > Soil > Wetlands > Peat | place: USA... | reverse complement strand
GAAGGAGGCCCGGGGAGCAGTGATCGGCGCGTTCAATATCAGCGGAGCTGTGGGTATTCTCCTGATCACCATGGCCGGAGGACGCCTGTTCGACGGCATGAGCCCCAAAGCCCCGTTCCTCATCGTCGGGGTCATCAACCTCTTCGTAATGGTCGCCGGAATTTTTGTACGCAGAGGTGAAGCGGGCAGAACCTCTTGATCAGAACATCCGGCACCTAATTCCCATTAATCAACCGTTTGTTCTTGATCAATTCACTCAGCTCCCTCAAAAGCAAAGTCCGCTGTTTGATCATAGCAACCGCGAGATTATCAACTTCGCCAGCTCTCATTAAAGCGTACGCGGTCCCCATAGATGGATACACCCCATCCATGACAAGTGACTGCACCTTGTATGTCTCATTTCTCATCTTTATCCAGCTTTGCTGCGACTGTTTCAACTGCCTGCGTCCTTCGTTATCGAGCTGCGAATAGAGCTTTTTATACTGGAGATTGAGCTCTCTATCCCAAATATCAACTGCGATCAAGCAAGGAATTCCACCCGTTCCGCCATAGGTGTGGTCCAGACAATCCTTTATCTGATCCCGATAGCTTGCCTCGAATTCTTCAACTGATTGAAAATTATCCAGAGTATGCGGAAAATCGGACACACTCTTGTAGTTGTTGTCGAGGCCAAACGCCTGGCAGGAAAGACATAGGAACAAACCTGACAGAATGACAATTTTATTGTTCATACTCACCTCCTCAATCTATTCGTGGATTCCTGCTGAACATAAACAAGTCTTTCCTCAGGAATGTTTTAACGACTCGTTCAATCACAAATCAACAGATTTAAAAAGCACCCGAAACCGGAGTTTGAGACTTTGTTGCAAGGAAGTTGTTTAAAGTCACCATCGATCGAATCGACTGTCGTCTATTGATATCTTACGCTGCTTATTCGCTATATTATACATTTATAATTCAACAGCGATGTAATGCAACCCGGACAGAAACAGTATCAGTTCATCGAGCATACGACCAGTCTTTGCCCGGTCTGCCTCAAACGACTCGATGCAAAAATCATTCTGAAAAACGATAAGATTTTCGTCTCGAAGCTCTGCCCTGAACACGGAGGACAGGAAGAGATCCTGGAGGAGGACGGCCAGTATTACCTCGGCAGGATGCGATACACAAAACCGGGAACAGTTTCGAAGACCCAGACCGACAGGATTAACAATTGCCCGTTTGACTGCGGATTGTGTCCCGAGCATGAGCAGCACACCTGCATCGGCGTGATCGAAATCACGAGTGTCTGTGACCAGAGCTGTCCTACCTGCTATGCGAACAGCGGTCACGGCCATCATCTGGAACTGGAAAAAATCGCTGAAATGCTCGATTTTTTCCTCGACTCTGAATTCGGTAACGCCGAAATCCTTCAAATCAGCGGCGGTGAGCCGACGACCCATCCCGACATCATCGAGATTATCCGAATGGCAAGGGAGAAGCAGATCAAGTATGTGATGCTGAATACCAACGGGTTACGAATTGCGACAGACGAGGCATTCGTGAAGGAACTGAGCCGATTTGTCGGAAAATTCGAGATCTATCTGCAATTCGACGGTTTCGATGACGGCATTTACCGGCATTTACGCGGAATGGCGCTCTCGGAGATCAAACAGCAGGCGATACGAAACCTGGCTCGATATAAAATCCCGATCACGCTCGTTTCTACCATCGAAAAGGGAATCAACGACCATGAGATCGGCAAAATCGTTGAATTCGGCATCCGGACAGATTACATCCGTGGAGTCAATTTTCAGCCGATCGCCCTCTTCGGCCGCCGGAGCAGCTCCGATCCGAATAACAGGATCACCATCACGGGCATCATCGAATCCATCAGCAGACAGATGAACGGCATGATCCGGAAAGAGGATTTCTTTCCCCTGCCGTGCAACGTGGACCGGGTATCCATCGCTTATCTGCACAAATCGAACGGGACGTTTGTGCCTCTGACGAGAAACATGGATATCAGCAAATGCCTTCCGGCAATACGAAACACATTCAAGTTCGATCCGGAAGATTTCCTCAAGGATCTCACGAAACGGGCTTTCGGCTCCAGTGAAGGCTGCTGTGATTACCTTGGCGCACTCAGGGATTTCGGGAAGGTCATTCCGAAAAGCTTCTACCTGAAGTCCCGAACGGAAAAAATCGATTACGTGAGCGAAAACACATTCCGGATAAGCGCCACATCTTTTGTCGATGCCTATAACTTCGACATGAAATCAATGAAAAAGGAGTGCGTTCACATCATCACTCCGGATCTGAAGAAAATACCCTTCTCGGCTTACAACATGCTTTACCGGAAATGACGCCATGAATCCCCATTTTCAAATGCTCTCAGCAACACAGGGAAAGCTCTTGCAGCTCACCTGTGTCTTCGTCGTCATGTGCTGCACCCTTCTGGTCTTTATTGCCGTGCTGGTCGATTTCATTCAGTTCCAGAAACGAGGCTCTGTTAAAAAAGAGAAGAAAAGTATCGTGGAAACAGGTACGATGATCCTGTTCTTTCTCCTTTACTATGCATTCCTGCGTTCGAGAACAGGAGTCCTGGATATCGCGTACTCCTGGCTTCGGGACGCACTCGCTCTTATCGGCACGGCATCGGTTGTCGTCGGATGTTTCGTCAATATCAGGGGACGATTCGATCTGGGCAAAAACTGGTCTAACCAGATCAAGATCTATGATGACCACTCACTCGTTTCAAACGGAATGTACCGCATTGTAAGGCATCCCCTCTATGCCTCGCTGATCTGGATGTTCATCGGTGCAAGCCTGCTCTATGTCAATTACCTGGCGCTTCTGGCCACCTGGGTGATCTTCATTCCTTTCATGTATTACAGGGCGAAACAGGAGGAGACGCTGCTTGAAAAGGAGTTCGAGGGTTATAGCGATTACAGGAAAAAGGTCGGGATGTTCTTCCCCAAATTTTAACAGCAATGGTATGACTACGTACAAACCCGTCGCAATCTCCAAGGCTGCATTCGCATTCTGCCGCCTGGGCCTGACAGCTCTGGTATGGATCGCGCTCGTTTTCCACTCGAAACCGGTCATGCCGGTCGTCTTCGCTATCCTGCTCTTGTCTGCGATCCTCAAGGTTCAACGGGCTCCGATGATCGTCCTTTACGACAGGACATTCGGGAGGATGATGTCGTCTCAAGAGGAGATCGTCAATGAACACGCGATGCGATTCGCTCATATCATGGGCAGTCTGTTCAGCCTGGTCTGTATCATTCTGCTCTATTTTGTCGACGAAAAAATCGGGTGGATGGCTGTATTCATGTTCGCACTTCTCAAAAGCGTCTCGGCGTTCGGTTTCTGCCCGGCCACAAAACTCTACGAATGTTCCGCCGGCGGCAGTTGCTGCGCGTTCGCAAAAATTCGCGATAAGCATAAATGATCGACAGCCACTCATGCCCGGCTGACTGGGGTGTCCGGCCGGTTCTGTTCACCATTGATGGAATCGGGATCCCCTCATACTCTTTTTTTGTGCTGATGGGGCTCATTGCAGGGATAGTCGTGTTTAATCACAACTCGAAGAAGGATGGCGTCAGGGACAGGCAAGGGGTCATCATCGCTGCAGGGGCAATAGCCGGCGGAATTTTCGGTGCAAAGATTTTCGAATGGCTCCTCAATTACCGGTTTGTCCTCGCCCATTTTTCCGATCCGGAGATCTGGCTTTCCGGAAGAACGATCACGGGTGGGTTGATCGGCGGCAAACTCGGGGCAGTCCTGATTAAAAAAAAGTTCGGTATCAGGGAGAGAAAGGGCAATTATTTTGCCCCGGCTGTGGCAATCGGAGTCATGATCGGAAGAATCGGCTGTTTCTGCCGGGGATGCTGCTATGGCAAACCGACATCCCTGCCGTTCGGCACCGATTTCGGGGATGGAATTTACCGCCACCCGACCCAGTTGTACGAAGCGCTGTTCATGCTCGGCATGTTTCTGTATCTGGAGAAGAGACGGCGGAACGATCATCAGAGGCCGGGTTATCTGTTCAAGCTCCTGATGCTCGCCTATTTCACGTTCAGGTTTTTCATCGAATTCATTCGGGCCGAAACCGTTGTATTGGCCGGAATGACCGCTTTTCAGCTGATTTCCGTCATTGTCGCCCTCTATTTCATATGGGATATTTTCTTCAACCTCAACCACAAGGAGAAAACGTATGCCGGACAACCATGATCAGGAAGAGAATGACGTCACCACTTACTCACCGGAAACGGACAGTACAGATGCCGGCATGTCGAATCGTGGAAGTTCGGGCACCGGTATCATCATAGCAATTCTACTCATCATTGCATGCCTGTTCATTAACGCTTTACTATCATCGTACCGGCTCATACCCGTCTCATCAATGAGTTCAGTCTGGTTCGTTGAATTCTTGGCCCCCTTGTTGATCTCAATCTTTTTTTTCATTAAAGGCAAACGATCAACCGCTCTCGGAATCATCGGCACCTTTGTTGTCCCCATTCTTTTTCTTCTTCTTATTGGCCTGCTCCTTTTCGGATCCTGCCTGATCATCATGGGAATCGGAGGAGGATTTCACAGATAGAATCGAAAGGTCATGGTCCACCAGGGAGGCGTATGATAGATAACCAAGTTCAGAAAGGGCACATCTGCCATAAAGAAATATCGGGGATAAGCGACAGGAATCACGGTCCGGCCATTCCAAAATGCATCGCGGAAGAGAGTCTGATCGCTGCTGTGATCATGATATTGCTTCTTATCGTCTACGCCATCTTGTCACCCCTTGCCAGTTTCGCAATTGAATCGAACTGGTTTATGATGTTGGCCATTCCGTTCATCATCCTGATAACTGTTTATTTTGTAATACAATGTCAAATAACCAAGTACTACTCGTTTCAATAGCATTAATCGCACTGCTGTGAATTTTTCTTTTTTGGGGGACCTGTTTAATCCACCTGTAGATCTGCGTGGCGCCGACCGACAATTGTCGATAGTGCAATTCAGATAGATTGAGGATCACTTCACTCTGACAAGCATTGCATCGAGAAAAATCAAGGCAGAGTCGATTTATATCAAACGTCAAAAGGCGTCCTCTCAACAAGTAATGGCAAGTCAGCCATATTGCATTGTCCGGTCGGGACCCGAGGCTCCCGACAAGGTATGTGCATTAAACGTTAAAGGGCCACCTTGTCAGATAGCCCTTTTGTGATGATCGCGCTCCCTTTTGTGACAAGCTTTTTAGTTTACGTCTTCCACTTGTTCAGCCTCAACACCAGGATCAGGATAACTGATCTCTGGAATACTCTGGAAAAAGCTCTCCTTCAGACACCCAGAATGACGTCGCAGATAGTGTCGATATCCTCCTGTTTCAGGTATGGGTGCATCGGCAGTGAGAAGATCCTGGCGCTGAAATCCTCCGAGACCGGGAAATCCCCTTTCGAGTAGCCGAGACCCTCGTAAGCTTTCTGGAGGTGCAGCGGAATCCTGTAATAGATAACGGAAGGAATGCCGGCTTTCTGGAGTGCGCCCATCAGTTCCGTGCGTTCGGCCGTCGATGAGGCGAGCACGGAGTACTGGGCCCAGGATGAGGTGTACTCTTCGGGGACTTCGGGCACCTGGACGCGCCCTTTCAGTCGGCTGGAGTATGCATCGGCCACACGCTGTCGCTCGATCAGTTCGTCGTCGAAGATGGCAAGTTTCTCGATCAGCACGGCAGCCTGTATGGTGTCGAGTCGGCCGTTGATGCCGATGCGCACGTTCTGGTACTTGTCGTCTCCGTCTCCCTGTCCGTGCACCCTGACCGAACGAAGAAGCCTGTCGAGCTCGTCGTCGTCGGTGAAGACTGCCCCGCCGTCACCGTAACATCCGAGCGGTTTTGCAGGGAAGAAAGAGGTGGCTCCAACGAGGCCGAAGCTGCCGGCACGTTTGCCGCGGAAAGTGCCGCCAAATCCCTGGGCGGCATCCTCGAGCATCCACAGGCCATGCGACGCAGCGACGCTTTCGAGGCGATCGTAATCAGCCGGAAGGCCGAAAAGGTCAACAGGAATGATGGCTTTCGGGGTAAGCCCTTTACGGCGGGCCTCTTCGACGGCCGGACCGACAAGATCCGGGTCGATGTTGAAGGTGCCGGGCAGGACTTCGACGAATACCGGCGTAGCACCGGCAAGGCTGATCACCTCGGCCGTCGCCACAAAGGTGAACGGAGTGGTCAGGACGGCGTCGCCGGGGCCGATCCCCTTTGCCATGAGCGGCATGAGCAGAGCGTCGGTGCCGGAAGAGCACGAGACGCAATGCTTCGTACCGACGTAGGCTGCGAGCTGCTTTTCGATTTCGAGCACTTCGGGGCCCATGATGTATTGACCGTGGTCGACGATGGCCTCAATCCGCTGCATCAGGCTCGTGCGGATGCGGTTCTTCTGGGTGATCAGGTCGATGAACTGCATAGATGTGCATGAATGGTGGTTGGAAAATGCTGTGAAATAAAATACGGATTCCACCCCTCATTCCCTCAATACGCAATACCGCTCATTCTGCGTGCCCGGAACAGCGCTTCCGGACCGTTTTGCCCTCCTGCCGATTTTGCGTACTATTAACAGGCATATAATTATAATGGCGTCGATCGACGTCTACCTAACCAATTGCAGACTGCCTTCCATGAGCTCTATCTTCTTCATCGGCATCGGCGGTACGGCCATGGCTTCGGTCGCCGTGGCGCTTTCCCACATGGGCCACGCCATCACCGGTTCCGACACGCAGCTCTACCCCCCGATGAGCACCTATCTCGAAAACCATAACATCAGATACTTCAACGGATTCTCTGAAAAGAACCTGGATGGGGCAGTCCCCGATCTGGTCGTCGTAGGCAACGCGATCAGCCGGGGAAACCCGGATCTCGAGTATGCGCTGGACAACCGTCTGGAGCTCATCTCGATGCCGGATCTCGTCAGGCGGGAGCTGATAGGGCACCATACGTCGATCGTGGTCGCCGGCACACACGGCAAGACCACGACGACCTCGATCACGGCATGGCTGCTTGAGGCGGGTGGCCTCAAGCCGGGATTCCTGATCGGCGGCATCCCCGAAAACTTCGGAGAAGGGTGCAGACCGTCCGCACTTTCCGAACCGGGTTTCTTCGTGACCGAGGGCGACGAATACGACTCGGCCTTTTTCGACAAGCGGAGCAAATTTCTGCTCTACCGGCCGGACATCGCCATCGTCAACAACGTCGAATTCGATCACGCCGACATTTTCAGTTCGCTCGACGATATCAAGCGAAGCTTCCGCCTGCTGGTCAACCTCGTGCCGAAGAGCGGCCTCCTGCTCGTCAACGGCGACGACCCCGACTCGCTCGACGTCGCGTCGAAGGCGCTCTGTCGTATCGAACGGTTCGGGCTTAACAGCGACGCCGACTGGACAGCCACGGACATAACCTCCGACCCCTCCGCGACCTCCTTCACGATAGTCCGCGGCGGCAAACCCGAAGGCCGGGTCTCCGTGCCGCTTTTCGGGAACTACAACGTCATGAACGTACTGGCTGCGACGGCCGCTGCAATGCACTCCGGCGTCAGTTTCGAGTCGATCGTGCGAGGCCTCGGGTCGTTCCTTCGCCCGAAACGCAGGATGGAGCTTGTCGGCGACTTCCCCGGAGGCATCACGGTCATGGAGGATTTCGCGCACCATCCTACCGCGATCAGGCTGACTCTCGGCGCTATCGCCGGGCTTTATCCGGGAAGACGCATCATCGCCTGCTTCGAGCCCCGTTCAAATACCACCAGCCGCAACATTTTCCAGCGTGAGCTCTCCGAGTGTTTCGACGACGCTTCGGTCGTCGTGTTCGGCAAGGTGAACCGCCCGGAGCGCTATGCTCCCGAAGACAGGCTCGATACAGCCCTTCTGGCGAGCCAGCTTGAATCAAGGGGAAAAACCGTCTTTACCGGAGGAGCCGGTGAGAGGGAGTATCCAGGAGACATCGTCGATTTCGTGAACGCCTCACTTCAGCCCGGAGATGTCGTCGTTCTGCTGAGCAACGGAAGCTTCAGTAACCTGAAGGAACTGCTGTCAGAAAGTTTTCAAAAAAATTCATAAAGATTTTATCTGCGATATTCTATCTTGTGACATTAATAAGTAAGCTGTATTTGAACCGTAGAGAAACGGTTCAGCATTCATAAACTAATTCCGAAAAACGCATTATGGCGAAAGTAAAAGTAGGTATTAACGGTTTTGGCCGTATCGGCCGACTGGTTTTCAGACAGGCCGTAGATAATCCGAACGTGGAAATTGTCGGTATCAACGACCTGACCGACGTAAAAACCCTGGCATATCTCCTGAAGTACGACTCAACCCACAAGAAGTTCAAGGGTGAGATCAGCATCGAGGGCGACAACCTCGTCGTCAACGGCAGGACTATTGCCATCAGCGCACAGAGAGATCCTTCGCTCCTCCCCTGGGCTGCCCTCGGCGCAGACCTCGTCGTGGAATCGACCGGTATCTTCACCAGCCGTGAAGCTGCTTCCAAGCACATCGCTGCTGGCGCAAAAAAAGTGATCATTTCAGCTCCTGCCAAGGACAAGATCGACGCGACCATCGTCATGGGCGTCAACAGTAACACTATCACCGGCAAGGAAGAGATCATCTCCAACGCCAGCTGCACCACCAACTGCCTCGCTCCGATGGTAAAGGTGCTCAACGATAATTTCGGCATCGTCAAAGGCTTCATGACAACGGTGCACGCCTACACGAACGATCAGAACATCCTCGATCTTCCCCACAAGGATCTGCGCAGGGCACGTGCTGCTGCTGCATCGATCATACCGACCTCGACCGGTGCCGCCAAGGCGATCGGCGAAGTGCTCCCGGAACTGGCAGGCAAGCTCGACGGTTTCGCAATGAGGGTTCCTGTGACGGACGGTTCCGTCACCGACCTCTCGGTCATCCTAGAAAAAGCAGCCACGAAAGAAGAGATCAATGCTGCGATGAAAGCCGCATCAGAAGGTGAAATGAAAGGCATTCTCGAGTACAGCACCGACCCGATTGTTTCATCGGACATCGTCGGCAACCCGCACTCCTGCGTTTTCGACTCTCCGCTGACCATGAGCTCCGGCACCCTGGTCAAGGTAGTCGGCTGGTACGACAACGAGCTTGGCTACGCTTCACGCGTCGTCGATCTCCTGAACGTCTACTCGAAGTTCGTCTGATCTTTCTCCTTAGAGAATTACCAGAAAGAGGGTGCCCCGAAAAGGCACCCTCTTTTGTTTCAGGCCCGCCGATGAGACAGTGCGATTTGAGATTTTGCCATGAACGTCTTATGTCTTATTATTAAATGACATTCCCCTTCCGGCACAACCAAATCGTCCTGCTTATGACCAGCAATATCAATCAGCCCACGAAGGCCATTATCCTTTATGACAGCCAGAGCGTCGGCGGATCGACTGACAGGCTGATAGATTCGATCGGCAAAAAGCTGGCAGAAACAGGGGCTTATGTCGAAAAAGCCAGGTGCAAGGCGAACGCCGATTACAGTTTCGTCAAAGAGTTCGACCTCGTTGTCCTTGGCGCACCGATCTACTATCTGCTCGTCGCCTCCCAGCTTAGCGGAGCGCTCTCACGAAGCAACCTGAAACAGGCCCTGAAAGGAAAAAAAGTGGCGTTATTCGTCACTTGCGGCAGCCCGGAACCCATGGCGCAGTTCCTGTACCTGCCGCAAATCAAAATGCATCTGGAAAACCCAGTAATCCTTGTCGAAAAAGTGTTCTCGCCGGACCAGGTCTCCGATCCGGCAGCCGTCGCTGATTTTGTGAGCGACATCTCCGAGGCTTTCGGCAAGAGCTGCTGACTCAACGTGGTAAAACCATAACGATTTTTTTATGTCCCGAGACAACGACAGGCAGATGAGAGCCATCATCCTTTACGACAGCCGGACGAGCGGTGGCTCCACGGATAAACTGATCAACATGATCGGCGAGCAGTTGGCCGAAACAGGGGCCTACGTCGAAAAAGCCAAGTGCAAGGCAACCGCCGACTACAGTTTCGTCAAGGATTTCGACCTCGTCATCATGGGTGCCCCGGTCTACTATCTGGTGGTCTCGTCGCAGTTGATAGGGGCACTGGTCCAGAGTAACCTCAAGAAGTGCCTCAAGAACAAAAATGTCGCATTGTTCGTAGCTTGCGGCAGCCCTGAAGCCCTGGCGCTCGGACTCTATCTGCCTCAGCTGAAAATTCACCTGATCAGGAACAGGATCCTTGCCGAAAAGATTTTTGCCCCGCACCAGATGACCGATCCGGACGTCATCGGTGATTTTGTGGACGAGATCGACGAAGCATACAGGAAAACCTTCAAGCAGCGCGGCGGTGATCTTGAATGGAGCGACGAGGCAACGGAAATGCTTGACCAGATGCCATCTTTCTTCGCCAACAAGATCAGGGCTGCATTGACGACCTATGCCGAGCAGAACGGCATCAAGGTCATCACCCTCGAAGTGCTCGATCAGGCCAGAGCCAGCCCAATGGGCTTCT
>Ga0326726_10006499_pt1 | contig 10513 bp, 12 predicted proteins | sample MHFenrmetagenome_2_FD_207603 | JGI IMG/M metagenome (GOLD analysis project Ga0326726, IMG submission 207603) | Lab enriched peat soil microbial communities from Michigan Hollow, Ithaca, NY, United States - MHF15MN | ecosystem: Environmental > Terrestrial > Soil > Wetlands > Peat | place: USA... | reverse complement strand
GCTGGAGGACCCGCGCATCAACTTCGCCATCTCGCAGCGCGGCGCGAAGACGGGCGTGGACCACCTCGGCATCCAGGCGGAGAACGGCGTGGAGCTCGAGCAGTTACGCTCGCAGCTCGCGCAGGCCGACGTCGCGATCATGGACCAGAAGAACGCCACCTGCTGCTACGCGAAGAGCGACAAGCACTGGACCATCGACCCGCAGGGCATTGCCTGGGAGTCGTTCCACACTCTTGAAGGCGCGCCGCGCTACGGGGATGACCTGCGCTCCGAGACGCGCATGCCGGTGCGAGAAGCAAAATCGGCCTGCTGCGCGCCAGCCGCTTCCTGAATGGCCGCGGTTCTCGAGGCCCCCAAGCCGACGCTCGGCTCTTTCGAGCGTTGGCTGACGCTGTGGGTATTCCTGTGCATCGTCGCCGGGGTCGCGCTCGGCCAATGGCTACCGGCGCCGTTCGAGGCGTTGGGGCGCATGGAAATCGCGAGGGTCAACATCCCGGTGGGCCTGCTCATCTGGGTAATGATCGTGCCGATGCTGCTGCGCATCGACTTCGCCTCGATGGGGCAGGTACGGCAGCATTGGCGCGGCATCGGCGTCACGCTCGCCATCAACTGGCTGGTGAAGCCGTTTTCGATGGCGCTGCTCGGCTGGCTCTTCCTGCGTCACGTATTCGCGCCGCACCTGCCGGCGGCGCAGATCGACGGCTATGTCGCGGGCCTGATCCTGCTCGCCGCGGCGCCTTGCACGGCGATGGTCTTCGTCTGGAGCCGGCTGACGCGGGGCGATCCGTACTTCACGCTCAGCCAGGTGGCGCTCAACGACGCCATCATGATCATCGCCTTCGCGCCCATCGTCGCGCTGCTGCTCGGCCTGTCGGCGATCGTCGTGCCCTGGGAGACGCTATTCGTGTCGGTGCTGCTCTATATCGTCATCCCGGTCGCCATCGCGCAGCTGTGGCGCGCTGTGCTGCTGAAGGGCGGCGCAGCACGACTGCAGGCGGCGCTTGCATCGATCCAGCCGTATTCGATCGCGGCGCTGCTCGCGACCATCGTGCTGCTGTTCGCGTTCCAGGGCCGCCAGATCCTCGCGCAGCCGCTCATCATCGCCATGCTGGCGGTGCCGATCGTGATCCAGGTGTATTTCAATTCGGCGCTCGCCTATTGGCTCAACCGGCGCCTTGGCGTGGCGCACTGCGTGGCGGGGCCGTCGGCGCTGATCGGTGCGAGCAATTTCTTCGAGCTGGCGGTGGCGGCGGCGATCACCCTGTTCGGCTTTGATTCCGGCGCCGCGCTGGCGACGGTGGTCGGCGTGCTGGTCGAGGTGCCGGTGATGCTATCGGTAGTCCACATCGTCAACCGGACACAGCGCTGGTACGAGCAGGGCGCTGCATGACGTCGGCGGAACCTGCTACCCCCTCTTGCGATGGGGATCGCTGGCCGGCATCTGCACCACCGCTCGCGCAGGAGGTTCCGGTTGCAGCGTGACGTGCTCGATCCCGAAGCGTTCGCGCAGGACGCGCTGCAGCTGCAGGAGCGTGCGGTCCCAGCGAGACAGGTCGCGCACGATGACATGCGCCGAGAGCGCGACCCTGCTCCCCGACAACGTCCAGATGTGCAGGTCGTGCACCGATGCGACGCCGTCGACTCTCGCCAGTTCCTTGCCCACGGCGTCAGCCGACAGCGTCAGGGGTACGCCTTCCATGAGCGCATGCACGCTTTCGCGCAGCAGGCGCACGCTGGACAACGCGATCAGCAGGCAGATGAAAAGCGAAGCGATGGCGTCGATGGGTGTCCAGCCGGTAAGTGCGATGACGGTGCCGGACACGAGCGCGCCAACCGAGCCCAAAGTATCGCCGAGCACATGAAGGGCGGCGGCGCGGGCATTCATGTCGTGCTTGTGCGGCGCCAGCCACTTCATGACGCCGAGATTGAGCGCCAGGCCAACGAGCGCGATGGCGGCCGTGATCCCACCCTGGATCTCGCGCGGTTGGCCGAACCGCATGAAGGCCTCGTAGGCGATCGCCGCCGCGATCACGAGCATGGTGGTGGCGTTGACGACGGCGGCAAACACCTCGGCGCGGCCGAAGCCGTAGGAATGCAGGCGCGAAGGCGGGCGCCTGGCCATCCAGCCGGCGAGCGCCCCCAGCGCGAGTGCCGCGCCATCGGTGAGCATGTGGCCGGCATCCGAAAGGAGCGCGAGGGAGCCGGTCCACCAGCCGCCAAGGCCTTCCAGCACTGCGAAGACGAGCGTGAGCGCCGCGGCGCGCCAGAGAACGGGATCGGCGTGCTCGCGAGCAGTCGCAGCGTGGTGGTGGTGGCTATGGTCGTGGTTCATGCGCTTCACGCATTTTAGGATGCCGCAACAAAAATGTAACTTGCGTTCTGCTCCGCGGATAGGGAATCATCCGCGCCGACATCCAGAGGACAGCCGTCGTGTCGAATTCTCCGTTTAGCGTTCTTTTCCTTTGCACCGGCAATTCGGCCCGCTCGATCATGGCCGAGGCCTACCTCAACGCGTCCGGCCAGGGACGATTCAGGGCCTACAGCGCCGGCAGCCATCCGGGCGGCAGGGTGAACCCGTTCGCGCTCGAGCTGCTGGCGAAGAACCGCATCGATACCGCGGGATTGCGCTCCAAGAGCTGGGACGAGTTCACGCAGCCCGGTGCGCCACGGCTCGACTTCGTATTCACCGTATGCGACAACGCGGCGGGCGAGGTGTGCCCGATCTGGCCGGGTCAGCCGATGACCGCGCACTGGGGCGTAAACGACCCCGCTGCTGCGGAGGGCACGGACGCCGACAAGCGCAAGGCGTTCTTCCGCGCCTACACAGAGCTGAGCGCGCGCATCAACCTGTTCATGAGCCTGCCGCTCGCCAAGCTCGACCGGCTGGCGCTGAAGAAGAAGCTGGACGAGATCGGCAAGGCCGGGCGCGATGCGCCGGTGGCCTAGCCGCCGGGCGCGAGAAAGCGCAGCAACCGCTCGCCCGCGCACTCGAGCGCCCCGGTATTCGGGATCTCGAGCGCCGTAGCCGCCACCGCCGGCCGGCGCGCAAGGCGCGCCTCGATGGCGTCCGCTTCTTCTCTCGCGCGCGCTTCAAGCCTCTCGCGCAGCACGTCCTCCGGCGCCGTCACGTGCACCACCTCGAGCTGTGGATACGACGCTGCCGCCCGCGGCAGGTGCTCACGTGATCCGTTCACCACCACCGTGCGCCCCGCGTCGAGCCAAGCATCAATTTCGCGGCCGACGCCGTAGCGCTGGCCGTTCGCGCGCCAATGCATGGCGAACTCGCCGCGCTCCCGCATCGCATCGAACAGCGCATCATCCGCCGGTCGATGCTGCTCGCCGCATTCCCGCGCCGGGCGCGTGATGGTGCGCCGCGCGACCACCACGTCGGCAGGCAGGCGCTCGCGCGCCCAGTCGATCAGCGAGTCCTTGCCGCTGCCTGAAGCGCCGACGACGTACACCAGGCGCCCGCGCCGCGAGAAGGGCGCGCGGTGGATCGCGCGTAGAGGCGTCTGCGGCGCCGGTTCTTCAAAGACGGTCACCGCGTCGATGGGCAGCGGCTCTGCGGGCAGCGGCGGCACATCCGGTGGCTCGGCGCCGTGCAGCGGGCCCGTCAGCGACATGTGAAAACGGTACTCATCGAGTACCTGCGGGTAGCCCCAGCGCGCGAGCAGCGCTTCCTGGCGTTGGGTCAGCGGCTCGCGCCGGCGCCGGTCGAGTTCCGCCGCGTTAAGGGGAGCGCGCCAGCGATCGAACTGTTTCACGCACTGCGCGGCGAGCGCGTCCAGACGCGACTCGGGCGACTCGGGAACCAGGGCAAGGAAGTCATCCAGACGCGCAACGCGCAATCTGGGTACGTTGAACGCGGCTTGCGTGCGCGTGAATCGCTCGAGTTCCCGCAGGAGCTGCTCGACGTTCGATCCCGGCAGCAGCCGGAATGGAGCCTTCAGCGTCGCGTGGAAGCCATAGCGGCGTGGATGCTCGAGCCGTGGATCGGCGCGCGACAGCCATTGCTCGCCAAAGCTTGCCCATGCGCTGCCCGGCTCGGGCGCGTAGTAGAGCGCGTAGCGTAAACAAACGGTCACAAGCGCTCTCTAGCATGCACGGCGCCATGCAGCTTGCAGCGCCGATGTTTCAGGAAAGTGAACGCAGGGAATGGATGGGCTTGCTCGCGCGCGCGCCGCTGCAGCTGCTGGAGGCGTGGGCCGCGCGCCAGCCGCAGCGCGCGGTGTCCTGGCTGCGCAGGCCGGAGACCGGGTTGGTGATGGTGCGGGCGCGCACCGGCGGCACGGGCGCGCAATTCAACCTTGGCGAGATGACGATCACGCGCTGCGCGCTGAAGCTCGAGGGCGCCACCTCGGGCGTTGCGTACGTGCAGGGCCGCTCGGCGCGTAAGGCGGAAATCGCCGCGCTCGCCGACGCACTGTTGCAGACCGCCGAAGGAGCCGCGGTGCGCCGCGAGCTCGTCGCGCCGGTGCGCGCGCGGCTGGAGGCCGAAGCCGCGCGCCAGCGCGCCAAGGCGCATGCGACGAAGGTCGAGTTCTTCACGCTGGCGCGGGAAGCGGGGGGGTAGGGATGCTCGATCTGGCCGAGGTGGCCCCAGGATTCGCTGACCCGACGCTCGAGAGCCAAGCGGTGTTCCGCCGCGGGCTCGCCGCCCTGTCGCGGCCGGGCACGCTGCAGGATTGCGGCGACGTTCCCGCGCCGCCGCCGGGCGTGGAGCCGGCGGCCAATGCGTTGCTGCTCGCGCTGCTCGACCAGGACTGCCGCCTGTGGCTCTCGCCATCGTGCAACGGCGCGGGCGCAGGGTATCTGCGCTTTCATACCGGCTGTGTTCTGGTGGGCGAGCAGCGCCAAGCCGACTTCGCCCTGGTGGCCGCGCCGGCGGAGCTGCCGCCGCTGGGCAGCTTCGATCTCGGGACGGCGGAATACCCGAATCGCTCGACGACTCTCGTCGTGCAGGTGGGCACGTTGTCCGACGCGGGGCCCTGGCGCCTGACGGGTCCCGGCATCCGCGGCGAAGCCCGGCTGCAAGCCGCCGGCCTGGGCGCGGATTTCCTCGCGCAGTGGCGTCACAACGCGAAGAGCTTCCCGCGCGGCGTGGACCTGTTCCTCGCCAGCGGCACCCGGCTGTGCGGCCTGCCACGCACGACGCGCATCGAGACCTGAAATGTACGTGGCGGTGAAAGGCGGCGAAGCCGCGATCGACCACAGCGTGCGCCTGGTAGCGCAGGCGCGGCGTGGCGACGCCACGGTACCGGAGCTCACGCTAGAGCAGATCAAGCAGCAACTGCGCCTGTCCGTGGACCGGGTGATGACCGAGGGCTCGGTCTACGACCCCGAACTCGCCGCGCTGGCGATCAAGCAAGCGGCCGGCGACCTGATCGAGGCAATCTTTCTGCTGCGCGCGTTTCGCGCCACGCTGCCGCGCCTGGGCTACACGCGGCCGGTGGACACCGCGGAGATGCGGCTGCAGCGGCGCATCTCGGCGATCTTCAAGGACCTGCCCGGCGGACAGTTGCTCGGCCCGACCTGCGACTACACCCAGCGCCTGCTCGACTTCGCGCTGGCTGAGGAAGGAACGGGGTCTGACCCCGTTTTCGAAGAGCAGAAGACAGGGGCAGACTCCCGGTTTCCCCTCGTTCTCGATCTGCTCGACCGGGAGGGTCTCATCGAGCGGCAGGCGCCCGCCGAGGACGACCCGGCGCCGGCGGATCTCACGCGAGAGCCGCTCGCGTTTCCCGCCGACCGCGCGACCCGCCTGCAGAACCTGGCGCGTGGCGACGAGGGCTTTCTCCTCGCCATGGGCTACTCGACGCAGCGCGGCTACGCGCACAGCCATCCATTCGCGGGCGAGATCCGCTACGGCTCGGTCGAAGTCGAGCTGGTACCCGAGGAGCTCGGCTTCCCGGTGGTCATCGGCGAGATCGAACTGACCGAATGCCAGATGGTGAACCAGTTCGCCGGCTCGAAAAGCGAGCCGCCGCAATTCACGCGCGGCTACGGTCTCGCGTTCGGCCACTGCGAGCGCAAGGCGATGGCGATATCGCTGGTCGACCGCGCGCTGCGCGCTGGCGAGCTGGGCGAGCGCGTGGAATCTCCCGCGCAGATGCAGGAGTTCGTGCTGTCGCACTCGGACAGCCTGGAAGCCTCGGGCTTCGTTCAGCACCTGAAGCTGCCGCACTACGTGGATTTCCAGGCCGAGCTGGAGCTGGTGAGGAAGATGCGGTGAGGGATCCGCACTACACGTTCGCGTACCTCGATGAGCGCACCAAGCGCATGATCCGCCGCGCCCTGCTCAAGGCGGTGGCGATCCCCGGCTACCAGGTGCCCTTCGGCTCGCGCGAGATGCCGCTGCCCTACGGCTGGGGCACGGGCGGCATCCAGGTGACCGCCGCGATCCTAGGGCCACAGGACGTGCTGAAAGTCATCGACCAGGGCGCCGACGACACCGTGAACGCGGTGAACATCCGTCGCTTCTTCGAGCGCACTGCGGGGGTGGCCACCACCGAGCGCACGCGCGACGCGACCCTCATCCAGACGCGCCACCGCATTCCGGAAACGCCGCTCCACGAGCGCCAGATCATCGTCTACCAGGTGCCCGCGCCGGAACCGCTGCACCGCCTGGAGCCGCGCGAGGCCGAGACGCGGCGCCTGCACGGGCTCGCCGAGTACGGCCTGTTGCATGTCAAGCTCTACGAGGATATCGCGCGCTACGGCCACGTCTGCACCAGCTACGACTACCCGGTGCTGGTGAACGGCCGGTACGTCATGGCGCCTTCGCCAATCCCGAAGTTCGACAACCCGAAGCTGCACATGAACCCGGCGCTGCAGCTATTCGGCGCGGGACGCGAGAAGCGCATCTACGCGGTGCCGCCTTACACGAGCGTGCAGAGCCTCGCCTTCGAAGACCATCCATTCGAGGTGCAGCGCTGGAGCCGGCCGTGCGCACTTTGCGGCGCGACCGACAGCTTCCTCGACGAAGTGGTGACCGACGACCGCGGAGGGCGCATGTTTGTCTGCTCGGACACCGACTACTGTGGCGGCCGGCGCGAGCGCAGAGCGGCCGCATGATGAAAGTGCGCGAAGCGACCGCCGAGGACTTGGGCACGGTGCTTGCGCTCTACGGCCAGCCGGAGCTGGACGACGGCGCCTCGCTCGCGCTCGACGACGCGGGGGCGGTGTTCGACCGCATGCGAGCCTACCCGGACTACCGCCTGTACGTCGCCGAGCTCAAGGGGCAGGTAGTAGGTACGTTCACGCTGATCGTGATGGAGAACCTGAGCCATCGCGGCGCACCCTCCGGCCTGGTGGAATCGGTGGCGGTGGACCCTGGGCACCAGGGTAGCGGCATCGGCAGCGCGATGATGGAGTACGCGCGCCGCTACTGCCGTGCGCGCGGCTGCTACAAGATGTCGCTGTCGTCCAACCTGCGGCGCGAGCGCGCGCACGCTTTCTATGACGGCCTGGGATTCGAGCGCCACGGCTACAGCTTCCGGGTCGCGCCATGACACCGCTACTCTCGGTCGCCGGCCTGACGAAGAGCTACGGCGCGCGCACCGCGGTGGCGGATGTCGCATTCGATCTCTGGCCGGGTGAAGTGCTGGCGGTGGTCGGCGAGTCCGGCTCGGGCAAGACGACTCTGCTCGACTGTGTCTCGGCACGCGTGCGGGCGGATGCGGGCAGCGTCCGCTTCCTTACGCGCCACGAAGGCCAGCGCGAGCTGTTCGACCTTACGGAAGCCGAGCGCAGGCTGCTCGCGCGCACCGACTGGGGCTTCGTGCACCAGAACCCAGCCGAGGGGTTGCGCATGAACGTGTCCGCCGGTGCCAACGTCGGCGAGCGCCTGATGGCCCTGGGCGAGCGCCACTACGGCCGCATCCGCGGCGAGGCCGCGAATTGGCTGGCGCGCGTGGAGATGGACGCCGCGCGCATCGACGAATCGCCGCAGACGTTCTCCGGCGGCATGCGCCAGCGCCTGCAGATCGCGCGCAACCTGGTCACGCGCCCGCGCTTGGTGTTCATGGACGAGCCGACATCTGGCCTGGATGTGTCAGTGCAGGCGCGGCTGCTGGACCTCCTGCGCTCGCTCACGCGCCACCTCGGGCTCGCCGCGATCATCGTCACGCACGATCTCGCGGTGGCACGGCTGCTGGCGCACCGCATGCTGGTGATGAAGGACGGCACCGTGGTGGAGCAGGGGCTCACCGACCAGGTACTCGACGATCCGCAGCATCCCTACACGCAGCTTCTCGTTTCCTCGGTGCTGCAGCCATGATCTCGGTGCGGGGCTTGCGCAAGACCTTCACACTGCACAACCAAGGCGGGGTCGAGTTGGCGGTGCTCGAAGGCATCGACCTCGAGGTGCAGCCGGGCGAATGCATGGCGCTCGTCGGCCCTTCCGGCGCGGGCAAGAGCACGCTGCTCAAGTGCATCTACGCCAACTATCGCGCGACGGCCGGTAGCGTGCGTGTGGGCGACACGGAAGTGACCGCGGCGTCGGAGCGCGAGCTGCTCGCGCTGCGCCGCGACACCATCGGTTATGTCAGCCAGTTTCTGCGCGTGGTGCCTCGCGTGCCGGCGCTGGACGTGGTAACCGAGCCTCTGCACGCCGCGTCGGACGCGCGCCAGCAGGCCGAGCAGATGCTGCTGCGTCTGCGCATCCCGATGCGCCTGTGGAGCGTGCCGCCGGCCACCTTTTCGGGCGGCGAGCAGCAAAGGATCAACGTGGCCCGCGGCTTCATCCGCCCGATGCCGGTGCTGCTGCTCGATGAACCGACGGCGTCGCTCGACGAGGACAACCGTCAGACCGTGGTCGCGCTCATCCGCGAGGCGCGCGCCTGGGGCAGCGCCATCGTCGGCATTTTCCACGACCAGAAGGTGCGCGAAGCCGTGGCGACGCGTACTTTCAAGTTCCACTGATATGGACCTGGTCCTCGCCAATGGCAGGGTGGTGATGGGGGGCGAGGTCCTGCGTGGCTCGGTGCTGGTGCGCGACGGCAGGATCGCCGCCGTGGACGGCGGAGCGCACGACGGAGGATACGATCTCGAAGGGGATCTCCTGATCCCCGGGCTGGTCGAGCTGCACACCGACAATTTCGAGCGCCACCTGATGCCGCGGCCGAAGGTGCAGTGGCCCGAATTGCCGGCGCTCTTCGGGCACGACTGCGAAGTGGCGGCGGCTGGCATCACCACTGTTTACGACGCGCTCGGCGTCGGCGACGCCGACCCGGATGCGATGCGCGGCCAGAACATGGCGCCGGTGGTGCGCGCGATCGAGCGCGCCACGAAGGACGGCCTCCTGCGCGCAGAGCACCGCCTGCATATTCGTGCGGAGCTGCCGGCGCCCAACACGCTGGAGCTGTTCGAGCCGTTCCGCGGCCACCCGCTGGTCGGCCTGATCTCGCTCATGGACCACACGCCGGGCCAGCGCCAGTGGGAGAACATAGAGCAGGCGCGCGTGTACTACTGCGGCAAGAAAGGCTGGTCGAACGAGAAGTTCGAGCGCTCGGTGGCGGAGTCCCGCGAGCTTCAGGAACGCTACGCGAGGCCGCACCGCAAGTTCTTCGCCGACTATGCGCGCTCAGCCGGTATCGCCCTGGCAAGCCACGACGACACCAAGCCGGAGCATGTGGCGCAAGCGCACGCCGAGGGCGTGGTGATCTCGGAGTTCCCCACGCGCGTGGAGGCCGCGGCCGCCGCGCATGCGCATGGCATGTCCATCGTCATGGGCGCGCCCAACGTGGTGCGCGGCGGCTCGCACTCCGGCAACGTCGCGGCGGTGGACCTTGCGCGCTGCGGCCTGCTCGATTCCCTCTCTTCGGACTACGTGCCTGCCAGCCTGCTGATGGCCGCGTTCCAGCTGGTGCGCGACGCGGAGTTCGACGTGCCGCGCGCGGTGGCGACGGTGACGCTGAACCCGGCGCAGTCGGCGGGGCTGGACGACCGCGGCGCGATCGCGCCGGGGCTGCGTGCCGACCTGGTGCAGGTGCGCCTGGTGGGAGAGCAGCCGCTCGTGCGGGCCGTGTGGCGTCAGGGATTGCGCGTCGTCTAAGTGTCATCTGGCGGTCAAGGTTTCGTCACAGGCCGACCCTAGACTCCTGCGCCATTCCATGCAGCCTGCCATCCGGATTACCGGCATGACCAAGACATTCGGCGGGCGGCTAGCCCTCGACGCCGTCAATCTCGAGATCCTGCCGGGCGAGATGGTGGCTCTCATCGGCGCCTCCGGTTCGGGCAAGTCCACGCTGCTGCGCCATATCGCGGGGCTGGTCTGCTGCGACCACGGCAAAGGCGAAATCGTCGTGCACGGCGACGCGGTGCAGGCGGGGGGGCGCCTGGCACGCAATATCCGCGACGTGCGCTCGCGCGTCGGTTTCGTCTTCCAGCAGTTCAATCTCGTGGGAAGGCTGCCGCTGATCACCAACGTGATGGCCGGACTCCTGCACCGGATGCCGCTCTGGCGCAGCCTGCCCATGTGGTTCCGTCGCGACGAACTGCTGCACGGCATCGA
>Ga0326726_10006498_pt1 | contig 10514 bp, 8 predicted proteins | sample MHFenrmetagenome_2_FD_207603 | JGI IMG/M metagenome (GOLD analysis project Ga0326726, IMG submission 207603) | Lab enriched peat soil microbial communities from Michigan Hollow, Ithaca, NY, United States - MHF15MN | ecosystem: Environmental > Terrestrial > Soil > Wetlands > Peat | place: USA... | reverse complement strand
TCAGCCCTGGAAAACGGTTCTCGAATGGAGTGGTGCGCGAGAAATCCTGGAACTGCCTTATACCGGCTTCAAGGACGCGATCTGAAAGCGGCTTTGCCTACACAAATAGCGCTTGTGCTAGATACAACGGTGTTACCTGGCGGGGGATGGTAATGACGGCGCCCACGCTATTCACACTAACCTATTGCGCCCAGCGCAAACCCTATTGACTTCCCACAACTTGACGCCGCCTCGCGACAAGCAAAGCCAGGCTGCCCGCCACGATAAGGAACAGTGATCCAGGCTCGGGAACGGTACTCCCGGCCCCGGTCTCACCGGTAAGCGAAAATGCCGCGTTGAACGTGGGTGCGGGACTCCCACCGACGATGTCAGTGCCCACCCTCAGCCAGTCGGGATCCAGGGCGTCGTCGCGCGTCCAGGTCTGCAGGTCCGTAACGCCCGGGGGGAACGGGGTTCCGGGTGGCACGATAGGTCTGGGCGCCGACAGCCACAGGAATTCGCCGGTGCTGAGTCCAACCAGCGGCACAAAGAAATAGTGATCGGCAGGAAGATCCAGGGCGCTCAGGAAGGTCAGATCGAACTCGACTTCCATGCCGGTGGCCGGTCCATTGCCAAGCGTGGTCTGGTTTGGACTCGGATGAATCCCCCCGGGCTGCACGGAATTAAGGACCGTGAAGCTCGCGTTCAGGGTATTGGCAGAGAAGCTCAGTGTGCCCCCGCTGTCGCGGGTGGCGAAGGCCACGTCCGAAGGCGAGTTGACGCGGGTGGGTACCTGCGCAGTGCTGAAAGTTGCTGGACCCGAGGTGCGCCCGACGTCCGAATCATTGGGAAAGACACGGTAGATTTCAACGCCAACGTAATTAATATTGGCTGCTGTCGCGCCTCCGGTGAGCAACCCGGTAAAGGTTGCGCTGGTGATCTGTGTTTGCTGGCTGAGGCTGAAATCGTCGGCTGTCTCGATCCCGAATATGCCCGTGGTGGGGCGCGATGCCGTGCCCATCTTGCCATCGGGGTCGCCGGTGCTGAAGAAAAAAGGTGTTGCGATCGCGCATGCTGTCGCCAGCATTAGGGGTAAACCAACGACAAAGGCCAGACACGTCTTCGTTTTCATAATCTTCTCCTTAAATTCATTTTCGGAGCGTTGGGGGATACCGAGCTGGATGGAACCTAGTACAAAATTAAAGCATAGAGTGTTCCATGCGTTATAAAACAACGGGTTGTCACGGCGTGTCGGGCAAGCCTGCGGAAATGTGAAAAGAATTCCGACATGAGTCGCCCGGGTCAGATGACCGTTGCAATGCGATCAACGCTCGCTAGTTGCGGCTACGCGACCTTTCCGATGCATTCAGCCTGCAAAACCGGGTAGTCCAATAGAAGCTATAATATTGACATCAGTCCATTATTGGACTATCTTGCAAATCAAGTAAAACCCCGTGGAAACGCCGAGCACGCCGTCATTGCGAGCGAAGCGCGGCAATCCAGTTAAGGAATCACTGGATCACGTTTTCGTCGTACTTCTCGCGATGACAAACAAGCCGGTATTACCCAAGTTAGGAAAGAGCAATGCCCGCTACCGCACCAGCCGCCCAGGCAAAAGCCAAACCCAGCAGCCGGAATATGTCCGCCGCCGGCCTGCGCGCATTCTTCAATATTGCCCAGGCTTGGGGGCTAAGCACCGACGAGCAGATGCTGCTGCTGGGCGCCCCTGGCCGCTCCACCTTCTTCAAGTGGAAGTCCGCACCGCAAGCCGCCGACCTCAAGCGTGACACGCTGGAACGCGTGTCCTACATCCTGGGCATCTACAAGGCCCTGCAAATTCTGCTGCCGGATTCGTCCGCGTCTGATGCCTGGGTGAAGAAGCCCAATAGCGCGCCGCTGTTCGGCGGCAAAAGCGCGCTGGACCGCATGCTCGGCGGCAACATCAGCGACCTGCTGGTCGTGCGCCAGTATCTCGATGCCCGGCGTGGGGGCTGGGCTTGACCTGGCCGCGCATCGCACTCAACTGGAACCCGGCCCACCGCGTCATCCCCACCCGCTTTCCTGCCGTCGGCCTGTTCGACCGCGTTGCTGGCCCGGAGGATTTCGATGCGCTCTACGCGCTGGAAGCCATGACCAATGATCGCATCCGCGACGAACTAGGCGACATCAGCCTTGTCCCGCCTGCAGAGCGGCTATTCGGCGACGGCAGCAGCCCCATCATGGCCGCCTTCACCCACCTCAACCCGCAAGGCAGCCGGTTCAGCGACGGCCGCTATGGCGTGTTTTATTGCGCCCGCAAAAAGGAAACCGCCATCGCCGAAACCCGTTATCACCAGGCGCTGTTCATGGCCGCCACCCAGGAGCCGCCCATGCGGCTGCAAATGCGCCTCTACACGGTCAAGGCCAAAGGCCAGGTGGCCGATCTGCGCGAGGCCAGCCGTACCGACCCGCGCATTGTCGATCCGGACAGCTATGGCTACGCCCAGGGCATAGGCCGCACGCTGCGCGGCGAAGGCGCGCTGGGCATTCTTTATCCATCGGTGCGTCTCGCTGGCGGCCAGTGCCTGGCTGCATTGAAGCCTAGCCTGTTGAAAAACTGCGTGCATGCCGCCTATCTGGAATACAACTGGAACGGACGGGAGATTGATGCGGTGTTTGAGGTGGCGCAGGTGGGGTGAAGGAAGAAGTGCTGATCCCATGTCAGTGCCACGATAAACCGTAACTACTTATCCGGCACAAAAGATTCTGGATTGCCGCGCTTCGCTCGCAATGACGTCATCGCGAGGCCGCAGGCCGTGGCGATCCAGTAAAGTGATACAACTTATCGTTTATTCGTGTTGAAACAATAGGCGGTGAGGAAGCCGGAGACTTCTTTACTCCGCGCGGAGTGAGCCAGATAAGCCAGATTGACCCAGATAGAGATACTTCTGGAATCCTAGAAATAACGAACGAATCTGGGCCGCGTCGCCCAACTCGTGCGTGGCATCAGAGATTGCATTGTTGTATTTAAGCTTGAGCAGGGGAGACAACTTTTCCTGATCGAGTTCTTCCACTCCTTGCCTAACGTACTGCGCAAGCACAAAGTCGACGAAGGCTTGTTGTTTATCAGTAAATCGCGCCACGGTGATTGTTTTTGCCTGGGTGGCTCGCACTTCGCGCGTAACGGGTTGCAGCGCAAACGCCACGTTGGCCAGCACGTCGAACAGGTCACTTTTTTCTGCGTCGATGATCTTCTGCATCTCAAACAGTTGATCCTTGCCGAAACCTTTTTCGGCGAGACCTTCCAGTAGTTTTTTGCGTGTATCCGGCACGCTCCACAAGACGCGCAGCTCGTCTTCGTCCTTGAAGAACGCCGGCAACTTACCGAACAGCGCCTCCATGAACTGAACCGCAGACATCGGTGTGCCATCCGGATGCCAGAAGCTGGTCGCTGTCATGTACTGGATCGTTCGCTCCTTGCCGTCGGCGAGCTTGACCTTGATCTTCTGGCGCTTAGTGTATTCAGCCGAAGGCTCGCGGACCTTTTGCCCTTCGACGGGCTCAGGGCGATCGGCACGCACCACCGGCTCAGGCTCAATTGGTTCGCCATCCCATTCAGCGTCACTGAAATGATGGTGCGCCTTCACAAAGTCATAGATCGTGAAATAGTCCTTGCCATCATAGAGCCGGGTGCCGCGCCCGATGATCTGTTTGAACTCGATCATCGAATTGATCGGCCGCAGCAGCACGATGTTGCGCACGTTGCGCGCATCCACGCCGGTCGAAAGCTTCTGCGAGGTGGTCAGGATGGTGGGAATGGTCTTCTCGTTATCCTGAAAATCCCGCAGGTATTGCTCACCCAGCGCACCATCGTCTGCCGTCACGCGCACACAGTAGAGCGGGTCAGAGCTGGTCTTCATCTGGTTGATCAAATCCCGTATCACCAGCGCGTGTGTCTGGTTTGCGCAGAACACCAGTGTCTTCTCCCGCTGGTCAATCTGCGACATGAAAATTTCAACCCGCTTCTTCTCCCGCGCCTTGATCTCGATGACCCGGTTGAAATCGGCTTCCTCGTAGCGCTTGCCCGCCTCGATCTCGCCTTCGACCAGCGTGTCATCGGGCGTATAGACGTAGTCGTCCAGCGTCGTGGCAATCTGCTTAACCCGGAACGGCGTCAGAAAGCCGTCATTGATGCCGTCCTTGAGCGAATAGATGAACACCGGCTCGCCAAAGTAGGTATAGGTGTCCACGTTGTCACGGCGCTTGGGCGTGGCCGTCAGGCCAAGCTGCACAGCGGGGGCGAAGTAGTCGAGGATGCCGCGCCAGTTGCTCTCGTCGTTGGCGCCGCCCCGGTGGCATTCGTCGATAACGATGAAGTCGAAGAAGTCCGGTGGGTATTCGCCGAAATAAAAATCCCGTTCGGGCTGAGCATGTCGAAGCCCCACAGTGGCTGGCCCTTCGACAGGCTCAGGGCGAAAGGGATCGCTGATTGGCCCGCTCATGAACGTCTGGAAGATCGTGAAGAACACGCTGCCGTTCTTCGGCACCTTGCCTTTCTTGCGGATGTCCTCGGGCGCAATGCGCACCAGTGCATCTTCGGGGAAGGCCGAAAAAGCATTGAACGCCTGGTCGGCCAGAATATTGCGATCAGCCAGGAACAGGATGCGTGGCCGACGGGTCGGCTCGCCGCTTGTCCTGAGCCGTGAGCTTGTCGAACGGTCGAAGGACCAGTCGGACAGATTCCAGCGGCTGTGGAACAGCTTCCACGCAATCTGGAAAGCAATGAAGGTCTTGCCCGTGCCGGTCGCCAGCGTCAGCAGGATGCGCTGTCGTCCCTCGGCAAGGGCAGCCAGCACCCGCCCGACGGCAATATCCTGATAGTAGCGCCCCTGAAAGTAGCCACCCCGATCCTCGAACGGCACCGCAGCGAAGCGGTCGCGCCAGGTGTTCTGCGTGGCGAAGGTGCGGTTCCACAATTCCTCCGGCGTCGGGTACTGTGCCAGTTCGCCCTCGACCCCGGTCTGCATGTCGATGCCATAGATGCCCTGCCCGTTGCTGGCGTAGGTAAAGCGGACGGCCAGCTTGGCCGCGTAATCCTTGGCCTGCCCCACGCCCTCGGTCAATTCCTCATTCCAGGCCTTGGCTTCCAGCACGGCCAGCTTGGTGTTGCGGTACTCCAGCACGTAATCGGCGATCGTTGGCTTGCCCCGGCGGCCGGCGCCCTCGATGCGCCCGAGCGTGATCCGATACTCGCGCCTGATGCGGCTGCCATCGACCACGCCCCAGCCCGCCGCCGCAAGGGCGGGGTCGATATGTTCGGCGCGGGTTTCGGCTTCGTTCATGGGTTCGGATGTGTCAAGTGTAAGTCAAGTTATTCGTCAAGCGAGATCAAAACAGCCCGCTGGAAGTTGAAGCAGCAGAGACTTTATTAGCACGCCCAGCGAGTCAAGCTTCTGTCCGCAGACAGATTCGATACCGGATTCTTGTCGCCGTTCATAGCTACCAAAGATTTGCATTAAAGGACTTAATCAAATGATTTTTATACGTTTTTCTAATTTTACCGTGCCGGGGCGAGGTTACATTAAAGCACCATCAAGCCCAAAACGGCAGGTAGCGTGCATACCGGGTTGAACTGGTTTCCGACTCATCGGCCTTGATTAATCCTGCCTCCTTTGCCGCACTAATCACCAGCGAAACCGTCGCTGCCTTGGACTCTGCCACACCAAAGCGCTCGCGAAGTGACTGGTTCGACATGCGCTGATTGGTCACATACATCAGGCAGCAATGCTGATAGCACGCCCGCACCCGGTCAGCTTTGCTCATGGCAGAAAAATCCTCATGGGCGAACAACACCGCAGTTGTGCGTAGCTCACCCGTCCGGAAATCCGGCGCGGGAAGCTGGAACAATTCCGCCGCCTTGATGACCTTATCCACCCCGCTGCCTTTTTCCTCGCATATCCCCAGTCGGCGCATCAAGTCGGCCAGTCGTTCATTGCGCGAACGGTATTCGTCGATAAACCGCTCAACACGAATCGGCGGTAGGCCGGGGTTGGATATTTCCACCCGGTCGGCATACATCTCAATCATCACGGATGTCCCTGGTACCATAAAATCCTGGTGTACCAGCGCATTGGCGATCAACTCGCGTAGCGCCTGTTTAGGGAACATCTTCACTTCTTCGCGCACCGCCTGCTCCACAAAACGATTTTGCGGTGCAGCCGAGTGAACAAAATCCACCAGACTTTCAAAGCCCACTGCATAGCCCCGGTTGCCCGGCTTATCTTCACGGGTGTTCAGCTTGTCCGTGCCTTCATAGATCACCACGCGGGGTGCCTTGCGCGCCAGAGCGGGTGAAAAAGCATCCAGCTTCTTGGCCAGTAGAATCGCCGCCAGATTGGAGATGGCCCAGCCTGATCCTGTTTGTATGATCAGCCCCTCACCGCTCAGCCGTGCCAGCACACCATCGCGGCTGGTGGGATACGGCAGGTGCGACAACTCGAAATACGCCTGCGTATCCAGCAGGGCAATCACCTCGTCGGCGCTGGCACCCCGCCTGGCAGCTTGCGAGAACCAGTCCGGCTGGCCTTCTGCAAAGATGCGCTTGAGTTGATCCGGCGTCATCGGCACCAAATCCTCGCCCGCCCGCATCAGGTAAGCCCCGTCGAAATCCAGTGGCTGGCCAACGGGGCGCGAGGGAATCTCGAATACCAACACCCGGCCATCGGGGTGCGCCAGTTCCACAGTATCCACCCGAATGCGCAGCTTATCGACGATACGTGCCTTGATGTCGTTGAGATTGGACGCTGCCGCGAAAGCCTGCGAACCGACCACGCGTCGCGGCGGCCTGTCTGTAACGCCCAGCACCAGATGCCCGCCACCCTCATTGGCCAAAGCCACGCAATAGCGCAGCAACTTCGTTGTGTCGAATTGCTGCTTCGCCTCCTTGAATTCAAGGTGTTCGGACTCAGCGGGAGCTGTCAGCCAGCGTGCCAGGGTATCAAGGGTTGTCATGGGTAAATCATCCTACAACTTCTAATATCGTGGCTGATGTCCAGCCGCTGGTGATTTAGGGTGTAACCTTGAGTCAGGTGCTCGCGCAGGATGCGGGTGGCCCATTGGCGGAACAGCACGGCGCGCTTTGAGCTGACGCGATAGCCGACCGAGATGATGGCGTCGAGGTTGTAGTGCCGGATGTTGCGTTTGACCTGTCTCTTGCCCTCGGTTTGAACTGCTAAGAAATCCTTAGCAGTTGCCGCCTCTTCCAGTTCTTCATCCCGGAAGATGTTTTTCAAGTGCATCAGCACGTTCTCGGGCGTGGTCTCGAACACCGCCGCCATTTGCCGCTGGGATAGCCACACGGTGTCGCGCCCGGCATCCAGTCTGACTTCGACCGCCTGTCCGGCCTCCTGAAAAATCACCAGCTCAGCTTGCTCGATTGCCATCATTCACTCCCGCAATGTCAGGATCATAACTGACCCGCGAAGGCCTGGTGCAGCAGGGATTTTTTCAGCACATCGAGGGCGGCGAGCTTGCGCTGGTAGAGGGTAGCGAGGCGTTGGGTTTCGGGTTCAAAGGCGCGAAGCTTTTTGACCATTGAGAGCTGGTCATCAAGGCTCGTCGGCACTGGGATTGTGAAATCGACCAACGTCTTAATTGGCAACTGCGGCTGTGCTGCCCCAGTTGTCTGTTTTCTTATCTGGTCTTTAACGATGTCGGACCTGAGCAGTTCAAAAAGATAGGACGGCAGTAGAACACGCTTGTTTGGCCGGAAGATGAGCATCCCGGAATTGATGCGAATATGGTCAAAGGGAACGTCCTCGGAGTAGAGGCCGATATTGCCAATCGTGCCGCGTGTGGTGAGAACAACGTCGTCTCGCTTGAGCTTTCCTTTCCGAAGCTGTCCGTCTTTTTCTGCCGTGATGAACATCGTGGACTCAAAGTCGAACCCATCAGGCCGCACATTCTTCGTGTTCAAAAATAGGCAGTGGCCTTCGTCGTGAAAATCAGAGGCTTTCGGATAGTTCACGCCGCGGTCGCCGTCAATGATTTCTAGAAGACTCTCGTCGCCGAGAGTCTTCTCCACCCACCCCTCACCCCGCTGGGTGAAGACGGCTTGCAGGTGGCTTTCGAAGAGGGCACGGGCGTTTTGGAGGTTCTTTTCGGCATTGGCTTTGGTGGTGGCGATGCCGTCAAACGCTTCGTCGAGGATGCCAACTATGCGCTGCTGTTCAGGGATATTGTTTGGAACAAAAAGCGGCAAGGTGCGGAAAAAAGGAACATCGAGATTTTTTTGAGCCGTGCCTTTGCCTAATGCATAGATGTCGTCGTTCAGAGCCAACATTTGGTAGTCCAAGAACTGCTGGAGCATTGCGCCGTTCTTGGGCGAAACAGTCAGCCCGCTGTCATTGAGGAAGAATTTGCCGGCAACAAACCGCGTGCATTCCTCCGACATTCCAAACCGCGCAATCACCAGACGGTCTTCACGATTGAACCTGTCCATCTCGAATGTTGCTCCGCCGCCGCCATAAACAGGATAGCCTTTTCCACCATCGCGTTTCTGGACGACGCGTGTGCCGTATTCGACATTGCACGCTTCTTCAAGCGAAACTGTCTTCCCCTTCTTCATAGCAACGCTCTGATGTTCCCCAACACCTCGGCACTCTCTGCATCCAGCGCGGCAATTTCGTCCATGATGTCCACCGGGCTGCGATGTACCACGGCTTCGTCGCCATCGGGGTTCTTCACCGATAGATCGAAAGTCGTCGGGTCGATGCCCGCCACGTCCACGCTCCAGCTCTTGGGCGAATCAGCGTGGGTCTTTTGTAGCTTGATGAAGTCGGCCAGGTCGGCGTCATTGAGCGGGTTGGTTTTGCCCAGGTTGCGGCCGGGGTCGAGTTGGTAATACCAGACTTTGCGCGTCGGCGCGCCCTTCTCGAAGAAGAGCACCACGGTCTTGACGCCGGCACCCTGGAAGGTGCCGCCGGGGCAGTCGAGCACACTGTGCAGATTGCAACTTTCCAGCAGCAGTTTCCGCAGGCTCACCGAGGCGTTGTCGGTGTTGGAGAGGAAGGTGTTCTTGATGACCACGCCGGCGCGGCCGCCGGCCTTCAGCATTTTGATGAAGTGTTGCAGGAACAGGAAGGCGGTTTCGCCGGTGCGGATGGGGAAGTTCTGCTGCACCTCCTTGCGCTCCTTGCCGCCGAAGGGCGGGTTGGCGAGGATCACGTCGAAGCGGTCCTTGTCCTGAATGTCGGCGAGGTTCTCGGCCAGGGTGTTGGTGTGGACGATGTTGGGCGCCTCGATGCCGTGCAGGATCATGTTCATGATGGCGATGACGTAGGCGAGCGACTTCTTTTCCTTGCCGTAGAAGCTGCGTTCCTGAAGGGTCTTGAGGTCTTTGGTGGTCAGATTGTTTTGTGCGCTGAGGTAATCGAACGCCTCGCACAGAAAACCCGCCGAGCCGCAGGCGCCGTCGTAGATGCGCTCGCCGATTTTGGGATTCACCACCCGCACCATGGCGCGGATCAGCGGGCGCGGGGTGTAGTACTCGCCGCCGTTGCGCCCGGCGTTGCCCATGTTTCTGATCTTGGCTTCGTACAGGTGCGACAACTCGTGCTTCTCGGTCTGCGAGCGGAAGCGCAGTTCGTCGATGTGGTCGATGATCTCGCGCAGGTTGTAGCCGCTGTGGATCTTGTTCTTGATCTCGCCGAAGATTTCGCCGATCTTGTATTCGAGCGTGTTTGGCCCACTGGCTTTCTGCTTGAAGCCGTGCAGGTAGGGGAAGAGTTTGCGGTCGACGAACTCGCGCAGGTCGTCGCCGGTTAGCGCCTTGTTGTGGTCAAGCTTGCCGCTGTTGTCTTTCGGTGCGGCCCAGCTTTCCCAGCGATAGGGCGTGTCGAGAATGAAGGTGTATTTCCTGCCTTCCAGTTCGGCCTCCATCGCCTTGTCCTGCTCCAGCCCGTCCAGGTATTTCAGGAACAGCAGCCAGGAGGTCTGCTCGGTGTAGTCCAGTTCCGTGGTGCAGCCGGCCTCTTTCCAGAGGACATCGTCGATGTTTTTGAAGGCTTGTTCGAACATGTATTTGTTGTTTTGGTGGGGTGGGCGTGTTTGCCACACGCTAAAGGCGGTAGTTTGCCAGCCTGCCGGTGTTTTTGGTAATGCGTAGCATTGTTGTGAGTGCGATTGCGGCGGCGGGAATCGAACCCGCGTCCGCATGTGCTCTACAGGGGATTCTGAATGCTTGGTCTCATGGAACCAAAAGTCCACCCAATTACACCCAAAACCGGGGTGAGTCGAAAGGCCGATGGTGTTTGTATGGAGGCGGCGGGATTGCCCGGTTTGCGGTCGCCTCCCGCAAACCTCGGCCCTTCGGGCCCAGCCTTCGGCTGTCCGTCGCAAGCAGTGCTTGCTCCGCGAACCCGGTGCGGGTTCTCAACCCGGCCGGGCTCGCCAAACAAAAACGCCACCCGAAGGTGGCATTGTTGTTTGGTGGAGGCGGCGGGAATCGAACCCGCGTCCGCAAGTACTCTACAGGCAGTTCTACATACTTAGTCCGG